>Ga0272449_1002189_pt1 | contig 18514 bp, 22 predicted proteins | sample YNPCB0241_FD_198679 | JGI IMG/M metagenome (GOLD analysis project Ga0272449, IMG submission 198679) | Hot spring sediment microbial communities from Yellowstone National Park, WY, United States - YNP-CB-024-1 | ecosystem: Environmental > Aquatic > Thermal springs > Hot (42-90C) > Sediment... | reverse complement strand
TTATGTATTGCAAGGGCAATATATTCCCTAGGAATGCCCTTTGCTATCATAGAAATTACCTCTGATTCTGCAAAAACAGTACACATACTACTGATGTTTATTGAATCATTCATGTTAACTTTTATCTCTCCAAATTCTTCAAGGGAAAAACCTAATGCCTGAGCCATTATTTCAAGAAATCTTCCTGTTCCTGCTGCGCACTTATCATTCATTTCAAACTTCTTTACATTTCCTTCTTCATCAATGTTAATAACCTTTGTATCCTGTCCTCCAATGTCTATTATGGTTCTACAATCTTGAATTAAAGCTTTACAACCTATTGCAAATGCTTTTATTTCAGTAATTGTTGTAATGTCCCAATTAAAACCAAGAAGATGTCTTCCGTATCCTGTTGCTACAATTTTTTTAGTTTTCAATTCATTAATAATTTCCTCACATTTTTTTAATGGTTCATAGGATGTTTCTGTTTTTTTTAATTGCACAATTTCTCCATTTTCAATCCATATAGCTTTAATGAACCTTGAACCTATGTCAATTCCTAATGAAATCATTGTAAAGTTTCTAAAAAAGCCTCTATTCTTGTTTTTAGTTGTCCAAAATCTTCCATGCTATAATCTGTTTCAATCCTCATGTAGGGGAAATCAATTAGCTTTTCAATTTTAAATGCTTCCATCATATAAGGAGTACAGAACTGTAAAGAATAATGAATCACTCCATTTGCATTTAATTCCTTTTTTAGTTTTTTAATATTATCAATTCTTTCGCTGTTAGGAGTAAAACAGGCACAATCAATTGTTAAATAGCGGGAGGCAATTTTTTGAATTCCTTCTTCAACTGTTGAAAATTGTTCATCTGTTAATTCTCTATAGTTTCTGCTACCAACACATGACTCTTCTCCAACAACAACAGCACCACTGTTTTCAATAATTGCATGGAGTTTCCAGTTGGGAATTGCAAAAGGACTCCCTGCAATTAGAATTCTTGTTTTTCCTTTAGGAAAAACTCCTTCACCTCTCTTTACTCTCTCTTCTAATTCGTCGCATAACTCATTAACTTTCTGAGTAAATCTTATGGGGTCATCATAGAATGAAATCTGATTGACTAAAAGAGCATCTAGTCCAGAAATTGGAACAGGGTCATAGGCTCTTAACTTACTGAGTCTTTTTAAAGCCTTTCTCTTTTCATTTACAATGTTAACAGCTTTTTTCAGGTTATCCAAAGTGATTTTTTTACCAGTCAAATTTTCAAGTTTTATTTTGAATTTTTCAACCTCATTTAGCCATAAAATTCTATCAGACTCATTTTTCATGTTTGGAATTTCCATTACATACATTTTCTTAGTTATATCATTGAAAATCTCATAGGCTTTCTTTTTACCATCACATGTTGTCTCACCTACAATTAAATCTGTCATTTCAACATATGGACATAGTCCTGCTAATTTAAACCCCATGAAAGCTTTTATAAGCGCGCAGGTATTTCTCGGAACATATTTTTCTGCTTCTTCAAATCCTATTTCTGCGCCTGCACATAATCCCACAAAAATGCCATCAACAGCAAGAATAAGCTCTTCAGGAACATATACACAAAAGGTTCCAATAACCTTTCTTTTATTCTTCTTTGCTTCATAAAGCTCCTCAATCCTTAACCCATGAACTTCTGAAATCACAAAATCAAAATATTTCATTCCCTGAGGTCTGTTTTCTTGAGATAAATAAATATTTTTATATGCATCAGAAAGAACTGTTAATAATCCATCATGTTTTTCAAGATTAATTCCCAAACTTTCCCATAATTGACTATAATCTTTTGTCATAATTTCCCTCCCAGAATATTTTTAGATGAATAATTATAGATTAATAAAAATAGGGAATTCCAATAGTTTATATTGATATATTTAGTAAAAATTATTGAAAATTTCTATAAATTGTTTATTTACTCTGCTTCACCGCCAACAACAATTTCTGGTATTCTTAATGTGGGCATTCCGTCTGTTACTGGAACTCCCTGAGAATTTTTTCCGCAGGTTCCAATTGAAAATCCTAAATCATTTCCAACCATATCAATACTTTTTAAAATATCTTGCCCTGTTCCGATAAGCAATGCACCTCTTACAGGTTCTCCAATTACACCTTTTTCAATAATATATCCTTCTTGAACTTCAAATACAAATTCTCCTGTAACAGTGTTTACTTGTCCTCCACCCATTTTTTTGACAAAAAGTCCTTTTTCAACAGAGCGAACTATGTCCTCAGGTGAATGATTACCAGGTGCAATATATGTGTTACTCATTCTTGGAATAGGATAATGCTCATAGGACTGTCTTCTTCCATTTCCTGTAGAAGATTTTCCATCTTTCATCGCTGTATATTTATCATAAATATAATTAACTAAAACTCCCTTATCAACTAAAACTGTTTTTTGTGCTGGAGTTCCTTCATCATCAAAAACATAGGACCCGCGCATATTTGGAAGGGTAGGGTCATCGATTACAGTAATTAATTCAGATGCTATTTTTTCTCCGATTTTCCCACTATAAACAGAAATTCCTTCCTGAACTAAGTCTGCTTCAAGACCATGTCCAACTGCTTCATGTATCATTGTTCCACCAGCCTCTGATGAGATAACAACAGGCATTCTTCCACCCTTTATTCTTCTTGCTTTAAGCATCATTAAAGCTCTTTTGGTTGCTTTAAGAGAAAGCTCTTCTGGTAAAATCTCTTCAAATATTTCAAACCCCTTTAATCCACCTATAACTTCATATCCTGTCTGAATAATCCCATTTTCGTAGGCTACTACATGGATTAAAAATAGTATATGAATTCTTTCCTCCTCGGTTAAGTCACCTTCTGAATTAGCTATTATAATTTTTTGAGATGAATCCCCATATAGAACTTTAACTTGTTTAATATTTGAGCTTTCTTTCCATGCTACATCATTTGCTCTTTTTAAAAAATTTATTTTTTCTGATATAGGCAATTCATTTGGGTTTATCTTTATTGGAAGATTTATTGATGGATTGATTTTTTTTAGATTAATTATATTTTTTGATTTCATGTTTGTTAAAGATGAAACCAATTCTTCGATTCCTTTTTTTGTTAAATCATTTGTATAGGCATAAAAAGTTTTTTCATCTTTAATTAATCTTACCCCTAAACCTTTATCAAATACTGTGGAGCATTTTTGAACCTTATTTTCTTCCATCTGAATCTGATTTGTTATTTTTTCTTCAAAGAAAACATCAACATAATCTCCCTCTAACTTACTCAATATATCAATGAAAAAATCCATCTCTGCCTCCATAAAAAATTTTTTTATTTTAGCATATACACTGGTTAATTGATAATCAATGCTTATAAATTATTGTAAGAGTTTATTTAAAGATCTTCCAGGAAATTAAAAGGAAGATTAAAAATATCAAGGATGCAATTTCAGCAACAAAAATAAAAAAAACAATTCTTCTGCCTGCTGGAGTTAATCGAAGCCAAATTTTATCAACAATCTTTAACCATATCTTGCTAAATATTGATTTACTTTGGGTAATCTGAATATAATTGGCTATACTTTTAATCCACAAATGAATATTTCTCTTTTCTGATGTAGAAATTTCTTCATTGCATGTTTCTTCATAGGCAATATGAGTTCTTTGGTTTGTTATCTCTGTCATTTTAAGTGAAATAATACGAGATATTTCTCCATCAAGTTTTATTATTATTTGCTGAGGATTAAAATCAATAATGCTACCAGAATAATCAATTTCCTTTTCTGATATATCGTATCTCACTTTTAGCGTAAATTTTGAAGTAGGATTGTTTTTAATTTTTCTTTCAAAAAAAAGTACACTCCATTGAGGATTAAGACGAAAGACTTTTTCTAAATCAGTAAAAAGTTTATATATGAAATCTCTTCCAACTGGTAATATTAACTCAAAGGAGTAATTCATTTTTTACCTAACAAAAAACATAGGAATTGGTGAAGATTTAAAAATTTTCTCTGGTAAATTAAATGATGGGAGTATAATAAGAATTGTGTCAATTAATGGATTGTTTGGGTAGTGGATAAAGTAAGGTTTAAATAGGCTAACATAGGGAAATGAAAAAAAGAAAATTAAACAAGGAGGATTTGGACAAAATGGGGGATTTGAATTTAGACAAAGTTTTGGATGAAATCTCAAAGATTGACTTGCCTGTTTTTTAGGTAACTTAGGTATTTCAGTTCCAAGAGATAGGAAATCAGAGTTTCCTCCTGCCATACTACCTTCTGAGTGGCAGAAAGCTAATCAAAGTTTTCAGGCATTTATTCTTAATCTTGTACTTCAAAGTTATTCCCATCTGTTGGTACTAGTATTTTTTTCACTTTTTCACCCCTTTTTTTAAATTTTTTTAAGTTCAAAATGCAAATCTAATACCATTTACTATAACCTTTAAAAATCAAATAGATTGTAAACTATTTTTTTAAAAAATGTTTCCGTAAGGAAACATTTAATATTTTTTGATGTTACTAAGAAGAAACATTTTTAATCCTAAATCTTTAATTAATTAGTTTTAGCTTTTTATTTTTTTTAAAATTTTTTAAAAATCAATGTGTTATATTCTTTGTAACATTCTTGTAACATAAAAATAATGGGTTTTAGGTATAATATTTCTAAATGTTAAAACAAAACGGAATGTGGGGATTATTCACGCTTGTACCAATAATGAGTCAGGATATTGAACCTTTTTTGCAAAAAACAGTTGGACAACTGCCTTTAATTGGCAAACTTTTTGAAGGAACACCTCTTGATGTTGATTTATTTACTGCAAGCATAATATTAAGTATTATGATTATCCCATTTGAAACTTCAATTGCGAGAGACTCTTATAATCTCACACCATCGGTACTTAAAGAGTCTGCCTATGCAATGGGAGCAACAAAGTGGGAGGTTGTAAAAGATGTTGTAATGCCCTATTCAAAATTAGGAGTTTTAGGAGGAGTAGGACTTTCTCTTGGTAGAGCTCTTGGTGAGACAATGGCTGTTGCCTTTGTTTTGGGAAATTTAAATCAGATTCCAAAATCTCTATTTGAGGCAGTAGCAGCAGTTACAGTAAAGCTTGCAAATGAATTTACAGAAGCTGATAAAGATATATATTTAAGCTCTCTTTATTATCTTGCATTTCTATTATTTATTATGAGTTTTGCAATTCTTGCAATAGCGAAAATATTTCTTGTGAAAGCAGAAAAAAGATGATAATGAGAAAAAGAAAGATACTAAGTAATTTAGCACTTTTTGTGTGTTTCCCTACTGCTTTATGGGGTATTTTCTGGCTATTTTTCATAATTATTGATGTTTTAAGGCATGGCATAACTGCAATTAATCCTGCTTTATTTTTAAATGATCCAACTCCAGCAGTCAAGCTTGGAGGAGGCTTAAGAAATGCATTTGTTGGTCATTTTTTAATAACTATTTGTGCTACTCTAATTGGAGTTCCCGTTGGAGTTCTTGGAGGAACCTTCCTTGCAGAATATGGAAGGAAATATAAAATTTCAAAAATAATAAGTACCCTCGCAGACATTATGGTTAGTGTACCAGCAATAATTGTTGTAGCCTTTGTATATGCAGTAATTGTAAAACCTCTTGGACATTTTAGCGGATGGGCAGGAGCTGTTGCATTTGCTATTATTATGATTCCTACAGTTTTAAGAACAACAGAAAACATGCTTTCCCTTATTCCTTGGACTTTAAGAGAAGCTGCTTTTGCATTAGGAGCTCCCTATTATAAAGTAATCATTAAGGTTGTATACCGTGGTGCAGCAACTGTAATTTTAACAGGAATTATTCTTGCAATTGCAAGAGTTACGGGTGAATCAGCACCACTACTTTTTACATCCTTCAATAATGCTTTTTTTCTACAAATATGAATGAACCTATAGCATCACTTACTGTTACAATATTTCAGTATGCTATGGGACCATACGAGGATTGGCATAATCAGGCATGGGGTGCCTCTTTAATGATAACTGTGTTTATTCTTTTTGCAACAATTACTTGAAGAATTTTTATTAAAAGGAGGTATAAAGATTGACACCTGAAATTGAAGTTAAAAATCTTAATTTCTACTATGCTGGTAACATTCACATTCTTAAAAACATAAATATGACAGTATATAAAAACAAAGTTACTGCATTAATCGGACCAAGTGGATGTGGTAAAACAACTCTGTTAAGATGTTTTAACAGGATGCATGATCTTTATGCTGGGAATAAATATGATGGTGAAATTATATTTCAGGGTAAAAATATTCTTTCAAAAGATACTGACTTGAATGAATTAAGAAGTAAAATTGGAATGGTATTTCAAAAACCTACTCCCTTCCCAATGAACATTTTTGAAAACATTGCCTATGGATTAAAATTAAGGGGTATAAAAAACAGAAAAGAATTAAAAGAAAAAGTTGAAAAAGCTTTAAAAGATGCTGTTCTTTGGGATGAAGTAAAAGACAAACTGAACACAAACGCCTTTGGACTAAGTGGAGGACAGCAACAAAGACTTTGCATTGCAAGAGCTTTAGCAGTTGAACCTGAAATTATCTTATTTGATGAACCAACAAGTGCCCTTGATCCAATTTCTACAGCAAAAATTGAAGAGTTAATTATTTCTTTAAAAGGTAGAGTAACAATTATAATTGTTACCCATAACATGCAACAAGCAGCAAGAATTTCAGACTGGACTGCATTTATGATGCTTGGTGAACTTATTGAATATGATAAGACTGAAAAGATATTTACAGTTCCATCAAATAAGCTTACAGAAGAATATATTACAGGTAGATTTGGTTAATCAGGATACCGAAAAGGATTTCCCCTTAAAATTCTCTCAACTTTTGGAGGATTTCCTTTTATTAAGAAAATGGCAAGCCCCCTTTGTTCTGTTTCGTTTCCTAAATAACTCCATTTGCCATTCCACGAAACATATAGTTTGTAACCGTCCTTTTCCATTTCAGCAAGCACAGGATTAAATTCCAACTCTGCTTTATCAAAGGGCCTTATTGAAGCTATTATTTCTCTATATGCAGCTTCTGAACAATTTTTTCTTATTCCATTATTATCTTTATTTTGATAAGCCAGTCTTATTTCTTCGACAATCTTAAAGGCTTGATTTGTATAAGAGTATTCTTCTGATGGAGTTTTGATCTGTTTTTTCCCTCCACAACCAAAAAGAATTAATATCAGAATAAAAATTACAAACTTTTTCATGTCTGCCTCCAATTATTTATATTCTGTATTTTACTATTCTGTCATTGGGTATTGCACCAAAAACTTTTCTTGTTTCTTCTTCATTAATTTTAATAACAACTTCTAAATTATTTCTCTTTGAATAATAGGCACATATTTCCCCTGCAATTGAGATTTCATCCTGTGAAAAAATTCCTGATAGAAATATAACAGGACCCTTTTTGTCAACAGGATAAATAAATGCTCCTTTGTATTTGTTTAATAAAATCTCATTTTCTTTTTCATATCTTCCAACAATTGCTTTACATTTTTCAGATAGTCTAAAATGTCTTCCCAATTTAAGCATTTCAATATTTTCTACTGTGAGCTCATTATGTTTGATAAGATCATTAACTTTTTTACAAAAAGAAGGATCTGTAAGAAGACATCCAGCAGCTGGTTGAGGTATAATCTCAATACCAAATTTTTTTGCTAAAGCAATCTGAGGTTTTCTTGTTCTTCCCCAGATATCATATAGAAAATCTCTATTGATAATTCCCTCAGCTTCTGGCTTAGTAGGGTGAAGAAGTTTTGCAGATAAGGGCCTTAAAATTAAACCTTGCAAATTCGCTTCCTTTTCAATAAGCGTAAGAAATTCTCTTTTCTGAGACATTGGCCTTTGAGAAAGCACTTCTCCAGTAATTACAAATGATGCATTAAACTCCAATAATTTTTTTTTTGCCTCCTTAAGCATCAGAATTTTGCAATCAATACAGGGATTAAGATTTTTTCCATATCCATATTTTGGGTTTTTTAATATTTTAATAAATTTTTCTCTTATATCAATCTCTCTAATTTCAAAACCAAACTTTTTGGCATAAATTATGTCTCTTTCCTTTAATGGGCTTAAAAATCCTGTTAAGAATCTTAATGCAATTACATCAAATCCTTGACTTTTAACAATAAGAATTGAAAGTAAGCTATCAAGTCCACCAGAATAAAGTGCTATAGCTTTATGCATAGGGATGAGTTTTAAAAATTTCCATTATTTCTTCTTGTGTAGCTGTAGCAGTTCCTACTTTTCCAACAACAATTCCTGCTGCTACATTGGCTATTTTAGCAGCAAAAATTAAATCTGCACCTGAGACATGAGCAAGTGTTATAGTGGCAATTACAGTATCTCCTGCTCCAGTCACATCAAATACTTTTTTAGCAACTGTTGGTAAATGAGTAACAATTACATCAGAATTCTTTTTTTCAAAAAGACTCATACCCTCTTCTCCTCTAGTTATCAGAACAGAATCACAGGCAAGTTTCTTTAAAAGATTAAAACCAGCCTTGATAAGAGTTTTTTCGTCTTTAATCTCAATTTCAGCACCATGAGAAGCCTCAGCAATATTGGGAGTTATAAGAGATACTTGTTTATAAAGTCTAAAGTGTCCTACTTTTGGGTCAACGGCAACGAAATTTCCATTTTTATTTTTATGATTGACTAAAATTCGAAACAGATCCTCTGATATGACACCTTTTTTATAGTCCGATACAATTATAGCGTCAAAATCGTTTAATGCACTCTTTATCATGGAAATAAAAAGCTCCTTTGCTTTTCCTTCAAGCCTTCTATGATCTTCTATGTCAAATCTTACAATCTGTTGATTTCCTGCGATTATTCTTGTTTTCACAGTTGTTCTTCTGTTATCTTCGAAAATATAGTCGATACCGATTCCTTTCTCTTCGAGTAAATCTTTTAATATTTTTCCAGTAGAACCTTTACCAATTATTCCTGAAATATAAACTTTCCCTCCCAAAGCAATAATATTATTTGCCACATTTGCAGCACCTCCAAGTCTGTATGATTCTTCTGTAACTTCAACAACTGGTACTGGTGCTTCTGGAGAAATTCTTGACACTTTTCCAAATATATATCGATCTAAAATAATATCACCTATTACAAGAATTTTTTTGTTATTAAAATTTTTGAAAAGATTTTCTAACTTATTTAATGTCATTTTCACCTCTTATTATTTTCAAAATTTCCTCTATTGTTCCTACACCCTGACTTCCTGTTTTCATATTTTTCCATCTATATAAAGATTTTTTAATTTCATCTTCACCGACTATAACTACCCATTCAACAGATAAGCGATCTGCTTTTTTTAACTGACTTTTCAGAGATAACTCTTCGTAGGGAGTCTCAGTAGCTATTTTTTTATCTCTGAAAAAGTTGACCACTTTTTTTACTTCTCTGTCAAGTCCCTTACCTGCATAGGCAACATACAAAATAGGCTTTTTGGGTTCGATTTTTAAATTTGTCTTGCAAACTTCTATAAATCGTTCCATTCCTATAGCAAAGCCTGCTGCAGGAGTATCAGGTCCTCCAAAAGCCTTTACAAGCTCATCATACCTACCACCAGCAGCTATAGCATTCTGTGTTCCGAGCATTTTAGTGGTGATTTCAAATACTGTTTTCGTATAATAATCTAAACCTCGTACAATTCTGGGATTTATAATATGGGATACATTTAAAATTTCAAGTTCTTTTTGAAATTTTGATAAATGTTCTTTACAGTTATTACATAAAAAATCAAGAATTTGGGGAACATTTTTTAAAATCTCTTTACAGGATGGAACCTTACAGTCTAAGATTCTTAAAGGATTCCTATTATATCTTCTTTGGCAGTCATTGCAAAATAAAGATATCTTATCACTTAAAAATTTATTAATTGCTTCTTTATAATTTGGTCTACAATCTTTACAGCCAATTGAATTAATTTCGAAATTTAAATTTTTTATACCAAGACTTTCGAAAAGTATTTTTAGCATGTAAAGCATTTCTGCTTCCACAGAAGGAGAAGATACTCCAAAGGATTCAACTCCGATTTGATGAAACTGACGAAATCTACCCTTTTGAGGTCTTTCATATCTAAACATTGCACCAATATAGTAAAATTTTTGCGGAGAAGGATTGTTAAAGAGTTGATTTTGAATATATGCTCGCACTACCCCTGCAGTACCTTCGGGTCTTAAGGCAATTTTTCTTCCCTTTTTGTCATCAAAAATATACATCTCTTTCTCTACAATATCTGTATCCTCGCCAATACTTCTTAAAAAAACTTCAGCATTTTCTAAAATAGGAGTCCGTATCTCTTGAAAGTTAAAAAGTTCGAATATCCTTTTTGCCTCTGATTCTAAATATTGCCATAGGAATACATTAGAAGGAAAAATATCCTGCATACCTCTTAAAGAGTTATACTTCACTTTCTTCTCCTTCTCTTTCTTTATCAAACTCAAGCATACTTAGATGACTCTCAATAAGTCTTTTTATTTCTTCTTTAAAATGCCTTCTTATTCCTTTTAGGTCAACTATATCTTCATGGATTTTTACTACTTTTTCCTGGGCTTCGTTTAAAATTTGTTCTGCTTTAAGTTCTGCTTCTCTGATTATTAATTCTGCTTCTTTTTTAGCATTTGCCGTGTAATCTTCAACAAGTTTTTGCGCTGTCATTAATGTATCTCTAATTGACTGTTCTATTTTTCTGTATTCTTCTAACTGATTTTCAAGAATTGTAACTTTTTCCTTAAGCAAGGAGTTTTCTTTTAAAATTTCTTCCAATGATTCTCTAATCATTTCAAGGAAAGAATAAACCTCTTCCATATCAAAGCCTCTGAATTTAACCTTAAATTGTTTCTGCTGAATATCTAATGGCGTAATTCTCATACTGATCCTCCCTTTAATTTAAACCCCAATTCAATGAGGCTCTGGATTAGAAATTTTTGTAAGAAATATATAATAAGTAATAATATCAATGGAGACAGGTCTATTGGTAATCTCAATTTTAATAATTTTCTTATAGGACGCAATAATGGTTCAGTTATTCCATATATAAAACGGACAATTGGATTATAAGGATCAGGGTTTACCCAGCTTAAAACAGCTCCGATTATTATAATAAAAGAATAAATTGTTAGGGCAAGATCTAAAATATTGGCTAAAGCAATTATAAAATTACCAAGAATAATCATTTACTCTTACCTCTTTGATAGTTCTTGAGCTCTTTTTGTAGCTTCTTGAAGAGTTTGAAATAAAATTTCTCTTAAATTACTGCTCGATAAGACCCTAAGACCTGCTTCTGTTGTTCCGCCTGGTGATGTAACCTTCTGTCTAATTTTATCAGGTGGAATCCCGCTGTCAAGAAGTTTCGCAGTTCCAATAAATGTCTGTATTATAAGTTCTTTTGCTATATCTTCAGCAAAGCCAAGTTCTGTTGCTACATCTATGAACTGTTCCACTATATAGCATAGAAATCCAGGTCCACTACCAGATAAGGCAGTAACAAGATTCATGTAATGTTCTGGAAGAGTAATAACTTTTCCTACGCTCATGAAAATATCTCTCACAGGAGCTACTATTTTCATCTCAAGACATTCACAAATTGCAAGTACTGTCATAGATTCACCAACTATTGCTGCCAGATTAGGCATTGCTCTAATAAGTTTGTCTGTTTTGAGATAATTTTTTATCAAATTTAAAGGAATTCCTGCAGCTATAGATACGACAGTATGTTTTTCTTTTACATAATCTTTTATCTCTTCCAAAACTTCCAATATATTCTGGGGTTTTACTGCTATAACAATAATTTCTGAATTATTAACTACATCAATATTTGATGCAATAGTCTTTATGCCATAACATTTTTCGAGATATCTTCGACGCTCATCAACTGGATCAGATACTATTATATTTCTTTTACCATTTTTTATAAGCCCTCTTATAAGGGCTTCTGCCATGTTACCTCCGCCAATAAAACCTATCATCGTTTAACCTCCTATTTTATTCCTTGCCCAAAGAGGGCTGTGCCTATTCTTACCATTGTAGCCCCTTCTTCAATTGCTACTTCAAAATCATGGGACATTCCCATAGATAACTCTTTGATAAAAGGATACTTTTTTGCCAAAAAATCTCTGATTTGCCTTAGTTTACTAAAGTAGGGTCTTACAGCATTAGGATCATCAAAATATGGTGGAATTGTCATTAGTCCTTCAATTTTAATATTATTTAGATTTTTGCATTTCTCAATTAGTTTCTCAACTTCGTCTTCTCCTATGCCATACTTAGATTCTTCATGGGATAGCTTTATCTGAATTAAAACTCTCTGAATTTTATTAATTTTTTCTGCTTCTTTATTTATAGATACGGCAAGTTTTTCTGAGTCTAAGGAATGAATAACTTCAAAAAACTTTACTGCATTTTTTACTTTGTTCGTCTGTAAATGTCCTATCATATGCCATTCAATATTAAAATTTTTTAGTTTATCGATTTTGTCTTTTGCTTCCTGGACTTTGCTTTCACCAAAAATTCTTAAACCTAAATCAGCAGCTTCTATTATTTTATCAATTGGTTGCGATTTTGATACGGCAATTAGTTTGATTTCCTCTGGATTTCTTTCTGCACGTAAGGCAGCATAAGTTATTTTTTTAAAAATAGATGATATTCTTTGCGAAAGCATAATATAATACATTATTATACATGATTATAAAAATGTTTGATAAAGTGTCTTTAAGGTGGAAACTGATAATACTGTTGTTATGCCTAAATTTTATATTAATGTCAACACTTTACATATTCTATACTCAGACAGAAAAAAGACTCTTAAAGGAAATTGAAAAACAAACGGCAGATCTTACAAAAGCTATTCAGGTGGGAGTTGAAGAGGTTACACGAGGAGGTTCAAATAAACTAACAGAATACATTAATAAACTTAGCACTAAAGGTATAAAAGAAGTCTCAATAATAAGCAATCAACAGGAAATTATTGCAAGCACTAACCCTCAAAATATTGGTAAACCTATAACACATCGAAAGAGAGAATTAATTATTAAAGCAGAACTTGGTGAACCAGTTTTTGAAGAGGAAAATGTTTATAATGTCATAGTTCCTGTAATTGCTGGCAATGTTCAATATGGTTATATTCATTTAAGAATAAATAAAGATGACTTTTCTCAAATTTTAAGAAAGAATGCATTAAAAAGAATGCTAACAACCTTAATAATATTTTCAATAGGCATAATAATAACCTATGTTATCTCCACAAGATACACAAAACCTATTGATGTTTTAACAGAAGCAGCACAAAGAGTAGCAAAGGGAGATTTTACCTATCGGTTAGAAATAAACAGAAAAGACGAAATTGGAAGAATTGCTGAAAGTTTTAACTTCATGATTCAGAAACTTGAAGAAAATCAAATATTACAAAAAAGACTAAGAGAAGCTGAACATCTTTCTGCTATAGGACAACTCAGTAGAACAATTGCCCATGAAGTAAGAAATCCTTTAAATTTTATTAATTTAAGCATTGATCATCTTATAGAAAAGTTAAAAAAAGAAAATGAAAATTCAAATAATTATATTAAACTTCTTGAAAACATGAAACAGGAAATATACAGAGTTAACAATCTAATTACAGAGTATCTTGAATATACAAAACCTCTCAAATTAAATAAAAAACCAGTAAATATTCTGGAAATTATTGAAGAGGTAGTCTATCTCATTGAAGCTACCGCTGAAAAAGAAGGTATCACTATCTATAAAGATTATAAAATTGATCTTATGCTGGATATTGATATAGACTTAATGAAAAGCTGTCTTTTAAATATTATAAAAAATTCTATATATGCAATGAAGGATAAAGAAGTCAGAAATCTTTTTATTAAAACAGAGCTTATAGAAGACGAAATTTTAATAAAAATAACAGATACTGGTTCTGGTGTTTCAGAAGAACTCATAGAAAAAATATTTGAACCCTTTTTCTCTACTAAAAAAGGTGGGTTGGGACTTGGACTGCCTTTAGCTAAAAAAGTTATAGAAGAACATGGTGGAAGAATAGAATTTTCAAGTAAATTAGGACAAGGAAGCGAAGTAAATATATATATACCAACATAAAAATATGACAACAATTTTAATTATAGATGATGAACCTTTACAAAGAGATATTCTTACAATAATTCTATCAGAAGAAGGTTATTTAGTATATTCAGCTTCAAACTTAGAAGAAGCTGAAAAAATAATTAATGAGTCTCATCCTGAGATTATTCTTACTGATCTAAAATTAGGCAATCAAAATGGAATTGATATTTTAAATAACCTTCCGCAAGAACCTGTCTCTTCATTAGTTATTGTTATTACAGCCTTCGGGACAATTTCATCTGCGGTAGAAGCTATAAAAAAAGGAGCTTTTGATTACTTGACCAAACCAATTGATAGAGAAATTCTTTTGTTAACAATAAAAAAAGCAGAAGAAAGAATTAATCTTATGAAAGAGAATTTAAGGCTCAAAAAAGAATTATATGGAAAATTTAAAATAGAAGGAATCATCGGAAAATCAAAAAAGATGCTTCAAGTTATTGATATTGTCAAAAAGGTTACTCCAACAAATGCCACAGTATTAATTTATGGAGAAAGTGGAACAGGAAAAGAGCTTATTGCAAGGGCAATTCATTATAACTCTCCAAGAAAAGATAAACCTTTTATTGCAATTAACTGCGCAGCGATACCAGAAACATTAATTGAAAGCGAACTTTTTGGTTATGAACCTGGCGCATTTACAGGTGCAAATACAAGAAAAATAGGAATAATTGAAGCAGCAGATAAGGGTACTCTTTTCCTCGATGAAATTGCTGAACTTCCTCCTTTAACACAATCTAAACTTTTGAGAGTTCTTCAGGAAAAGGAAGTTAGGAGAATTGGAGGGAAAGATGCCATAAAGGTTGACTTAAGAATCATTGCAGCAACAAACAAAAATCTATCTAAAGAAGTAGAACAAAACAGATTCAGAGAAGATCTGTATTATAGACTTAAGGTTATAACTGTTGAAATACCTCCTTTAAGAGAAAGAAAAGAGGATATTCCCGAACTTGTAAACTTTTTTATAGAAAAATACTCAAAAGAATTTGGTAAAAGAGTTAATGGTATAGAGGAAAAGGCGCTTCAAGCTTTAATTAATTATCAATGGCCAGGCAATATAAGACAGTTAGAGACGGTAATTGAAAGAGCAATAATAATTTGTGAAAAAGACAAAATTACATTGAGTGATATTCAAGATGAGTTAAAAATATCTATACCTAAAAATATTTTAGATATAGATATACCCGATGAAGGAATAAATTATGAAGAACTTGAAAAGGAAATACTTAAAAAAGCATTAATTAAATCCAATTATATTATTGCAAAAGCTGCGAGATTAATCGGAATGAGTTATAAAACATTTTGGTATAGACTTGAAAAATTCGGATTATCAGAAAATTTTCCCAAAAGGGAAAATTTTCCTAAATAAGGAATTTTTTATCAAAAAATAATTAGAAATTTAGCTTTTTATATTCTGGCATTTATATTGCTTTAATTAATTTATTAGTCAAAACCGAAATCCCTTTTAAAAAACAAAAAAAGGAGGTGACACAAGAGGATGAAGAAAATTTTAGCAGTAGTAATGGCATTGGTATTCGCACTCACAGTAACAGCAGCATTTGCTGAACAGCCTGCTGCAAAACCAGCTGAACCTGCAAAGAAGGCTGAACCTGCAAAGAAAGCTGAGAAGCCTGCTAAAGAAAAAGTAAAGCAGATTACTGGTGAGGTTACAGCTATTGACACAGTTGGTAAAACTATTACAGTAAAAAGCAAAAAGCAGGAACTCACAATAGCAGTAACAGATGAGCAGATTAAGGATGTAAAGGCTGGTGACAAGCTTGTAGTAAAATACACTGAAAAAGATGGCAAGGCAACAGCTAAGAGCGTAAAGAAAGTTGCAGCCAAAGCTGAGAAAAAAGGTGAAGCAAAGAAGGAAGTAAAGAAAGAAGAAAAGAAGGCTGAAAAACCAGCTGAAAAGAAACAGTAATCTTCTTCAGTACAAAGGTGGAGGATATCCTCCACCTTTTTTTTATACTTCAACTCCTCTTTTTCTTAATTCTTCTAATTTCTTTTCCCTGCAGGTTTTACATCTGAATTCAGGTTCAGGGTCATGAAGTTTGTCATAGTTTTTTGTTTTTACTACTCTGTATCCTTCGCAAATTTTTCCGCAGTCAGCACATCTGACATTTTCTCTGATTTCCCACAGAGGATAAAAGGCAGGGATATTGAAATGGGATTTAAAAATTGCCTTGTCAACAAACCAAAAAACATTTGCAAGTAAAAACTGATTAAGCAAAAAAGCAGGAATCGTATGAATTTTTAAATAGTCACTTAAAACAAACTGCAAGAGCGCACCTGCAATCCCTGAAAGCACAATCCAGCGACCAAAGACATAAACAAACCATGTTTTCATTTTAAAACCTCCGATAATTTTATTCCTTTTGGGCTTCTTTATATACTCTTTTTGAGAACTCCTCAAAAAGCTTTGTGCATTTTTTGAGCTTATCCATTGCTTCTTTTTTAAGGGGAGCATTTACAAAATCTCTTTTTTCCACCTTTTTAAACCAAGTTTTAAGTTTTTCAAGCTCTTCTTCATTTTCCTCAACCTCTGCAAAAATGAAATTCTGTCTTTCAATTTCAAAAGAAATCTCTTTGAAAAAGTCCTCACATTTTTCAATTACTTCTTTGTATTCTTTGTTTCTTGCCTCAATAAAGGCATTTAAAATTTTTTCTTCCTCTTCTTTATTCAAAACCTTTCCTTCTACTAAAAGAGCCTGCCCTCCATAGTTTTCTATCACTTTCTTTAGATTTTGAATTTTATCGGAAATATCTTTTGAGTAAGGCAGAACCCATACTGTCTGATAGTTAATAGCACCAAGTTTTCTGAGTTCCCTCCATATAAAAACCCTTGCCCTTGAAGGATTAGAAGGAACTGTATAGGATACAAAAATCCACTTCATTTAATTTTTAGTGTAACATTTTTCTTACCTTCATAAGAAAGGGTATGGAGGAAAGCTGAAGAATCACTGAAAAAATTATCAAGGCAGGGATTGAAAAATCATATAATAAACCTAAAGCAGTGCTACCTAAAAACCAGAAAAATCCATAACCTGTATTAAATACACCATATCCAACCCCTCTTTTTTCCTTAGGAACCAACAGGGCAACTGCTGCTCTCATTATAGACTCCTGAGCACCCATTCCTATACCCCATAAAATCATTCCAAGTGCTGCTCCATAAAATCCTCCAAGAAAGCATAGAGGAGCAAAACCTGTTGACAAAATTACTGAAAAAATAAGAATTGGAAGCCCCTTTCTATCAAATAAATATCCAAATAAAAGAGCAGCCAGAGCATCAACTCCCATTGCTATAGCATAAAAAACAGGTATCCACTGTTCAGAAACTGTTGCTACTTTTTTAAAATGATAGGCAATTAAAGGAAAATCCGCATATCCTGCACCATTTAATGCAACTGCTATAAGATAAATCCAGTAAACCTTGCTTAATCCTTTTGTTTCAATCTTAGCAGTGCTTACTTCTAAATCCTTTGGTGAAGGATACAAAAATCTTGCAAAAAGTAAAATTGAAATAGCCAAAACTGCCGGAATAATTAAAACTCCAAAGGCTTCCCTGTAACCACCATGAAAATAAAAAACTCCTGCTATGATTAATGGACCAAGCATTGCTCCAATCTGGTCCATTGCCTCATGAAGACCAAAACCCCATCCACGACCAATCTCTACTGTTGCATGGCTAAGCATAGCATCCCTTGAAGGATTTCTTACTGCCTTACCAATTCTTTCAGCCATGATTAAAATGGCTGCTAATTGCCATTGACCAACCAATGCCAGAGCAGGAACACTTAAAAGATTAATTAAATAACCAGCTATTGTAATGCTCCAGTATTTACCTGTTTTGTCAGCAATCCAGCCTGAGACAATCCTCAAGCCATAACCTAAAAACTCTCCCAATCCTGAAATAAATCCTACAACTGCTCCAGTAGCACCAAGTGCTAAAAGAAAAGGACCTGTAATGCTTCTTGCAGATTCATAGGTCATATCTGCAAAAAGACTCACAAAACCTAACAGAACAATAAATAAAGTAGCTGGTTTAATTTTTCCCTCCTATGAAGTCTTATTTTATAATAAAAACTGACTTATCACTATATTCCACAACTCTTTGTGAGACACTTCCAAGTAAAACTCCTTTTATAAATCCTTTTCCATGAGAACCCATTAAAATAATAGAAACCTCTTCCTCTTCTGCTATGCGTATAATTTCCTTATATGGCTTTCCCTGAACTAAGTAAATCTTTACATTAAATCCAATTTTTTCAAAATCCTTCTTCAATAAATCCAATTTTTCTTTACTTTCCTCATATTTTTCATCTTCTAAAACATGAACCACTACAATTTCTCTTG
>Ga0272449_1002188_pt1 | contig 18520 bp, 16 predicted proteins | sample YNPCB0241_FD_198679 | JGI IMG/M metagenome (GOLD analysis project Ga0272449, IMG submission 198679) | Hot spring sediment microbial communities from Yellowstone National Park, WY, United States - YNP-CB-024-1 | ecosystem: Environmental > Aquatic > Thermal springs > Hot (42-90C) > Sediment... | reverse complement strand
TCGAAATCGGAACACCTACAGTGCTTAAAAGATTTATCAACTGCCATAGAAAAAGGCTACAAAAATGAAGAAGTCTATTTACAAAGAGCTAAAGTATATTTAGAAAAAAATCTTTACGATAATGCTTTAGCAGATTTCAGCATTTTAATAAATCAATATCATTCAAAAGATTATGATGTTTATGTTTCGAGAGGACTTTGTTACTCTATGATAAATAAATCAACAGAAGCAATAAAAGATTTTTCTAAAGCCATTACAATTAATTCAAATAAAGCAAAAGCTTATTATTTAAGAGGAATTGAGTACAGCAAATTAGGAAAAAGCAAAGAACAATTAGCTATAAAAGATTTTAATAAAGCCATAGAATTAGAACCTACGAATAACGAAGCATATGTTAAAAGAGCAATGTATTATTACGATAAACAAAAATACGACCAAGCATTAGATGACTTAACAAGAGCTATTAAATTAAAAGAAACAGCCGAAGCTTATTTTTATAAAGGGGCTATTTTATATGAGCTAAATAAATATTCTGAAGCATGCTTATATTTAAAAAAATCTGCACAAATGGGCTACGACATAGCAGTAAAAAGATTAAAAGAAGTATGTCCCGATAGCCATTAACAACGAAACACACAAATAACAAAAAATATATAACTCACACCCAAAAAAAGTCTCTCTATTACGTCATTACAAGCGAGGGCATCAATTGCGTCGTTACGAGCTTGTCTTTCCCTTTCGTCATTGCGAGCGAACACTTCCTTCTCGTCATTGCGAGCCTGATAACAATCAGGCGAAGCAATCCCCCCAGAACGCATAACACAAACAAGAATGTGCAACGAGGAGATTGCTTCGTCGCTTCGCTCCTCGCAATGACGGGAAAAAGGGACTCGCAATGACGGGAAAAAAGGGACTCGCAATGACGGGGAAGGAGGAACTCGCAGTGACGAGAAGGAGAAAAGTTGCAATGACGGAAAGAGAAGAATTCGCAATGACGGGAAAGATAAAAGTAGCAACTACGGAAGTGGCAACGGTAAAAACTTCAGTGGCTCGCCATAATACACCACCCAAAGACCGCCATATAAGCAGTCTTCTCATAAATATAAGAAAATTTGATAGATTAAGACTATTCTCTCTCTACACCACCATGCGGGCCTCAGAAAGGGCGTTGAAATATATCATGATAAAATATTCTTTATGTAAAACTAAATTAAAAAGAATTTTTAAAAAAGTGAGCTTGTCACTAAAAAAATTTTTCGGGAATTAATATGCAAAAGACAAAAATTAGAATTTCAAAAAATCAGATTAAGTTATTAACAATCAATTGTTTATATTGTTAATAAGAGGCAACTAAATAGTAAGGTTTTATTATTTCCATTCCTTTTAGTACGGCATTTTTGTTTTCATCGATTAAGTGATGATAACGGCTTGGTATTGATTTTTCTATTCCTTTTGTTACATTATCTATTTTAATAAGTGGTTTAATTTTCAAATATCCACCAAGAACTATCATATTGAATACTCTGGTGTTGCCGAGTTGTGCTGCTGTTTCTGCTGCTTCAATTGTGTAAATGTCGATATCTTTTCTTATTGGATGACGTGAAATACCATTTGGGTCGTATATAAGTATTCCTCCTTTTTTAACAGTTTTTTCAAATTTATCTAATGAAGGTTGATTAAGTATTATTGCTGTATCAAATTCGTTAACTATTGGTGAGCTGATTCTTTCTGAACTAAGAATTACTATAACATTTGCAGTTCCACCTCGCATTTCTGGACCATATGAGGGCAACCAGCTAACTTCCAAGTTTTCCATTATTGCGGAGTAGGCAAGTATCTTGCCCATAGAAAGAACGCCTTGTCCACCAAAACCAGCTATAATTATTTCTTCAGTCATAATTTTACATTTTTAAAGTTAAACATTTTCAACTTTTGGAACTTTAATATCGCCCAATGGATAAAATGGAAACATATTTTCTTCCATCCATTTATTAGCTTGTACAGGAGTCATTTTCCAGCCAGAATTGCAATTAGAAACAAATTCGACAAAACATACTCCTGAGTTTAGTTTTGAATATTCAAAAGCATTTCTAACAGCCTTTTTAGCCTTACGAACTGCTGCTGGTGTATGAACAGCTTGACGAGTAACATAAAAAGTACCTGGTAATTGTGCAACTAATTCAGTTATCTTAAGGGGATTTCCCATTAATTTTGTATCTCGACCATAAGGTGTTGTAGATGTTTTCATTCCAATTAAAGTGGTAGGAGCCATTTGTCCCCCGGTCATTCCATATATTCCGTTGTTAACGAAGAAAATGATTATATTTTCGCCACGATTGCAAGCATGAATAGTTTCTGATGTACCTATTGCTGCAAGGTCACCGTCGCCTTGATAAGTGAATACAAAGCGATCGGGTAATAATCGCTTTATAGCTGTAGCAAGAGCTGGTGCACGCCCATGGGCTGCTTGTTGCATATCTATATCCATAAATTCATAGGCAAGAACTGAACAGCCTACAGGAGCTATACCTATGGTTTTATCTTGAATGTTCATTTCCTCAACTACTTCCATTATTAATCTATGTATGGTACCATGACCACAGCCCGGACAATATGATAAAGGCTTATCGGTTAACAATTTCGTCCTACTATATACCAGATTTTCTGGCTTTATAATATCTTTAATGTCCATAGTTTGTTACTTTATTTGATTATTAAATTTTTTACTGCTTCTAATACTTCATTTGGTGAATGAACAACACCACCAGTACGTCCAAAATGTTCAACTTTCACTCTACAATTAACTGCAAGCTTTACGTCTTCTACTAATTGACCGGTGCTCATTTCAACTGCAAGTATCCCTTTTACTCTATCTGCTAGCTCATTTAATTTTTTGCTTGGGAATGGGAATAAAGTGATACATCTTAATAAGCCTAACTTAATACCTTCTTTACGTGCTAAGTCAACTGCTTTTTGACAGATGCGTGCACTTGAACCGTAAGCTACCAATAAATATTCGGCATCATTGGTATTTATTTCTTCGAAAAGGACATCTTCTTGTTCCATTTGTTCGTATTTTCTTTTGAGTTTTAGCACGTGTTGTTCTTGCCTGTAAGGGTCTAAGTCGAGTGATGTAATTATATTTCTTTGACGATTGGGTTTTTTACCTGTTGTTGCCCAAGGGCTTTCTTTTTCAATTTCTTCCAAAGTTCTTCTAGGTACGTAGTCAGGTAATTCTACTTTTTCCATCATTTGACCAATGGTGCCGTCGCTTAATATCATTACTGGATTTCTGTACTTTAGTGCAACTTTTTTTGCGATAAAAACAAAATCGGCCATTTCTTGGACTGATGATGGAGCTAATACGTATAGTCTATAATCTCCGTGTCCACCACCCTTAGTTGCTTGAAAGTAGTCGCTTTGAGCTGGTTGAATGTCGCCGAGCCCAGGACCACCTCTAGCAACATTTAAAATTATACATGGTAGTTCAGCGCCGGCCAGGTATGAAATACCTTCCATTTTTAGGCTTATCCCCGGACTGGAAGATGAAGTCACCGGTATGAAACCTGCACCAGCAGCACCATAACACATATTTATTGAAGCAACTTCGCTTTCTGCTTGAAGCACTACCATGCCTGTAATTTCGTGTGGTTTCTGTTCGGTTAGATACTCAATAACTTCTGATTGAGGTGTTATTGGATAACCAAAATATGCATCTAAGCCCGCACGAATGCATGCTTCAGCAAAAGCTTCGTTCCCTTTCATTAATCGAACTTCGCCCATATTATTATTTTTTTATACAGTTTCTAATTTAACTCTATAAACAGATATTACTCCGTCGGGACATACTATAGCACAATTTGTACAACCAGTACATTCTTCCGGTAAATTCATATAAGCATAACGGTAACCTTTACCGTTTACTTCTTTTGAAAGTTCTATGACATTTTGAGGACATGCAGGTATGCATACACCGCAGCCTTTGCATTTTTCTACGTCTACAACTATAGCTCCTTTTACTTTTGCCATAACAATTATATATTAGTTTTATGAACCCAAATGTAATTTTTAAAATAATAAAAACAAATGTTTAAAATCAATTTTTTTAAAAAAATTAATTTTTTTTAATAACATATTAATCAGGGGTTTAACTTATGCAAGTTCAATTAAAACATCATCAACATTAGAGTATCTTCTTTTTATTCCTGACATAAGAATATTTTGAATTGTCTTATTGTCGTAATAGCTTGGTGGTTTGGGAAAGATAGATTTTTCTGTTGCTTTTATTATAATTTTTTGCCATTTTGGGTCTTTTATGTAATGATATGTTGGTTTTGAATTGAGTTGAATGTGCATTAACTGAACAGGATTACAATGGTCAAAAGGTTTGATACCTGTTAAAATATGATAGGCTACCATTCCCCACATATATATATCGCTACTTTCGTTGCATAATTCGTATTGATTTAGTATCATTTCTGGTGGTGCATATATCATAGTGAATGGTATTATATAATATTTTGGTAAGGTTTCATTTAATTTTATACAACTGCCGAAATCGAGCAAGTATACTTTTTCGTTTTGAATTAATATGTTAGATGGTTTTAAATCGGTGTGTAAGAATTTAATTTCGTGCAGGCGTTTTAATTCTTTAAGAGTAGCTATCAGTATTTTTTCTTTATTGTTTTTTATATTTTTTTTTAGCGGAAAAGTAATTTGAGTTCCTTCGATGTAGTTGTAACAAAAGAACAAATCTTCGTTCTTTTGAATAATAACAGGTTCAAGTTCTGGGTATAAAAAGCGCATTATTTCTGCTTGTCTTATAAATCTTATGCGTTCAAATTGATTATCGTTTTTTTGAGGCTTATATTGTTTTATTACAATTTTTTTTTCGTTAGGGAGTGTGGTAAAGTATGTTATTCCAAAACGTCCTTTATGAAAACTTATGTTTGAATTTAGCTTTAATTCAACAATGAAATCCTGAAATTTAAATTTCATTTAAATTATTGCATTGATAATTAATACATTAGGTGTTGTTTTTCTTTCTTAACCCAACCGGCATCACTTTTATAATTTGTAAAGTAAATAATTAAATCGGCATCGCTTTTATAATCTACAAAATATATTTTCTTTTGTGCATCGCTTTTATATTCAGTAAAATACCATAATCCTTTATTATCGACAGCATCGCTTTTGTATTTACACTTATAAACTATAAGATCGGCGTCGCTTTTGTATTTTGCAACATAAACTTTAATATCGGCATCGCTTTTGTATTGACACGAATAAACTATCTGTGCTTTTAAATTAATTAACATAAATGCAAATAATGTAAATAAAACTAAAGTTTTCATAATGTTTTACTTTTTGCCAATTAAAAATAAAATTCCAAATTGTAAACTTTTTGAGTCTAAATAATTATGCAAATAATTTTCGTCTTCAACAACATTATTATAAGCGTCGGTTAACCTTACTGAATAGTGAATTGAATGTCTACTGCGAAGTATTTCGTTGTAGGAAATATTTATTCCAAAAAAGTCACTGATAATAAATTGTATACCTCCACTAAAACCTAAGTACCCCATTGTGTTTGAACGTGAACGATAATTAATTTCTACCCATTTATTTTCTAATTCATTATAATACAGGTCTATTGAAGGAATACTGAAGCTTCTAATACCAGCATTTGCTTCGCCATATATGTTTACAGTTAACTTTTCTTTTATAAGTATCACAGGTATGTTGGCTAATGCATTTATTCCCCAGCGAGTGGAAGCATAGCGTCCTTTAATTTTATAGTTATTTGTATGAGCAAATTCGCTGAAAGCCTTATCGTTGAAATTATAACGATCTATTTGGATGTTTAAACCCAGTCCGATACCATAAGCTATCATGTGGTTATAATCGAAACCAACAAAATAGCCATTCTTTGCAAACATACCTGTTTCGTCGGTTTTACGCATTTCTTCTGACGAGATAAGGTTACCGCCAGTTATTTTTAAATAACCATGCTTATCAAAATACTTGATATCAAATTGGCTAAACAATTTAGCACTTAAAAATATTAGGCCTATTGAAGCGATTAAATTTCTTTTCATAAACTAATAGCTTAAATATAAATCAATAAAAGTATCCTCAATAGGAGGAACAGGTCTAATAGTATTATACACAGTAGGATAAAAATTGTTTTTAATATCTACTGGGGCTAATGTTATTTCGTTTATTAATGTAGGTTGTGATGAATCGCCGTTATATTGTAGAATAACGAATTTAAAGACTTCATTGCTAGTAAATTGGACATAATCGAAAAAATAACCATCTACGAAATCTTCAGGGCGTTTAAACTTAAATGGGAAACTACTTATAGTTTTAACTTTGGTTTTACCAACGTATGTTGTATTGTGATACATTTCAATATAAATGCTTTTTCCTTTATGTTGTTTAGGCAACATAAGGTTAATAGCATCGATAAAAACTCTTTGAGGTGGTGGGTTTATATAAATTTGTTGCTGATAATCATTATATGTTCCATTGGTGCATGTGCTTCGTAATTTAACTGTGTATAAACCAGAATTTTGAAAAACATGCACAGGGTCGTCGTCATTGTCTTGTTGTCCGTCGCCAAAATCCCAAGCAAAAATATTTGCACCAGTCGAATGATTTGTAAATATCACTTTATTAGGTGCAAAATTATTATTGTTATAGTGTTGATATGTAAAATTCGAAACTACCTGAATGGATGGTAAGTTCAATTCAGGAATGTCTAAAACTGCAGAGTCTTTTCCGATTTCGTTTTGAACGATAAGTTTAACTTTGTATGTGCCTATATTATTATATATGTGTGTAGGATTTTGTTCTGTAGAAGTTTGACCGTCTCCGAAATACCATGTGTACTTTACGTTTCCAAGCAAATTTTCAGTTGTTTGGTAGAAAGTAACTGGGTAGGGAGGGACACAGTTTTTAACAACATAATGCATACTTTTTATTTTAGGTGGTGGCGGTGTTTCAAGATAAAAAGTAAAACCTCTAAACGGATCTTTTTCACAGGCATATAATAAAAATAGAAAGAATAACGATAAAATAATTGACTTAAGAGAAAATTTATTTCTTTTCATTTTTTGAAATTTAGTTTTAAAATCTTCTTTCAAAAATAATGCCTTTTTTAAAAAATGTAATAACATTTTACTATTTTTTTTAATTTTGCGAGCTTAAAAAAATTTATATGGGGAAGTTATTTAAAGAATATAATGGGCTTAATTTATCTGATATCAATAAAGAAATTTTAAATTGGTGGGAAGAAAATAAGACATTTGAGAAAAGTATAGAATGTCGCGAAGGTTATCCTGAATTCATTTTTTATGAAGGTCCACCATCTGCAAATGGTACTCCTGGCATTCATCATGTATTGTCTAGAACAATAAAAGACATATTCTGCCGATTTAAGACAATGGAAGGTTATAAAGTTGAACGAAAAGCAGGATGGGATACTCATGGTTTGCCTGTCGAACTTGGTGTTGAAAAGGCTTTAGGAATAAAAAAAGATGACATTGGTAAAAAAATATCAATAAAAGATTATAATGAACTATGCAAAAAAGATGTAATGAAATATACAAACGAATGGGAACAATTAACAAAGCTCATGGGCTACTGGATTGATATGAATAATCCTTATGTTACTTACGACAATAAATATATCGAAACTTTATGGTGGCTTTTGAAACAATTATTCGAGAAAGGTCTTTTATATAAAGGATATACAATTCAGCCTTATTCACCAGCCGCAGGTACAGGTTTAAGTACACATGAACTTAATCAACCAGGATGCTATAAAAATGTTAAAGATTTATCTCTTACAGCCCAGTTTAAAGTTATTCGCAATGATAAATCTGAATTTCTCTTTAATTTAACAGATACAGATGTTTTTATTTTAGCATGGACAACTACTCCATGGACATTACCTTCAAATACTGCATTGGCAGTTTCTGATAACATTGAATATGCAGAAATTCTTACTTATAACCCATATACTAAGCAAAAAATTACAGTTGTTCTTGCTGTTGACAGAATTCCATATTATTTCAACGAGCAAGGCAAAGATATGGATTTCGATAGTTTTACTCCTGAAAGTAAAATTATTCCTTATAAAATTTTACAAACTTTTAACGGTAAACAATTAAATGGTATACGTTATGAGCAATTAATACAATGGCACAAGCCTCAGAATGGCGATGCTTTTAGAGTTATTATAGGCGATTTTGTTTCTACTGAAGATGGAACCGGAATTGTACACATTGCCCCAAGTTTTGGTGCAGATGACTTTAGAATGGCAAAATTATATGGCTTGGCTTCACTGACTTTAGTCGATAAGCAAGGAAAATTCGTTGAAGGATGCGGACATTTAAGTGGCCGTTATGTTAAGCAAGAGTATGAAGATGATCCACAAAAACAAAAGCAAGATTCTGTCGATGTAGAAATAGCAACAATGCTAAAAAAAGAAAACAAAGCTTTTAAAATAGAAAAATACGAACATAGCTATCCACATTGTTGGCGAACTGATAAGCCTATAATTTATTATCCGCTTGATTCGTGGTTTATAAAAACAACAGCTTTTAAAGAAAGAATGATTGAGCTAAATAAAACTATTAACTGGCAACCACCTCATACAGGAAGTGGAAGGTTTGGTCAATGGCTCGAAAATCTGGTTGATTGGAATTTATCTCGTTCAAGATTTTGGGGAACTCCCTTGCCAATTTGGGCTACCGAAGATAGAACAGAATTAAAATGTATAGGCTCAGTAAGCGAACTAAAGGCCGAAATAGAAAAAGCTGTATCATTAGGTTTAATGAAAGAAAATCCTTTGAAAGAGTTTAAGGAAGGAGATTTTAGCGACGAAAATTATAATAAATTCGATTTACATCGACCATTTATAGATGAAATTATTTTAGCTTCGTCTGATGGACGTCCAATGTATAGAGAACCCGATTTAATTGATGTTTGGTTCGATTCTGGGGCAATGCCTTATGCCCAAATACATTATCCATTCGAGCATAAAGATGATTTTTATAAATTCTTTCCTGCCGATTTTATTGCTGAAGGTGTTGATCAAACAAGGGGTTGGTTCTTTACATTACACGCATTGTCTGTTATGCTTTTCGATTCAGTAGCATTTAAAAATATCATATCTAATGGCTTAGTGCTCGACAAAAACGGAAATAAAATGTCAAAACGCCTCGGCAATGCTATTGATCCGTTCGATGTAATTAATAATTTCGGAGCCGATGCCGTTAGGTGGTATATGATAACTAACTCTCAACCGTGGGATAACTTAAAATTTGATATAGATGGACTTGAAGAAGTTAAAAGAAAATTTTTCGGAACGTTATATAATACTTATTCGTTCTTTGCTTTATACGCTAATATTGACGGATTTAGCACAAAAGAACAACACATACCTCTTGAACAACGAACAGAAATGGACAAATGGATACTATCTGAATTAAATTCCTTAATTAAAAAAGTAAAACAGTATTATAGAGATTATGAACCGACGCAAGCTGCAAGAGCTATTCAAGATTTTGTAATCGATAATTTAAGTAACTGGTATGTTCGGTTAAATAGAAAACGCTTCTGGGGAGGTGAGAAAAATGTTGATAAAATAGCTGCATATCAAACATTGTATGAATGCTTGATTAAAATTTCAAAATTAATGGCTCCATTAGCTCCTTTTTATGCCGAAAAATTATACCAAGATTTGAATGTATTTAATAATGAACCTTACGAATCGGTACACCATTCAATTTTCCCAGAATTTAACGAAGCATATATAAATGAAGAACTTGAAAACAAAATGCAACTAGCTCAGCAAATAACCTCATTAGTATTGTCAATACGCAGGAAAACTAACATTAAAGTACGCCAACCACTACAAAAGATTGTTATTCCGGCTATTAGTAAAGAGTTTGAACAAAATGTTAAGGCTGTTAAAGATATAATTTTATCAGAAGTTAATGTTAAAGAATTAGAATTTGTTGATATAAATTCAGACTTTATTGTAAAAAAAGTAAAACCCAATTATAAACTTTTGGGATCTAAGTTAGGAAAACATATTAAGGTTTTGGCAGATAATTTAAGCAAATTGTCTCAGGAAGAAATACAGCAAATCGAAAAAAATCAAAAATATGAGTTTATAAGCGAGAACGAAAAGTTTGTTATACCTATTGCTGAGTTAGAAATACAAACTCAAGATATTCCGGGCTGGCAAATAGCTACAAAAGGAAATATCACTGTTGCTCTCGACATTACTATAACTGATGAGCTCAAATACGAAGGTGTTGCACGCGAATTAATAAACAAAATACAAAACATAAGAAAAGACTCTGGCTTAGAAGTTACAGATAAAATCAATATTTTACTCGAAAAGCATGAATTACTCGAAAAAGTAATTGAAAAACACGGCAATTATATTTCAACTCAAACTTTAGCAAAAAATATAAAATTTTATGATAATTTGGAACAAAATTTAGCTCATCACGTAGAAATTGATAACAATTTAGAAATTTTATTAAAAATAGAAAAAGTCGAAAACATTTAAAACTAAATAATTATGGCTGAAAAAACAAGATATTCGGATGAAGAACTTCAAGAATTTAAGCAAATAATTCTTGAAAAACTTGAAAAAGCGAAAAAAGATTATGAAATGCTTAAGCAGGCATTAAACAATACAGATGGGAACGATACTACAGACACATCTCCTACATTTAAGGCTTTAGAAGAAGGAGCAGCTGTATTGTCGAAAGAAGAAATAGGAAGACTTGCTCAGCGACAATTAAAGTTTATACAACATTTAGAAGCAGCACTTGTACGCATCGAAAACAAAACATATGGCATTTGCCGTGAAACAGGAAAATTAATACCCAAAGAAAGATTACGTATTGTCCCACACGCAACACTCAGTATCGAAGCAAAAAAGAATCAAAGTAAATAATTATTTTTACAAGTAGATTTATTTTTCGGTTTTCGATGATGAAGTTTTTGTAAAAACTTTTTTAAAATTTGCTCAATATTTTTAAGTTGAAAAGTATTTAGTCAGAATAGAGTGTTTGAGATTATTATTTAAAAAAATTTTTAGGAAAATTTCTTTATATTTAAAAAAACGTAGGTAGTTAAATGAAAACAAAATTTATTTTTTTATTAATCTTTTTTTCTTGTATTAGTGGTATTTCTTTTTCTCAACCACTTTCGCTTATGAATATTAATTCATGGGCCTACCAGTTACAAAACATTAACATTAATCAGATAGCAAACGATACAACGTTTGAATTAATTGTAATAGATTATTCTATTGATGGAACTGATGTAGGAAAATTTACACCACAAGAAATAGCTCAAATAAAAAACAGCGGTAAAAAAGTAATAGCATATATTTCTATCGGCGAAGCAGAAAATTACCGTTTTTATTGGCAAAACAATTGGAATACAAATCCACCTGCCTGGTTAGGACCTGAGAATCCCGATTGGCCTGGTAATTATAAAGTAAAATATTGGTATACAGAGTGGCAAAACATTATTTTTAATTATATAGATACTATCATCTCACAAGGTTTTGATGGTATATATATGGATATTATTGATGCCTACTACTATTGGCAAGAAGAAAACCCCCAACAACCACTTGCAGATTCTTTGATGATTCAATTTGTGCTTAATATACGTAATCACGTTAATTCTGTAACAACTAATCCTTTTTATATGATTCCACAAAATGGTGAAGATGTAATAAATTCTACAAATGTTTCTCAAAGTTTAAAGGCAAGCTATTTAAATGCCATTAATGCTGTTGGTGTAGAAGATGTATTTTTCCGTGGTTCTTTGGATGAAAATAACCCTTATAACCCTGATAATTATCGCATTCAGCAACTGGAAGAATATAAGGCAAATGGTAAACGAATTTTCTCTATAGAATATCTAACTCAGCAAAATAAAATTCAGCAATACCTTACTGCGGCACAAAACCAAAATTATGTTCCTTATGCTTGCGTAAGACCATTGAACCAACTCTGTAATCAGATTCAAATAAGAATAGAAGATGTGATGTTGGTAAATAAAATATATGTTTATCCCAACCCATTTAGTTCAATTACAACATTAGAAATAATCGATTTCAATTTGCAAAACGGCTCTTATGATGTGAATATTTTTGATCTAATGGGAAAAATTGTTTTCAAAACAGAAATTAAGAATCAAAAATCTTTAACCCTTAATCTAAATTTGCCCGATGGGATGTATCTTTTACAATTAAGAGGTAATGATTTCTTATACTCACAAAAGCTACAAGTAATAAAATGAAAGCAGAATTATGAGTTTTTTGTGTAAAAACTTTATACGCTGATTATTAATAAATTATATTAAGCTGAATAAATATATGCCGTGATATAACTTTATTTCAAAGGTTCCCAATCTGCAAAATTTTCGTGAACAACATATGTCTGAGGTTCGGTAGTGTAAAATTCATTAGAATTGTATGTCCATTTAAGTGTTTTTGAATTTCCACCACTTTGTGTGGTAATATAGAAGCGATTTGATAAAGCTCCGAAGCAATCTGCTTGATCTCGAGGCGACGGTTTGTCTCCTCCGCTTGGGTCAACAGGTATCCAGCCGTAATTAGGCAAGTATATCTCTACCCATCTATGAAACACATCGTCCATTGATGCGTCATCACCGCGTAGAGCAACAGAACCTACATATCGGGCAGGTATGCCCATAGCTCTACACATTGCTATATAAACAAACGAGTATTCAGAACACGAACCGTTACCACGCTTTAGTACTGTCGGGGCAGTGTTCCATCCGCCTGTCATTTCATAGTACATATGGTCAATTATATATTGATATATTTTTCGAGCTATCCAATAAGGATTGTTTTCATCGCCTACAGCTTCTTTTAAAGCTTTTTGAATAACGGGATGTTTGTAATCAAATTTTTCATCATCAGCAAGGTATAAATTTCTAATGCTATCAGGAATTTCGGATAGTTTTCCAACTTTATCGGGATAAATAAAATAACGAATATCGTATGTCGTAATGTTTGAAATCATTTGTATTTCTCTTGATTCGCCTTGTTTAATATTTTCAAAATAATAATGTGCACATTTTTGACCCCACTGATCGGTAACTATATCAGAATATGCGGGTATAAATGATATTTTTTCGTTTATTTTTTGGTTAATCCTATTTGTGCCAATAGCAAGGTAAATATCCATAGTTTTTAGTATGCCAGGTCCATAATTTCTAAACGTATATGTAAAAGTAACTTTAGATTTTCGTTCATTACTTAGTTTATAAAATTCATCGTCATAAACTTTCAATTGATAAAGTTTATCGGTCTGATAATCGGCTGCCCATAAAAATTTACCGTCGTAACAGAGACTATTAGTATATGGCCCAGGTGTTTCGGTAATGATTATTACTAAACCTGTAGCAGTATCTACCATATAAATTTCATCTTTTATTCTGTCCGATATCCACAAATATTTTCCGTCGAAAGCGAGTCCATTAGGGTCGGAAGCAGGAGCTTTAAATGATTTTATGGTTGTACCGTCGTAAGGGCTAAATTGAATAATTTCACGTGAGGCATTATCGGCACACCATAAGTATTTTCCGTCCCAGCACAAACCAATGGGAGAATTTGAAGGTGCAGGAATAGTTTTAATAATACTTCCATCTTTCGGGTCTAACTGATAAATCACACCTACATTATTTTCGGCGAGTGGTATTCCTCCTCTTATATCTGCATTCCACAAATATTTTCCATCCCAAGCAAGACCAGTAGGCCAGTATCCTGGTGATTTTATACTTCTTATTACATTGCCTGTCGACGGGTCGATACAATAAATAAGATCGGTTTTCCTATCCGATAACCAAATATTTTTCCCATCGAAAGTTAGCCCTGTTGTAAATGAACCTGGTGTTTTGAATGACTTTACTACTTCGCCAGTGTAAGCTTTAACTAAAAAAGGAACTAATAACAATAATAAAAACATTTTAAATGCTTTCATATAAAATTAAATTTTAAGATTATACAAATATACAATAACTTTTAAAATCAGAGTAATTTTTTTAATAAAACATAAAACTATTATTTACTTGCAAATTAGAGTATTTATTACAAAAAATTTTTTCACCAATAAACAAAATAAACTCTTAAATACATTTTAATTTTGCAATTATAAATTTTACTTCCTCATAGTGAAATAGATACGATTAAGTGTTTAAAAATGTAATTATAATCCATCTATTTTTAAAAAATTTAATATATGTTTGCAAAAATAAAGATGGTATGAAAAAGTTAGTATTAGTTTTAGTATCTGTATTAATTGTATTTCGATTACTTGCCGATGAAGGAATGTGGTTACTTACTTTGTTGGGCAAAAAATATTCAGACTTACAGAAGGCAGGTTTAAAACTTTCGGTTGATGATATTTATAACATTAATCGTTCTTCACTAAAAGATGCAATTGTTCAATTTGGTAATGGGTGCACAGGCGAGATTATTTCTAAAAAAGGTTTATTGCTAACAAATCATCATTGTGGTTACAGGGCAATTCAATATCATAGCACAGTTGAAAACGATTTATTATCTAATGGGTTCTGGGCAAAATCGTTCGAAGAAGAATTGCCTAATCCAGGTTTATTTGTCCGTTTTTTAGTAAGAATGGATGATGTTACTACTAAAGTTCTTGAAGGTGTTAAAGATGAAATGACTGAAAAAGAAAGAAATGAGATTATTCAAAAAAATTCAAAATTAATAATTGCAGAAGCTACAAAAAACACGAATTACGAAGCGGTTGTAAAAGATTTCTTTGGCGGTAATCAATATTTATTAATTCTTTATGAAGTTTATACCGACGTTCGCTTGGTAGGAACTCCTCCTTCGTCGATAGGCAAATTCGGTGGGGATACAGACAACTGGATGTGGCCTCGTCATACAGGCGATTTTTGTTTGTTTAGAGTTTATGCCGATAAAAACAATAAGCCGGCAAAATATTCTATAGAAAATGTTCCATATACTCCTAAACATTCTTTGCCTATTTCTGTTTCGGGTGTACATCAAGGTAATTTTGTAATGATTTTGGGTTATCCTGGACGAACTCAACGTTACATGACTTCTTGGGGTGTTAAAAATGCCATTGAAGTTACCAATCCAGCAATAGTTAAAATAAGAGATAAAAAACTTGCTATTTATAAAGAAGAAATGAATAAAGATCCTAAAGTGCGTATTCAATATGCAGCAAAATATGCAGCAACAAGTAATTATTGGAAATATTATATTGGTCAGACAAAAGGATTAAAGCGTTTAAGGGTTATAGAAACTAAACAAAAGCAAGAGCAAGAATTTGAAAATTGGGTTAATCAATCTGAAGGAAGAAAACAAAAATACGGCAATGTCTTGAAAATGTATCAAGAAGCTTATGAAAATATGAATGATTATAACTTATTTAAAGTATATGCTAGTGAAGCAGGTATAAGAGGAATAGACATTTTATCGTTTGCATCTAAATTCTCAAATCTTTATAAGGCTTTAGAATCTGACACTACTTCGAGTCAATACAAAGAAAGATTAATAAATACTCTTAAAACTGAAACAGAAAACTATTATAAAGATTTCAATCTTACTACCGACCAAAGAGTACTCGGAGCATTGTTGAAAATGTTTGTTGAAGATGTTCCTGAAAAATTTATTCCATCAGCTTTGAGAGAAATAAATAAAAGTTATAAAGGTAATTTTGATAAGTACGCTAAAGAAGCTTTTGAAGTTAGTATTTTTAGAAGTCTGGAAAGTGTTCTTAACTTTTTGTCGAAACCAAATTATAAAAAATTGGATAAAGATCCAATATTCTCTGTGGCTTATTCAATTGCTGGTGCCGTTCGTCGTTTCGATTCTGAATATGAAAAATATAGAGATATGCTTGCTAAAGCCGAAAGGTTGTATATAGCTGGCTTAATGGAAATGCATCCTTCAAAAGTTTTTTATCCTGATGCTAATTCAACAATGCGACTAACCTACGGACACGTATTACCCTATAACCCAGCTGATGGGATATATTACGATTATTATACAACAATAGATGGCATAATGGAAAAAGAAGATAGCTTAAGCCAGGAATTTATTGTGCCTAAAAAATTAAAAGAATTATGGGAAAAGAAAGATTACGGTATTTATGGCGAAAATGCTACTATTAGAACTTGCTTTATAAGCAATACTGATATAACCGGCGGAAATTCAGGTAGCCCAGTCATTAATGAAAAAGGCGAATTAGTTGGTTTAGCTTTTGACGGGAACTGGGAAGCAATGAGTGGCGACATAGCCTTCGAACCTGGCTTACAACGAACTATATCGGTCGATATAAGGTACGTCCTTTTTATCATTGATAAATTTGCAGAAGCAAAAAATATTATGTCGGAACTTGAAATAGTTAAAAATTAATTACATTGTAAACGACAAGCCAAATAATATTTGAATTCCTTGAACAGGGTAGTAATTCCAGTAGGAGTATTTATTATTGAGTAAATTATTGAATTTGATAAATGCTCCAAACAATTTTGAATAATTATAATCAATAGAAAAATTTACATCTACAAAAGGTTTTAATAGTATTGGGTTCGAAGGTTTTTGCCAGTTGTAAGCATATCTGTTGCCAATATAGTATAAACTTAATGACGGAATAAATTTATCTTGGATATTATATCTTGCAAGCAAATTGACTTCCCATTCGGGCTTATGATATGGTTTCAATAAATTTACCATTGTGTATTTATAGTAATTTCCACATAAAATAATATTGAGTCTTTCTTTCTGTTTATAAGCCAATTCAGAGCTAAATTTAACTTCTTGCAATTCTTTTCCTTTATAGCCGTCGTAAACTATGATAAAATTGTGTTGTGGCATTACAGAATCGTTTACGAAAAATGGATAGTAATCGTACAAAGCATAAGAAACTTTAAACAGATATGAAATATTTCTGCTGAAATTTCCTTTAAAACCAGCAAATAAATTCATTAACTGATTAGTATTTTTCATTGGATAGCCGGGTTTAATATAAGGATTCTCTTTATAAACGGTCATTATGCTGTTCATTATCATTTTACCGTCAAATCCGGCAAATGGTATTAGGAAGTTTTCAATGACATTGTATTGAATATTTGCCCGTGGATAAAGATGATAAAACAAACTATCCGAGTAACCATCAGCTTCTAAAGCTAAACCAGCATTTATACGCCATTCTTCGCCAAAAAATCTTACCCACGGAAATACTGTGACTATAACTTTGTTATTTGTATCGAGCTTCGAATTTATGTTGTTCCAGTTAATTTTAATATCTAAACCAATGAATTGTTTGTTATATAACATATTAGCACTAGCAAATGCTTTTATGTTGTGCTGAAAATTTGAAAATTTATCTTGTAAGTAATTATATTCAAGGTCGGCTTTGTGGTTAATTTTTGATGAATCAAGATGTGTTGTTCTATATCCTATGTTTGTTCCAAAAGTTACATACCGCATTTTTGTGCTATCTGCAGTAAAATTATAATTTGTATCCAGCGTATTATAACCATAATGATGAAAAACATTTCTATTAAAATAACCGTTACCATAAATAGTAGCATTACTTAGAAACTTTTTAATGTAAATTTCTAATTCATTAAGGCTGTAAAAAGCAGGTGATTTATAGTTATTTTCGAGTTTAATTTTTCCTCTTGAAGAGTAGTGATTTGCCCATAAACCAGCAGAATAATCTTTATTTCGTGTAGTATTTATGCCTAATTGAGCAAATAAAGTATTATAAACTCCATAGCCAAACTTTAAATTAGAGTTGTACAATTTATTTACGCTTTCTGAAGCCATTTTAGCAGGTTGTATAGGAGTAACCTGGTAAAAAATGGGATATTGTTTAGGAAATAGTTTATATTCAAATGTTGTCATAAGTTTATTAGTGTCTTTAATAGTAGGCATTATGTTAATTTTAAAAGCATCGGCTATTATTGGTTCATAACTTTTTACAACATCTACTTGCTGGTTAAGGTTGTTTTGAGAGAACAAATAATTGCTTACCAGCAACAAATAAATAATTAAATATTTTTTGCTTTTATTCATAAAACTATTCATTTTCGTTTGTATTATTTTGTTCTATACTTGATGGTGCTGGCATAAGTGCAGCCTTTTCTTTTTCTATAATTGAGTTAAGTTTTTCACGAGCAATTGTTTTTATCTCGTCGTTATCGTTTTTGTAATTGTTAATAATGCTTTCTAATGTTGCTTTTGCTTGATAATTGTCGTTTCTTAATGTGTAAATATCAGCTAAAATTAAAAATGCTTTTGCCAACCAATAACTGTGAGGTGTATTTTTCTTAACAAAATCAAATACTTCTTTTTCGGCTTCATCGAATTTATTTTGCTTAAAATAAATGTCTACAATTAAAAATTTTGCTTCTGCTTCTTCTTTAGCTTTAGCATTTTTAGCTA
>Ga0272449_1002187_pt1 | contig 18520 bp, 23 predicted proteins | sample YNPCB0241_FD_198679 | JGI IMG/M metagenome (GOLD analysis project Ga0272449, IMG submission 198679) | Hot spring sediment microbial communities from Yellowstone National Park, WY, United States - YNP-CB-024-1 | ecosystem: Environmental > Aquatic > Thermal springs > Hot (42-90C) > Sediment... | reverse complement strand
CACCATCTTCTCAAAATCTACGGAGATCCTAAGGTCTGGAAGTAGGAGGTTTCTCCCCCTTATATAGGGTGAGTTCAAGATCCTGGTCGTTCACCTTCTTCGAGAAGGATTTAAAGCGGGAGGGGACCATGAAGCCATTGAGAGGATTCAGGCTTGTCGATGGATGCCCTGAGGTTGGCCTATGAGAGGCTGATGGAGAGGGCCAGGGAGCTGATCATCCTCGACTCGGCTGTCTCGATCATCCATTGGGATATGGAGACGATGATGCCTCCCGCCGCGGTCTCCCTGAGGAGCCAGCAGCTCTCCCTGATGGAGAGGGTGATGCACAAGATGCTCACGGACCCCCAACTGGGCTCTCTCCTAAAGGAGATATCGAGCCATCCCCTATACGACACGCTGGATGAGGTTCAGAAGCGGAATGTCCACCTCATGAGGAAGGCGTATGAGGAGGCCGTGAGGCTTCCCGAGGAGCTCGTGGCCGAGACCGCCAGGCAGAGGGCCATCACCATCGATGTCTGGAAGAAGGCCAAGGCGTCGAAGGACTACAAGTCCTTCAGCCCCCACCTGGAGAAGCTATTTGAGCTCAGGAGGAGGGCTGCGGAGCTTCTGATGGAGGTTAAGGGGGTTAAAACCCCGTATGACGCCCTCATCGACGATTTCGAGCCTGGGATGGCGTCGGAGACCATAGCGGCGATCTTCAGCGAGCTCAGGCCGAGGCTGACCGGGCTGATGGAGAAGTGCATATCCATGGGCCAGCCCGACGCATCCATCCTCCGCAGAAGGGTTCCGATAGAGGCCCAGAGGAGGGTCTCGGAGGCCCTCGCCTCCTTCATTGGATATGATATCCATTCGAGGGAGGCTTGGGGTAGGATCGACGAGACCGAGCACCCCTTCACGACCGGATACTACGACGATGTTAGGATAACCACCCACTACTATGAGGATCAGTTCACAAACAGCATATTCTCCGTGCTCCATGAGGGGGGGCACGCCCTCTACGAGAGGAACCTTCCTAGGGAGTGGATGTACCAGCCCGTTGGGTCCTCATGCTCGTATGGTATTCACGAGTCCCAGTCCAGGTTCGTCGAGAACATAGTCGGGAGGAGCATCGAGTTCTGGAGCCACTTCCTCCCGAGGCTGAGGGAGCTGACTGGAGGAGCTCTAGAGGATGTGGACCTAGAATCCTTCGTCAGGGCGGTGAACAGGGTTGAGCCATCGAAGATAAGGATAAGGGCGGACGAGGTGACATATGGCCTCCACATAATCATCAGGTTCGAGCTTGAGAGGGGCCTCTTCAAGGGCGAGGTTGAGGTGAGTGAGCTTCCCTCCGCCTGGAATGAGAGGTATGAGAAGTACCTTGGGGTGGTGGTGGAGGACGACTCCGAGGGGGTTATGCAGGACACCCACTGGGCCGGGGGCTCATTCGGATACTTCCCGAGCTACTCCCTGGGCAACATATACAGCGGCCAGATCCTACAGGCGATGGAGAGGGGCATCCCAGATTGGAGGGGCCTCATATCCTCTGGAAGCTTCAATGAGGTGAGGGAATGGCTGTCCACCCACGTCCACAGGTATGGGAGGCTCTATGACCCGGCAGATCTCATAAAAATCATATCGGGATCCGACCTAACCATAGAACCCTTCATAAAATACCTTAGAGAGAAATACTCGAGCCTATACGGATTCAGGGCCTGATCTCCATGGGCATCCCAGAGGAGCTTAGAAGGGTCTACAGGAGGCAGGGCTACCAGATCGTGGGGGCGCACAGCGCGGTCAAGACCTGCCACTGGACGAGGAGGAGCCTAAACACCGCTGGAATGGAGCACTGCTACAAGGAGAGGTTCTACGGCATCCCATGCCACAGGTGCCTCCAGATGACCCCGAGCCTCGGCAGATGCCTACAGAGCTGCGTGTTCTGCTGGAGGGCCCAGCCAGGCGACCTGGGAATAAATTGGGAGCAGACCAACTTCCCGCCTGAGGAGGCTGAGGACCCCGAAGCCATTGTAGAGGGATGCTTGGAGGCCCATAGGAGGGCCCTGAGGGGCTTCGGGGGGAACCCCAGGGTCTCGAGGGGATTTCTGGAGGAGGCCCTAAACCCGGTCCACGCCGCGATAAGCCTGGAGGGGGAGCCAACCCTATATCCAAGGCTCGGGGAGCTCGTTGAGGCCTTCTTCAAACATGGGTTCAAATCCGTGTTCATAGTGACCAACGGCCTGAGGCCCGACGTCCTCTCATCCCTGAGCCACGAGCCAAGCCAGCTCTACGTCAGCCTCTGCGCCCCAGATGAGGAGACCTACAGGCGGACGTGTAGGCCCCTAGTCCCAGATGGGTGGAGGAGGCTTATGGAGACCCTGGAGCTCCTGAACAGCTTCAACTGTCCGACCGTCCTAAGGCATACCCTGGTACCAGGCCTGAACATGCACAGCCCAGCCGGCTACGCCAAGCTGGCATCGATGGCCGATGCCACCTACCTGGAGCCCAAGGCTGCCAAGTCTGTCGGCTTCGCAAGGCGCCGCTTCGGATATGACGAGATGGCCTGGCACAGGGATATCAGGGCCTTCGCTGAGGAGCTTGCGAAGATGTCTGGATACCGAATCCTGGATGAGCAGCCGCAGAGCTCAATAGTCCTCCTGAGCAGGCTCGAGAAGCCCAAGAAGCTCTATTAAGGATTCTAAAGAAAATCATTAGGATCTGGGGCCTTTATCTCACTATAGGGAAGTGATAATATCTTCACCATCCTCTATATTTAAAATCTAAATCACATTTCTAGATAATTAGCATTAAATTTTTAAATATTGACTATATGAACTGAGATTGTGGTGTCTCATTTCAAAAGGCGGTTATTGACTCTCAGCATAATTCTTTTACTCCTGATTCTCTATTTAGACAAGCCATTAGAGGTCTTCGGAGAGATGGAGCCCAGATCCCGCCCCCTATGGACCTATAGGGCTGGTGGGGAGGTCAGATGTCTGGCTGTCTCTGGTGACGGAAACTACATCGCGGCTGGCTGCTCAGATAACAGGGTTTACCTCTTCAGCACGGGCAACGGTACTCCCCTCTGGTCCTTCTCCATAGGGGGAACCCCTAGGGGCATCTCGATCTCCGAGAACGGCGATTATATCGGCGTGGTGGCCGATGATGGAAACCTCTACCTATTCGGTAGGAGGGAGGGTACACCCCTCTGGAGCAGGAGGATAGGCTATAACAGGAGTTTTCAAGTTCTCCTCACGAGGGATGGAGGATCGATATTTGTGGGCACCGATCTACCGGAAGACCCCGGCGTCTTCATCTTCGAGAGCTCCTCCCAGAGGATGCTTTGGAGGTATGAGTGTGTTCCACACCGCATGGCCGTCTCCGGGGATGAAAGATACCTTGCGGTCGTGGATAACTCGACCAGCCCATCCAGGGTTCTGTACGTTGAAATAGCTACACGCGCCGCGCTGTGGAGATACCCCCTCCTTGCAAACGATATGGCCATCTCACTAGACGGCGAGATCATATCCGTTGGAAGTGGGAGCGACGGCTACATCTACTGCTTCAGGAGGCTTCTGGGCATTCCCATATGGGCCTACTCTACGGGTGGGCCGGTGGGAAGGGTCCGCCTCTCCGGGGATGGAAGATACATCGCTGCCCTGAGCATGGACCAGAACCTCTACCTCTTCGACCGAGAATTAGGTAGGCCCCTTTGGAGCTATAAGGTCAGAGTTAATCCTGAAAGCCTGCTCGTCTCTTCCGATCATCTCGATTACATCTTTGTGACCGGAGGCGAGGGCCACTCATACAACACCAACATATACTGCTTAAGCAGATCCGGCACGCTTCTTTGGATGTACAGGGGCGAACGCATCTTACTGAGCATGTCCGCCTCCCGCGATGGCAGGTATGTAGCCGCCGGAGACAAGGATAAGAACATATATCTCTTCCTTGGGGCTCCATTGGAGAGCTCAATAACCTGCTCAATATCTAATTCCTCCATAACCAGAGGCGACAAGGTCACCATATTTGGGTCGATATCCCCCAGCTGCCCAAACGTCCCGGTCTCCATCTATTACAAGCTGGAGGCTGAGGTCTCATGGCGTGGTGCCCCCCTCGCCACCGTGAAAACCGATGAGAACAGCTCATACACCTATACCTGGTCCCCCCCATACAGGGGCGTATACCATTTAATTGCCTATTGGGAGGGGGATGGGAGGTATGCCGGAGGGGCGAGCCAGGTGGTCTCCCTGGTTGTTAAGGAGAGGAGCGAGATATCCTGCATCCTATCCATTATATCCCTACCCCTAGGCTCCAGCGTCACCATATCCGGCGGAGTCTATCCACCGCGCCCCTCCGCGGAGGTGCATCTTATGTATAGTCTCGATGATGGAAAGAGCTGGAGCATATTCGCCACCGTCACAGCGGACACGGCCGGGAGGTACTCATATGTCTGGAGGCCGACCGGGGCTGGCTCCTACCTCATTAGATCGGGTTGGGAGGGGGACGCCGAATATGGGGGTGCATCAAGCCCGGCACAGGCCATCAGAGTATTGAAGCGATCCTCGAATATCACATGCTCCATCCTCCCAACATCTATAACCATCTGGTCGCCTGTGACCATCTCAGGCCATGTGTCCCCTCCCCACCCAGCGCCTGTGACCCTCCAGTACAGCTTGGATGGCGGGGTAACCTGGGAAAACCTGACAACCCTCACCCCCGCAGCCGACGGGAGCTACTCCCACACATGGGGGCCTTCAATCCCCGGCTCGTACAGGATTAGGGCCATCCTGCATGAGGACGCCGACCATACGGGGGCCGAGAGCCCGGCTCAAAATCTAAGCGTAGGCAAGGGTTCATGCAGCATCACATGCACCGTCTCCCCTCAAACCCTAACCATCGGCGGGAGCGTGGAGGTCTCAGGCCGATTGGAGCCCTCCAACCTAAAAGGCACGGTAATCCTTAGGTATACGAGGCCCGACGGGACGGTCGTAACTAGAACAGCTAAGGTTGAGGAGTCCAGATTCGCCGATCTATACACCCCAGATAGGGCGGGTTCATGGAACGTGACAGCCATATGGCCCGGAGATGTGTTGTACCTGGGCGCCGAGGGCCACGCCTCCTTCAAGGTTTCTAGGGCGCCGAGCTCCATAACCCAATTCCAAGCCTACCCGGAGAAAATCAGGATAGGAGAGCCCATAGCGGTAACGGGCTCCATAACCCCACCCCTCGCGGGCATATCAATTACCCTCACATACAGGAGGCCCGACGGAACCACGGCCAGGAGAACCCTGACCACCACCCCTGCCGGGGCCTTCAGCGACAGTTACAGGCCTGACGCCGCCGGCGCATGGGCCGTGGAGGCCTACTGGGAGGGAAACACGGAGCATGAGCCTGCCAAAAGCATAAGCCTATCCTTCACCGTGGAAGAGGTCTCAATTCTGGAGAGATACTCCCTATTCCTCGAAGTTGTAGCCCTAATAGGCATAATCATCGGAATAACCGCCTACATAACCACGAGAAGAAGATCCACATCGAAAAAAATCTTAGGAGAGCCAACATCGAAATAAGGTCCGCCGCACATCTGAGAAGATTATCATGCCCATTCGCATCCCCCTAAATTTTCGGCGCACGACCCATCGGGCCGGCAGCGTAAAACGTTTAAACTCGTTTAACTTTAACGAATTGGGCGGCCGTGGTCCAGCCTGGTCAAGATCTTGGCCTTCCAAGCCAATGACCCGGGTTCAAATCCCGGCGGCCGCACTCCCCAACATTAACGGAAGGAGAATTTGGCTCTGTTTTAAAATATTCCCCTTTTAAACGCCTTACCGCCTCCCTCAAAGCATTTTCACAGACCTTTGAAATATTTAAGCCCAATTCTCTTGCTTCTCTGACCACTTCCGGGTCTAAATAGACCATCACACTCTTCTTGTTAACGTCGCGCATTTAAACCCCTAGATATTCCTGATCTCAATTGTCTGATTCTCCATTTCCATGTTAGCCTTTAAACAGGTCAACTCTTTGTTTCTTATCAACCCACTCCTTCAAGTTTCTGTTAATCCAGAAGATCCTAAGCTTCGGATTCCATTTAACGACTCCTCTGAGATTCAGCTTTTTCAATTCATCCTCAACGTGGTAGGGGAGAATACCTGCAAAGTAGAAGTCTTTCTTCTTCAAGACTGCATACTTTCTTCCCAATCCATAAGAAAAGCGGATTATGAAAAGCAGAATCTTCAACCGTCTCTTTGTAAAGTTTTAAGTTAAAATTTTATCCAGTATTTTGTTTTCAATCTTAGTGCAAGCCATAATCGTTAAAAGACGATAATTCAAATCCAAAAAATAAATCGTTTAAACTGACTCCTAAGTCTATTCAAGGATGTTCCGAGTTCGCCCGAAAAAGATAAGAGGGCTATAATTAACGCTTACCTAAAGGTTAAGGAGAGGAGAATGAAGAAAAAGAAGCCATGGAGCACATCATTAAAAAAGAAAATGAGATAAGGGAGAAGTATGGGATTGATGACCTTGAGCTTCTAGTTTCAAGGCTCGGAGCAGAGGTCGTTGAAATCCCCTCGGTAAGATAATCGAAGAAGTTTACATAAAGGACGAGGACGTTATCGTAAGAGACCCGAATTTACATCCTTATAAGAAGAGGCACTTATTCGCTCATGGCCTAGCCCCACCACTTGTTCCACAAGAGTAGAAGGGTAAACTACTTCTTGGACGAGAGGGACGACAGGTTCAACTACAGGAAGCAAAGGAGGCAGGAGAAAGAAGCCAAGGTGTTCGCGGCTTACCTTTTGATCCTAGAAGACAGATTAAATGAGAAATTGAAGGAAGAATAGGTTCAAGAATCTCCAGACCCAGTACCTCAGCTAGCTGACGAATTTCAAGCTCTGAAAACTTTATGAGAAAAAGGCTTAAATTAAGGGAATCCCCTAACAATTAAGGCATGAGTATTAAGATTGAAATTCAAAATTTGCCACAGGAACTAAGGAGAAAGGGTCTAGAAGAGAAACTAGCTGAGATCTGTCGAAAGAATGACATAGTATTTATGGCCATTTTCGGCTCTTTCACTAGAGGTGAACAAAACATAAAAAGCGATATAGATATAGCTATTGAATTTGAGCGAAATAGTAAAAAAAGCCTTATTGATTTGGTTAGAATAGAAAATGAGTTGAGAAAAATATTTAAAAGAAAGGTAGATCTTGGCATTTTCAGCAGTTTAAATCCTTACATAATACAAGATGTGAAAAAGGAAGTGCGAATCATTTATGAAAAGAGATAGGGCATACTTAAAACATATCCTAGAGGCAATCTCCAACATAGAGAAATTTATAGAGAGCTTGACTAAAGAAGAATTTTTTAAAAATGTGGAGAAACAGTATGCAGTATTAAGAGGGCTTGAGATGATTGGTGAGGCAACGAAGAATTTAAGCAGAGAGCTGAGGGCAAGGCATCGTGAGGTTCCATGGAGAGAGATTGCTGGTATGAGGGATAAGTTAATTCACGTGTATTTTGGCGTGGATTTGGAACTAGTTTGGGTAACTATAAAGAACAAACTTCCCGATCTAAAAAATCAAATCCTAAAGATATTAAAAGAGGTAGAAGAAACTAAAGATTAAGTTTAAAAACACAAGAAGAGACTAAGCAATCTATTTTTATTTTTCCTCTTGACAATCGCATTTACCCGATTTAAACTGGAGTAAGAAAATCATAGTTTTGCGATAGATTATGAGTTCGCTAAAGAGAGTCTTCAACAGAATAAGGAAGGAGAATCCATAATGATAAAGAAGAGTATGAAAGGAGCGAAAAAAGAGAAACCATCTTTATTTAGGTTTTTCCATAGTTTTCGGCGTCGGTCTTCTTTTCGCCATGATTATAACTACCAGAGTGATGCAGACCGCACCGAGTACGAGTCCGTAAAACCATGCCTGGGTCCAGAATTGAGGAGTTAGGACTGTTATAGTTATTGACTTTGTACTCGAGGTCCCCTCATCATCTGTGACCGTTAAGGTAACCGTGTATTTTCCAGCTTTGGCATATTTGTGGGTTGGGTTTTGCGAGGTGGATTTGTAGTCGTCTCCGAAATCCCAGCTCCAGGATACAAGTTTCCCTTCCGGGTCTGAAGACCTATCTGTAAACTGGATTTCTTGGTTTTCAATGGGTTCTGATGGGGAGTAGGTGAAGTCGGCTATGGGGGCCAAATTTATTATCCTTATTATTTTTGTTATTGAATTTTTATCTCCATCGTTGTCCGTTACAGTAAGCCTAACGGTAAAAGATCTTTTATCCGAGTATCTATGTGTAGGATTGCGCTCTGTGGAGGTGGCTCCATCACCAAAATCCCAGTACCATGAGACGACTGAACCATCTAGGTCATTGGATGTGTCATAGAAACTTACAGTATCCCGAATCGTGGGACTGGATGGCGAATAAGTGAAGGATGCTGTTGGAGGTCTGTTTTCAACCACTACCATGCATTCATCCGTGGCACTTTCTCCAAGGTCGTCTGTAACTCTTAAAGTGACCATGTAAACACCTTTACGAGCGTAACTGTAGCTCGCTCTCGCCCCTTCAGCGTCGAACTTACCATCGCTTTCAAAATCCCACTCATACCTCACTATAGATGAGCCTTCGGAAGCACGCGAGTTAGATCCGTCAAAGTTAACCTTATCCCCAGTTTTAACCCTTTGATCTGGGCCAGCGTCAGCCTTGGGGGTGTCGTAGTTGTCCCATACAATAAACCATATATTAGCATCATTCTCATCTATGCCCACGCTTCCATCGTAATCGCCTGAAGTCTTATAGTATCCTCCCTCGACAATTACTTGGTCTCCTGTTAATACATTGGTCTTTAAGTTGTAGGTTCCTTGATACTCTGCACCTCTGGGGACGCTCCTTCCTTCCCAATTGTCGATGCCTCCTCCTGGATAACTACTTATGTCGGCTAAATCCCAAAGGGTTAACGTGTCATCATCCACTAGAGATATGTGTACATACGTCAGCGTTGTTTTAACAATAAATGTGTACGTCTTATCTATCAATACATCGTCTTTATTTCTTTCAACGGTTTCCTCTACACTTAGCCATTTCTCACCATCCCAAACCCGTATGAAGAAATGCCAGTCAGCCTCCCCTTCCAAGAACCCCTCTATATCGTCAACCTTTTGTATTCTATGCATCTTGACATACAGGATTGGTGAATTTGAAGCCTTAACCCTCAGAGGATTTAAGAGGGAATGAGCTGCAAAGATCAGGAGGATAGATAAAAGTCCAAAGACTTTCTTCAAGATTTCACCCTTATTTAGTTTGATTTCGATTTGGATTTAAAAATTGCGGTATGTGGCCTCTCTGAGAATTTCTATCTAGTTTTTTCTGATAGTTCTCAGCCTAAGACTCTAAGGTTGGCTTTATCGTAAATCTCCTTTAGCTTCCCTGGGCTGAAGTCTGTGTAGTGCCTCGCTAAGACGCTTCTTGGAACACGACCACAGAAGGCGTCAACATAACGGTCTGGGATTCCTAGCCTGCCCATCTCGCAGGCAAACCATTTCCCTCAGAATCTGGGGTGGAATGTTGATGCCGGTTTTCTTCCTTGCCTCAACAAAAATGCTGTGGTTTTTTCCAGTTCTCATTGGGAATAGTTTTTTACTTGTCTTTGGCCTAATTTTAAGCCATCGCTTTAGAACCTCTTCACATTCTTCATTGTAGAAGGTTAGGTAGCTCTTTTTTGTCTTTGAATCGTGATTTGGAATAAGCATCCTTCTCTCAAAATCCACATAGCTAAGCCTCAAGTTCAGAGCCTCACTCCTCCTCAATCCTGAAGAGGCCGATAAGAGAAAGATTGCCCTTTCTTCAATATCGTCGATCGCCTTATAGAATCTTCTAAGCTCATCCTTATTCGGCACCCTCTTTAAGCCTGGATTACGGGTTGGGAATCTAAAGCCCTGGATTAGTTCTGGCCTCCCAAGGAAATCCCTCAGGAACCTCCTCAATGCCTTGAGCATATTGGAATAGGTGTAGGGGTTGCCATCCCTTAACTGGAGTAGAAAGCTCCTAATGTCATTGACCGTCAGCTCCTCAATTGGTTTTTCCAGCCAGCCGAGGAACCTTCTCAGGTGGCTCAGATGGGGATAGAGGGTGGCTTTGGAGAGCTGAAGGTCGACTAGACAGAACTCCTTAAACCTCCTCAATAAATCCTCTGAATCACTTATTCTCCCAAAATATTCTCCCTTATTCTCCATTCTCCTCTCGAATGGCTTGAATTCGAATTCTAGGCGATTTTCTGGCCTTTCAAGCCAATGACCCGGGTTCAAATCCCGGCGGCCGCACTCCCCAACATTAACGGAAGGAGAATTTGGCTCTGTTTTAAAATATTCCCCTTTTAAACGCCTCCTCGCTCATCTCCGCCACTCGTGCTAGGAGCCGTTGAAAGAAAAGTTAATACCGAAACCACATTACAAAGAGACTGTTCTTACAAGACCTGAAAAATAGGGAAAGAAATTGCACTCTTAAAACATATTGACGTACAATCTTGGAGTGCACAAAATTTTAGAGACTTAGCCATTCGTTATCTTTCCTAAACTGGTGAAATGTTACTTTTCCAATATAGTGAAGAATATCCTCAAATTCCTTTTGATTATCTACGACAGATACATCATATGTAGAAGATGATTCTTAGTTTTTACTCCAAAATTCGATATACTGGTATCGCTAAAATCTCATCCCTTTCAAGCCTTTCAACATCTACTGAGCAGAAGGCGGAAAGCTTCCGTGAATTTCGAGGTAGAGCAGATCTCTATAGTTTCCTTTTCTAATCCAGAAGACAGGCCTAACACTTAAGCTTCCCTTTCTTCTTATCTGGTTGTACTTTTCACCTAGCGTATCATGCTTAGACTTCAGAATTACCTCGCAGTCTGCACACTTCCACTCTATGACTTGCGTCCTCTCGCTTTCACAAACGACTTTCCCCGTGAAGTATGTTCTGTGATGGCATATTGGGCAATAGACGTTTTTAATCTTCATGTTCGCTCTCCATTAAGGCGTAGAGCCAGTACTTTAATTCCTTTAAGGTATCTATTAATGAGACGGCCTTTCTCTTCATGTTGTTGTTCATATTAAGCAGTGATAAAGCTGAGCCTTTAATCACCTGATACTCTTCGAGCAAGGCTCTGTAATGCTTAATCTTCTCATCGCAAATACTAATAATGGCGTTCAACTCTTCTTTAAATGTCTTTTCGTCATTTCTCATGTTTATTGACTTTCTTTCCAAAACTTTATATTTTAAACATGGTTCTTAGGAGAGTGATAGCAATGGTTAAGGTTGAAAAGAAGATTAGAGTGCATAAAAATGGTAAAGATGTAGAAGCCGTAGCTTTGTTCGATACCGGATCGAGGAGGAGCTATCTCAGCAAGGAGTTCGCCGAAAAGGTTGGATACGAGTCTTATAAAGAGCCAAAGAAAGTCCCCCTAGCTGTGAAGGGAAAATTCGCTAATGTTATTGGAAGGACGGCTGTTTTCTTGGAGGTCGAGGGTTATATTCTGCCCGAAGAAGAAATTGTCGGGGTCATCGAGGATCTAGCAGTAGATGTGATCATAGGATTGAATATTATGGAAAGCTACGGAATCTATATTGAAAATAACGAAATAAAGTTCAAGTGTATCCCACCAACCTCGATGATAATCTAAAAAATATGCCAAAGAGGTGTTCGTTCAGACATCTTCATAGCTTCCATCAACCTCTCTACTACTGCTCCACTCAACTTCCCTGCAAAGCATTCATCTATCAACTTGTTAAGATCATTGAGTATCTTCTCCTCCTGTCTTCTATGATTGATTACTGCTTCTCCAAGCGTTGCTCTATGGCACTCTGGGCAAAGAAGCTCTAAGTTCTCTATACTATTGTTTGCTACGTCTCCATCTTTATGATGTCTATGGAACCCATGCTCCAATGAATTCCCGCACCTTATGCATACTCCATCCTGAGCTATGTAGACCTGTTCAACCTTCCATCTCGGAAATTCCCTCCTCTCTTTAATTGCCAGTTCCTCCATCCTAGCCACTCCACTTTGTATTGATTTCTTCTATGAGTTTTCCTACCGCCATATTTTCTTTGCCCTTCGAAAGCCCTATCAATTTCTCTAATACTTCAGATGCCTCCCCCTTTTTGAGACTCTCTGGAATCCTCCTTATCCCAAACTTATGCAGGGCCTCCCTCTGCTTTTCAGTAGCTGGCTTCTCCCCTTCAGCCTTATCTCCTCTTACACTAGAACGATTCACCTGCTCACCCCTTAAATCCCTGGCAACCTCCTCGAAGACCTTTAAGACGACGGCCAAGACATCTCCAGAGTTCTTCTCCAAGACCCTCTTGTAGACCTTCTCATAGAGCTGGCAGTAAAACTCTATCCTCCCATCCAACTCATCCATACCCATTACACACCTCCTTGGCGGAGTAAGAAGACTCCGCCAACCCAAACCCCAATTGCCCTTAGGGTCTGAGCTCGCGGAACAAATTCTTGACCTTATTTTCCAAAATAGTATGCTTAAAATGGATGTTTAAAATTAAATATTGGGGGAAACAACTTTGGGCATAGTTAGACAATATCTGCTGGTTAAGGGCGATAGGAAAGAGATGAAGTTAAATGTGTTATTTGATAGTGGTGCTTCCAGATCGCTCATCAAAAGTGAAGTTGCAAGAGAAATTTCTACGTCGAGGAAGTTGCTCATTCAAAGGGAGTTCACAGCAGCTGATGGACACAAGGTTATCTGCACTCACTTCTGCGATTTAATAGTTGAAATCGAGGGGAAAAAGATCGGTATTGAAGCCTTCTTAGTCGATGAACTGCCAGTTCCCCTTGTTTTCGGAGCCCTGGATATGGAGGCCTACATGATTAAGCTAGACTTAGCCAAAAGAAGGCTTGACCTATCAGAGTTCACGGGGTACATGCTAGCCATATAAGAGGACTTTTGCCCTCATTTTATTTTCAAAAGCGAGCGAGCCGAAGGCGAGTGAGCGTAGGAATCGGCTGGGGTTAGCGGGCAGGTGCCATTTCCATTTAAATTTTTTTATAGTTTGAAATAGCCATTAAAGATTGGGGGTGATAGGAAAAATGGCAGTTTTCGAAATTGAGACCTATGTAGTTTGCCCCGAAAAAGTAGAGGAGCATGAATTAGTTCTCAAAGAAATTTTCAATTATGGAAAAATGCATCCTGATGTATCTAGACATGTGAAGTCTTTAAGGGTTTTCAAACAAGGTATAGGAGGTGATCCTGTTGGGAGTTTCGTACTCGTAACAGAATTTGAAAGTCTATCTGAAATTGAAACCTTCTACGCCAAGCTGAAAAAAGATAAAGAGTGGCAAGAGATAGCAAAGAAATGGGCTAAAGTTATCGACTTAAAAACTATGCATATAAGCATATGGAACGACATATTCAGAGAATCATGGATTGAAAAGTGAGGAAGAATACGAAAAGATCGAATTCAAACATATATATTTACGGAGTCTTCCTGCTCCACCTCCACAACCTCTAAGAGCCTTGGAAGCTGGGTTGGAGAATCCAGCCCTGAAACGATTTTTAAAGAGCATATGATTAAATTAGCGGTTTAAAGATGAATATTAGGGAGGGCTTAATATGCTGGTCTTGAGGGATGTTGAGGTAACGATTGAGGGGAGGACTTCTAAGATTAAGGCTCTATTCGATTCGGGTTCAAGCTTCACGATCATGGGATACGGCAGATTAAAAGAATTTTTCGGTGAGGTCAAAGTTAAACCATTGGTTAAGCCCAGAGAGGCTGCTCTTTTAAATGGACAAAAGATAATTATCGACGGCTACATCGACGCCCAAATCATAATTGATGAATACTTAATTGAAGAGAGGATATACCTCACAAAGGAGATGGTTAAAGAAGTTATCTTAGAAGGTGAAAAAAGAATCCTGCCCGACCTCATCATCGGAGCGCCAACGCTGGAAACCTGGGGACTTGAACTCAACATTAAAGAAGGAAAGTGATCGGAAGAGGAGGGTTCATCATCTAACTAGAAGTCCAATAGGGGGACGCTTGTCCTATCTTATTTTTCGGAGCAAGCTGAAGGCGAGCGCACAATAAACTTTAATTTTAAAATCAAGGAAATTAAGGAAAAAGTTGGTGCGGGAATGCATTGGTTAGGTATATTTGGGCATCCTGCCTTATTCTCGGATGCTATTTAACGGCATGGGGAATTAACCCACCGCCAGCAAGCTCCCCAGAGCCTCTAGATATACTTGCCAAACTATTATTCTGGGCATAGTCTCAATATTAGGTGGAACATATGCAAACATGCATCCAAGGTGTAGATGCATCAGGGGTGAGTGGAGGAAGAAGAGCAAGTGCTAGCGGGCAGACGTCATTTCCATTTAAATAAGTTATATTTACCCTCTTTTCCTTCCATATTCTCTCTATTTGCCCTGAGCTCTAAAATAGCCTTGCTAATTTCTTCTTTCCTTTTCTCGGATTAGCGATGAAGCTGAAAACAATTTTCCCATAGGCTGCTGAACTTTGATATGTACTTAAATTCTGGTTTAATTCTTTAAAATAGGTCCATCTTGGCAATTTTCTTCCTTTAATCTCCCTTTTGTTTTTTTCAAGGCATTTTCTCTCTCGGATTAGCTAACTACCTATTCCACAGAAATGTATAGGTAAACTACTTTGTGGATGAGAGAGACGATATATTAAACGATGGAAGCAGAGAAGACAAGAGAAAGGAGCTGAGATATTTGAAGCCTATCTTTCAACCACAGAAAATAAATTAAATGAGAAATTGGAGGAAGAGTAAATCCAAGAGAGCTTTGACCAATTTCAGAACTGGCAGAGGAATTTCAAGTCTCGGAAAACTTTATGAGAAAAAGACTTAAATTCAAGGGAACTCTCACTATTAAGAAATGAGTATCAAAATTGAGATTCAAAATTTGCCTGAAAGGCTGAGGAGGAAAGGCTTAGAAGAAAAACTGGCTGAGATCTGCCAAAAGAATGACATAGTCTTTATGGCTATCTTTGGTTCTTTCGTCAAGGGAGAACATAACAGAAAGAGCGACATAGATATAGCAATCGATTTTGAGCGAAGCCGCGAGAAGAGTCTTCTTGATTTAGTTAGGATAGAAAATGAGTTGAGATGGATATTTAAAAGAAAAGTTGATCTTGGAATTTTCAGTAACCTAAATCCATACATAATAGAAGACGTAAAAAAGCAAATGCGAATCATCTATGAAAAGAGATAAGGCGTACCTAAAACACATCCTAGAGGCAATCTCCAACATAGAGAAATTTGTAGAAGGATTAATGAAAGAGGGATTTTTTGAGAATGTAGAGAATCAGTACGCCGTTTTAAGAGGGCTTGAGATAATTGATGAGGCAACGAAGAATTTAAGCAGGGAGTTAAGGGCAAAGTATCATAAGGTTCCCTGGAAAGATATTCCGGTATTATGGATAAGTCAAAACACAAGAAAGAGATTGAATGATCTCTTTTTACTCTTGATAATCGTGTTTACCAGATATAACTGAAATGAGAGAAAATTTTACGATGAATTATGGTATCGTTAAAGAGGATTTTCAAGGAGATAAGAAGTGAGAATCTCTCTGGTCTGATTAATATCTTCTTCGCCGAAGCCGTGTATGGAGGGATGGGGCCATACCACCCTTTGGATTTACCTTTCCATTGAAAAGGGGATGAACAAATATTGTCAGGGGTTAAAAAGCCATTTTTAGGCCTTTTTATTAAAAAAGAGCCTATTTAAACCCATTAAAATTCTGTGTGAAAATCTAGGGGGGTACTGCATATCTGAGGCCTTTCGAGGCCGATAGATATGACGTTTATCAAGATTATTCTAGTGCGGCAACTCAGCCCACAAGGGGCAGGGATTCTCCATTAAAGCCCTTAGACCCCCCAATTTCCGGCTTGAATCCCTGCAAAAGATGATGAATGTTCGGGCCTTTATCTGGATGAATCGTCAGAGGAAGGCTCTCTGCTCCTCGCCTCCCCATCCTAGGCCCCCATTGAACAAGTTCTAAGGAGCTGGGGCTGGGGTATGTAGGCCTGCATTATTCAAAAGGGTAATAGGTGCGCGATTATGCAGGGGGATAATGAATGAAAGCTATTGTTGAGGCAAAGGGCTTGACTAAGCGGTATGGTCACCTTTTAGCCGTTGACCATGTAGACTTGGAGGTGTTTGAGGGTGAGATCTTTGGGCTACTGGGCCCTAACGGCGCAGGCAAGACAACCATAATACGTATGCTCACAGGGCAGACAAAACCAACCTTTGGTGAAGCCCTGATCGCCGGCCACGACATCGTCCGTGAGCCTATAAAGGCGAAGGAATCTGTGGGGGTTGTACCCGAAGTCTCCAACGTGTATGATGAGATGAGCGCTTGGGACAACCTCGTTTTCGCGGCTGAACTTTACGGTGTGCCTAGGAGCGAGCGTGGTAGAAGGGCAGGTGAGCTCCTTGAGCTCTTTGGGCTTTATGAAAGGCGCGAGGAGAAGGTGGGTAATCTTTCTAAGGGAATGAAAAGGCGTCTAACGATAGCGATGGCATTGATCCATAAACCCCGCATAGTTTTCCTGGATGAGCCAACCACCGGCCTCGATGTTCAAAGCTCCAGGGTGATTCGCCCCCTTATAAAAGAGCTCAATGAGAGCGGCGTGACCATCTTCCTCACTACACACTACATTGAAGAGGCTGACCAGCTCTGTCAACGCATCGCAATAATTAACCAGGGGAAGATAGTCGCCTTGGACAGCCCAGAAAGGCTTAAGGCGAGGGCTGAGGAGGGGCATGTCGTTGAAGTTTCTTTAAGCCCAGCCACAGGCCTGGAAGAACGGCTTAAGGATTTGAAGTATGTGAACGGCGCTACACGGGTTGGGGAGAAGTTTAGGCTTTACGTCGAGGACGTCTCACTGGCTATCCCAGTACTGGCTGATTTCTGCAGGGAAAACAGCCTAAAAATAATTTCCATCAACACCTTGAAGCCAAGCTTGGAGGATGCCTTTGTCAAAATCACAGGTTTAAGTCCAGAAGTTATGGCGATCGAAAAAGAACATGCAAAGAAGGGTGAAAGCCTTGGCTAGGACATGGATGCAAAGTCTAATTAAAGCATTTTACATAGCAAAGAAAGACGCCAGAGTCTACTATTTTAAAGCTCCAAACTTCACTTACGGCCTTCTAATGCCCGTTTCACTGTTTATAGCATTCTCTATCGCCGGGCGAATAGACCCCTCGCTGATTGTTTCAGGGTTAACATCCCTCGTGATTTTGTTCGGAACAACCTCGATTGAAGCGGTGGCAGTGGTTCTTGAGAAGCAGACCGGCACATTTGAAAGGCTGCTAGCCGCGCCAGTCTCATTCTTCACCATAATTCTAGGAAAAGCTTTAGCGGGCTTATTCTTCGGGGTCGTCCTTGCAGCCGCAATCCTTGTCCCACTGGCCGTCATCTCCGGAACGGTCGTAGCGAATCCCGTGCTAGTTCTCGTCGCCGTCGCATCCTCTTCATTGACTTTTTCAGCGCTCGGCGTCTTGGTTTCTGCCTATGCAAAGTGGGTTCCCGAAGCTCAAATGCTTTCCAACTTCCTCAGGTTTCCAATGGCTTTCCTCTCCGGGGCCTTTTTGCCACTAGAACTCCTGCCAGCCGAACTTGGAGCCGTAGCCAGGTTCTTGCCTCTCACCTACTCAGTTGAGGCTCTAAGGGTTTCAATAAATGACTCGGCTCCGACGTTCACCTACTCTATGGACCTCCTGATTCTATCCCTGTTCTCCATCTTCCTACTAGTTTTGGGCGCGAAAGTGCTTCAGCATAGGCTTGAATGACACGATTAAACCACGATCTCCAAGCCAATATTCAAAACCATTTTCTATCAGCCATCGCTAAGAGAATAATCACATGATATGAATCTTCCTGAAAACCCACGAACTTTTATTGAGTGAAGCTCTTGGGTGGAAATTTTGATATCTTCATTTTGTTTTCAATTCATAGGGGGTAGAGGCTACGCTAAAATTTAGCGCTAGGCCTCGGCCTCCTCCAAATACCTCTAGCGCAGTAGACACCAACATCACACATTTTCATACGCTTTAAAATAACCCATTACATATCTGATGGGCTAGATTTCCCTTTCAAGGAAAAAGGGGATGATCAAATTCTGTCACGGGCTGAAAAGCCATTTTTAGGCCTTTTTATTTAAAAAGAGCCTACTATGACCCGCTAAAACTCAATGAAAAAATCTAGGGGGGTACTGCAATTATGAGGCCTTTCAGGGCCTTATAATTGCAGTGAGATCCTTCGGACGCCGGCCCTCCGCTGGCAAGGTTGGTTCAATTCTTCTACGAGCCTTTAGGCCAATAGATTTCCGCTCGAATCTCTACCAGATAGCTGAGGAATGTTCAGCTCGCAATCTGGGGGTCTCAGGAATGCTTTGCTTCTCGGCCCTCTCCTGGATGAGCTGTTCACGTTGAAATTTATTTAAGGGCCGGATGACCATTAGGGGCCGTGGGATCCATGGAGGGGAGGGGGATATGGAGATTT
>Ga0272449_1002186_pt1 | contig 18524 bp, 20 predicted proteins | sample YNPCB0241_FD_198679 | JGI IMG/M metagenome (GOLD analysis project Ga0272449, IMG submission 198679) | Hot spring sediment microbial communities from Yellowstone National Park, WY, United States - YNP-CB-024-1 | ecosystem: Environmental > Aquatic > Thermal springs > Hot (42-90C) > Sediment... | reverse complement strand
TTCTTTATTAGAAGGTTTTTTATCCATAAAACGGTTTAATTCCTTGATAAATTCAAATATTACTCCTAAAGCCTTTGCTGTATTGAAATCATCATCCATTGCCTTTTCAAACTCTGATTTAAGATTTTCAATGTTTAGTTCTATTTGAATATTTGATTTGCTTTTATCTTTTGGTTCAACTTTTTCAAAATCCTCAATTCTCCATATTGTGCTATAAACCCTGTCAAGGGTTGCTTCTGCTTCTTTAATATATTCATGAGCAAATTCTATTGGGCTACGGTAATGACTTGAAAGGAGAAAAAGCCTCAATGCCTCAGCATCATATATATCAAGTAAATCCCTAATGTTTAGGACATTTCCAAGAGATTTTGACATTTTTTCTTTATCTATGGTTACAAAGCCATTGTGAATCCAGTATTTTGCAAAGGGTTTTCCTGTGTATGCCTCTGATTGGGCAATTTCATTTTCATGATGGGGAAATATTAAATCTGCTCCACCACCATGGATATCAAGGGTTTCTCCAATATGCTTAAGTGACATGGCAGAACACTCAATATGCCAGCCAGGTCTTCCTTTACCCCAGGGTGATTCCCACCAGGGTTCACCAGGTTTTGAGGCTTTCCATAGAGCAAAATCAAGGGGGCTTCTTTTTCTTTCATTCACGTCAACGCGGGCACCACTCATAAGCTCATCGATCTTTTTCTTAGAAAGTTTTCCATACTGAGGAAACTTTTCAACAGAAAAATAAACACTTTGTGCCTCACCTTCATCTACAGTGTAGGCATATCCTCTTTCAATTAAGGCTTTCACTATCTTAATCATCTCTGCTATATGATCTGTTGCCTTCGGTTCTATATCAGCCCTTGCTATACCAAGACGATCCATGTCTTTGTAATACTCCTCTGTATATCTTTCAGCAATCTCATTCCATGTTACACCTTCTTTGTTTGCCCTATTTATAATTTTGTCGTCAATATCTGTAAAATTTCTCACGAATTTAACATCAAATCCGCGGTATCTTAAATATCTTACTATTACATCAAAAACAACAGCACTTCTTGCATGTCCAATATGGCAAAGATCATAGACAGTAACTCCACAGGCATAAATTCCTACCTTTTTGTCATTAAGGGGTTCAAATTCCTCAAGCCTGTTTGTTAATGTGTTAAAAACCTTCATTTCATCCTCCAGCAGTTATAAAAGTTCCTTTAATTCTTCGATGCTTATACCAGCTTGACGGAGTATTGCTCTAAGTGTTCCTTTTGCTATCTCTTTATGATTAGGGATAGTTAATCTTCTGTGTGGTGGTTTGTCATGTCTTAGTATAATGTGACTTCCTGTTTGATGGTCTATTTTATATCCGATTTTTTCCAATAATTTGCAAAGCTCTTTACCTGAAAGCTGGGGAAGTTTGCTCACCCAAAAACCTCTACTTCTATAATTTCCTCATCTATAGGAGGTGGTAGGGGTTCATTGTGTTTTTTAAGACTTTCTAAATAACCTTTAACTGCATCTTTAATATTTTCCAAAGCTTCCATTCTTGTTTTACCCTGTGAAATACACCCAGGTAAGGAAGGACATTGAACCACAAAAATACCATCCTCATCCTGTTCAATCAAAATTCTATATTTCATTTATATCACCTCCTATTGAACCTTAAAACTATTTTAACCTAATTCTCTAAATCTTTCCCAATCTGTATGGGGTAAAAAGAGGGCAGATACATATTCATCCATAAATTTTTTTGAGCGCGAAAGGTCAATATATGTCATCTTTTGGGCAAGTTCATTGGCTAATTCCCAAAAATTCTTACTTAACAAACATAAAACAGCACCTGTTAAGGAAGTATTTCCCAAAAAAATAAATCTCTCCTCTGAAAGATTTGGTAACATTCCTATTTTTATTGCCTTTTTAATATTTAAAAACTCACCAAATCCTCCAGCTATGTAAACCTTTTTTAATTCCCTTTCACTTAATCCAACTTCTTCAAGAAGGGTTGAAATACCTGCATAAATAGCAGCCTTTGCACGAATAATATTGTCAATGTCTGACTGAGTTATGTAACAGTCTGAAGAAATTACAAATCTTGCTTCATTATCAAATATTTTTATATGTTTTGAATTATCAGTAACAAACTTACCTTTCTGGTCAATAACTTTTTTGCTAAAGAGTTCTGATAAAATATCTATCATTCCACTTCCACATATACCACGAGGAGCTTCATTTCCTATGACTTTTATATCAAATTCGTCAGTCTTTTGATTATAACTGAAAGATTCAACTGCTCCTTCTGTTGCTCTCATCCCACAGCTTATTCCACTTCCTTCAAAACATGGTCCAGCAGAGGTAGAGGCAGTGATAAGAAAGTCTTTGTTTCCAATTACAATTTCTCCATTAGTCCCTATGTCAATGAATAATGAAGTTTCTTCATCTTTATAAAGCCCTGTTGTAAGGAGGCCTGAAACAATATCTCCTCCTACATAACCTGCAACAGAAGGCAAAGTATAAATAGGTATTTGAGGTTCCAGCAAAAGCATGCAGTCAGATGCTTTCCATATTGGATAACGATTCAAAGTGGGAGTATAAGGCTCCTGTCTGATATACTTTGGATTAATTCCCCAGAAAATATGACACATTGTAGTGTTACCAGCGACGAAAGCACAATAAATCTTTCCTTCTTTATTTCTTAATGAAACAGTATTTATGAGGGCATTTATATCATCAACAATAGATTTTCTTAAAATGTTAAGTCCTTCAGGATTTTCCTCAGCAAAAATTATTCTTGTGATTACATCATCTCCATAATTAATCTGAGAATTATAACAGCTTGCAACATCTACAATTTTACCTTCTTCAAGGTCAACTAAAGCTAAAACAACAGTAGTTGTGCCAATATCAACAGCAATTCCGTAAATTTTTTTTGAGAGAAAATCAAGAATTTCCTCTTCTGTAATGGCTAAATTTATGCTCCAGTTATTTTCTCTTAAAAAATCCGAAAGCTTTTCTGCAAGTTTTCTTGATATAAATAGCTCTTTCTGAATTGATCTTTTTAATCTCTCAAAATCTCCATGGGAATCAAAGGATGGTGGGTCTATTTTTAAGCTTAATTTTTTAACAACGGGAGCAAATAAAGATTCCTCGGGATATTGACCCCCTCGGAATGACAAAGAAGATGTCATTCTGAGGGCTTTAGCCCGAAGAATCTCCTCCTCCTTAAGTATTGTTTCAATAATCTCTATTTTAACAGTTGATATTCTTTCAGAAACCGTGATAAGTTTATCGGGAATTTCAATTAAAATATCACCACCTGGAAAGCTCTGGCAGGCAAGAACAAATCCTTCAGCTTTTTCCTTTTCTGATATTCCAAAAAAAGATTCTGTCTTTATATTTCCTTCTAAAACTTTGATTTTACATCTTCCGCAACTTCCTTTACCACCGCATGATGCATGAAGATAAACTCCCTGCCTTTGTAAAACCTGAAGAATACTTTCCTCTTTAGTTTCAAAAATTTTGCCATCCTTTGTTTTGACCTTAAACATGATTTAAAATTATAGCATGAAAGCTCTTGTTTATCGCATGGGTGGATTAGGAGACAGTATTCTTGTTTATCCAGTTCTTGAGATTTTAAAAAGAAAAGGATATGAAATAACTGTATGGGGGAATCCTGAATATTTCAGACTCGCCATAGAATCAGGTTTTTGTAAAAAAGCAACATTTTATGAACCAAAGGAAGAATTTAACTTGAAAATAATCTTTTCCCAAAACAAAGAAATATTAAACAGTGAAAGCTCAATCTACATAAAGCCTATACCAACTGAAAAAATATGGATAGTTGAGCATTATTTGAGAGAATTAAGTTTTCAGAATGAATCCTTTTCCAGAACTCTTCCAATCAAAAACTCAATAGAAAAACACCGAAATCTATGCATTGTCCATCCAGGAAGTGGTTCAAAAAAGAAAAATCCCGAGCTGAGTTTTTTTATTAAACTTGAAAAAATCCTGAGAAACCGTGGCTTTAAAATTCAGTATCTTCTCGGACCAGCTGAAAAAAAACTTACAGGGAAATTTAAAAACTTCCTATATATGGAAGATACTCTGGAAATTGCAAAAATTCTCTTTAAAGCAAATCTTTACATAGGGCTTGACAGTGGCATAAGCCATTTAAGTAGCTTTCTTGGAATTCCTTCAATCATTATTTTTGGACCTACAGACCCTTTAGTCTGGCATCCCATTGGTGAAAATTTTTTTATTATTCGTGAAGAAAACTGTCCTCCCTGCTTTCCAAATGTTTGTGAAAAGAGGGGATGCCTTAATGAGAATTTATTAATTGAAAAAATCTCTCTGATTTTAAAAAAATATATTAAACTTTATCTGCCCTTCCCCAGATTATCTCTACAGCAGAGTATTTTATTGCCTTTTTAATGAGCTCTTCAAGATTAATTGGACTTCTTCCTTTAACAGCAATGGCAAACTGAAAATTTCCAAGAAGTCTAGAATTAAGATAAAGAGGTTTTAAGGTCTCTAAGACAACTGCCTTTGTTATATTGGAATCAACCTTTACAATTTTTCCATCATCAATCTTTAAATCAAATCCCAAAGGAGTTACTCCTTCAAGAACTGTTCCCGGAAGTAGAGGTTCTGTAAATATGTGAACTTCATCAAAACCAGCTTTTTTCAAAACATAGTGAAGACTCCAGGGTTTCCATCTTGTTACATGATGAGGAGGATAATCATGGAACCACCATTTGTATTTTCTATATCCCTTTGCTGTATTCTCAAAATTATAAAAGGGAGGACAGCTTAAAATAAGAAATCCATCATTTTCGAGGAGATTGTAAATATCTTCCAAAAACTTCATAGGCTCATGGACATGCTCAAGAACTTCAAAGGCTGTAATAACTTTGTAGGGTTTTTTGTAATCTTCTGGTAACTCCTCAAAAGTTAAAGCTTTTGCAACATTCAACTTAAATTTATTCCTTGCAATCTCCACAGCCTTTTCACTGGCTTCCATTCCGTAAACATCAAAACCAATACGCCTTGCTATTAACATGAAAAATCCTGTTGAGCAGCCAACATCAAGAAGTTTTCCCTTTGGAATTTTTTTAAGAATTGGTATAAGAACATTAAATCTTGGAAGAATGCTCCATTTTTCTATTTCTGTAGCTTCATCTTCAACATTAATAAATGAAGTTTTATAAGCCATGTCATGAAATGACAATAGATCTTCATGTTTACCCTCATAAGCCTCATCATAATCCATCACTTTCATAGGATAGGTAAACTGTAAACCGCATGAAGGGCATTCAAAGACTCTGAAAGAATTAATAACCTCAAAGAGGGGAATATCTCCAGAGAAATCACAGACAATGCATTTTTCAGGCTTTGGATAATTATTTTGCGTTAATAATTCAGCATCTTTCAATGCAAAATAAATAACCTTTGGAGGAATGCTTTCAATACAGGGACTGTAAAACTGTCTTTTTACCTGAGCTTCAAGGCAAGGTCCCTGAGTTGCATGAATTCTACAAGGGCTAACACAGGTTTGCCCTTTATAGTTTGGTGAAAGAGGTATAACAGTAGGATAATTTGAAGTTCTTAACTCTGCCTCAATAGGTCCCGAAATAAGAACAGTTGGCTTACCCAATCCTCCTGCTATGTGAAGAGTTGCAGTATCTGCTGTTATCACAGCATCAGATAATGCCACAGAGGCAATGAGATATCTAATATCCTTCATGAAAACCGATAAATTAGCTGCCCTTATTCCATAGACATCTAAGGCTGTCTCAACAGTAATATCTTCATCAGGAAGTGAGCATATTACAGGAACATACTCATTCCATATTAAATCCTCAATACCTTTAAGAAGCTTTGGTGGAAGGGTTCTGTGCACTGAAGAGGCAAGATAATGAAATAAAAGTATTTTTTTGCCACCAGAGGCATCCCTGATTTTCTGAAAAGCCTCCCTCATCTCATTTAGCACTAACTCATCGATCCTAACATCAGGAGCTTCCTTTTCTGCTTTATAAATATATAACTTCCACAAATAGTAATCAATGAGGCTTAGGTTATCAAACTGAGGAGTATTAACCATCTCTATAACTTTTACAATATAGTCAGCCTTTGAAACCTCCTTAAAAGGAATTGGCATTGTAAGAAGATTATCAATATATGGAAGTCCCTCAAGAACAGGTCTTGCCTTTCCTGAGATGCTCACATTGAGAGTGACCTGAGGATACAGTTTTTTAATCTCCCTTAGCGCTGGAGTCATACATAAGGCATCACCAATTGCTGCCTGAGCAATAACAAGCAAAGTTTTACCATTTAAGTGTTCCCCTTTATAAAAGGGTGGAAGCACGCTGTGAGCTAATTCAAATCTTGACTTTACAGGCTCAGGAAGAAAGTTAAAGACATCGTCAGCAAAGAGGAATTTATCTCCAGGACGGATTTTAAAATCGTAGCCATTGAAATTTAAATCAATCTTGTCCTTTGCCTTCCAAACTTTCATATCTCAATCCCTTTCATAGAAATTTTTATTATATAACATTTCCACTTTGCTTCATAGTAACAGGGAAAAAAAAGAAATTCCTCGGAGTATTGACCTCCTCGAAATGACGGAAAAGACTGCATTCTGAACATCTTATTTGTCATTCTGACCCCAAACGAAAGCGAAGAGGAAGAATCTCATATCTTACTTCCTTATTGGTACTTTGAACTGGTAACGCTCATCTTCAAGTAAAATCTGAACACCAATTTTTTTATTTTTATTTATTACAAAGGGAGATTTAAGATTTGCAGCAACTCCGTCATTGTATTTTAGCAGTGAAACATAAATTTCAAGATCCTCTTCTTTTTCTGCCTGTAATACAGAGGTAATTTCATCACTCAATTCAAATCCATAGGTTGGGAAAAACTTAAAAGGAGAAACAATTAGCATTGCTACATCAGGGTCATCAATAGCAATGAGCCATTTTACAGGCTCAAGGCATTCTCTGATAATAAATCTTTCAAAGGGAATTCCAGGAATCCCGTAGGGAAAATTAATTATTTCATTTTGATTAATCACAAGTTCGCCAAATCGTTCAGTTTTAAGAGTTATCATTGTCATACTCCTTTTATAAAATCCTCAGGTTTTAGTTCCTTAGAGGTTTTCAATGCCTCTATGTTACTTTCACGGAGTTTTTCATAGAGTTCTTCACGGAAGATTAACACACCCTTTGGTGCTTCAATGCCTATTTTTACCTGAGAGCCATCAATATCAACAATTTTAACTATTATATCATCGCCAATTCTTATTGACTGTCCCTGTTTTCTTGTAAGGACTAACAAAGCTACCTCAGAAAATCAAAGAGATTGCTACGGAAAAAGTCTGTAAGAGTGGTTCTTAGAGCCTGAAGTACAGACATTCTTCGATTAAGCTCTGATATTACCTTTATAGCATCAGCATCCTGATCATTTGATAAAGCTACTTTAGTATTTGTTTCTATTTCAAGATTGTAGTCTGTTATAGTTTCTATTTTATTTAGTCTTGCACCGATAAGAGATTGCTGTTTGAAAAGTTTATCTGCAATTTTGTCAATGTAGGCAACAGCTTTCTGAATTCTTCCCTGATCATTATTTTCAAGGGCTACCTTAAGAAAATGAAGTGCCCTTAAGTAGTAGTTTTCATTGAGATAATTATTATTAAAACTGTAATAGTTTGGGTCTGCTGGATCAGAAATATAATTGTATCCATTTATATTTTCTTGAAAACTCATTGAGACATTGCCTGATTCAGGATTGTAGGCTAAAAGATTAAGACCACTGTTTGGTGCATCAGTTGTTGTTACATCAATTCTTATCATATCGGATTTACCATTGGGAATACTTCCTATTACAAGGCGGTAGTCTGGAGAAGTAGAAGTGCCGACATTCACAACCCAGGCTTTAACATATTGAGATGCTTGATTGTTTATAGCATCTCTTATATCATTTAAAGAAGCATTTGCTGAAATAGTAACATTTACAGCCTGATTATCACCAAGCCTGATTGTAAGTGTTCCTCCATTGGTGGTAAAAGAATTTACAGGGTCTGTTACCGCTCCACCAGAAGACTGTGACATAAGTAAAGCTCCCAGAGGGTCTGCATCGTGTAATTGTAATATTTCATCTGGAGGCGGTGAAGAATTAGCTGAAACTGTTTGATTATATGGAGTTAAAATTTTAAGAGATGCCAACTCACCTGTTGCAGTATATGTAAAAAACTCTGTTGCAGGTAAATTTACAGCCACATCAAGGAAAAAGCTTATGTCAAGATACTGTAGATTTGTATCTGACTGATAAAGTCCATTCTGAGCATTAACTGGTGCTGTATCTGCTTTAAATCCTGCGAAGATGTATCTTCCTGATACCTTTGTGTTTATTGTGTCAATGCTACGCTGAATTAATGTATCAATCTCTCTTGCTATGGCAAGCCTGTCTGTTGGTGAAAGGGTGTCTGTTGAACCCTGAACTGCATACTGCTTGGCTTTAATTAACATTCTTTTTAGGTCATCAATTGCTTTTTCGGTTGCAGAGTTGTAAATCTTTGCAGTATCCATTACTCTTTTGTATTCATCGAGGGCTGAAATCTCTGATTTGTACTTGGCAATTCTTGATATTGCAACAGGATCATCACTGGGAGAAAGCACCCTCTTTCCTGTAGCAAGCTGTCTTTGAGCTTTAAACATCTCTTCAATCTGTTTGTTAATATCACCTAAAAAGGTCCTATAAAAAAAGCCTGTTGTAACTTTCATTGCTACCTCACCATTTCAAAAAGTGTTGAAAGTATTTCATCGGCAACTCTTATTACACGGGCAGAAACTTCATACATCTTCTGATATTTAATTAGATTTATAGCCTCTTCATCAAGACTAACGCCTGAGATATCCTGTCTTCTTTTTTCAATCTCCTGAACCAAAGCCTCCTGAAAGTTTTTCTGAGTCTTTGCACTTGAAGAGTAGACTCCGATTTCTGAGACAATTGAGCGATAAAAATCTATTGGTTTAGCATTTCCAATTATTGGAGAATCAAGCAATCCATAAATTGCCCTTGCATTTCTGTTATCCATTGGACCAGATACCGTTAAAGGATTTTCACTTGCTGCTGCAATTTGGTCTGTATTTGTAATTGCAACACCAAAATAAAGAGCTGTATTCGGCTTTATCTGGAATGTAAAATCAAGACCAGCAGAGGGGTCTCTTAGGGTTATGTTTATATCATTAAAAGTAAGTTGATAGTAATTAACTGGTGGTGTTCCATCAGTCCATGTTGTAACAGTAGGAGTTATTGATGTTGGGGGAGTCGTAGATTGGTCAGTAACTGTCCAATTAGTGCCATCATATTGAATCTGATATTGGTTATAGATGTTTGCATTGACTGAAGAAATATTAAGAGATGTTATATCTGGGCTACCAGATATAACTGTTAAATCATATAGCTGATTAAAAAAATTATTCCCTGTTGAACCATCAAGACCATAACCCTGACGATGCACTCTGTTTACTGCATCTGTTAGGTCAAATACAAGCATGTTTAATTTATTCATATATTCTGGAATTACTGTATCCCTTAAATCAATTTCTGCTTTAAGTTTTCCACCCTGAATTAACCTTGTTGCATCAATACTTCCTGAGACTGTTTCAAGATTAAACTGTAAATTCTGATTGCCATCAAGCCTTACATTCATGTGATACACTCTTCCACCATCAACAAGGGGCATACCACCAAGTAAAATTGAGTATCTTCCTGCATTATCTTCAAAATAAGTGATATTGACAATATCATTTAACTGCTTAACAAGATTTTCGCGCTGATCTTTTGCATCAAGGGCACCAGGATTTGCAACAATTTTTTCATTAAGTTCATTTATCTGATCAAGATATTGATTTATCTGATTCACAAAATTTTGAGAATCCTTATAAACTTCATATCTTTCATCAAGAAGAGCTCTATATGATAAATTGAATCTATGGGCAAGATAAGTTGCCTTATCAAGAAGTAAACTTCTTTCTGCTATTCCTGAAGGATTCTGGCTAAGTTCCTGCCAAGCATTGAAAAAATCATTTATAACATTGCTTAAAGCAATATCTGAAGCATCATTAAAGATACTTTCTAATCTAAGCATTCCCGACTGAAAAACATCCCAATAACCAAGTCTTGAGCTTTCTGTTTTAAGTTGAAGCTCTATGAATGAATTATACATTCTTCTTATATCTGTAATTTTTACTCCTCTTCCAGTTACACCTGCGTAGCTTAATACTCCAGAAGGAATGTTTTGAAAAATAACATCCTGTCTCGTATATCCCTCTGTTGCAGCGTTTGCAACATTATGGGAGACAACTTCCAATGCCTTCTGATAAGTCAATATGCCTGATTTTCCAATATCAAAAAGAGCAGTAAGTGCCATTTATGCCTCCTTTGAAAGGCTTTGTTTTGGAGTTATACCAAAGGATTCAAGAAATTTAATTGCGGTTCCTATATTTATAATTGAACGATCAATGAGTTGTTCATTTATTTTTTGAATCTCAGCAATGGCAGTCAAAAGGGTTTTCATTGCTGAATATAATTCTCTAAGCCTTTGAACATCCTGTGTTTGCTCAATATGGGAGATTATTTCAGAAAAAGATTTACCATATAGATTATTTTTTTCAAGAATTCTTTCCCTTTCGCTTTCCCATAGAGAAAGTTTCATTAAAACTGCTTCCTTTTCTCTTAATATTCTTTCAAGCTCTTTAGCTTGAAGAGCTACAATAGCATCCCTTTCTTCTGAGACAATTTTATAGAGACTGCTAAGTAAATTTTTTTCGTTCTGAAGAACTTTTACAAGTTCATCATACAAGCTTGTCAATTAATGCCTCCTTTATAATTTTGCCTGCAATCTCGCTACCCTTTACTTCATAGGTACCTGCATTTATTGCATTTTTAAGTTCTTCAACTTTATCTGCTCTGATATCAGGAATGTTACTTACTTCAACCATAAGTCTTGCAATATTTTTTGCTGACTCTGACAGAGTAACCTGATCCTTTGATAAAACTTCTTCACTTCTTTCTGGAGCTTTTCCTTGAGATTTCTCTGGGGCAATCTGTGGATTTGGTGCAACTCCGTCTATTCTAATTGGTCCTCCTATCATTTTAAACACCTCCCTTTTGATTGTTTGTATTTATATTATCGGCGATTTTTCAAAATTGTTTATGATTGCAAGCGGATTCATTGCTCTACCGTCTTTTCTAACCTCAAAATGTAAATGGGGACCGGTAGTTCTTCCTGTAGAACCTGAAAAAGCAATAACCATCTCGGGAGTAACAGTATCACCTGTTTTGACAAGATTTTTTGAATTATGGGCATAAAGAGTTTGAATTCCATCTTCATGTTCAACTATAACACAGTTTCCATATCCCTTTGAATAACCAGAATAAATAACTTTGCCTGACAAAACAGGTCTAACAGGTGTTCCCTCTGGCACTGCAATGTCTATTCCATTATGATGTCTTCTTTTTCCATCAATAGGGTCTAATCTTAATCCAAATTGAGATGTAATCACACCCTTTACTGGCAGAGATATTTTCTTTGGCAAAGTAATATCTTTATTAATAATTTGCTCATTTTGCAATTTTTCTTCAGGTTTTGAAGGGATCAATTCAATCTTACCATGTTTACTCAAAGTATTTATAAAATTTGGATTTTCTGTTAAAAATTTCCCAATTCCAACTCCTCTTTCACTCATCATACACGCAATTTCTGGAATTAAAACAGTCATATAAGTAGACATGGTTTTTTCTTTTCCAAAGGAAGTATCAGAAAGCATTATTTTAAGTAACTCACTCAAAAAGAGAGTTTCTATTTTTTTAGAGAGTTCTTTTATTTGAACATCATTAAGGCTGTTAGAATTTATGTTTTTTAAATTTTCAGAATGAATATTAACCTTTCCTATCACTTTATCCTCACATTATTAAAAGCTCAGCCTTTAAAGCTCCTGCTGTCTTAAGTGCCTGAAGAATAGAAATTAAATCCTTTGGAGTAACTCCGAGGGTGTTCAATGCCTTAACTAATTCTCCAACCGTTGAACCTTTAACTTCTACTAAGGAAGCTTGTTTTTCTTCTACCTTTACTTCTGTTCTCTGAACAATTTCTGTTCTTGCTCTTTCAGGAGCTAAAGGAGGTGGTTGTACTACTTCGGGAGCTTCTTTAATGGTAATTGTTAAGCCTCCGTGGGCTAATGCAGTAGGAGATATTTTCACATTTGATCCAATAACAACAGTACCTGTTCTTTCATTTATAACAACACGGGCTGGCAAATCAGTGGAAACTTCAATTTTTTCAACTTCTGCCATAAACTCAAGAACATTACCCATGTATTCTTCAGGTATATTTATGTATACTGTTGAGGGATCTACTGCTTTTGCTATTTTAATTTTAAATTTTTTGTTGATATTTTCTGCTATATTCGTAGCAGTAATTGCATCAGGCATATTTAATAATAGATGTATATCACTTCTTACAAGAAGATTAACAGGAACTGCTTTTTCAACAATTGCTCCTTCAGGAATATATCCAACATTTTGATGATTTTTTATTGCCTGGGCAGCTCTTCCTGCAGCAATAAATCCACCTATTGATACAGGACCCTGAGCTATTGCATAAACCTCTCCATCAGGACCTAAAAGGGGCGTCATAAGAAGAGTACCTCCCTGAAGGCTCTTAGCATCTCCGATAGATGATACTTGAACATCAATTTTTGTCCCTGGTTTTACATTGGTGGGTAACTTTGCAGTAACCATAACTGCGGCAACATTTTTAACCTTACCCTTTAAATCTTTTACATTTACTGTAATTCCCATTCTACTAAGCATGTTAGCAATTGGCTGGTAAAGATATGTTCCATCTTTGTCTCCTGTTCCGTTTAAGCCAACAACAAGACCGTAACCAACAAGTTGGTTTTCCCTTACACCAGACCATTTTGCTACGTCTTTTATTCTCTCTGCAAAGGCATTGGATGAAAAAAGGATTACTATAAATACAAAGAGAAGATTCTTCGCTACGCTCAGAATGACAGATAAATTTGCAGTTAGAAAAAAGCAGTCTTGAACGATTTTAGAGACAGATAAAAAATGATTTTTTCTATTATTTTTCATCATCTTCCTCCTTTAAAAGGGCCAGATTTTGTCAAGAAATCTTACAAGCCAACCCTGAGACTGTTTGTCTCCCAATGTGCCATCACCAACCAAAAATATCTGAGCATCTGCTACATATTGGCTTAATATTGTATTGTTCTGGCTAATATCATCAGGTCTTATAATACCTCTTAAAACAAGAATTTCTTTTTCATTGTTTACAAAAATTTCTTTACGAGATTCAATAACGAGATTCCCGTTTGGTAAAACCTCTACTACCTTTGCGGTAATAGTTCCCGTAATACTTCCTGTTCTTGCGGTATTTCCATCGCCCTTGAAATCACTCTTTGCAGAACCCTTAACTGTAGGAGAAAATACATTTCCTGCTTTATAAAAACCATTAATAATTGGAAGATTTTGTATATTAAAATCTGTATTCATGCCAAAAAAGTTTTCTAATCCATAGTTTGTTGAAGAGTCTCTTGATGCAGAAGTAGAAGCCTTTTTCTGGGCTGAGGTTGTTTCATTTATAATTATTGTTACAAGGTCATTTACCCTTCGAGCCTTTTTGTCTTCAAATAAACTTGCTTTGTTTCGCCATAAGGAACCTTCTGTAACCTCCACTTGATTTTGTGGTTGTTCTGGATAATACTTTGGAGGCATTCCTGCGTTTTTTATATCTCTTACTTCTTTAAGCTCTGAGCAGGCTGAAAGTAAAAACACCACAGTCACTAAAAAGAATAATAAATTTAATCTTTTTTTCATATTGATACCCTCGCTGTATCTTTATCTATCAATTTTCCTACAATTTCCTTGCCAGTTTGAATACATAATATTCTTACATTATTTCCAACAACAGAGTCATATTTAAGGACACCCTCTGTCATTACAGTGACTGTTCCTGTGTCTATAATTACATTTACTTTGCTTCCTCTCTTAACAGGAATTCCTTCATAAAGGTGGTCATCCTTAATTATTAATCCCTGAGCAAGACTTCTTTTTACGACCTTGCCTATAATTAAATTTTTGTCTGTAATAGCTCCTGCTGGAATTCTACTAATTGGTTGCTTTATCTCTAAGAGATCTTTTTCTTCAACTGTGTCACCTCTTTTCATAGGTCTTTGGGTTACATAAAGAGTTGTTAATACCTCATAATTTGCTATTGCCCTGTACTGTCTTGTTCCACAGTTAAAAGTAAATTCTACTGAACTTGGTCTTTTTATTTCTCTAATCTTTAAATTTTCTGAAGTACAATTCCCCTGTGGTTCAAATCCAATAAACTTGATTTGACTAATTTGAACCTCTCTGTTAATTGAAGACTTTTTTATCTCATTAACAAGAAGATTTATGAGCTGAGTTTTATCAAAAGCATAAGTTGATGATATGAAAAAAATCAACAGAAAAAGATTAAAAAGAAATGCAATAAACCCTATCATTTTTACCTCTTAAGAGCTGAAACAGTCTGTAACATCTCATCAGAAGTCTGAACTGCCTTTGAATTAATATCAAAGGCTCTCTGGGCAATTATCAAATTAGCAAGCTCTTCTACAATATTAACATTAGACATCTCAAGGAACCCCTGAATTATAGTCCCTCTACCTTCTGTTCCAGGAGCTCCTGTAGTCGGTGCACCAGAAGCATCTGTTTCAAGGAAAAGATTTTTTCCAATTGCCCTTAACCCCCCGGGATTAACAAATCTTGCAAGTTCAATTGTCCCAATTTCAACAGGAGCAACAGTTCCCGGCTGAAGCACTGTCACTCGACCATCTGCTCCAACTGTAATGCTTGTAGCATCTGTTGGAACAGTAATTCCAGGTTCTATAGGGTATCCGTCATTAGTAACAATTCTTCCATCTCTGTCAATCCTGAAATTTCCTGCTCGTGTATAGGCAATTGTTCCATCTGGAAGGGTTACCTGAAAGAAACCATCTCCATCAATAGCTAAATCTAAGCTATTACCAGTGTTAACTAAATCTCCGGGAGTAAAAAATTTTGCCACTGCAACAGGTCTAACACCAAGACCTACCTGAATTCCCGTTGGATATTGTGTTCCATCATCAGAAGGTGCACCTGGTGGTATAATATTTTGATAAAGTAAATCCTGGAATTCTGCTCTTCCCTTTTTAAATCCCGTTGTGTTTACATTGGCAAGGTTATGGGAAATTACATCTACATTTAATTGCTGAGCATACATGCCTGTTGAAGCAGTAAAAAGTGACCTTAACATTGTTTACCTCCTTTATAATCTTGCAATTTCGCTTACTGCTCTTTGAGCAAGTTGGTCAAAATTTGTTGTTATTCTTTGTGCAAATTCAAAATTTCTTATAGCCTGTATCATATTTACAAGCTCATTAAGGGGATTAACATTTGAACTTTCAATCCATCCCTGAAAAATCTGTCCATCAGCTTGTCCTGCCTCATTTCCTTCATATAAGGACTGTCCAACATGTCTTATGTTATTTAGTTTTACAAGTTTTATCTTTGCTACCTGATTACCATCAACAAATATGGTTCCGTCATTACCAATCTCAATCCTCGTTCCATCAATTACTATTGGATTATTATTTTCATCAAGAACTCTTAATCCTGATTGAGTAATAAGAAAATTGTCTCTGTCTCTTGTAAAGGAACCTTCTCTTGTATAAAAAATCTTTTGCCCCCTCTGAACAGCAAAAAAACCTTCTCCCTGCACTGCAAGCTCAAAGGGATTACCAGTTTGCTTTAGATTTCCCTGTGATGTATCAATAAACTGAGTTCCAAAGTAGGTTTGAGCTCTTGCATCTAGATAAATAGCATTTCGCTCTGTAGGCCTACCTGAAAGAAGGGGATAAAGAGTGCTTGCAAACTGCTTTCTTTTATAACCAGTTGTATTGATATTTGCAAGATTGTGAGAAACAGCAGAAAGCTCATTTTCCCTCATAAACATTCCTGTCATTGATATATATATACCTTTATACATCCTTCACCTCCCTATTACTTTTACAAGCAAAGGATATGCCAGTTTTGATATATTTCTCGAGATGATAATATATTCCTTAAAATTTTGCAGAAGCTTGATAATTTTGAAAAATTAAAGTTTAAAAACTTACAGATCTATGAGAAAAACCTTATTCAGGATAGGTAAATTTTTAAGATAATGGGAAATTTTTTCCCATTCCCAAATTTATACTTCTATGTCAATTTTATGTTCTGATTGTTCTTTTTCTTTTGAAGATTTCTCTTCTGAGTTTTCTTCTTTCTTTGGAGGTTTTTTCTTAATTTTAAATTTTGCAAAAACAGACCCCTCTTTTACAGGTCTGATTCCTCTGTAAGGACCTAAGGGGTCTATTTTATCATCAGGAGTCATTAGCTTAATAATGTATCTTTTTGTTTTTCAAACTTAATTTTAAACAAGCCTATAAGTTCCACTAAAGCTTCTTCTGTTAGGTCTAAGCTCACATAATCAATGGGAATATCCAAAGGATTTTTTAGTCCTATGCCAATATTATTACATATCTGATCAGCTACTCTAACAATATTACATATATCAGCAAAAGCTGCATCTTCGTAATCAGGAAAAGGATAAGTATGATGATAGGTTATAACCATTTCAAGTTTTTCAGGAAGTTTCCATTTTTTCGATATAAGAGCACCTAAAACAGTATGGTCAAATCCAAACATTTCATTCTCAATATCTCTTACTGTCTCACCAGTTTCATACATTTTTTCATAAACCTTAGGATAAACATCGGGCATTGAATTATTAATAATGGTCTTACCTACATCATGAATAAGTCCACATACTAATGCTTCATCTGGCTTAGCTAAACGAGTCACCATAGCAATTAAACTTGAACATAAAGCAACACCAAGACTATGCTCCCATAATCTCTGTTCAAAGGCATCAAATTTTCTGTGCAGGTCTCTTAAGGCAGTAGCAACTACAAGAGATTTAAGTGTTTCAAATCCTATCAAGAGTAATGCCTGTTTTATATCCTCTATTTTTCTGTCCTGACCATAATAAGGAGAGTTAGCAATTCTTAGCAGTCTTGTTACAAAACCTTGATCACGGGATATAGTTTCTTCAAGAACTGAAAGGGATGCGTAATCATCCTGTATAAGATTCATAACTTTCATAGCAATTGGTGGTAGGGAGGGTATGTCAACAGTTTTCAGTATTATTTTTTCAATTACATCTTCCTGCACATCAACCTCCTATACTGCATTAATTATCTCTCCTGCCATCTCTTCAAGGGATACTACTTTATCAGCTATGCCTGCCTCTATAACAGCTCTTGGCATACCATATACTACACAACTTTCTTCATTTTGAGCAAATACTCTTCCGCCTGATTCCTTTATTTTTTTACATCCCTTTGCTCCATCATTTCCCATACCAGTAAGTATTACTCCGAGGCTTCTTCCAGGGAAACAATCTGCAACAGAAAGCATTAGAGCATCAACACTTGGTCTATAAATAAATTCTTCTTTATCCTCCGATATGGTTACCAATGTTTCAATGCCTCTTCTTTTTAGCCTCATATGTCCTCTACCAGGAGCAACATAAACAATTCCTGGTTTAATAGCTTCTCCTTCTTCAGCCTCTTTTACAGAAAGCTGACTCAATTGGTCAAGTCTTTCAGCAAAGGGCTTTGTAAAATTTGGAGGCATATGTTGAGCAATAACTATGGGAACTGGAAAATCCTTAGGAAGTTTTGGAATTATCTCCTGAAGAGCCTTTGGTCCACCTGTTGATGTTCCAATAGAAACAATTCCTACTTTTCTTTCTGTTGTTACTCTTACTTTTGGAATTTCCACTTTGGGTGTTTCAATTTTTGTTTCTGCTGGTTTTCCAATAGGTCTTCTCTTTATAATTCCTCTTTTACCTATTGTTTTAATTTTTTCAATCAGCATTCCCTTAATCTTTACAATATTTACTGATAGTTCAGCAAGATTTTTAGGAATAAAATCAACTGCACCAAGTTCCAATGCTTCCAGGGTTACTTTTGCTCCTTCGGTTGTAAGAGAACTAACCATAATAACTGGAACAGGACACTTCTGCATAATTTCCCTTAATGCTGTTATTCCATCCATTCTTGGCATTTCAACATCCATTGTAACAATATCTGGTTTTAGATCCTGAATCATCTGTATAGCTTCAACACCATCCCTTGCTGTTCCAATAACTTTGATTTCGGGGTCCTCCTGAAGCATGCTTGTTAATGCCTTTCTCATAAAGGCTGAATCATCGACTACTAAAACTTTTATCATACCTCAGACCCCTTAAAAACCAAATTCTTTAAGAAGTTCATCAACATCCTCCTGGGAGACCTTTTCAACTTCCTTTTTAACTGGTTCTTTTTCTTCAAATTTAAGCCCAAATGTGGTTATGAGTCTTACTAACTCAACTTCAAGAT
>Ga0272449_1002185_pt1 | contig 18530 bp, 14 predicted proteins | sample YNPCB0241_FD_198679 | JGI IMG/M metagenome (GOLD analysis project Ga0272449, IMG submission 198679) | Hot spring sediment microbial communities from Yellowstone National Park, WY, United States - YNP-CB-024-1 | ecosystem: Environmental > Aquatic > Thermal springs > Hot (42-90C) > Sediment... | reverse complement strand
CTTGAGACTCTCCAAGCGGCGCAAGCCGACCCGCAGGGCTTCGTGGACAACCTGCCGCTGGGCGCGGTGGTGGATGAGGTGCAGCGTGCGCCCGAACTGCTGCTGCCGCTCAAGCGACGCATCGACGCCGAGCGTCAGGCGGGGATGTTCCTGCTGACAGGCTCCGCGAACCCGCTCACGCTGCCGCGCGTGGCGGATGCGCTGGTGGGGCGCATGGCGACCCTAACGCTACACCCCTTCTCGCAAGGCGAATTGGAGGGCACGCAACCGCACTGGCTGACGCGAGCCTTCACAGGCGCATTCCAGATGGCGACCTACGAGCCGTTGAGCGACATCTGGGCGCGGGTTGTGCAGGGCGGCTACCCAGAAGCCGTCGCAATCGCAGACCCGCGTCGGCGTCAACTCCGGCTCCGCGATTACGCCGACACCCTCCTAACGCGCGATGTGCAGATCCTCGCCGATATTGAGCGCACAGCCGACATGGCGCGCCTGCTGCGCCTGCTGGCAGCACAGACCTGTCAGATACTGAACCTCTCCAACCTCTCACGCGAGTCGGGAATCCCACACTCTACACTGCAACGGTACTTCGCGCTGCTGGAGACGCTGATGGTAGTCGTGCGCGTCCCCCCCTGGTACGCGAACATCAGCCAGCGGTTGCTCAAGTCGCCCAAAGTGATGCTCAACGACACGGGGCTTGCGCTGGCGTTGCTGAACTACACCGAATCGCGCCTTGCCGAAGACGACCTACTGCGCGGGCGGATGCTGGAAAACTTCGTCGGCATGGAACTGTTGAAGCAGATTGCCTGCGCCCTTGAAACCTACCAGTTGTACCACCTGCGCACAGCGAAAGGGCAGGAGGTGGACTTCGTGCTGGAAGATTCCGTAGGCAGGCTGTTTGGCGTCGAGGTGAAGGCGTCGGCGACGGTGCAAACGAACGACTTTCGCCACCTGCGCGCGTTTCGCGCGTGGGCAGGCGAGCGTTGGGCAGGGGGCGTCGTGTTCTATTTGGGCGCGACGCAGGTGCCGTTCGGCGAAGGGCTGTGGGCGTCGCCACTGCAAACCCTGTGGCGCGATTAGCCTCCACCACCGCGCCGACGGTTTTTAGGTACAATTGTTTTACAGGAGGCAGATGACCGTTGGGCGACGCGGGTCAGCCTGCATGGGGCGTGTGGCTGTCAGGGCTGGAGCAAGGCGCGCCCCCAGGCGAGGCGATTGATTACGCGCTGCGCTGGCTGCTGGAGGCGACCGCCGCGCAGGTCGCAATTCTGTTCCTGCCCGACCCCAGCGGCGAGCAGGTAGAATTCGCCTATGTTGCGGGCGAGCGCGCCGACGAGTTGCGCGGCTTCCGCCTGCGACCGACTGATTCGCTTGTCGCCCCCACCCTGCAGAACCGCGAAGTGTGGCGCTACCACGCCGAGACCTACCAAGAGCCAATCGGCGCAATCGCTACGGGGATTGCCGTGCCGCTGCCGAGCATGCCCCAAAGCGCGCTTGCCCTGCTGAACCGCGACGCGCCATTCGAAGACGCGCACCTTGCCCTGCTGGAGCAGACAGCCACGCCCATCGAGCTGCTCACGCGCCTGCAGCAGACCCAGACCCAGCTGGAGCAGCGCGAGCGCGCCCTCAAGTGGCTCAGCCGCCTGCCGAAGCGACTGGGCGCGGACTTGAGCCTGCAGCACGCGCTGGAAGCCGTCGAGTCGCTGATGCGCAAGGTCGCGCCCGAAGGCGGCGGCGTGTGGCTCTACGACGAGAACCGCCGCGCGCTGCTGCTGGCGACCCAGTACGGCGGGGACGCCCTGCCCGAACAGATTGCGCCCGACGAGTTGCCCGCAGGCTGGACGGACGCGCCTGTGGAGACCGTCTGGGGCGGGCGACGCTACCGCGCCTACGCGCTCGCGCTCGCCGAGCAGCCGCTGGGACTGCTCGCGCTCGCCCTGCCCGCCGACGCGCCCGACGCGCTGGAGTGGCTGCCACCCTTGCTGGGGCACATCGCGCTCACGCTCTCCAACGCGCTGCTGTACGAGCAGACCGCCCAACGCGCCCAGCACATGGCGAAGCTCTACGACCTATCGCTGCAACTGGGCGAGACGCAGAGCCTGCGCGAGGTGCTGCGCCTGCTGTGCCGTACCGCGCACGAACTCATCCCGCACGATTACACCGTCGTGTACCTGCCCAGCCGCCGCGAGCCTGACCGACTTGCGCCCGTGTCTGTCGAACCGCTCAGCGAGACGCTGCTGGCGCATAGCCCCGACGCGCAATACAGCCTGCCTGGCTGGGTCTACGCCTTCAACGCGCCGATTGCCGCGCCCGACTTGGAACAGCACCCGCAGAACCTCAAGGAGCCGCTGCCCGGCAGGTTCGCCTCCGCGCTGGCTGCGCCGTTGCAAGTCGCCGAGCGCACACTGGGCGCGATTCTGCTGCTCACGACCACCCCGCGTGAGTTCACCCTGTCGGAGGTGGAGCTGCTATTCACCCTCGCGAACACAGGCGCGCTGCGCCTGCACACGCTGGAGCGCACGCATGCGTAAGCCGACCTTCAGCCCCACCAAGCTCGCTGCCTACCTCACCTGCCGCATCAAGTACCACTGGGCGTACATGACTCCCTACGGACGATGGATGCGCCGTTCGAACCCCGCATTCGCTTTCGGGGCGAACCTGCACCGCGCGCTGGGGTTTTTTCACACCGCAGGCGGCGCGGAGAGACTCTCGCCCGACGAGTTCCGCGAAGCGCTGGAGCGCCTCTGGAGCAACGCAGGCTTCGAATCGGCGCAGCAGAGCGAGGCGTTCAAGCAGCATGGGCACGCGCTGGCGAGCCAATACTACGAAGCGCAGGCGGCGCAGACCACCGAAGCCGTCGTGCTGTTCACGGAGCGGACGCTGCGGCGCGATATGGGACGCTACATCCTCACAGGGCGCATCGATCGCGTCGATGAACACCCCGACGGCGCGCTGGAGATTATCGACTACAAAAGCGGGCGCGCCGAGATCGACGAAGAGCAGGTGCGCAACGACCTCGCCCTCCACTGCTACGCCTTGCTGCTGCAGGAGATTTACCCCGACCGCCCGCTGTGGATTGCCATCTACGCCCTGCGCCCCAACAAAAAGGTCGCCGTACCGCTGGACGCAGGGGCGCTTGCCGAGTTCCGCGAGCTGCTCGACGCGCTGGTTGCGCAGATACTGGACGAAGACTGGGATATGCTTGCGCCGCGCTGGATTGCCCACTGCGCAGGGTGCGAGTTTTTGGAACTCTGCGTGCGCAAGCTGGGGCTTACGCACGCAGAATAACCACCATATTTTCCGCCCAATCGCTTGTAAAACCAGCAGGAATCGGATACAGCCTGTGGTATAGTTTGCGCAACGGAGCGGAAGATGGCACGAACAGGGAGAGCTTACGGGGTTTGGAGCGTCGCGGTTTGGCTATTGGCGGTTGGACTGCTGCTCGGCACAACACCCAGCACGGCGCGCCATCTGGCGCAGTGGCGCACGCTGCGCGCCGAGAACACCCAGTTGGAACAGCGCTTGGCGCACTTACGAGCGGAGCAACGCGACCTGGAAGCGGAGCTGCAGCGTGTGCAGACCGACTTGGGACGCGAGGCGCTTGCGCGGCAACGCGGCTGGCTGCGCAAGGGCGAGGAGCCGCTGCGCATCGACCGCCCCTAAAACACATACGGCGCGGTCTCAGGATTCGCGCGAAGCGCGTCCCACTCCTCGTCCGAGACGGGCTGCGGTTTGTCGCGCTCGGCGTCTACCGTACACAAGAAGCCGAACGGCTCGTTGTAGGGGTTCACCCAACGGTGCGGCGTAAGCGGCGGCACATACACGATGTCCAGCGGCTGGAGTTCGAACACGCGCTCGCCCACCAGCGCACGCCCGCGCCCCCGAACGACCACCACCAGATGCACATGCGCGTGCTTCTCCAAGCTGGAGTAGCCGTCAGGCGCAATCTCGAAGTAGCGCAGCGCGAAACTCGCCTCAATATACGGGGGGCGTCCGAGGCTGTAGCGCGTCACCCCGCGCCAGCCCAGCCCGCGCGCGTCGCCTGCATGCTCCTTATACTGCACGGGCACAATCCCCTGCCACTGGAACTGCGCCGCGTCGAAGGGGATATGTAGCCGCCGAAGCGCGTCCTGCAACGCCTCGGCAGCCTGCGCCATCGTCTCTGCGCTCGGTTTCATCGCCGTCGCTGCAAGCCCTCAAGGTTCACCCGCGCGGGTCGCTCAGGCGCGTCCGCCAACTCCCACGCCAGCCCGAACACCGTGCGCGCCACCCGCGCCATCTTCTCGAAGTCGATCTTCTCCACCGTGTCTGTCACTTGGTGATAGTCCGCGTGCAAGCCCGAGAAGACGAAGATGCCCGGAATACCCTTGCTCACGAAGCTATAGTGGTCGCTGCGGAAAAAGAGCTGTTCGGGGTGGCTCAGCGAGTCGTACATGGGGTTCAGCTCCATCCGCAGGTACTGGTCGTTCACGCGCTTGAGTACCGCGCCGATGTCGGGGCTGGCAACATTCGGTCCAATCACATAGACCTCGTTCGGTCCCGACAGGTCGCGGTTGCGTGGGTTCGTGTCGCCATGTTGCTTGCTGCGCCCGACCATGTCCATGTTGATATTCACGACGATGTTCTCCAGCGGCACGGTCGGTCGCTCCACGAACAGGCGCGAGCCGAGCAACCCCTTCTCCTCGCCTGCGTACCAGAGCAGCAGGATGGAACGCTTCGGGCGGGGTCCTGTGGCGAACGCTTCGGCAATCTCCAGCAGCGCGACGGAGCCAGAGCCGTTGTCGTCCGCGCCGTTGAAGATGCGGTTTGTGCCCTCGCCCCGCGCCGAGACGCCCACATGGTCTAAATGCGCCCCGATGGAGACATACTCACGCTTCAGCACAGGGTCGGAGCCTTCCACGACGCCAATCACGCTGCGCGCCGTCTCCGTGCGCGTCTGCACGCTGAGCGTGATACTTATCTGCTTGTTGGGACTGAGCGCGAAGGACGGCGCAGGGTCGTTGTCGTTCGCCCGACGGATTAGCTCGGCGGCAACGACCTGCTCGCCCGCAAACAGCGCGTTCAGCATCGGCGCAGAGGCAACAATCACGGGGATGCTGCTAACGGGTTGCAAGCCCTCCACCACGCGCCGCTGGCTCCACGCGCGGGCGATGCGTTCGATGCGCTCCATATCCGACAGGTCGATGCGCAGGATTGCCAGCGCGCCTTTCGCTTCGGCGTTTTGTTCGGGCGAGCGCCAGCCTGCGGTCTGCGCAGCGTTGAGCCCCTGCTCGATGACCTCCTTCGGGTAGCCTGCCTGCACCACCAGCACCTTGCCCTGCACTTCCAGCCCCGCGTAGGGGTCGATGCCCTTGTCGGGGTTCGACCAGCCGTTGCCGACATAGACCAGCGGCGCAGTTGCGTCCATTGCCACAGGGCGCGCCACGAAGCCCACCCCGTACTCGAAGCTCTGCCCACCAATCCGAATGCGCGACTCAGCGGGGTTCAACGAGTCCATGCGAAAGCGCAGCGTCTGGTAGTAGGTTCCGTTCTCGCCTGCGGGTTTGACCCCCCAGCGTTTCAGGTGCGACACGATATACATCCCTGCCAAGTCCAGCCCGCGGGAGGGGGTGTCGCGCCCTTCCAGCTCGTCCGAGGCGATGAACTCCAAGTGCGCGCGAAGATCGGTTGGGGTGATGGTCTCCGCGCGGCTGATCCACGCAGGCGCGTCCGCCCACGCCCACACCAACCACAGCGCAAGGCTCAGCGACAGAAGGCGTCTCATGGCAGTATTGTACCACTTGTGGCAAAGCACTCGGAAGGGCGCAGCGACTACACGCCTACAAATATATCGGGTACAATTCCCTTCACTGAACAGTCGGTAGAGGTGGAGCATGGCAACGAACTATCTCAAGGGCGAGCCGTTGGAGCTGCGCTGGCGCAGCAGTTGGTGCGAGCATCAGGCGCGCACGATTCCGTCGCTGTTTCAATCGCAAGCGGAGACGCTGGGCGACTCGACGCTCTACTTGGTCAAGCGGGAGGGGGCGTACCAGCCCATTTCATGGCAGACCGTTAGGCGCGATGTGGAGACGCTCGCCGCCGCCCTGATCGCGCGGGGCGTGCAACCCGGCGACCGCGTCGCGATTTTGTCCGAGAACCGCTACGAGTGGGTCGTCGCCGACCTCGCGATTCTGCACGCAGGCGCGGCGTCCGTCACCCTGCACTTCCCGCTCACTCCTGAACAGGTCGAAGAGCAGCTGCACGACTCCGAATCCTGCGCGATTTTTGTCTCCACCGCACAGCAGGCGCAGAAGGTGGAATCGATACGCGACCGCCTGCCTGCCCTAAAGCACTTCTTCAGTTTCGACGCGGTTAGCGGCTGGACGCCTATCGCGCAACTCCAGCAGGAGGGCGAGCGACTACTGCGCGACAAGCCGACGCTGGCGCGCGAGACGGCGGAACTGAACCACTGGGATAGCCTCGCCACGCTCATCTACACTTCGGGCACCACAGGCGACAGCAAGGGCGTGATGCTCTCGCACGGGAACCTGCTCGCCAACATGTACGCCTGCATACAGGTGTTCCCGCCGCCTGGGCGCGACTATGTGATGTTCAACTTTTTGCCGCTCAGTCATATCTACGCGCACACTTGCGACCATCTCGTGGCGATTGCGCTGGGCGTGCAGATGGCGTTCGCGGAGAGTTTCGACACGCTGGCGCAGAATCTGCAGGAGGTGCGCCCACATGCGATTAACGGCGTGCCGCGCTTTTACGAAAAAGTGCGCGAGCGCGTGATGCAGGTCATCGGCAGCAAGCCGTTTCTGCGCCTGCTGGGCGGTTACGCCCGCAAAAAGGGCATGCGCCGCGCGTTCGGCGGCAGGCTGATTTGGGCGATCAGCGGCGGCGCAGCCTTAGACCCCCAAGTCGCCGAATTCTACTGGGAGAACGGCATCCAACTCTTTCAGGGCTACGGGCTGACCGAGACCTCGCCCGTGCTGACGAGCAACAGCCCCAAACACAACAAGATCGGAACCGTCGGTGTCCCATTCCCCGGCGTGGAAATCAAAATCGCCGACGATGGCGAGATCCTCGCGCGCGGACCCAACATCATGAAAGGCTACTGGCGCAAGCCCGAAGCGACCGCGCAAGCGATTGACCCCGACGGCTGGTTCCACACGGGCGATGTCGGCGAGATTGTGGACGATAAGTACCTGCGCATTACCGACCGCAAAAAGGACATCTTCGTGCTGGCGGGCGGCAAAAACATCGCGCCCGTCGCCCTCGAAAACGCGCTGATACGCAACCCCTACATCGAGCAGGCGGTCATCTACGGCGACAAAAAGAAGTTCGTCGCCGCGCTGATTGTGCCCGACTTCGTGCAACTGGAAGAGTGGGCGCAGCAGCAGGGCATCGAGTATCATTCGCGGGAGGAACTGGTGCAAAATCCTCGAGTGTATGCCTTTATGGAGCAGCAGGTGGAGGACGCGATGCGCCCGTTCGCACCCTACGAGCGCGTCAAGCGGTTCATCCTGCTGCCGCAGGCGTTCACTTTCGAGGCGGGCGATGTAACCATCACGCTCAAGATGCGCCGCGCCCGTATCATCGAGCGCTACCGTGAACAACTGGACGCACTTTATGAAGAGGAGCGGGTATAATATCCCCTCGATGAGCATACAGGAGGCGTATCGATGCTGAGAATTCGGTTAATGCGCGTTGGCAAAAAGAAGAAGCCTGTGTACCGCGTAGTGGTCACGCCGAGCCAGAACCCGCGTTCAGGCAAGTGCGTAGAGATTGTCGGGCACTACAACCCGATTACCGATCCCGCGGAGGTTCGGTTCAACGAGGAGCGCGTGCTGCACTGGCTGCGCACAGGCGCCCAGCCGACCGACACTGTGCAGCACCTGCTGAAAATCACGGGCGTCTGGGAGAAGTTCACAACCGATTCGTCGCCAAGCGCGGCGTCAACCAACTAAGGGGATAGGACTATGCTACGGGAGTTTCTGGAGGCGTCGGTTCGCGCGCTGGTCGAAGACCAACAGGCGGTGCAGATTCAGGAAGAGCGCAACGGCTCGATGCTCCGCTACACGATTCAGGTCGCCGAGGGCGATCGCGGGCGTGTGATTGGCAAGCAGGGACGCATCGTGAACGCGCTGCGCACCGTCGCGCAAGCCGTCGGCGCGAAGAATCGCGTGCGCGTGCAGGTCATCGTGATTACCGACGGCGCGCCCGCCGACACAGGCGACCACGACAGCGCAGGCGACGACGAATAAGCGATGCCCAAGCCGTATGTCCCGAAAATCGCCCGACGCTGGGTGACCGTCGGCGTCATCGTGCGCCCGTTCGGGATACGCGGCGAACTGAAGGTGCGCTCGGAGACCGACTTCCCCGAAGTGCGGTTCCAGCCGGGCGCGCGCCTGCACTGGTGGCTGCCGCCCAAACCCGAACCCGACGACGCCGAACCCGCGCCCACGCGCAAACGACCCCCACGCACGCAGCCGCCCCAAGCATGCGTCGTCAAAGGCGCACGCTGGCACGGCGAGCATCTCGTGATTCAACTGGAGGGAATCGACACACGCGACCAAGCCGAAGCCCTGCGCGGCGCATGGCTGCTGATCCCCCCCGAAGAGCGCATGCCCCTCGAAGAAGGGCAATACTACATCGACGATCTCATCGGCATGGAGGTCTTCACCGAATCGGGCGAACGCATCGGCAAACTCAAGCATGTGCGTCAAGGCGCGGCGTATGACTTCTACGACATCGGCGCGCACACCATCCCCGCTGTGGAGGAGTATATCCTCGAAGTCGATGTGCCCAACAAGCGCATGGTGGTGCGCCTGCCTGAGGTGGACTAAGCGTCCGCGATATAACCCCACAGCTTCGCCAAATCCTCGGCGAATCGCTTCTCGTCGGGCGTTTCGATGAGCATCGGCAGCGCGGCGAAGGCGGGGTCGTTCAGCAGCAGGCGGAACGCGCCCTCGCCTAACTCGCCCTCGCCGATATGCTCGTGGCGGTCTACGCGCGACCCCAACGGCTTTTTGGAGTCGTTCAGGTGCCATACTTGCAGGCGCGATAGCCCAATCAGGCGGTCAAATTCTTCCCACACCGCGCGGTAGGTCTCCTCTGTACGCAAGTCGTACCCCGCCGCGAACAGGTGGCAGGTGTCGGCGCAGATGACCAGCCGCTCGTCGGGCAGCGCGTCCAAGAGACGCGCGAAATGCTCGAACCGATAGCAAAGTGCGCTCCCCTGACCCGCCATCGTCTCCATCGCGATGCATACGCCGTCGGGCATCTCGGCAAGCAGGTTGCGCAGGCTTTCGATCAGCAGCTGCATGCCCGTCTCGAAGTCGGGATGCGACCCCATGTGGACGACGGCGTAGCGGATGCCGAGTTTCGCACAGCGGCGCAGTTCCGCCAGGTACGCCTCGTAGGACTTGCGGCGCGTGTCGGGGTCGGGCGAGGCGAGGTTAATCAGGTACGCCGCGTGCGACACCACGCAGTGGATGCCTGTCTCCTGCTCCGCTGCCAGCAGTTTCTGCGCCTGCTCGTCGGAGACATCGGTCGGTTTCCACTGGCGCGGGCTGGCGGTGAAAATCTGCACGGCGGTGCAGCCCAGTCGTTTGCCTTCGTACACGGCGTTCTGCAGACCGCCTGCGGTGGAAGTGTGTGCGCCGATGAGTCGCTGCATAGCGCGGTAGGTTCGGCGCGGGTTAGCCTTTTCCTGCAGGCACGGCTTCGAAGCGCAGGGTGAGGGTGTCGGCGGCGTAGGTGGTTTTTGCGGCGCGGGCAATCAGCACCACGCGCTCGGCACGGCACTGGCGCACGCGCTCCATCAGTTCAATCAGCGTTTCGGGCGAAGTCTCGCCGACGGTTGGGGGCGCGCCCGCTTGCTCCTGTCGGGGCAGGATGCCCGCTTCAATCGCCCGCTCGCGCACCACCGTCTGCAAAAAGCGCAGCACCTGCTCCAGCGGGCGGCTCTGCGGGCGGCAGTCCAGCGTGATACGGGCAACCTCCTCGCCCTCGTCGAACACCTTGCGGTTGCGGTACAGGCGCAGTTCGATGGGCACAGGCTCGCCCTGCGCCGTGTTCATAATCGCCACCGCAACCACGGCGACCGAGTCGCCCGACGCGCGGATGTTCTGCTGGACGGCTTCGAGGCTCTCGCTCTCGGTGATTTCGGCTTGCTCGCCGCTGACGAGGCGCACGCGCTTGTCGGGGATGAACGCCGCGCGAGTCTGTCCTGTGGCAGGCGCAGCGCCTCGCGCACGCGCCGTGCGATCCGCGAGACTCAGCAAGTCCTGCAGCCCCTGCCGCACGCGCACCTCGCTCCAGCCTGCAGGGAACACCATCCGCGCCAGCTCCTCGCCGAGTTGCACGGCGATGGGGGTCAGCCGAATGTTCGCGAGTTGCGCCAGTTCGCGCGTGGCGCGCTCCAGCTCCTCCAGTTGGCGGCGCAGGGTCGCGGCGCGCTCCAGCAGGTAGGTGTTCTGCGTCTCCAGCTGCGCGTTCGCCTGCGCGAGTTGGCGGTTCTGCGCCTCAAGTTGCTGGTTCTGGGACTGAAGGCGTTGGTTCTCGGAGTCGAGTTTGGCGTTCTCGGAGGCGAGTGCCGCGCCCTGTTCGGCGAACTCGTCGTTCTGGGCGCGCAGCTGCGCTTGCTGTCGCTCCAGCGCGGCGATTTGCACGCGCACGGCTTGGATTTGCCGTTGCAGCGCCTCGCGCGCCTGACGCGCCTGCGCCAACCGCGCTTCCGCTTGGTGCAGGAGTTGCTGGTTCTGGCGCAGTTGCTCGCGCGCCCGTGTTAGTTGCGCCTCCAGTTGGCGTACCTGCTGCAGCCGCGCTTGGTACTCGCGCTCCAACGCCTTGAGTTCCTCGCCGAGTCGCTTGCCTTCGCGTTGCAGTTGCTCGTTCGTCGCCTGCAGGTCGGCGTTGCGCGTCTGCAGCTCCTTGAGGCGCGCCTCGTTCTCGCGCAGCTCCACCAAGATTCGGTCGCCGCGCGTGATCCATGCGCGGAACGACTCGTTGACCAGCGTCATCCCGACGACGGTGAGGGCGACCGTGAGGCAGCCTGTGAGGGTGGTGATCAGCGTGGCGGTATGGCGTGGGCGGATACCGAACAGGCTCAGCCGCTGCTTGCCCAGCCGCCTGCCCAGCCAGTCGCCCGCATACGCCAACGCGCCCCCGAACACCACCAGCAGCGCGAAAATCGCAAGCATCGTCGGGGTCATCAAGGAGGATTGTACCTGAACCTTGACAATTGAACCTATTCCCTGCGGAGATATAATCCCCACTTACTTGATACCCTTGTGATTTCAGGTACAATCTCCCCCGATGCGCGTACCCATCGAGTGGCTAAAGGACTTTGTGCAGGTAGAGTTGTCGCCCGACGACCTCGCCGAGCGGCTGACGATGGCGGGGCTGGAAGTGGAATCGGTGGAAGACACCCCGTATGGTGCGGTGCTGGCGATGTATATCACACCCAATCGCGGCGACTGCCTGAGCATTTTCGGCATCGCGCGGGAGGTGTACGCCCTGCTGGGCGAGGCGGCGCGCCCGACCGAGCTGTTCCACCGCTTGAATGCACAGATTCTGAACCCGCCGCCTGCCGAGCCGCTGGACGCCGCACAGTACGCCCGCGTGGAGATTCGTGACCCTGACCTGTGCCCGCGCTACGCCGCGCGCGTCATCCGCGACATCAAGCCCGTCCCTGCGCCCGCCTATGTGCAGAGCCGCCTGCTGGCGGCGGGTATGCGTCCCATCAACGCCATCGTGGACGCCACCAACTATGTGATGCTCGAACTCGGACAGCCCCTGCACGCTTTTGACCTACACACCCTCAAGGAGCATCGAATCGTCGTGCGCCGCGCCGAGCCAGGCGAGCGCATCACGACGCTGGACGGACAGGAACACACGCTGGAGCCGAGCATGCTGATGATCTGCGATGCGGAGCGACCCGTCGCCGTCGCGGGCATCATGGGCGGCGCGGAGACCGAAGTGACCGACGACACGCGCCACATCCTGATGGAATCGGCGCACTTCAGCCCGACCTCCATCCGCGCCACCGCCCGCAAACTCGGACTGCGCACCGAGTCGTCGTACCGCTTTGAGCGATTCGTAGACCCCAACCTTGTGATTGTCGCACAGCATCGCGTGTGCGAGTTGCTGGAGGGGTGGACGGGCGTCGCTGCTGTACCAGGCGTAATCGATGTCTACCCGCGCCCGTTCGAGGCGCGCCTGCTGACCGTGCGCTTGGCGCGCGCCTCGAGACTGCTGGGCTTCGAGGTACGCGCAGACGAGGCGCACGCCGTGCTGGAGCGACTGAATCTGCGCCCAGAGCCGATAGACGGCGGCTTCCGCGTGCAGGTTCCCCCCTACCGCGCCGACCTGCAGCGCGAGGAAGACCTGATTGAGGAGCTGGGGCGCATTCTGGGCTACGAGCGCATCCCCGCCGTCCCGCCCGCAGGCTACACCACGCAGGGCAAGGACAGCCCCGAAGGCGCGTTCGCCGAGCGCGTGCGCACCATCCTCCTCAGCGCGGGGTTGCAGGAAATCGTCGGGCACACGCTGGAAGCCCCATCCCCGCTGCAGAGCGGCGGCGAAGGCGTCGGCGAGATGATGTACCAGCCCGTGCCGCTACAGAACCCGATGAGCGAAGACCTCAGCTGCCTGCGCCACTCGCTGATGTCCAGCCTCATCCGCGCCGCCGACCACAACCGCCGTCGCAACCGCCGCGACCTGCACCTGTTCGAAATCGGGCGCGTGTTCGCCCAAGACGAACAGGGCAACTACCACGAGTGGACGCATTTGGGGATCCTGATGACGGGGCTGCTGCACGCGCCGCACTGGGTGAGCAAGCCCCAGCCTGCCGACTTCTACGCGCTCAAGGGCGTGGTGGAGCATCTGCTTGCCGAGCTGGGCATTCAGGCGCGGTTTGTGCCTGCCGACGGGCGCGACCATCGCCTGCACCCCACCCGCGCCGCCTATGTGCATGACGCCGACGACCAGCGGCTGGGCATCCTGGGCGAGCTGCACCCCGAATTGCAGCGCGAGTACGAGTTCCGCCAGCGCGTCTACTTGGCGGAGTTCGGGCTAAATGCGCTGATGCGCGCCGCGGCGCACACAGTGCGCTACCGTCCCCTGCCCGCTTTCCCGCCCGTGCTGCGCGATATTGCAATTGTGGTTGCACAGAGCGTCCCCTACGCCGCGCTGGAGCAGACCATCCGCGAGGCGGGCGGCGCGTGGCTCGAATCGCTGCGCTTGTTTGACCGCTACACGGGCGCGCCCGTGCCCGAAGGACATCACAGCCTCGCCTTCTCGCTGGTGTTCCGCGACCCCGCTCGTACCCTGACCGACGAGGAGGTCAACGCGCAGGTGGAAGCCATCTTCACTGCGCTGGAGACACAGCACGGCGCGCAGCGCAGGGCATAGGGCAGCGTACTCCTTGGGGTACTATCTTCCCCGTAGGCGGCGCAACCCCGTCCGCCAACGGGAGGGTTTATGCTTTTCCGCAAATCTGTGGAACTTAGCATGATTGCTCCATTCGGTCGGGGGATTGTACGCTTGTTGATTGTTGGCGTAGGAAGCCTTATTGCCAGCCTGCTAATCACCCCATGGCTGATAGAGCCACTGATGGCAGGTCTGAATATCGGGGCAAACGTCCGTGGATTTGGACATACCATAGGCAGCGCGCGCTGGATCGGACTGCTGGCATGGGGGTGGCTTGGCTGGCGCCTGTGGCAACGATTTCGTGAACGTCCGATGTCCTACTTGCTCCGATGGCTTATTGGGGGTACAGGACTAACTACTTTGGGTATTCTGCTGCTAATAGCAACTGATCGTGACCTTTGGTCACCTGAAGACCCTACCGCCCACCTGCGCTGGAAGGGCTTGCCTGATGCCTACTCCATCCCGCTGATTAAGCAATTGTGGTATGTGATAGACAGAGCAACACGCCTTGTGGGGCTGCGCACGATGTTTGGTTCCCTCTATTGGCAGTGGAACTATGGAAGTGCAGCGCTACACTTACTGGAGTGGCTCTGGCTGATGGGGGTTGCACTGTTGTGGGCAGCGCTTACACGGCTTGTGTCAGGTTGGTTGGGACGTCGCTGGCAATTTTTGCTGGATAGGCGTGCGATGGGCTACGCAGCTGCTCAAGGTTGGTTAGTAGTCTATCTTAGTGCGCCGTTGGTTGAGTGGGCATTGCATGGTTGGATAACGATTGGATGGCAACTATGCATAACGACGGCTTATAATGTACTGCTTTTCATACCTTTCTTTTTAGCGAGCGCTTTTCTTGCTCATAAATTGATTGAAACAGAAGTTGGACAATAGGACGGAACCCTCACCGAAGCCTGTCCCTACGACAGCTGGGGCAACCCGATTAGCCCCCCTGCTCAGCGGATTGAGCAGCCCTTCTTGTGGAACGGCGCGTATGGGTACGAGTATATTCCCTTCACTGGGCTGTACCATGTGGGCGCACGGGAGTACGACCCCCGCACCGCCCGCTGGCTGCAATGCGACCCCATCGGTGTGGCGGGGGGACATCCGACGCGGCAGGAGGTTCGCGAATCGGGTAGAATCCCGTTCCTCACCAGAGGAGAGGAGGACATTCCCATGAAAGTTCAGCTCAACCGCAAGCAGTTTGACGATGCGTTAGGCGTAGTGGCGGGCGCGGCGGCGGCGCGCGCCTCGCTACCAATACTCAGCCATGTCTATATCGAGGCGCAGAGCGACACCGTGCGCCTGGTCGGCAGCGACCTTGAGCAATGGGTGGAGTGCCGCATTCCCGCACTGGTCGGCGAGAACGGCGCGACGACGCTGCCCGCGCGCCTGTTGACCGACCTGGTCGGCTCGCTCGGCGGCGAGGACATCCACATCGAATCGGGCGAGCGCTACCAAGCCATCCTGACCAGCGGCGATTCGCGCTACCAGCTGATGGGGCTGCCCGCCGAGGAGTACCCGCCCATCCCCGACATCGAATCGCCCAGTGAACTCGCACTGCCCGCCAAGCACTTCCTGGAGATGGTCGGCTCGGTGGAGTTCGCCGTGTCCAAAGAGGAGGCGCGCCAAGCGCTAACGGGCATCCGCATGGAGTTCGAGGGCGACACGCTGCGCCTGGTGGCGACCGACACGCACCGCCTTGCCGTGCGCACGGCGCGTATCGATTCGGGCGCAGGCGAGCCGACCGCCGCGATTGTGCCCCTGAAAGCCATCCAGCTTGTGCAGAAAATCCCCGCAGGCGAGACCATCACCCTGCAACTGGGGCAGCATCGCGCCGCATTTCTGGGCGAGAACGCCGCCGTCTACACCCAGCTGATCGAGGGGCAGTACCCGAACTACCAGCGCGTGATTCCGCAGGAGTTCACCCGCCAGTGGACACTGATGACGCAGGACTTCCGCAACGCGCTGCGCCGTGCGTACCTTGTGGCGCGCAGCAACTCGAACAAGGTCTACCTGCGCACCGACGGCGAGAAACTGGTCATCAGCGCGCGGGGCGATGTCGGCGAGGCGACCGAGCGGGTGGACTTGGTGCGCGTCGGCGACGACCTCGAAATCGCCTTCAACGCCCGCTATCTACTCGATGTGCTGGAGGTGGTCAAGAGCGAGGGCGTCGTGCTGGAACTGACCGAGGCACTGCGCCCCGCCGTCGTCAAGCCCGCCGAACTGGACGATTACCTGTGCGTGATTATGCCGATGGCGCTATAAACAAAGAGGTTCGGTTCCCCCTGCTTGCAGGGGGAACCTAAAGGAAGGGGGGCGCTAACTGCCGTGTTTTGTGAACTTTGTCTACTCCGTCGCCGTCGGCTTGGCAGGCACGGAGACCTTCTGCTCCACCACCGTGCTTTTGCCCGCGCCGTTGAAGACCTTGATGCGCAGGGTATGCTCGCCTGCAGGCAGCGGCTTGGTGCGGATGCGGAACGGCTCGAACGCCGAGTCGAACATCCCGTCCAGTGGCTCCGCGCTGAACCACTCGCCGTCGCCGATTTGGTACTGCACGCCGACAATCGGCGCGCTCTGGCGCAGGATGCGACAGGCGCGCTCAGAAGACTGCTCGCCGCCGTTAGCCGACCCCTCCTTGCGCTCCACAAAGTATTGGAACGCGAAGCCTGTTAGCTCCACGACGCTATCCTCGGCGACTTTGACATCCCGCTCGCGCACAGAGACCACAGGCGGCGTGTTGCACACTACAATCGGGACGGTGGGCGAGTAGACCGTGGCGTAATCAGTCGGCGAGGCGGGTTCGTCGGTCGCCATGACGCGCAGCAGGTACACCCCGTCGGACACTTGCGTGGTGTCCCACTCGAAGCGGGTTTTGGCGTCGGGGCGTTCAGCGCGGCTGGGCGCGTCGTCCACCTCAGGTTCGGGCGCGTCGGCGTCAGGCATGCGCGTCTGCCCGACCCGCGCCATCTGTTGCCGAATCTGCTCGCGAAACTCTTCGGGCAGGTCGTCTAAGCCAAGCGCGTCGATGGAGGGCGGCGCGTCAGGGACGGTTGGCATATCGGCTGTGGGGTTGCCATTCGGCTTGGGCTGCCCATTTTTGAGGGGTTGCCACTCGTTTGTGCCGTCGCGTGCGATTTGCACCTCGTAGCGCAGGGTATCGCCGTCGGGATCGCGCCCGCGCCAGCGCAGCGTGTGCTTGCCGCTAACCGCCTTGTAGGGCGTAAGCCCGATCAGTTGCACCTCTGGCGGGCGGTTCTGCGGCATGTAGCTCACGCTGAAGCGGTGCAGCGTCGGCACGGCGTCCCCTGCCCCTTTCAGGTGCACGCGCACCTGCAGGTATTGCGCGGGCGGGCTGAGAATCGTGCTGCCTTCGGGGTTCTCGTAGGCGGTCGTCCACGCGCTCCAACTCGCGTCGGGTTCGGGTGTGTTGCCCGAACGGGTCTGCAGCGTCAGGCGTGCGCCGTCGGGCAGGCTCGCGCTCCAGCGCAGTGCGCCCCAGCGCGCGGGCGCGCCTGCATCCAGCACGGGCGAGAGGTAGACCCCCTCGGCGGCAGGCTCCAGCGCGTAGAGGCGCCCATCCGCCGACGCCAGATGCAGCCGCTCGCCGACTACACCTCCGCCGATGAGTTGTAGCCCTCGCTGGCGGAACATCAGCGCGGGCTGCGCCGTCCCCGAATCGGTCGGAATCAGGTACACCTCGTCGGGCGTCAGCGCGTACAGGCTGCCGTTGTGAATCACCAGCGCGCGCCACTCGCGCCTGAGCTGGCTGTGCAGGGGCGTCAGTCCGCTTTTCGGCGTCCAGCGGTAGAGGTGTCCCGACGGCGCGGTTGCGATATACAGGTTGCCCGCTGCGTCGGACGCCAGCGCCGCCACGCTTGGCTCGGATAGCGTCGCGATGGGGCTTATCGCGCCTGCAGGATCGATGCGGTAGACCATCCCGCGCTCGGATGTGCCTGCGTAGACCACGCCGTCCGCGCCGACGGTCAGTGCGCTGAAGTGCGTCTCGTCGACGGTCAGCAGGCGACGCAGCGTGTTGCCGTCCCACGCCAGCACCTGCGCGGGCAAGCCCGTCGCGAGATACAGCACGCCGTCGTGCCAGCGCATCGCGTTCACATAGCGGGCGTTCAGTTGCGCGATAGTCTCGTAGCCGCGCTGCCCGACGCGGCACAGCGTCCCTTCGGGCGACAGCCCTGCGTACAGGTCGCCGTTCTCGCTGCATGCAAGCACGGTCACGAACGCGCCGGGCAAGGAGGGATAGGTCTGCTCGGACGGCTCCGCGCCGACGCGCACGATGCGCCCGCCAACGCCCCCACCCAGCAGCAGTCCCGCCTCACCGTCGGGCGCAACGCTCCAGACGAAGTTCAGCGGTGCGCTCGGCAGTGCGCGCGGGGCGACCGACAGGCGTATCGCGCCGTCCATGTCCAGCGACGCGCCCTCAAATGTGCCCCGTCGGAGTTGGTCGAACCGTGCGGGCTGCCACTGGCGCGCCGTGCGGCTGACCGCGCGCGTGCCGGGGCGCGCGCCCCCCTCTGACGCAAGGTCGGGGAACGACGGCTCGCCCAGCGGGGGCGGAGGCGGGAGGTTGGCGACAATCGCGCTCGCCTCCGCCGACGGCAGCGACTCCGTCTCGTCCACCTCGGCGGGAGTCTCCTCGCCCTCCACAAAGGGCGACGGGGCGAACCTACCGAACGGGCTGCGTCCCGTGTCGGCGGGCAGCACGGTAATCATCACGCTCTGCGCGCCCTCCAGCACATGGGGCGTATCTATGACCCGCTTGATGCGGTCGGGTGTTTGCTGCGCTTTGGAGACGCGCTGGCTGACGAACACGCTGCGCATCAGCGGTGGCGGTTGTAGCAGCGGTGCGCCCTCAACGCTGATGGTCGGGAACGGCAGGTTCAGCGCGACGGTCATCTGGTAGTTGCGCTCGCGGCTGAGGAACTCGCGCAATTGCGCTTCGGTGTCGCCCCCGCCGCCGCCGAACGCACCCTCGCCCAGCAGCAAGGCAAGCAGTCCTGTCGCGCCCGCTGGTGCGCCGCCACCCCCCGCGCTCACCTGTAGCATGTACCGCCCAGGCATCATGTCGGCGGGCAGGCGTAGGTTCGTGCGGTAGGTCTCCACAT
>Ga0272449_1002184_pt1 | contig 18531 bp, 13 predicted proteins | sample YNPCB0241_FD_198679 | JGI IMG/M metagenome (GOLD analysis project Ga0272449, IMG submission 198679) | Hot spring sediment microbial communities from Yellowstone National Park, WY, United States - YNP-CB-024-1 | ecosystem: Environmental > Aquatic > Thermal springs > Hot (42-90C) > Sediment... | reverse complement strand
ATTTCATTTACAAAAATCTTCCTTATTCATTCACAGGCAAAATTAAACCTTCAATTTATATAATTTTCGCAGACATTTATAAAAAGCAGGCAGAAGAAATTCATGATTACTTTGTGGTAACAAGGTTGGATTATTTGAGTGTAGTTGGAAAATTCGTTAATGAATATGGAGGAATTGATGAAATTTATAAATTTCAAGAAAGATTAATGGCTTTTGTAAATATAAATAAATTTAAAAAAGAGCAAAAAATAAATGGATATAAGTTGATCTTTAGATTTATAGGGAAAATGTTAACTGATGGAGAAATAGATTTTACATTTTTGCATTCAATTTTGAGAAAAGAAATAATAGAGAAAAAAAGAAAAAGAGATAAGAAAAAAGAAGAGGATAATATTTATATTGGTGGATACAAATATTTAAAAGCATTTTTAGAAGCTAAAAAGGAGGTCTGAAAATGGCTAAAATACTAATACCAACAGGAATAGATGAATTAGTAGAGGCAGGAAGAAGGTTAGGTTCAGAATGGGCAAGATTAAAAGAATTTCTTAAAAAGAGAGGGAAAAAAACAGAAAAATGGTTTGATAACATGATTATCAAACTTGATAGCCCAACTGCTGATGGTTTTCATAAAATTATAAGAAAAATGGTAAGAACTTTTTATGAGAATGAGAGTGAATATCAAGATACAGAGTTTAAGTGGAATATTTCTTCAGAGGTTTTAAGTTTGCTCTCAGATAAAAGTAAAACTTCTTGGAGACATGCTTTTATGACAGGAGTATTTTTTGGATATTATGGATATTTTGAAAAACCTGATGAAAAGGAGGCAAAAGATGAATAACAAAAAATTAATTGACAAAATTCTTGAAGGATCTCGCTGGATGGAAGTTGTAGATGTTTTTAGGGTTGAATCGGCAAATATAAATGCTGGTGAGGGAGGTCCTGCAGAGATTGATATTAAAACAGTTCATTTAGAAGATGGAACAGTAGTTCCAAGAATAAGTCCGCAGGCAATATTTAGAATGGTAAGAGATTATTGGATTGAGATAGGTGAAAAAGTAGATGTTGCAAGGCAAGAACCTGGCAAAACTGCTCCTTCTCCCGATTGTGATCCTGTTAAATACATTGATGATGACCTTTTTGGATATTTAAAGGCAAGAGCAGAAGAGAATGGAGGGGGATCCCAAAAAGGAAGTACAAAATCTAAAGGGATTTCAGAGTCCCGACCTGGACCTATAAGAAGTATTGGTGCAATTGGTCTTTTTGAATATCCCGATGATACAGACTTTCTAACTTCCATTTTTAGTACAACTGGTGCAGAAGAAGGTGGTTCAATGGTTACAAAAAGAATATATACTAACACTTTTATTTTGCCTATCTGGTGTGATGTTAAAAGAGTAGGATGTGAAGCAGTTCCTCAAAAAGATAAAAGCATTAAGTTTGAACCACTTAATGGCATATCTATTGATGAAAGGAAGAGAAGACTTTCAAAATTCTTTGAGAGTTTGTTTTATCTTGGAAAATCAATGCCTGGTGCGTCTAAGATGCCGCTTTCACCTAAACTTATTATGGTAGGATTATTTACTAAACCCAACATAACTTTGTACGATGCCTTGCAAAATGATTTGACAGTAAGCATTAAAGAAGTCAAACTCCAAAAAGAACAAACAAGAACCGGCGAAGAAAAGATAGTTTCTATTGCATCAGGAAAAGTTATATTCTCTATTGAGCCAGCGACATTTGTTGAGAAATGTAATCTTTACAAAAATGATATAATAGAAATAAAAATAGGAATACTGGAAACATTTTTTGATAAAAAAGCAAGTGAAATTGAAGCAGAATTAGATGGAAAATTAGCCGATGAATTAAAAGGAAAGATAGAAGTCGTGACTCTTGCAAATTTAAAAGAAGAATTAATTTCTCAAAAGGAGTAAAATTATAATGTGGGGTATATCTTTTAAAATAAAATCTACTTTTGGACATTTTAGAAATCCATATACTACCACATTAAAACAAACTTATCCTTTTCCTCCAAAGCCAACTGTAATAGGAATAATTGGAGCAATGCTTGGTTGGGATGAAAAAACTGTAGTTAATGAAACTGAAAAATTTAAAATTGCAATTCCTTTATGGTTGAATAGAGGGAAACTTATAGAATTTACATTTGTTTTTGGTGTTGGAAAACTAAAAGGAAAAAGTAGAACTCAGGAAGAATTTCGTCCTGAGCGATTTGAATTACTTCTTTATCCAGAATTTGAGCTGATAATTTTAAATGATTCTAAAGATTTACTTACAGAAATTGAATCAAGAATAAAAGAAAAAAGATTTGAATTTCCAATTTTTATGGGGAAAAATGAATTTCTTATATCTCAAATTAGAATGACCAAAGAACTTTTTGAAACTGAAATTTATGAAATTACAACCCCTTTGGGCATTGTTTTTAAAGAAGGGAATAAAATTCCTGAATTTTTCTCTCTTTCGGATAAACCAAAACCTACACAAGTATTTATAGGTGTTCCAAAATCTCTTAAACTTGTTGGTAAAAAAAGAGAACAGAAAGATGTTTGCGTTGCTTTAACGACCAAAGAACCAATTAAATTAAAAGAGCCACTTGATGGAGTAAAACTTGATGGAGCTGAATATACAATCATTTAATAAAGAACTTATTGCAAGAAAAGAGCAAAGTTTGGAGTCCCATTTAAAAGAAGTAATTGAAAACGGTATTTCAATTTTAAGAAATAGTTTGAAAGAAAGATTTCCAGAAGAAAAAGAAAAAATCTTGAGAGGAGGGTTTTTCTTTCATGATGCTGGGAAGTCTGAAATATCAATTCAGGAAGCACTTTATGAGGATAAAAGGCCACCAATTTCTCATACACACTTATCAGTAATATTTTTTTATTCTTGGCTCAGAGATTTTTTAAAAGAAGACTTATATAAGTTATTACAGGATGAACAATTAAGGGTCATTAGTTTTTGCATTTTATCTCACCATAGTGCCCCTCATAGAGAACTTGATGATAACATCTTTTCTCAAATTTTAAATAGAAAAATTACAATTGCTAAAGAAATTTTTGACATTTTTACAAAATTTAATTTTATTCTTTCAGAAGACACTTTTATTGATACATACAAAAAATTTATTGAAGGATACAAAGAAAATATTTATGAATTTAAATTTGAAAATATTTTAACTTCAAATTCACGAAAATTTTTTTCTTTTCTTTATAATGCTTTTGTTAAAAGTGACTGGTATTCAGCAATTGGGATAGGAATACAATTAGTAAAGCCAGCATTTGAAATTATTGAACCACAAAATTTTCTTATCTCTGAAAAAAGCGAGTTCCATAAATATATTTATGAGAAAAAAGAATTCAAAGAAAATATTTTGTTAGAATTACCGACGGGATTTGGTAAAACTTTTTTAGGGTTAGCATACGCACTAAAGACTAAAAGAAGAAAGATTTTTTACACCTTACCAGTTACTACTATAATTGAAGATGTTTATGAAAATTCTCTAAAAAAGTACATCAATGAAAATCAATTAGAATGGTATACTTCCAAATATCTTGTTCTTAAATCTTTGAAAAAGGGGAATTTGGAAGAACCTGAATATTTGGAAGCAAAATATTTTGAAAAACCTATAATAGTGACAACCTTAGATCAATTGTTGTTTGCATTTTTAAGGGTAGATAGATATCCATTGAAAGAAACACCACTTTACGATTCCTGCATAATTTTGGATGAACCACAATTATATTCACCATTAATGCTTTTTTTGTTTTCTGAATTTTTAAAGGATTATAAAAACGAGTTTAATGTTATAATAATGACCGCAACACTACCAGATTTTTTAAAAGAAAAAGTAAATGAATTTTTTATTGAACCTTTTAACCAGAATGTTATAGAAAGAACATTTACAAGGTTTAATAGAGTAAATATTGATACTTCTTATTTGGGTTATGAACTTTTAACTTTTGATTTTCAAAAAAAATTGAAAGATTTACTATCTCAAGGGAGAAGAGTCGCCTTCATCTTTAATACTGTTGAAAAGTCCCAGAAATTTTATAATTCTTTACCTAATGAATTCTCAAAATATTTATTCCATGCAAGATACATTTATAGAGATAGAGTAGACAAATTAATGAAATTAAAAAATAAACTTTGTAAAGGACCAATAATCGTGGTTTCCACACAGGCTATAGAGGCTGGTGTAAATTTAAGTTTTGATGTAATGTTTAGAGAATTGTCTCCTTTTGATTCAATAATTCAATCAGCAGGAAGAGTAAATAGATTTAATGAAAATCCTTATCCTTGCCCATTATATGTTTTCGGAGATGAAAATGACTATCTTCCATACCAAAAAATTCAATTGAAAATAACAAAAGAAATATTAACAAATTTAAAAATCAGTTCCGAATGTGACTTACTTATTAATTTGAAAGAATATTGGAGAAAAATTGAAAATTATTTATCTTTAGAAAAAGAAAAAGCTAACAAACTCTATGAAGCAGTTAAAAAATTGAGTCCTTTTTCTATTAATTTAGAAGAAGAAAAAATAAATTTACGAGATACATATTTTAAAATTTCAGTAATACCTGTTAAGTTTTTTGATGAGGTTAAAAAATTATGGGAGGAATATAACTCTTTTAGAAGAACGGATTTTTGGAATAAGAAAAAAATACTGGCGGAAATTGATTCTTACAGAGTTGAAATCCCTATTTTTGGAAAAGGGGGCAGGAAAATGTATAAAGATTATTTAATAGAAGATAAATTCCTTTTTGTAAATCTACAATATGATGAAAATTTGGGTCTGTTAAATGAAGAAGAAAATTCAATAAAATGGTTATAATTTAGCTATGTATATTACGGGGACGATGATTTGGTATTACTATATATGTGAAAGGGAAGTGTGGCTTATGGCAAGGGAAATTCATCCAGACCAGGAAGACCCATTTATTGAAATAGGAAGGATTTTGTCAGAAGAAAGTTATAAAAGGGAGAAGAAGAATATATATCTTGAAGGGATGATAATAGATGTAATGAAGGTAAAAGATGGAGAAGTTATAATTGGAGAAGTAAAGAAAAGTTCAAGATTTGAAAAAGCAGCAAAAATGCAACTTTCTTTTTATCTTTTGAAATTAAAGAAAATGGGAATTGAGGCAAAAGGAGAACTTTTATTTCCGAGAGAAAAGAAAAAAGTAGAAGTTATTCTTACAGATGAAATTGAAAATGAGTTAAAAATTGCAGAAGAAAAAATAAAAAGTATAATTAATCTTGATAAACCACCAGAAGTAAAGAAAATTAAGTTTTGTAAAAATTGTGCCTATGAGGAGTTTTGTTTTTCATGAGAATAAAAATTACTTTTGAAGAAATTAAGGGGAAAGAAATAAAATTGCCAGTTCATTATAACTACATTATCCAATCCTTTATCTACAAAAATATAACTGACGAACTTTCTGAATTTCTTCATAATAAAGGATTTGAATTTGAAAAAAGGAAGTTTAAGATGTTTGTCTTTTCAAGGATTTTTTCTTTCCAGATAAAGTTTATTAAAGAAGAAATAAATTTTGGAAATAAAATCTATTTTTACATTTCCTCTCCTTTTAATGAATTTTTATCCCAATTTGCTGAAAATTTGTTAAAAAAATATGAGTTTGAAATTTACAAAAATAATCTCTATCTTAAAGAGTTATATGTCCTTTCAATGCCAAAATTTGAAAAGAAAATGAAAATAAAAATGATTTCTCCGATGACTGTTTATAGCACTTTACAGAAAGGAGAAAAGAAAAAGACATATTACTATTCACCGTTTGAAGATGAGTTTAAGATTTTGATTAAAGAAAATTTAAGGAAGAAGTATCAGTCATTTTATAATTTAGAGAAGGAGTTTGATTTCAGTATAAAACCGGAAAAAGTAAATAAAAACCTTGAGAAAATAATAATTTATAAGGGAACTGTAATAAAGGGATGGCTTGGAACTTATGAAATTCAATCAGATGAAGAAATTATAAAATTTGCTTATGATTCAGGTCTTGGTTCTAAAAATTCTCAGGGTTTTGGAATGTTTGAAATATGTACTTAATAATGGTTTATGATATAAATGAGAAAAGAGTAAATAAGGTTCTGAAAATTGGGAGGAAATATTTGACCTGGGTTCAGAATTCTGTTCTTGAAGGAGAAATTACAGAGGCAAAATTTTTTAAGATGAAACAGGAATTGAAAAAAGTTATAAAGAATGAGGAAGATTCAATAGTTTTCTATATTTTTAACTCAAAATTATATACAAGTAGAGAAATAATGGGAAGAGAAAAAGGGAAGGGTGAAATTATAATATGAAAAAGTCAATCTACATTTTTAGTGATGGTGAATTGAAAAGAAAACAGGATACTTTATTTTTTGAACTTACATCTGGTGAGAAAAAATATATACCTGTTGAAAACACAGAAGAAATTCATATTTTTGGTGAAGTGAGTATAAATAAAAAACTTCTTGATTTTGTTTCACAAAAGGGGATTGTTTTACATTTTTACAATTATTATGGATTTTATGAAGGTTCTTTTTATCCAAGAGAGCATTATAATTCAGGGATGTTAATTTTAAAACAGGCAGAATTTTATAATGATATAGAAAAAAGAATTTTTATTGCAAGGAAATTTGTTGAAGGCGCATTTTTGAATATGATAAAAGTTCTTGAATATTATAATTTAAGAGGTGAAAATCTTGAAGAAGAAATAACAAAAATAAAAAATCTTGGTGAAAATCTTGAAAAATATTCTTCAATTGAAGAAATTATGGCTCTTGAAGGAAATGCAAAGGATATATATTACAGGAGTTTTAACAAAATTATTAAAAATGAAAATTTCCATTTTGAAAAGAGAGAAAAAAGGCCGCCCAGAAATAGAATAAATGCATTGATAAGTTATGGTAATTCATTGCTTTATACCTATACCCTGTCAGAAATATATAAAACACATCTTGACCCGAGAATTGGATTTTTGCATACGACTAATTTCAGGAGGTTTTCATTAAATCTTGATGTAGCAGAAATTTTTAAACCAATAATTGTTGATAGAGCAATATTTAAACTTGTGAATAAAGAAATGATAAAAGAAGATAATTTTTTAGAGGAAATGGGTGGGATTTATTTGAATGATACTGGAAGGAAAATTTTTGTTGAAGAAATGGATAACAGAATGAAGACAACAATTAAACATAAAAAACTTGGAAGAAATGTATCTTATAGGAGTTTAATAAGATTGGAATTATATAAAATTGAAAAGCATTTATTGGGTGATGAAATATATGAACCATTTGTAATATGGTGGTAATTTTTTCGTCAATGGTAGATAATGTAAAATTTGCTGGGGAACGACGAAAAATAAAAAATAAAAATTTGATTGACAGAGAAAGGATTCTGAAATTATAATAATAAAAAGATAAAAAAATTACTGTTCTTTGAAAATTTGAATCTGTTGATAAATAATGATAAAATGGGTTTTGAGCCTACCTATGAGGGATTGAAACCAGAAATCAATTAAGGGAGCAATAGTTAAAGTCGGAAATCGTTTTGAGCCTACCTATGAGGGATTGAAACCGAAATTCCAATTATAGTTTTCTTTTCAGATAATAGATGTTTTGAGCCTACCTATGAGGGATTGAAACAATTTTTTCCTTTTTTGTCTCTCCTATATTAATTCTCTTCGTTTTGAGCCTACCTATGAGGGATTGAAACACTTTTCTGTCCCCAAAAGGAGGTTAAAATGACATTGTTTTGAGCCTACCTATGAGGGATTGAAACGTAAACCCACTTGAAAGATTGTCTGTGGTCCTGTTGGACGTTTTGAGCCTACCTATGAGGGATTGAAACCATTTAAAAGGAATGGAAGAATTTGGACAAAGATGGGCTAGTTTTGAGCCTACCTATGAGGGATTGAAACTGGATTTTGTGGGTCAGGTTATCAACAAGGTGTAGGAGGTTTTGAGCCTACCTATGAGGGATTGAAACTACTCTGCATAGCATAAAACACTTATTCCCAACATAAGTTTTGAGCCTACCTATGAGGGATTGAAACGTATTTTTTACAACTGAATTGTTGTAATATACTCTAAACGTTTTGAGCCTACCTATGAGGGATTGAAACAGTTTAGTAATTGCTTATATATTGCTTATAAGCATAGTTTTGAGCCTACCTATGAGGGATTGAAACAATTTTTTTTTCTCGTTGAAACCTCCAGAATTCTAAGTTTTGAGCCTACCTATGAGGGATTGAAACTCAATCCAGTAGAATGGAAAAAATATTTTATGCTTAAAGGTAGTTTTGAGCCTACCTATGAGGGATTGAAACTAACTCCCTGCTTAATCAATTCTCTTGCAATAGCACAAGGTTTTGAGCCTACCTATGAGGGATTGAAACTATTTTCACTTCGGAGATTATGTTGAAACTCAAGAATAGTTTTGAGCCTACCTATGAGGGATTGAAACACATCTGTTTTGACTGGAATTAATTTTCCTTTTGAAGTTTTGAGCCTACCTATGAGGGATTGAAACCCCTCCTTTGCTGTTTTTCTACTATGACAAGATTTGCAGTTTTGAGCCTACCTATGAGGGATTGAAACAATAAATTTTGAAATTCTGTTTTTAAATCCTGTGATTGTTTTGAGCCTACCTATGAGGGATTGAAACTACGATAGGTGGATGCTTAATATCTCTATACAACTTAACGTTTTGAGCCTACCTATGAGGGATTGAAACCTTTCAAAAATAATCCAGTCCCCGGGATTTGCCAGTTGTTTTGAGCCTACCTATGAGGGATTGAAACACAATCTCATCAACCTGCCTATCATATTCTTCAAACCGAGTTTTGAGCCTACCTATGAGGGATTGAAACAATACAAAGCGACTTCAGGAGTAATTTTAAAGACATAGTTTTGAGCCTACCTATGAGGGATTGAAACATTGGTTCAATTTCCATCAAATAACATATACGATTTAACTTTGTTTTGAGCCTACCTATGAGGGATTGAAACCTCCCTGAAACATATATCTACTTCCAAAATACCTTTGTTTTGAGCCTACCTATGAGGGATTGAAACTCTTTTCCACTATCATTTTCTTTCTCCTTTTCAATCTTCGTTTTGAGCCTACCTATGAGGGATTGAAACTTTTCCCTTCTTTATAAACAAAAACAAGATTTTCTTGTTTTGAGCCTACCTATGAGGGATTGAAACTTTAATGCAGAAATTGATAGAAAAAGGAATAAAAATAGTTTTGAGCCTACCTATGAGGGATTGAAACACAACTTAAATAGGAGGTAAAAAATGGCAATAGAACAGTTTTGAGCCTACCTATGAGGGATTGAAACAGATAAAGAAAAATGATACCCCTATAATACCTCCAAGTTTTGAGCCTACCTATGAGGGATTGAAACTTTTCTGGATATAGGGAAAGAAGAACATGGAAGAGCCTGTTTTGAGCCTACCTATGAGGGATTGAAACAATTGACTTTCAAAAACATCAGAAGCAGTAAAGAAAGAAAGTTTTGAGCCTACCTATGAGGGATTGAAACTTTTCATCATATACCAAACTCTGAAATTCACACAAAGCAGTTTTGAGCCTACCTATGAGGGATTGAAACAGGCTGATTCAGGGACAATTAAACTCGCAGACAGAACAATGTTTTGAGCCTACCTATGAGGGATTGAAACGAGTTCCTCCTCATCTTATAGGAGACCTTGAAAGAGCGTTTTGAGCCTACCTATGAGGGATTGAAACTTTCATCACCATAAAGTTTTAAAAATTCATTCCTTTCCGTTTTGAGCCTACCTATGAGGGATTGAAACTCAAAATATTGAAATTACTTATACAACTGGTTATGATATGTTTTGAGCCTACCTATGAGGGATTGAAACCAAGTCAAAATTCAGCAATAAAAATTCAAGCAATACCGTTTTGAGCCTACCTATGAGGGATTGAAACATACATTTTTTGCTATACTTTGTCCTTGATTAAAACGTTTTGAGCCTACCTATGAGGGATTGAAACCTTTTTCTTTCCTGTATAATAAAATCTCCTTTTTCAGTTTTGAGCCTACCTATGAGGGATTGAAACTCACATTTCCTTTCTCATCTTTACTTTCAAAAATAATCCAGGTTTTGAGCCTACCTATGAGGGATTGAAACAATGGTGCAAGAGGTGGAGCAGATATTCCTGAAAAAGAGTTTTGAGCCTACCTATGAGGGATTGAAACTGGAGAATATACTGAAAAATTTAATGGTGAAGGTCAAAGTTTTGAGCCTACCTATGAGGGATTGAAACAACCAAGAACTCCTGTAAGAATTAAACCAACAGACCCAAGAGTTTTGAGCCTACCTATGAGGGATTGAAACAAGGATGGTATGGGAAGATATCTCTGGCAGACAGGTGTTTTGAGCCTACCTATGAGGGATTGAAACTAAAAAATTTAAATGCAGCAGAAAAATCACTTCAACAAGCAAGTTTTGAGCCTACCTATGAGGGATTGAAACTGATGAATAATTCCTACAAGTGTATCTCCTTCAAAAAAGTTTTGAGCCTACCTATGAGGGATTGAAACAAAATTCTGATTCTGGAACAAGCCATCCTTCTTTCACGTTTTGAGCCTACCTATGAGGGATTGAAACAAGGGAAAAATTTTGATAAAATGAGGAAGGAAGCAGTTTTGAGCCTACCTATGAGGGATTGAAACAGTTCATCCTCTAAAATTTCCTTTAATACTCTACAGAGCGTTTTGAGCCTACCTATGAGGGATTGAAACTCTCCACAACCAACCTGGCAAGATTTAATAGAAAATGTTTTGAGCCTACCTATGAGGGATTGAAACTTGATATTCGCTGTCTGAAATAACATCTCTAAAGAAATCGTTTTGAGCCTACCTATGAGGGATTGAAACAATCATCTCCAGAAAATCTTGCTAATCCACCAGGATGTTTTGAGCCTACCTATGAGGGATTGAAACAAAATATCAGGTATTTCTTCGCCTTTGGTATAATAAGTTTTGAGCCTACCTATGAGGGATTGAAACTCACGGGTGCAGTTTTTTGCTCACTGATAACATTTTTTTTGTTTTGAGCCTACCTATGAGGGATTGAAACACTGAATTGCTCCACGAATTTGATTATGCCACTAAAAAGTTTTGAGCCTACCTATGAGGGATTGAAACTCTGATAGTTATGGTGCTCCTAATGAACAACTTGCGACTTGTTTTGAGCCTACCTATGAGGGATTGAAACCGTAATTTTGGGGATTTCTTCTTAATCTACCACATAAAAGTTTTGAGCCTACCTATGAGGGATTGAAACTGCTTATTGCTCAACCAAGAAAACTGGAAAATGAAGACAAGTTTTGAGCCTACCTATGAGGGATTGAAACTTCTATGCTTCTATTATTCTATTACTATGCTTATTATTCTAGTTTTGAGCCTACCTATGAGGGATTGAAACAAAAACGGCTTTTTGTCGGCCGACCCGAAAAACCGCCCAGTTTTGAGCCTACCTATGAGGGATTGAAACTACGGCATTACACCAGAAAAACCAGAACCAAAACAAGCTAGTTTTGAGCCTACCTATGAGGGATTGAAACATCTTTCTTCCCAATATTCTATATTATTTTTGTTCATTTTGTTTTGAGCCTACCTATGAGGGATTGAAACTACTTAAATACTTAATACAGACATAGTAATATATACTTTTGTTTTGAGCCTACCTATGAGGGATTGAAACAGTAAATCGTTCTTTGAGTTGAAGCAAATAAGGTTTAAGGGGTTTTGAGCCTACCTATGAGGGATTGAAACACAAATTCTTTATTTTAGTTTTTAAATAAGAATAAGCAGTTTTGAGCCTACCTATGAGGGATTGAAACATTCAGTTAATTCTTTTTCTGCTTCTTCTGGAATAATTGTTTTGAGCCTACCTATGAGGGATTGAAACTTATGTTTTCAACTAAAACAGCACTTGGGACTTTTTTCTGTGTTTTGAGCCTACCTATGAGGGATTGAAACACATAAGCAAAGAAATTGTCTGGCTTATGTTGAGAAGCAGTTTTGAGCCTACCTATGAGGGATTGAAACAATAATCCTAAAGTTGTAATCGTTGATAAATATGAGTGTTTTGAGCCTACCTATGAGGGATTGAAACGAAGCAATGCAGGAGAATATAGTCAGGCTATGCGAAGTTTTGAGCCTACCTATGAGGGATTGAAACACTGTAGAGTTTTTACAACATAATCACACCAATGGTCGTTTTGAGCCTACCTATGAGGGATTGAAACTCTGGAGAAGAATTTAAAAATGATGTAAAGGTAAAAGGTTTTGAGCCTACCTATGAGGGATTGAAACTTTGCAAGTATTGCTTCTATGACACCAACAAGAATAGGTTTTGAGCCTACCTATGAGGGATTGAAACAGAGATGTAGAAGAAGTTAGAAATATTGATAATCAACGTTTTGAGCCTACCTATGAGGGATTGAAACAAATTTGTAATAAATCTACCAAGAGGAGCATTTTGTAGTTTTGAGCCTACCTATGAGGGATTGAAACTTATGTTTTCAACTAAAACAGCACTTGGGACTTTTTTCTGTGTTTTGAGCCTACCTATGAGGGATTGAAACCTCCTTTTGCCTCAAAAACTTTTGCCACTACCCCTGAAGTTTTGAGCCTACCTATGAGGGATTGAAACACAAATTCTTTATTTTAGTTTTTAAATAAGAATAAGCAGTTTTGAGCCTACCTATGAGGGATTGAAACTCAGGACGGAGAAGGGAAATTTGGTTCTCCGTCAAGAAGAAAGTTTTGAGCCTACCTATGAGGGATTGAAACATTATCAAAAATTAAAAAAAAGGAGGCAAAAATGAAGTTTTGAGCCTACCTATGAGGGATTGAAACTCTCAAACTTATAGAGGATTATCTATTGAGAATATTTAGTTTTGAGCCTACCTATGAGGGATTGAAACTTAAAAAGTGCCTGCAGGAGATAGAAACACAAGGAGCGTTTTGAGCCTACCTATGAGGGATTGAAACAATCTTGCACATCTCTATACAGATTTGTTCCCCAAAGGTTTTGAGCCTACCTATGAGGGATTGAAACACAATTTTGCTTTTTGAGTTGTATTTTGAACTCTTTGTTTTGAGCCTACCTATGAGGGATTGAAACGGAACAACGAAAACAGATATCGCAGTTGCAACTGCGAAGTTTTGAGCCTACCTATGAGGGATTGAAACTGCTAAGAGAATAATGGAAGAGTATGAAATAGCCACTGTTTTGAGCCTACCTATGAGGGATTGAAACATAATGATGGAAGGTTAGATTTAGGGACAGGAAACTGTTTTGAGCCTACCTATGAGGGATTGAAACTGCTAAGAGAATAATGGAAGAGTATGAAATAGCCACTGTTTTGAGCCTACCTATGAGGGATTGAAACATAATGATGGAAGGTTAGATTTAGGGACAGGAAACTGTTTTGAGCCTACCTATGAGGGATTGAAACGAAAAAAAAGCACCAGAATTATTACAAAAAATTAGGGAGTTTTGAGCCTACCTATGAGGGATTGAAACTGTCAGATTGGATATGATGGAAGCACTGGGGATAGAATTGGTTTTGAGCCTACCTATGAGGGATTGAAACAAGAACCTTGTAAGCAAGATACCTGCTATAGGGAATTGTTTTGAGCCTACCTATGAGGGATTGAAACTTCTGATTTTTATGATTACACAACAGGGAAATTAAAAGTTTTGAGCCTACCTATGAGGGATTGAAACATGTTTTGGATAATTCTGGCCAATACCTGAACATCTTTCTTCTTGTTTTGAGCCTACCTATGAGGGATTGAAACATCTTAATGTTCCTGATTTTGTTCTACCAAGCACCCATTTTGTTTTGAGCCTACCTATGAGGGATTGAAACTCACTGTGTAAATCCCTGTTCTTCCTGCGTCGTCCGGGGTTTTGAGCCTACCTATGAGGGATTGAAACTCATCGGCGTGGGGCTTCCTCAATCAAAAATAAAAAAAAGTTTTGAGCCTACCTATGAGGGATTGAAACTTTAAAAAGTCCTTCCTCTTCTGCTGTGGGCGGGTTGAGTTTTGAGCCTACCTATGAGGGATTGAAACTTCTATGCTTCTATGCCCCAATTGTGCCCCGACTATGCCCAGTTTTGAGCCTACCTATGAGGGATTGAAACTAGATGGAAGAAAAAACCATTAGTTTCTGATGATGAGTTTTGAGCCTACCTATGAGGGATTGAAACAAATTTCTTTTTTCTTAATTTCTTTGGAATTTTTGCTCCGTTTTGAGCCTACCTATGAGGGATTGAAACTATTGAGTATTATATTGAGTATTTAGCATTGAGTATTTGTTTTGAGCCTACCTATGAGGGATTGAAACTTTTTATCCAAATATTGTTATAAAAATTCACAATTGCGTTTTGAGCCTACCTATGAGGGATTGAAACAATCAACAGACCCGGACGACGCAGGACGAACTGGAAGTTTTGAGCCTACCTATGAGGGATTGAAACTGTCAAGTTGCTTGTCCTTCTAAAGTTTTTCTTGCATGTTTTGAGCCTACCTATGAGGGATTGAAACAAATTCCTTCTGACAAAGACCACGCATACATCCTTCCGTTTTGAGCCTACCTATGAGGGATTGAAACTATATGTCCCAATTGGAATTTCCTTGTGCATCTTCACGTTTTGAGCCTACCTATGATGGATTGAAACTCATCTCCTGCAAAAGAACCATTATTGTTGTATTGAGTTTTGAGCCTACCTATGAGTGATTGAAAATTACTTTTATTCGCCCCTCACCCTAACCCTCTCCCGCCCGAGGGGAGAGGGAAAAAAGAGATTCCCTCACCCTAACCCTCTCCCACTATGCCTACGGCAGGTCGCTGTGGCGACAGAGGGGAGAGGGAGAATAAAGGTAAAATAAATTAGAGGAGAGGGGAAAAAGAAAAAAATTTGAAAATAAGAAAAAGGTGGTTTACTATATACAAAAGGGGAGAAATTATGGAAAATTCTGATTTTATGAAAAAGATAGAGGAGTTTCTAAAAGGTAAAAAATTTGAGAGTATTGAAGAGGCAAATAGGGCATTATGGGAATTTATTGAAAAATTAAACAATACTCCACTTGAAGAATTCTGCGGACTTTCTCCTAATAAGATGACGGATATTTTAAATTTTCCTTTTGATTCACCAGATGTTGTCAGTTTTAATATGAATATTTCACCTCCTTTTGGCTCACCATTTGTAACAATTTTTATTCTTTTAATAAATGGGATACATAAGGAATGTGGTATAAAAGTAACCTGTACAGGTAATCTGTCAAGAAATTTTTGTAGAGAAATAGAAAAGGCATATCTTACAGAGGAAGATTTTAAATTTATTTTGAGAGATAAATTCCCTATTATGAAAGAACAGGACTCTATTGAAATTCATATAGTAAGGATTATCTCTGAAATGGCAGGTTATATAAGAAAATACAAAAACAAATTTATTCTTACAAAGAAAGGAGAAAAAATAATAACTGATGGATTTAAAATTGATGACTATTTACATCTTCTTAAAACTTTTACATTGAAGTATAACTGGGCTTATAAAGATTTTTATGGAAAGATTGATATTATTCAGGATTCATTTCTATTTACGCTTTATTTGTTGCAGAAGTTTGGGGATAAATTTAGACCTAAAAGTTTTTATGCTGACAGGTTTTTTACTGCCTTTGAAAATAGTTTGAGAGATATTTTAATGGAAATCAGAACTCCTTTTCCTTCTGTAAAAGAAGTAAAGGATGCATATATTCACAGAGCAATAAATAGATTCGCTATTTTCCTTGGATTTGCAGAAGCACCTGATAAATCATTTAATAAAGGAATTTTCCATAAGGATGTAAAAAAGACAGATTTTCTTGATAATTTTATAAAATTTATTCCATAAGTAATTTTTGGGCATTCAGGTATAAGATTTTTTCTTCAATTTGGGAAGGAAGTTTAAGTTCTTTAAAAAGTTTTAATGTTTCTCCCTGGTCAGTCCAGGGTGAGTCAGTTCCAAATAAAATATAATCAGATGGATGTGATAAAATCATTCTTCTTGCCTTTTCCTTTTCAAGAAATTCAAGAGAAAAAGAGATTTCCATATAAATTTCCTTTCCTATCATAAATTTTTCAACATTATCCCAGTCCTCCCATGCTCCAAGATGTGTTGTTATAAGGTTTAATTTATGAAATGTTTTTTTCACATTCATTATTTTTTCAGGGTCTGCAATCCTAATTCTTTCAAAGGCAAAATCAAATCCAGTATGTAAAACAAGAATTAAATTTTCTTTGCATATCTTTTCATAAATTTTCATCATTTTTTCTTCATCAACTATAAATTTTTGGTAATATGGGTGGAGTTTTATTCCTTTAAATCCTTCTCTTTTAATTTCTTCTATTCTCTCAAAAACAAGTGGGTCATCTGGATGAAATGAGGGAAAAGGTATAATTCTTTCTGTTCTTATCTCTTTTGACCATTTTAAAATTGAATTATATTGAGAAATTTTTGTTGCAATTGAGCATATTACACTTTTTTCTATTCCATATTTATCCATTAAAGATAATAAAGAAGATAATTTACCATCAAGTTTTGCTTTTATTTTTCCCTCTTCTTCAAGTAAAGGAATTGCTTTTTCTGCAACATTATCAGGAAAGGCATGAGTATGTATATCTATTATTTTCATTTTTTCCTCTTTTTCATTTCTTCCATCTCAGGGGTTATTATAATTTGTCTTTTTTCTGTCTGCAATGAAGGAGGATTTAAAAATGATAATAAAACAGGATATCTTTTTTCAACAGGTAGAATATCAAATTTTTTATGTGGTTCAATTTGATACCAGTAAGCAGTTGAAGAATAATCATTTGCAGTGTGGTTTCCATGTCCATGCTCTATTGTTACTTTAATTGATTTTTTGAAATGAACTGGATTTGTTAAGTGGAAAATATAAGATGTCTGGTATCCTCCATTCATTTTCCCATCATATAAATTATGTCCAAAAACAGAAAAACCTTCAAAAATTGATGAACCATTAAATAGAAAAGCATTATTCTGCATACCCCATGCCTGATTGAAATAATCCTCACTTCCAGTTCCATGAAGGTCAGGTGGCCATTTGTATCCATCAATCCATATCATATCATCTCCTTCTCCCCACCATGTCCCATGAAAATTTGTAACTGAAATATTACATCCAATATAATGACCTACTCCTTCTGCTTCAAGAATTAAATAATTATTTTTGTATGCTATTTCTTCCTTATTTACTATATCTGCCTCAGGTGTATTTACAGGAATTTCAGGCCCCCAGCCAGGAGTTGGATTTTCCCTTCTCCACATTGAATGAAGATAAGCAACATCATCAGGTAAATTTTCATCATAAATTTCATAGTCAATGTAAAAATATTGATTATAGGGTTCTTTCCCTTCATTTATTATTTCTATTTTTGCATGTTTTCTGAATGGCATTGGCAGATAACAGTTTAAGGCACATCCAGCACCAAATTTATAAGGAGAGGAAGTTGATGCAGTAAAAGGAAGTGAGCAGAAAGAATTAACAAGGGAATGCCCAAGACAGAAAAAATCACCAAGAGGAACAAGGATACTTGGATTTTCTTCTCCATCCCAGTAAAACTTTAAAATTACCTCTCTGTATAAAAATAACGGTCCTCCTTGAGTCATCCATATATGAGTTATACATCCTGGTCCATCAATTTCTGCAATTATTTTTGTTTCTCCTGGTTCAATTCTCCAGAAATCCCTGTTTCTTCCTTCTACATCATAACTTGATATTCTTTTTGTTTTTGCATTTTTTATTTTGCATAAATTAAATAACAGATTTCTCATATTTTCTCCTTTTTCTTTTTATTATAACATTTATATTGAAAGTTAAAATCCCTTATCCTTTACTTAAATTTCAACATTAAATCATCCCCTTTTAGCCCACCTACGAGGAGAACCGGGAAGATTGTTGATACATAAGGGATTTCAAAATTAATATAAAGATTTTTATATTTCTTGGTAGATTCCTGGGAGACAGGTATAATGTATGGTAAAAGGATGAATATAATGGAAAAACTACTTGGATTTTTGAGTGTATTACTGAGATTATTAGCAGTATGGGAGGCAAAGAAGGACAGATATTTTAGTAAAACAGAGGATGAGAGAGCAAAAAATTTAGTAAGAGAATTAGGAGAGATGACAAAAGAAACGCAGAAAATGATAGAAGAAGGGGATAGAAGAACACAGGAGTTAATAAGAGACATCAGGAAACTATGGAGTATCTTGGTTCACTTATAAAGGCAGATGGAGAAAAAAAACAAGAGAATTGATAAATAAAGTGATTGAAAAAATACCGGGTTAAACCGTATTTCCTCAAAATTAGATCTCGTTGAAATATTTTTTACATTTTTATAAGACATTGTTTTCTCCTTTTTTCATTATATACTTTTTCAAGTTTTTCTTTCAAATAAACA
>Ga0272449_1002183_pt1 | contig 18531 bp, 12 predicted proteins | sample YNPCB0241_FD_198679 | JGI IMG/M metagenome (GOLD analysis project Ga0272449, IMG submission 198679) | Hot spring sediment microbial communities from Yellowstone National Park, WY, United States - YNP-CB-024-1 | ecosystem: Environmental > Aquatic > Thermal springs > Hot (42-90C) > Sediment... | reverse complement strand
GGTCGCCTGGGCTGGAATGCTTTCCTAGCATTGGAGGCCGTGGAAACTGGCGAAGCCTTCTTCAGGGTAATCGGAAGCCGGAAAGCCGGAGAGGGTTCGATTTAGGGGACCGGTTTCCAACGATACCATGTGTTGATTTCTGACCCTTTCTGTTTCCGTTGCTATCCAATCTCGGAAAAGCTTCAAAAGAGCTCGGGTCGGCCTTTTTTCGGAAGCAGCCGGGGCAAGAGAATCCTGGAACCTCTGAATAATTTCCCGAAAAAATGTGATCACTTTTTTTGCGAGCCACAATTGTGATGAGGGTAGGACGCCAAGATATCCACAGATTGGGCTTTGGCTTTTCGTGGCTGGGGGTATTCAGGGTCTCCTTCTCTATTCCCCGCTTTGGAGCCGTTTTTAAGCCACAGCCCGCAGGGATGCAGGAATACTCGGAATTACGGCCGCTCCGTGGAAGTGGCGAGCGATAGCCCGGACTACCAAATGTTGCTCATCGGGTGTCAGCTCGGGAAAAATCGGAAGGGCCAGCACTTCTCGCGATGCCCGGAAAGTTTCCGGTAGGTCCTCAGGCCGGTATCCCAAGCTTGCAAAGCATTTTTGCTCATGGAGACCCAGGGGATAGTAGATTTCGGTACCGACCCCAGCTGCAGCAAGATCTGCTCGAAGAAGGTCACGGCGGCCACTCGGAACCCGAATCACAAATTGGTTCCAAACGTGCCCAGCTTGAGGAGCCACTTTTGGCAGCTGCACGATGTCCGTCAGACGGTACTCCTCGAAAAGCTCGAAGTAACGTCGAGCGTTCTCTGCCCGTTTTTTTTGCCACTCAGCCAAATACCTCAGTTTGACCCGGAGCACAGCTGCTTGGAACCCATCCAGCCGGCTATTGATCCCCACCACCTGGTGGTAATACCGGGGATGCATCCCGTGTACCCGTAGTAGGCGGAGCCTTTCCATTAAGACCTGGCTTTCCGTGGTGAGCATCCCGCCGTCACCGGCTCCGCCAAGGTTCTTTGTGGGGTAAAAGCTGAAGCAGCCCACATCGCCCCAAGCCCCGGCAAACATCCCTTCCCAGGTAGCCCCGACTGCCTGGGCAGCATCTTCGATGAGGGCCAAGGCGTAGCTGCGAGCAAGTTGCCGGAACTGATCCATTGCAGCACATTGCCCAAACAAGTGCACCGGGATAATCGCTCGGGTGCAGCGGGTGATTCGTTCCGCCGCATCCTTTGGGGAGAGGTTAAAGGTCTCCGGGTCGATATCGGCGAAAACCGGTTTGGCTCCCACCCGCCACACCGCACTGGCCGTGGCGAAAAAAGTGAAACTTGGAACAATCACCTCATCCCCGGGACCTATTCCCAATGCCATTAACGCCAACAGAAGGGCATCGCTCCCGGATGCACAGCCAATTGCGTATCGGAAGTTAAAGTACTCGGCAAATTCCCGCTCGAAGCGTTCCACCTCCGGTCCCAAGGCAAAAGCACCGGAATCCCACACCCGAGCCAACTCGCGAAGGACCTCCTCCCGGAGGAAGGCAAGTTGCCTACTTAAATCGTAAAACGGGACGTTCATCGGCCGGTTCACCTAGCTGGATCCACAGGGCAATTTTGGAGAATCGCAAGTAGACGAATCCATGGCAGAACCCGAGATTAGATCCGATGACACACAGGGGCCATCTGCCAATGAAAAGTACCCTACTTTCTGCCCAACCGTCTGTAGAACTCCACTTTTGGGGGTGCGTGCGAGGGTATTTCTGCCTGGCAACTGCTATTGCCGCCGGCAATCGTCTTTCCCCAGACCCAATAGTCGCTAAAAGCCAATAATCGCAAACGGTAAACGCCCAGCTTTGGAACGATGGTAAGCCTCCCCTACTCCACCTCCCTGCCCGGCCCGAGGAATCCAAGGAGCCCTCTCTATGTGTCATCTGGGATCGGGCTCCCACCATACGAACCCTGCCGGCGAGAGGTCAAGGTCATTTAGGGCATTGGTGAAACTGCTCTCACCTCCCACAGCTCCTTTCCTAATGGAGTGTTACTTCTCCGCAGAACCGTTTGCTCCTAAGCTCCTCTTTGTGGCGATGAAAGATCCTTTCCCCGGGAGGAAGCCCCAATTCCCAAAAAAGAAGTCCCGTCTCTCGTTACCCACACGGTTTTTTTCGCTCCAAGTGGGTCTTCCGGGTCTGTAGAGAAAAGTCCTTGTAGTGCGGGTAGGAGAGAAAATGTCAAGGGGGTACGGGTATCGGAATTTCCTCGGTGGCCGAAAAAGGCAGGGACACGAGATCGCGAGACTCACTTCCTCCGCAATTTGTGACCTCAATAAAACCCGCTGCGGGTTGCAAAGCAGAACTTGTATGAGAGCCGCAACTACCCGCGAAACAAACCCGAAGAGGAAAATTAAAACGGAGAACCGTAAAAAAGGGTATTAGCCCGGAGGTGTGTTTTTACCCTCTTGCGATATTCCGACTCCACCGGAACGATCTAAATCTTTCGGTGGTGGCCCCACAGGGGTAGGACTCTTACTCGAGGGACCAACCAACTGGCCACGGCCGAGCCAGCTTGGCTGCGGCAGAGAATGCCCGCCAGGAAGAGCTCTGCCGAGCTTTTCCACTTGCCCTTCCAAAAGCACTACCGAAAAACACTCCAAGGAGAGGCAAGATTTTCGAAGGAACTTTGGGCTTCCCCAACCGGCAAATGTCCTTTTATGAGGGCCCTTTTGTCCGGGTCATGTCGGCGGGGGGAGAATGGGGGTGGTTCGCCGGGGCAATAAGGTACATAGGAGAATTCCCCCGAAGTACAGTCCGCTTAAAGGAATAGCCATCGCGATCATACTCCAAGGATCTGGTGGCGTGAAAAGCATTGCAAGCGTGAAAATCACCACGACCGCAATTTTCCACTGGCTAAGGTAATTCTGAACGGTAAACACCCCTATTCGCTCGAGGAAGAGCATCACCAGCGGAAGCTGGAAGGTTATTCCAAACCCCAGGGGCAAAATAAGGACAAAGTTCAACCACTCGCTGATTCGAGGTTCTGGATCGATCTTCAACCAAGAGTTAAAAGCAAGCAGGAATTGAAGCACTGGGTCGAACACAACAAAGAACGCAATAGCGACTCCGAGAAGGAAAAGTGCCAAGCTAAATGGGAGAAAGACGTACACGAACTTTCGTTCATGCCAATACAGCCCGGCCGCTACAAACCGCCAAATTTGAATGAATATCCATGGGCTGGCCAGTACCGCCCCAACGAGAAGGGCAGCTTTCACATAAATAGCAAAAGCTTCGTGGGCGTTTAAGCTGGCTGTCCGTACCCGCCGATCTTCGATAATTGGTTTCCACATTGTTATTTCCACCAACCCGGATGGTCCGTTTCCATCCCCGATCTCCCCTCCCTCCGGCAATGTCAGACCAAGTTGCTTGGCCAATTCGTGCGGATTTACGAACACCCTTTCCGGAAACATTTGCTGGGCTTTTGCCTCGTCCAGCGTCTTCTCGCTATAGCCAAGCTCTGTGAGTTCCTTTAACCGCCGGTCCATAATTGCGTTCGCTTCCTGCGTGTAATAGTTGACGAGAGCCCTTCGGAGAGGAACTTGGATCCAATCCACCACTTGGTCGGCAACCAAAAGCCCAATCAAAAAACCCACCATCAGCCCCACGAGGGCCCGGAAAAGACATTGGCGTAATTCCTCGAGGTGTTCCCCAAAAGTCATGGTGGACTCTCGGAATAAGTCCTCGTCCGACTTCCGGGGAAAGCGAAACAGATCGCCCAAGCGTTTCCAGAGTTTCATCATCCGCAGACCTAATCTCAATTTCACGGGAACAACCATCATCTCTCCCAACAAGAGGGGAAGGTTACTCCCGAGATTTTCGCCCTGTGGATTCCGCCACGTTTTAAGCTACTCTAATTTCTCCGCTTCCAACAGTCCTTTACTCTCCGATATCATGGGAAAGGTTGGCGGGGTCGAGAGCCCACGCCCATTCCTGCCCCCAACTAAATTTCTTCTGCCTCCCTCTCGGAAGGCCCAAGGTAATCCCATCCACCGTCCCCTAAGGAATTGTCCGCGGGCTCCTCGTTCTTAGTAGAAGTTTATCTCGAGTTTACCAGGCATGATAACGCCCTCGCCGTTGCTGGACCAGGACCTCCTTGCCGCCTAAATTCAACGGAGAGATGCGGACCATCTTTGGAGGGACTCCTGGTGGCGGATCTGGGAGGCCTTCGGCACGAGTGGGGAATTCTTTCGAGCTAGGCTAATTCCAAACCGGCAAAATTACCAAGGGGCAGCATTGCCGGACAAATTCCCATTGGCTCAAAACGACCGCCTCGATTCGCCGGGTTTGGTCGCGGGAATTCCTTCCGAACGGGTTTAGGCCTGGCGTTTTGGTCGGCAGGCAATTGAGATAATCCTTTGTAAAGTTGCACAAAAACACGTTAGGACTTGCCTCAGATAAGGTTGGGGTGGATACAACTGAGGCACGTGCATATTGCAGAGTACCTGTGTGCGGCCCCAGCGGGACATCCTTGGCGAGGAAAAGCTCTAGTTCGCCGGGAAGACTCACGGTTCCCAGGTGAAACTCTGGCCGAGAAGGCCAGAGCTATCCGGAACCACGGTTATGTTAGGAGGGTTGATTTCATAGCCTGTAATTCCCGGAGTAGTAGCCCGACAGGTTCTGGCAATTCGGAGGGATTAGTTTCCATGCAACTTCAGGGACCTCTTTTTTTGGAACCGCTTTATTTCTCTTATGTTTGGGGGGCTCCCCTCGAACAAAGCTGGTTAATCTCCCGGTTCGGCCGACAAACTCCGCCAGGAATTGACCGAATTGCAGAGTCCTGGGAGGTTGTTGGATTGGACGCGGAGCTTTCGAACAAGCTCCTCAGCATCCAGGAGCCTGTCCTAACGTTATACGACGTGCTTGTTCAAGATCCGCAAGCTATTTTCGGGAGTTCTGACTCTCCTACCAAGTTTCCAATCATAGTAAAGTACCTCGATATTTTCGAGAGACTTTCCGTCCAGGTGCATCCTGACGACGCCACGGCCGAAAGACTCGGGTTTGGACCTTTCGGTAAAAGCGAGATCTGGATTGTTTTGGAGGCCGATCCAGCAGCCCGAATCTGGGCAGGATTTGCCAATCCGGTCAGCCGGGCCATTGTGGAGGAGGCTATCACATCTGGCGAGCTTGTGGGCCTTTTACAGGAATACACCCCTCGACCAGGGGATTGTTACTTTTTTCCGCCGGGGACCGTCCATGCCGCCCAGGGGCATCTTCTCGTTGCAGAGGTTCAAGATGCGAGCCAATTAACTTTCCGAATTTTTGACTGGAATCGGATCGGGCCAGGAGGGCAACCAAGGCCCCTGCATATCGCTCAAGCCTTGGAAGCCATCGACTATCGCCAGGGACCAATCCGACGGGTGCGTGTTTTTGATGGGGAGAGGAGAGCGGGTGCCCTGCGGCTGGCTTCGTGCCCAAAATTTTTAGTGATACACTGGAGAATAGAGTCCCCCATCACCTTGACATCGGAAGGTCGCTTTTTGGTAATTAGCCTCCTCGAAGGCGAGTTAAAGGTAAGGGGAACATCATTTGATATGAGAGTCGGTCCTGGGCAAACATTCTTGATCCCAGCGTCGCTTTCCTCGGTCAACTTCATCCCCCTCAGCAGGACCCCGCCTGCCTTCCTGGAGATCCGGCCTCATTAAGGCTCAACTTCTTGTTTTCCCTAACTCTTCCCCGGTATGAGGAAATTTTGGCGATCGTATGCCATATCTTAAGCGACGATGGCAACTTACATTTCTCCAGCATCAATAATTCGTAGTTAACAGTTTCTGCAGCATTTACAAACCGGTGCAGGGCAGCCGTGTTGCAAGACTTTCGCGTTATGAGGAAGTCTCTCACGTTGTGAAAGTTACAGCAAGTGTGGTATGGGCAATGCGTTCCCGGAAATCAAACGGTTCTGAAGCCCAACGCTCAGCTTTTCGCAGGCCGCTTTGATGTAGGCAACGCTTGTCCGCAGTCTTTGGACCCAGAATGATCCCGGGGAAAAGCCGAGCACCAGGCAGATCCTATGTTCCTTTCAGCTAGGTTTTGCTCGGCCTTGGGTGTCACATATTCCGCCGATGGCAGCTCAAAGGGTCGGCAAGACGTTTAGCCGTTGCACATGTCCCTCCTTTAAGAGTTTTGCCTTTCTCCCTGGCCTTGTTAGCCTCCCCAGAGTTGGCCCCCCGATTGCGGGGTACCTCTGGGATATCCTCAAGAACCGGCATAGCCGACATTGCAAACTACGGGCAAAATAGTTAAACCGCCACAAACGTTTTTGCGGGTTTGGTGACGTAGGGATTGCGGGAATTTTGCGTCGACCTAGAAATTTGGGAAACTATTCCGACCCGAAGTTAATTTTTGAGAGATTTAGCCAGGCTCAATCGGCTTTCGGCGGCATGGGCAAAAAAGTTGAAGTCGTAATCACTGGTATTGGCGTTGTATCCCCCATTGGCGTGGGTGCCGATAGTGTTTGGCAGGCTTTGCTGGAAGGCCGAAGCGGTGTTCGGCGGTTGGATATTCTGGACGGCTCTCCCCTTCCCCCTGCCATCGGAGCTGACGTGCCCCAGCTCGATGCCTCGCAATTTGTTCGACCGAAGAAGGCCCTCAAGGTGATGAGTCGGGACATTCAGCTGGCATTTGTAGCCGCTGAACTCGCTTGCCAACAAGCAAACACGGGGCCGGGGAAAGTTGATCCAGACCGGTTCGGAATCGTTTTTGGGGCAGATATGATTTCCTGTGAATTGGAGGAGTTAGCCCCGGCCTATCGGCAATGCATGCTTGATGGAACTTTTAATTTTGGCCGGTGGGGCACTCACGCCCTTGGAGAAATGTTCCCGCTTTGGATGCTCAAATACTTGCCTAACATGCCTGCTTGCCACATTGGCATCGCTCAGGATGCTAGAGGCCCCAACAACACGATTGTCGCTGGCGAGATTTCTAGCCTAGCAGCGATTGCCGAAGCGGTGCGAGTTATCGAACGCGGGGCCGCCGACATCATGATCGCAGGGGGCACTGGCAACCGACTCCATCCTATCGTATGGTCTCGGCGGGCTGTGTATTACCCCGCCCATTGGGAAGGCCCCCCGCACCAAGCCTGTCGCCCTTTTGATCTCCACCGGAGTGGACAAGTGTTTGGAGAAGGGGCCGCCGCCTTTGTGATCGAGCGGAGCGAGCATGCCAAAGCTCGAGGGGCAAAGCCCCTGGCAAAAATTTTGGGTTTCGCTTCCAGCTTCGAACCGTGTCCCAAGGGGTGTCTGCCCCGGGGAGAGGCGATCGAACGGGCCATTCGCCTGGCCTTGGCATCGGTGGGGTTGAATTCAAGGGAGATCGGGCACGTGAATGCTCATGGGCTAAGCACCCGCCACGATGACAAGATTGAAGCCCAAGCCATAGCCCGCACGCTGGGGGAGGTCCCTGTCACCGCCCCGAAAAGCTATTTTGGGAACCTTGCGGCCGGCTCGGGGGCAGTCGAGTTGGCAATTAGCCTGCTGGCTCTCCAGCACAGAGCGATTCCTCCCACACTCAATTACGAAAACCCCGATCCGGATTGCCCGATCCAGGTGGTCCATGGATCTCCTGTGCCTATGAAGGTTCCGACAGCCCTGTGCCTTAATCACACCCATTTTGGTCAGGCTATGGCTTTGATTGTTGCAGCCCCTGATTTTTGATCACCCTGAAGAAAAATCTGAACTTACCGGGAAAAGTTAACCTCTTTCTCGCATAGAGTTTTGGAACCGGAAAAAACCTTTCAGAGCTCTGCTCGATACATGCGGACAAAGCTTGAGAGCCGAGCAAACGGGAAAAGGAACAAGGGCTAGCTCCGCACCTTTTGTATAGGTAATCCGAGTTTCCCCTTTCGAAAAGCACCTATCGGAGACCGGGGCCCTGGTAACTTCTCTGCTTCTCAACCGGTAGCGGATTTTGAGCAGTTGGAAATCCTAGATAATTCCCGGCACAAAAGACCAAGGCCCGAAGAATGGATGCTTTCCCTCTAACTTGGCCACATGGCGTCGGAAATCCTCAATAGCTCCAGGAATAAAAAATATGGCCCAATGTTTGGATGTTTTCCCGCCTAAGTGGGGCACTTACATGGTTTATCAAAGCCGATCACCTTGCCCCGGGGAATCATCCGCAGGCTCCTGTGGCTTATGGAAGCTGATCACATTCCCCGGGGAGTTATTCAGAGGTTCCAATCGTTTTTCAAAGTGCGGAAATCAGCTCCCCTTAGTTCTTCGCAGGTATTGCTCCAAGATGCTAGGAACTTTGTCGGCCGTGATTTGAGCCCAAACCTCGCCATTTACCGTGATGACGGGTGCAAGAGCACACATTCCTAAGCAACGGCAGCCCTCTACCGTAAACATCCCGTCTTTGCTGGTTTCTCCCAGCTGAATCCCCAGTTCATTCATAAACCGTTCTGCTACCCGGTCCGCTCCTTTGACATAACAAGCAGTTCCGAAACAGATGTTCACGACAAATCGGCCCCGCGGCTGCAGCCGGAAGTAGTGGTAAAAGGTTGCTACTCCCGAAACTTTGGCCGCGGGGATCTGCATCAGCTGGGCTACTGCGTCTAATTGGCTTGCACCCAGGTAACCAAACTCCGCTTGAACCCGGTGCAAAACGGCGATCAAATGGCTTTCCGGTCGGGGGTCCTTTTTTACCTCATCGATGAATTGACAAATCTTTTCTCCCAGGATCCGCCGGCAAGCGGCTTCTACTTCCGGCCAATTGTCGGTTGGGGAAAGGGGTCGAGTAGTCTGGCTCATCTTATCCCTCGTGGTAACCGCGGTGTGTAATGAGTATGCAAAAGCTCATATGCCTTTGGAGAACCAGGAGCGACCAGAAAATTCTCGTAAATTTCGAGAACTGCGGGATTTTCGTAAGATTTCCGCAGTTTTTTGGCCGCGTCAATGGCGTACAAGGCCTTTGCTCGCAGGCGTAACAGTTCGGGATCCAATACCGGCCTACCGGGCGGAGGATACGGCTGGCCGCCACCCCCAATGCACCCTCCGGGACAGGCCATTATCTCCACGATGTGATAACGTTCCTCGCCTGAAACGATCTTGTCCAGGATGATCTTTGCGTTGGTAAGTCCGTTCGCTACGGCCACGTGAATTGCTTTCTCCCCCAGGGCGACATACGCCTCTCGGAGGCCTTCCACCCCGCGAACCTCCGTGAAATCCACCCGCTCTACTCCCTTGCCGGTCGCTAGTCGTGTGGCAGCCCGTAATGTGGCCTCCATGACCCCTCCGGTGGTTCCGAAGATATCGCCTGCTCCCGAGGCTAAACCCAGAGGAGGATCGAACTCTCCGTCCGGCAGTCGCATCCAATCAATACCGTAACATTTGATCATCCAAATGAGCTCGCGAGTGGTTAACACGGCGTCAGTGTAGGGAGTTCCGTCCCGCATCCGGTGTTCTGGCCGGGCAGCCTCAAACTTTTTGGCCACACAGGGCATCACTGCGACCATGAAGATATTCTTCGGGTCGATCCCCTTGCGTTCCGCGTAGTATGTTTTCGTCAAGGTAGAAATCATGCTCATAGGCGATTTACAAGTGGAAGCATGGGGAATCAATTCCGGATAAAACTTTTCGAGAAAATTTATCCATCCGGGAGAACAAGACGTAATGAGTGGAAGCGGGCCTCCTTGCTCTAAGCGGAGGAGAAACTCGTGGGCCTCTTCGACAATGGTTAGGTCGGCCCCCAAATCGGTGTCAAACACAGCATCAAATCCAAGGAGCCGGAGGGCTGTGATCATTTTGCCCGTAGCAGGTGTACCGGGGGGCATTCCGAACCCTTCTCCGATTGCTGCCCGAATCGACGGAGCAGTTTGAACGACGACATGCTTCGTTGGGTCTGCTAAAGCTTGCCAAACTTGCTCAGTGGCAGGTTTCTCCAAAAATGCGGCTGTTGGACATACCATCACGCACTGTCCGCACTGAATGCAAACCGATTCGTCCATCTTCGCATAGTGGGCCGGGGCTACTACGGTGTGAAAACCTCGGCCATGCTGGCTTAGGTTATAAACGCCCTGAATTTCTGCACAGACTCGAACGCACCTTCCGCAAAGAACGCATTTTTCCGGATTGCGAATGACCGAGTGACTCGAGTAATCACATGGAGGCCGCTTTCGTTCTCCAGCGAATAGCCGTTCCCGGACTCCCAACGCATAGGCAAGGTTTTGCAATTCGCAATTCCCGTCGCGTTCGCAGATCTGGCAATCCTGCGGGTGGTTATCCAGCAGTAGTTCGACAATATCACGACGTGCTTGGCGGATCTCCGGCGAGTTGGTCCGCACCCGCATGCCTTCCCAAACCGGCATGTGGCAAGAGGCCAGGTAATAGTCCAGCCCTTCTACTTCCACGATGCACACCCGGCATGCCCCGGCGATACTCAGATTGGGATGATAACACAAGCGGGGAATGGAAATGCCGATCTGCTCCGCCGCCTCCATGATCGTTGTCCCTTCCGGGACTCGAACCGGTTTGTCGTCGATAATGAGCGACACCGTCTTTTTGGGTGCAGACGTGCCTTCCATAACTAGACTAACCCCTTCCCTTCAATTAACAATTAGCTCTGTAACGTGAGTTGGGTCTTGTCAGATAGTTTTTAACTTGTCACCCAGTTAAACCTATGGAGCCGAACCCAAAAATGCTTGAAGAACCGTTCGTTTTTACTTGTCAAACCACTACGAAACTTGCGGATCTCCTTCAAACTAACGGAACTCCTTCGTTCCAAAGGCGTACCTTTCATACCTTGGGCATTGAAACCCCCGAAGCAGGGCGGGAGGTTGCAGCTTTTCCCCGAAGAAGCTTTTTCTAGGCTGAGGCCTCCGCCGTCGAGTTTATCCTTGGACCCTGTCCGAAAGCCTCCTTTGCTCCTCCGTTTCCCCGGGAACTTTCGACGGTTTCCACACGGAAAGACGCTCTGAAACCTTTGCTTGCGATTCAAGCCACCCTTACCCAATCTAAGGGAGCTTTCTCTCCCCTGTTGCTCAAGCGGCAAGATCGAACCGCTGCGGCAGGTGAAACCAAGGTCGGCAAGCCAATGCTTGTGTGCCTCTTACGGAGGTCTCCTCCGGCAATTTACGAACGAATAACGGCATCAAACCTGCAAACTTCGAAGCATCGCCCACACCGAATGCAGATAGTTTGATCGATGACGTGCGGCTGCCGGCGAGCACCGCTGATACAACCCACCGGACAATTCTTGGCACAGACAGTACACCCAACACACTTTTCCGGATCAATTGTGTACACGATGAGAGCTTTACATTTTTTGGCTCGGCAACGTTTGTCCACCACATGTTCTTCATATTCGTGACGGAAATGCTTGAGGGTACTGAGGACAGGATTAGGAGCTGCCCGGCCCAGCCCACACAGAGAAGCTTTTTTCACTAACTTGCCAAGCCGCTCTAATTTATCGAGATCCTCCAAAGTTGCTTTGCCCGAGGTGATCCGCTCCAGTATTTCCAAAAGGCGTTTCGTTCCTTCCCTGCATGGGGTACACTTGCCGCACGACTCGTCGCAAGTGAATTCCATGAAATACTTCGCGATGTCCACCATGCAGTCGGTCTCATCCATCACGATCATGCCACCGGAGCCCATGATGGAACCCGCCTGGGTCAATGTGCCGAAATCCACAGGCAGGTCCAACATGGAGGCCGGAATGCATCCTCCTGCCGGCCCACCGGTTTGAACAGCCTTTACCTGTCGGCCATCGGGTGGTCCTCCCCCAATTTCCATCACGATGTCCCGCAACGGTGTTCCCATGGGGACTTCCACCAAGCCGGTGTGGTACACTTTGCCCGCCAAAGCAAACACTTTCGTGCCACCACTCTCCGGACTGCCGATTCGAGCAAACCACTCCGGACCGTAATTGATAATCGCCGTCACATTGGCGAAGGTTTCTACGTTATTAATAACCGTGGGTTTACCCCAAAGTCCGCGTTCTGTGGGATAAGGCGGACGGGGCCGAGGTTGGCCCCGCTCTCCTTCGATCGAATGAATGAGGGCCGTCTCCTCCCCACACACAAATGCCCCTGCCCCCAACCGGATTTCGATGTCGAAGTCAAACCCCGAACCCAAAATGTCCTTGCCCAACAACCCCCACTGGCGACAAGCTGCCAAGGCATTTTCCACCCGCTCCACAGCCAGCGGGTATTCGGCCCGAACATAGACGAAGCCCTTATGAGCTCCGATGGCAAATGCCCCGATAATCATTCCCTCTATGACATTGAAGGGATCGCTTTCGAGCATACTCCGGTCCATGAAGGCCCCGGGATCTCCCTCGTCCGCGTTGCAAATGATATATCGGACCGGATCGGGAGAGGCGGCGGCTAAAGCCCATTTTTTGCCAGTCGGATAACCTGCTCCACCCCGACCTCTCAGCTTCGACCGGGTAATTTGATCGATCACCCATGTAGGATCATCCCGTTCCAAGACAGTCGCCAGGGCTTCAAACCCGCGATAATGGAAGTAATCCACGATGCTGGTGGGATCCACGATGCCGTTGTGCCGTAACGCCACTCGGGTTTGCCGATTGAAAAAGGCCACGTCCCCGTAGAGTTCAAGAAATTTTCGGCCAATGGTTTTCCCCGGCACAGCAAGACGTTCGACCACCCGGCCACCCACAATGTGTTCTTTCAAGATCTCCGATAGTTGTTCATGGGATCGTACCCGATAAAGGACCTTATCCGGCCGAACGATAATATGAGCCGCTTTTCCCACTTCGGTCGGACTACAAGCCCCAAAGCAGCTGGCAAAGATAACCCTCGCCTGCTCTGGTTCGATGCCGAAATCTCTCAGCCGGGCTTGTGGATCTGGGCTCCAAAGTTCTTCTGCGAGTGGTTTACATCGAGGGTTGTGGCAACAAAGTAACTCATATCGTGGAAGAGAGGAGACCGGCCCATCCAACACATGATCCAAAAGAGGCTGGCCCCCCAAAATGTGAGAGGTGAAAATTCGGTGCACCAGCTCCCGGTCCACAAACTGGTACTTCACCGGCAAGCTGTCGGGCATAAAAACCGTGACAATGGGTTCCCGACTGCACCGACCTGTGCATCCTACCCGGTGCAACCCAATATCGGTCCGACCGGATGCAGCAATATGTTTGCGGAATTCCTCGAAAACAATCTCTGCTCCGGCTGCATTTTCGCAAGTGGCGGACCCCACCTGGATCCGGATCCGATAAGGGGCCCTCTTGGCGGTCAAGAGTTCCTCCGCTTTGGCCTGAAGGGCCTGAAACCGCTCCCGCACAACCGCTTTCACCTTAGCCCTCCTAAAGCAAGCCACACTGCAATAGTTTCTCAGCTCTTAAAAAAATTTAAAGAGAGGGACAAAGAATATTTTCCGGGAAGCGTGCCCTTGTCAAATCTGTAATTGATGAGAGACCGCAAAACAGGGCACTTGCTAATCAATCTGCCAACAAGAAGGAAACACCGAAATGGTCTAGGAACGCTCTTTTCTGGGGAAGGCCTTCGAGAGCGAAAGCTGGTTACATCTCGTTTCCGAGACAACCTTCATGCCGCGGAGAGTCAGGTCGTTGCTCCTTCCGGCCGAGCTGGGAGGAGGGGTGGATGCCCCCAGCGAAGACCTCCGAACCGTTCTCGGATGTTCCGCTCTTAGGTTAGAGAAAGTACCTTTTCCGCCAATCAGTTTGGGCCATGAACAAAAAATGGATATTCTGAGCGGCCGAGGAGTAGGAACTTTGGAACGGAACTTCGGGTTCCACTAGAGCAGCAGAAATTATCCAAAAACCTAGCAAAGCACCGAGGGGGAAAAACCCCGGGAGGTAACACATTCCGAAAAACACCATTCACGATGCCAGCCGGTACTTCTACCGCGGGCACCCGAGCCGAGCCACCTTCGACTTGTTTTGAATCGGCGTACCTTCAGATAAAACTTCGCATTTCCGGGACTGGGACTCCCGCATCTGCTAATCTATCCCGGGTTTATCCTGGCGGATTAAGGCGTCTCTACGAGTAAACCCGACTTCTTCATCTGCCCTGCTTAACCGAAGGCCGAGATTAATTAAGTCAAACTTTTTTCCCGGTGCTATCTCTGAGAGGTATTCTGTACCAGACCGCGGATCTCCCCTTTAACGGAGATTTCGAACACGTTCCTGGCCCATGGGTCAGCCACAAGAAATTTTCCGTCCCTTGTCACAATGCTCACCGGTCGGAAGAGCGGTTTGCCCGAAAGCCACTCACTCACCTCTCCGTCGGGTGTTACCCTCCAAATCGCGGATGCATACCCATCCGTAACGTAGGCATTTCCCTGATCGTCGAATGCCACATCATGGGGAAACTGGAAAGGTCGCCCTTGAACCACCGGAACCGGTTTTCCCCCTTCCGAAATTCGCCAAAGTTGATGCTCTCCATGGGCGACCACCCACAATTTTCCCTGCCGATCAATCCCTAAGCCCCGAGGAGCTCGCAACTCCGTCACAAGTTCCGGTGGTCCTTTCCCCGAGCGTAAGACCCAGATGCGATGGGTTCCCAAATCGCTCACAAAGATATTCCCCTCAGTATCCACTGCCACATCCATGGGGGTCCATAGGCCTTTCTCCGTCAGGGGACGTGGCTCCGTTCCGACAAACCGGTACACGGTGCTGGTGGCTGTATCAGCGGCCAGAAGACTTCCGTCGCGGTCCACAAGGACTGCCCGAACGGCGTTGAGAGGAGTTCGATATTGCTTTGAAGCTTGGAAGAAAATTTCTATCTTACCTTCTCGGATTACGGTAATACCCGGCAAATGCAGGTCTGCGACATAGACGGCCCCGTCGGAACCCCAAGTGGCAGAGATCGGGTAAATGAGTTCAGCGGCCCAAACGGATTGGCAAATTGCCAAAAGAACACCGGCCAATAAGACACGGAAAACGTACCGTGTAGCAATAGCTCTCTTCACTTTTTCCCCCTAATGCCCGAAGACAAACCTTTATCAGTCAATCAACCCCCACGACACCCCAAAGCATGGGAGATTCCTTAATCCCCCAAGTTCGAATAGGAGCAAAAGAACTAACCGGTGAAAACTTCCAAACTACGGCTAAGGTACTAACACCGCTACGGCGTCAATTCCAAGATTTTAATGTTGCGGAAATAGATGTCCGCATCCCCGTGTTTACCTTGAAGACCGATATGACCTACTTGCGGCAACTCGGCTGCCGGCCGGCTTAACCAAGGTGGTATCGAAGATCCATCCGGATTGGTGGTCGGGGAAGTCCACTTTCGCATATCCATTGTCGTCACCAGTTCACCATTGAGCACGACGTAGATCATCGGCCCCACACATTTAATTACCATCCGGTTCCATTCGCCCGGTTTTCGCACCATCGACTTTTTCGGGGCTAACCGCCCAAAGATTGCTCCGCAATGCCATGTCGGCGGCATCTTGGCCCATTTCTCTGCGAAGTCGTCGCAAATCTGAATCTCGATCGAATTCGGAATCCAATTATTGAGATCACTGCAATAAACGATTACCCCGCTGTTTGCCCCAGGCCCATTCTGGAACTCCAACGAAAGAATGAAATTCCGATATTGCTTTTTTGTCCATATGCATTGATCTTTTTCTGCCGTAAGCACTCCATCCTTGAAGCTCCATACCCCGGCCGGGTAAATCGCGTCGGAAAGATCTGGAGCAAACAGATCCTTCCACCCCGAGGTGTCCGGTTCTAACGGGGGCGGCCCTTCTAACCCTTCTTGGGCATCCACATTGCCAGCTGTGAAAATCACTCCTGCGACAAACCAAACAACAACGTTCGCAAATCGCATCAGCTGGATCTCCCTGAGCATTAGATACACTCAAGCATCGTCAAGAATAACGTAGCGTCGACCTCCACTGGAACCAGATTATTCCGCAACTCCGGTCGCCACGAGGCTCTCCATACCTTCACGCAGGAAAAGGTTCCGTCTAGTAAGCCCAAATCTCATAAACGGGTTTGAGTGGAGTTAGTGAGCCCAGCACCAATCTAAGAGCAATCCAGGTCCTGCCACCTTGCCGCAGATCCCTACTTTTCTCATTCCCGCATTTTGCCTCTGTGACATCGTGAAAATGATTACTGCCTCCACCTCAAAGCAAGTTCCAAAATCTCCAAGGGGTTTCAAAGGTCGATTCCCCCAAGTCCATCACACCGACCCGCGGTTGCCGAATCCGCAGACAAGCCTTTTCACCAACGGGCTTTTCTTTCCACCAACCAACTCTTACCGGCTGGCCCTTCAGTCAGCTCCTCTCCGGCATTCCCCGTACCGAGTTGCAGACTGGTTCGCACAAAACCCGTTCTTCCCGCAGGGAATTAACCGCTGACCTTAAACTTGGCAAACCGATACTCGGCCTTGCCCCAGCGAAGCCAATTTGGAAAAAGCCCCTCTGCGGGTCCGCGGGGCTGCCATCCCCGGATCACTCTTCCGTCACGGGGGGCGGCGGGAGAGGAGGAAGGCCTTCTTCCTCCTCCTCTTTTTCCATTTGGTCCCGCGGAACCATCTCCCGGGGAAGACCGCCTTGCGGGGGAGCAGGTTGGCCGAAAGGTGCCGAAGGAACGGCTGGCTCTTCAGGCTGGTCCTCAGTTGGCATTGCAGATTCAACGCCGCCGACGGATTCCGATTCCTCTTGCTGTTCGGGCGGCTTTGCCGCGGCTTGTCCAGGCTCTTCTCCTCGATCTTCTTGTAATCGACCAACTGGCGGTTCGCTTGCCCCAGGTTGGGATTCCCTGGCTGGCGGAATTGGGGAGATCAACCCCTCTTTGGGGCTCGGTCCCTGGGGTACGAGACCAACCCCAGGCGATGGCCTGACAAAAGTTCCGCTGGCGGGTGCTCCCTGCTCCAGTAACAGTTTCTGTTCCTGAGCCCGTTGCAAACCATACCTTTCTCGCCGCAGTTGTTCTGCCCGTTCTTTTGCCGCGGTTCGGGCGGCAAAGCGATGCTTTTCGATCAATAACCTCGGCCGCCCTTGAACTCGTTCTAATGCTCGCCCCACCTCATAAAAGATTCCGAAATCTTTAGCCTCGATTTCCGCCCCTTTTCGGAAATCCTCCTCAGCTTCCTCCGGCCTTCCCAGCTTGAGGTACGCAAGGCCTCGATAATAGTACACCCGCGGATCTTCCATTCCCAACTTGATTGCTCGCGTCAGCAGCTCGTGGGCCCTTACGTAATCACCTCCGAAGTAGGCATGAACCCCCGACCCGTAAAGCCGGCTGAGCACTGGATCTTGAGCCCAAGCCTGACTGGGCACCTCAGTGTAAATCAAAGCAATGGCGAGAAGATAAATTGCCACTTTGATGGAACGGTTCATAATGTTTCCTCCTGTTGCCGAGAATTCCCGCGGCTATCTGCCCATGAGCCTCCCGGGGGCCAGCGGTACGGAATAACCAACATCCGCTCTCCCATTTGTGCGATCTCGACTGGGCAGGCCAGCAGGAGATTCGGCCTCTGGCAGTTCCCCTGAAATAAATGCCCTAGTGTACAAAAGGATTCTGTCCAGATAGCTACAGTTGACGCAAAAACCTTGTACCGAGACAGCTGCGGTTAGGGGACCCCAAGGTCGATTCCCACGTTTCCTCGTGATTGATCATCCTAACTTCGAATTTCTCGCCTTTCAAGCAATCACCCAAAGAGAGGAAGACTTGGAGAAAGACGACGAGTCTTATTTATCGGATAATTGACCCCAAAGTTGCTAGATACCTCTGCGGAACCAGAAGAGGAGGCGGTATTGGGTTGGCCTCTGAAAACGGGAGCAACGTTCCGTGCCAGCAAGGGAAACCTAGTCGTGGTTGGATGCGAAAGGCCCATCCGTAACACTCAGGTGGAAGACACCGGTAGAGGCGATGCCTTGCTTCTGGCTAAGCCGCCTTAACCCGCCGCCACTTTTCACGAGCGGACTTCGGGGCCGAGGTCTGAACTCGGCATAGGTTCCGGATCGCCGAGGCCCGATATCTCCCGGCGGCAGCACAACGTGAGTAAGGCACCAGGCTATAAGGGCTCAACATCCGCGTTGAGAAGCTAAAAGCTCACCGAAACAACCTAATTATGAGTATGTTCGCGGTAATTAGCCTGATTGGACAGCCTTTCAGGAGGTTGGACCTCTCGGAAGTTGCCCGAAGACTGCGGAACGCGTGAGGTGACTTGACAAATCCCAACGCTTGACCCGATTGAAGTTGCGTAAAACTTTGCCGGAGTGAAGCAAATTTGCCGTAACTCTTTGAAAATGAAGCAGTTGCAAGGTTATGCCCCCACTTGTCATCTTGACGTCACCAAGAGCCGTAAATTGCGATCATTCCACTAATTACGGCAGAGGCCCTAAGGAACTGTACCATCACGGCAAATCGTTACTCGTAACTGTTTACCGGGATAGAGGAACCGGGGCGACCTCCGCACGAAATCAGTAGAACATTACTAAAAATCGTGTGGGACCACTGCCGCTAACGTCAGCTCAGCCGGGGGTAAATCTGTAAACCTGTGGTTTATAACGGCTCTTAAGGTAATCTGCTCCAAACCGGTAAAGCTTTCGGGTTCCGCCGGGGAAACC
>Ga0272449_1002182_pt1 | contig 18532 bp, 14 predicted proteins | sample YNPCB0241_FD_198679 | JGI IMG/M metagenome (GOLD analysis project Ga0272449, IMG submission 198679) | Hot spring sediment microbial communities from Yellowstone National Park, WY, United States - YNP-CB-024-1 | ecosystem: Environmental > Aquatic > Thermal springs > Hot (42-90C) > Sediment... | reverse complement strand
AGCGAGTTGGGAATTCCGGGTGAAAAAGAGTTTAAGGGGAGAGGTGTAAGCTACTGCGGAATCTGCGACGGTCCCCTTTTCAAAGGTAAACGTGTTCTTGTCGTCGGCGGTGGAAACTCCGCTGTGGTGACAGCCCTTTACTTGGCGGAACTTTCCTCGGAGGTGAAAGTTGCCCATAGGCGGGATGCCTTTCGCGCTGAGGAAGCCCGTGTCAATGCTTTGCTTGGAAAGGGCAACGTTGAAGTTTTCTGGAACACTGAGGTGAAGGAGATTAAAGGCGGAAAAATCGTTGAGAAAGCAGTTCTTTTTAACAATAAAACTGGAGAAACCAAAGAGTTGCCAGTTGACGGAGTTTTCATCCAGGTTGGTGAAACTCCAAACAGTAAAATCGCCAAAGAAGCAGGTGTGGAAGTAGATGAGCACGGCTACATAATTGTTGATAGTCGTCAGAGAACAAATGTTCCAGGAGTTTACGCGGCTGGTGATGTTACAAACCATCCAGTTAAGCAGGTTGGAACGGCTGTAGGGCAGGGGATAACCGCCGCTTTGGAGGCTTATGGCTACATCCGTAGACCTTATTATTATAGGCAATAGATGTGTCATTTTATTCCAAAAATATTATATTATCCATAGTCTATTTTTCAAAACTTCTGGTGCCGGTGGGCGCTTAGAGGGAATAGCGTTTCGGAGAAATGTTAAATGGGCGAAGAGCGGGCTGTTGTAGTAAGTATTAATCAAGATTATTGTAGCCGCTGTTCCATATGCTATTCAATTTGTCCTTACGAGGCTATTAAGCGCGAGGCTGAAACTGGCAAAGTGGAAATAGACATACGCAAATGTCAGGTTTGTGGGATATGCTACAGCGCTTGTCCAGTTTTCGCCATAGAAATCCTATACTATGACTATGATAGTCTAGTTGGTTATGTTGAAGAGACGCGGAGGAGGGTTAATGCTGAAACGCTTGTGCTTATGTGCCGTGGGAACTCTCCCTCAACGCGGGAAGTTGAAGAAATTTTGGCTGAGCAGGGCTTAAGTATAAAGGATTATATTCCACTGCGTTTGCCTTGTTCTGGACGGGTTCCAACAGAGTTCATTTTCAAGGTTTTAGGCTTAGGCATAAAAAACATAGTTTCAATTCAGTGTGAAGACGCGTTCTGCCGCTTCAAAGAAGGCACAAAAATCAACACTAGGCGTTTGTTTTTGGGCAGGAGGGTTCTTGAAGAACTGGGCTTTGACAAGGATGCGGTCAGAGTTGTTAAATATTCGCGGAAAGTTGTCTATGACACTGCAAAATGTGTTGGCTGCGACAAGTGTGTTTTCATATGCCCCTACGCCGCCATAGAGGCAGAGCACTTTGCAACTCCGAGAATTCTCTATGACTATTGTATGGGGTGTGGCGCCTGCGCTTTAGTCTGTCCCCATCGTGCCATCCAAGTTAAGGGCTTCGAGTTTGAAAACGTGTTGAAACGCTATTGTGATTCTGCTGTTAGGCTTAGGGCTGAGGGCAAAAAGCCGTTAATCCTGGTCTTCTGTTGCCAATGGTCAGAGTTTTCCGCTCTGGACAATCCGGAAGGTGTGCTGTTTAAGCGGAACGCCGTAGTGCTTGAGGTTCCATGCTTTAAGGCTCTTGACCCGGTGCATGTTGTCAACGCTTTAATGAATGGTTTTGACGGGGTTATGGCTATCGTCTGCTCTGCAGAAGACTGTAAGCTTCAGGAGGGCCGAGATATAGCTGAAAGAAACATGACGGTTTTAAAGGATGCCTTAAAGAAGATGAACTTGCTGGAGCGCTTCACGCTTTATGAGGCTTCTCCAAGGGAGGCTGGCGCTTTCGAGAAGAAGCTTGACGAGTTTATGCGGAAAATCTCGGCATTGCCATCTGTAAAGCCGAAAAAGGGAGGGGTGAAGGATGAAAATGTATGAGATTGTTAGAGCAGAAGAACTAGCTCCGAAGATTAAGCTTTTTGAAGTTTATGCTCCAGAAATTGCAGAGAAAGCCCGTCCTGGACAATTCATAATCGTGATTATAGGCGAGAAAGGCGAAAGGGTGCCCCTAACTATAGCTGGCTACGATGCCAAAAAAGGTACTGTGACCTTTGTTTTCAACGAGGTTGGCAAGACAACCAAGCAGCTTGGAACATTGAAAAAGGGACATTGCATATGGAACATTACAGGGCCTCTTGGGAACCCATCCGAGATTAAGAATTTTGGCAAGGTTCTCTGCGTGGCTGGAGGCGTTATGATTGCACCCATGCTGTTGCAGGTTAAAGCCTTACGGGAGGCTGGAAACACTGTTGTGACGGTTATGGGTGCCCGCATTAAGGAGTTGCTTTTCTTTAAGGATGAGATGAAGGCTTTAAGCCATAAATTTTATGTGGCTACGGATGATGGTTCTGAAGGCTATAAGGGATTGGATTTTCTGAAGGATGTTTTAGCCGCGGAGAAGTTTGACCGTTGCATAGCCATGGGGCCTGTTCCGATGCTTCAAGCAGTATGCGAGTTGACAAAGCCTTATGGAATTCCGACAATTGTGACGCTTATGCCCATCATGGTGGACGGCATGGGAATGTGCGGCGTCTGCCGTGTAAGTGTTGGCGGACGGATGAAGTTTGGATGTGTGGATGGCCCTGAGTTTGATGGGCATCTTGTGGATTTTGAACAGCTGATTAAGCGTCAGCGCATGTTTCTTCCAGAGGAGCGTTTAAGCGCCTTGTTATGGGAGCTTGGAGGTTGTGGCTGTGGCGGAAAGTAAGCCTCAACCAAAGGTTAAGAAAAAGGCTGTGCCCATACCAAAACAGCCTCCGGAAGTGCGGAAACACAATTTCAATGAGGTGGCTTTGGGCTACACTGAGGAGCAGGCCCTTGAAGAGGCAAGCCGATGCCTACAATGTCCCAAACCCCAATGCATCAGCGGTTGCCCTGTTGAAATTGACATTCCAGCCTTTATAAAACTGCTTAGGGAAGGCAAATATGAGGAAGCCATAAGGAAGATTAAGGAGAAGAACAGCCTTCCAGCCATTTGTGGACGCGTCTGCCCCCAAGAAGAGCAATGCCAAAAAATGTGTGTGCTGGGCAAGGTGGGAGACCCTGTCAGTATTGGAAGGCTTGAGAGGTTTTTGGCAGACTGGGAAAGAGCAAGGGGCTTCACAATTCCTGAGAAGGCTCCGCCCACTGGTAAACGAGTTGCCGTGATTGGCGCTGGGCCGGCTGGTTTGACCGTTGCGGCCGATTTGGCGAAGCTTGGCCATGAAGTGGTGATTTTCGAGGCTTTGCATCTTCCGGGCGGCGTTTTGGTTTATGGCATTCCAGAGTTTCGTCTTCCTAAAAGCATTGTGCAGGCGGAAGTGGACTATATTAAGAAGCTTGGGGTTGAGCTTAAGCTTGGCTATCTCATTGGCAGAACCTATACGATTCCGGAGCTGTTGAAGGAGAGAGGTTTCGACGCGGTTTTCATTGGAACAGGCGCTGGCTTACCCCAGTTTCTAGGCGTGCCCGGCGAAAACCTCGGCGGAATATATTCAGCCAACGAGTTTCTGATTAGGGTTAACTTGATGAAGTCTTATGCTTTTCCAGAATATGACACGCCCATAAGAATTGGCAAGCATGTGGTGGTTATTGGCGGTGGAAACGTTGCCATGGACTCGGCGCGTTCGGCGCTCCGCCTCGGCGCAGAACAAGTCTGCATAGTCTACCGGCGTTCAAGGGAAGAAATGCCCGCCCGCAAAGAGGAAATTGAAAACGCTGAGGAAGAAGGGATAATATGCAAGTTTTTGGCGGCGCCGACAAGGTTTATTGGAGACGAGAAGGGCTGGGTTAAACGGATGGAATGCATATGCATGGAGCTTGGTCCTCCAGACGAGTCTGGAAGACGTCGCCCAGTGCCAATTAAAGGCTCAGAGTTTTTGATGGACGTAGACACTGTCATAATCGCCATTGGGAGAACACCAAACCCCATAATCCAACGCACAACGGAAGGCCTAGCCGTCACAAAATGGGGCACTATTGTGGCTGATGAAAATGGCAGGACAAGCCTTGAAGGCGTTTACGCTGGCGGAGACATTGTTACCGGTGAGGCAACCGTCATAAGTGCCATGGGTGCTGGTAAAAGGGCTGCTAAGGCTATCCACGAATATTTGATGAGCAAAAAATAAGGTCAAATTTAGGCGTCTGCCAAAGCCTAAATTGAATACCCCTCCTCCCTCTGGAATTTCCAACAATTTTTGGCTGCTGAAAAGCCAATAGATGCCTACCCCCTCTAGATTTTCACATGCGAAAATAACTGCTGAAAGCAGTCTATAGTGACTACCCCCTCCCCCTCTAGATTTTCTCACATTAAAAACTTCTTTGAGCCTTCTCTACATGTTGTTTATCGTTATGGAAGCCAAAACTTCAAATCCAAGCTGTTTTGACTATGCCCCTAAAATAGTGAAAAATTATTGATGATGAAAATGAAGTTTTCATGGGCTGGTATCTTATTAATAATAGTTGGTTTAATCCTTTGTTTGATGAATTTTATAACTCCTTATATCGCCGTGAGACAAAAAGTTGTTCAAGTCCCATATACAACTATCTATTAGATGTTCCTTCAGCTTTTAGGGCTTCTCCTAAGGCTAGTATGCCAACTGCCACTGTAGCGCCGATTAGGGCGATTATTGCTTGAAAGCCTCCGGGGCTCGGCGTATGTTCCAGAAGGGCTCCGATAAGCCAGCCAGCAATGGCAAATAGCACTATGCCGGCTAATGCGAAGCTGAACTTCACTTTATCCATACGTCTTCATCATTTCTTTGTATCAAAACTGATTTTGAATAGGTAAACTTTTAATCTTTGCCCCCGAATTTTCAAGTGCTGGTGTTTAGGGTTTGGTTACCCTCCATCTTGACAAGATTTTTAATCCTAAAAGCGTGGCGGTTGTTGGAGCCAGCGACGAGGAAGGTTCTGTGGGCTATGCTTTAATGAAGAATTTTCTTGAATCCGGGTTTGAAGGAGAAGTTTATCCAGTAAACATTCGCAAAAAGGAGATTTTAGGGGTTAAAGCCTACCAGAGTGTTTTGCAGCTTCCAAAAACTGTTGATTTGGCGGTGATCGCCACTCCGGCGAAGACTGTTCCAGACGTGGTTGAACAGTGTGGCAAAGCCGGAATAAAAGGGCTCATAATTATAAGTGCTGGTTTTAAGGAAATAGGCCCAGAAGGCAAAGCCTTAGAGGACAAGATTCTCGAAATTAAGCGGAAATATGATTTGCGGATTATCGGGCCTAACTGTTTGGGAATCATCCGTCCAAGCATCCGCCTAAACGCAACGTTCATTAATAAGATGCCTAGGCCGGGTAACATAGCCTTCATAAGCCAAAGCGGCGCACTGGGCACAGCCATACTGGACTGGGCTGTTCATGAAAATGTTGGTTTCAGCCACTTTGTCTCGGTTGGCTCAATGATTGATGTGGACTTCGGCGACTTGATAGACTATTTTGGGACAGACCCGAAGACAAGGAGCATCCTCATGTATATTGAAGGCATAACAAACGCCCGCAAGTTCATGAGCGCTGCTAGGCATTTTGCAAGAACAAAACCCATAATTGTTGTTAAGGCTGGAAAGTTCAGCGAAAGTGCTAGGGCTGCCGCCTCGCACACTGGTTCGCTGACGGGCGAAGATGACGTTTACGAAGCCGCCTTCAAGCGTGCTGGAATCGTGCGGGTCGAAGAAATAGCAGACTTGTTTAACTGTGCTGAAGTTTTGGGCATGCAGCCGCTGCCCCGAGGACCAAACCTTGCAATAATTACGAATGCTGGCGGCCCCGGTGTTATGGCTACAGACGCCCTTATAGGAATGGGAGGCAAACTAGCCAAGCTAAGCCCCCAGACGATGGACTACCTTAACAGTATTTTACCACCCTATTGGAGCCACGGCAACCCCATAGACATTTTAGGAGACGCCAGAGCCGACCGCTACAGAGCCGTTTTGGAGGCATGCCTCAACGACGAGAACGTTGACGGAATCCTCATCATTTACACCGCTCAAGCGGTGGCGGAACCCGTTGAAATCGCCAAAAGCATAGCGGAGCTTGTGAAAAGCAAGGGACAACAGGGCAAAACAATTCTAACATCCTTCATGGGCAAGAAAGCCGTTGAAAAGGCAAACTTCATATTTAACGCCAACGAGATTCCAACATTCCCCACTCCGGAGCAAGCTGTCAAAACATATCTTTACATGTACCAGTATAAGCGCAACCTTGAACTGCTCTATGAAACTCCAGAAGAGCTGCCTGTTGACCTCTCTCCACCTAAACTTCCAATAATGGGTATTTTGAGAAATGCAGCCCTTGAAAACCGTGAAGTGTTAACCGAGTTTGAGGCTAAAAAGGTTTTAGAGTTTTACAATTTTCCAGTCGTAAAGACTTATTTTGCAAAAGATGAAGATGAAGCTGTCGCCATAGCCTCAAGGATAGGCTACCCAGTGGTCTTGAAGATTCTTTCTCCACAAATAATCCACAAGACGGATGCTGGCGGCGTGATTCTCGACATTAAAAGCGAGGAAGAGGTTAGAGAAGCCTTCAAAACTATAACGGAGAATGCTAAAAAGTACAATCCCAAAGCCGAAATTTTAGGCGTCACAGTTCAGCCCATGATTAAGAAACGCGGGTACGAGGTTATCCTCGGCTCGAAAAAGGACATAGTCTTCGGTCCAGTCATAATGTTTGGAATGGGCGGAATCGGCGTGGAGCTTTTCAAGGACTTCTCCATAGGCTTGCCACCGCTTAACCAAACCTTGGCTAGGAGAATGATGGAGGAAACTAAAGTCTATCAGCTTCTGAAGGGTTACCGCGGCATGCCGCCAGCCAACATTAAACGCCTCGAAGAAGTTATGGTCTTGTTCTCGCATCTGCTCATAGACTTCCCACAGATAAAGGAGATTGACATCAACCCGCTGCTTGTGGATGAAAAAGACGCCATAGCCATAGATGCCCGCATAATAATAGACAAAGAACTCATTTTCAAGAAGGTGGAGCCCCACCAACACTTGGTTATAAGCCCATACCCCAAAAAGTATGAAACCCTATGGAAGCTTCGGGACGGGCGAACAGTGCTTCTTCGCCCCATAAAACCCGAGGACGAGCCCTTATGGCTTGAAATGTTCAAGAACTGCTCAGAAGAGTCTATACGCTATAAGCTGTTTCAGACGCTTAAGCATATGCCCCACGAGGTTAGGGTTCGCTACTGCAACATAGACTACGACCGCGAAATAGCCATAGTCGCAGAACTAACAGAAAACGGTGCAAGAAAAATAATTGGAACAGCTAGAGTAAGCATAGAACTAGACGGAAAAACAGGCGAAATAGCCTTCCTAGTGGCGGACCCATGGCAGGGACTAGGCCTAGGAACAAAACTTGTGGACTACGTCATAGAAATCTGCAAGGAGAAAGGTTTAGAAACCGTTTATGGCGTAATGCTTCCGGAAAACCGCAAAGCCATAGAACTCGTAAGAAATTTAGGCTTCAAGCTAACGTGCATGGAAGACGGCACAATAAGAGGAACCCTAAACCTGAAGGAAGAAGAACTCCCAACCAAGTCCGTTGAAAAGGCGGAAACTCCAGAAATTTCAAGTGTGGAAAAGACACAAGCTGAAGTTAAAGAGGCAGAAAAAGCGGCAACAAACTGACAATTTACTGTTTCTCTCTTAACGTGTTAAGATTGAATTAAGCTTGATGAAACATATTTTCTATTTACTTTATGAGCTAAATTTAAATTACAGAAGCTGCAATAATCTAAGCTTCAATAAAATAAAGTCTGACTGGTGAGAGAATGGAGAAGCCCCAAAAATTGAAGTTCGCGTTTTATTGGGCGGCTAGCTGTGGCGGGTGCGAAATCGCTGTCTTGGACATTAACGAGAAAATCTTAGATGTCATAGCCAAGGCGGACATTGTTTTTTGGCCAGTAGCCATGGACATAAAATACAAAGATGTGGAAGCCATGCCTGACAAAAGCATAGACGTATGCTTTTTCAATGGCGCCATCCGCAACAGCGAACAAGAATACATGGCTAAACTGTTGAGGCAGAAGTCAAAAGTTCTTGTGGCTTTCGGCTCCTGTGCATGCGACGGCAGCGTCGTCGGCCTAGGCAACCTCTGGAACCGAGAAAAAATCTTTGAAAGAGCCTACTTTGAAACTCCGTCAACGCGAAACCCCGAACGTGTAACCCCTCAAACCCGCTTTAAGGTGCCACAAGGCGAGCTTGAGCTTCCAGAATTCTACGACACTGTTAAAACTTTAGCCCAAACCGTCGACGTTGACTATTTTATTTCAGGTTGCCCCCCTCCAGTTCCAAGAATAATTGACGCTTTAGACGCTATTCTAAGCGGTAAGCTTCCACCAAAAGGCGCAAGCTTGCTTTTCAACAAGTCCGTCTGCGACGAGTGCCCAAGGGAAAAGAAAGACCGAAAAATCACCCAGGTAAAGCGAATCTACGAGATAAACGATGATTTCAAAACATGCTTCCTAGATCAAGGCGTAATCTGCATGGGACCGGCCACACGAGGAGGATGCGGCGCCCAATGTTTGAAGGCAAATGTCCCATGCACGGGATGCGGTGGGCCGGCACCTCGGGTCGCAGACCAAGGCGCAGCCATGATAAGCGCCTTCGCCTCCATAGCCACAGACCCAAAAGTCATCGAGCAAGTTGTCGACCCTGTTGGAACCTTCTACAAGTATTCTTTAGCTAACTCCATTCTGCGGAGGAGGGTGATTCGCGAATGAAAGAAATAGTTATAAACCCTATCACAAGGCTTGAGGGCCACGGAAAGATAACCATATTCCTAAACGATGAAGGCGACGTGGACGAGGCTTACTTCCAAGTTCCAGAACTCCGCGGCTTTGAAAAATTCTGCGAAGGCCGAAGAGCCGAAGACTTGCCCATAATAACACCTCGCATATGCGGCGTCTGTCCAGTAGCCCACCACATGGCAAGCGCCAAAGCCTTGGATGCGGCTTTTAATGTGGAGCCGCCAGAACCAGCCAAAAAGCTCCGAGAACTCATGTATTGCGGCTACTACCTATACGACCACACCTTGCACTTTTACTATCTTGGCGGACCAGACTTCGTTGTCGGACCAGACGCGCCGCCGGAAAAACGCAACGTTATAGGCGTCATTGAAAAGGCCGGACTAGAAATCGGCAAGGAGGTCATAAAGCATAGGGCTTACGGCCAGAAAATAACCGAAATTTTGGGTGGAAAGGCCACCCACCCAGTAAGCGCATGTATTCCCGGCGGGTTTGCAAGGCCAATTTCTGAGGAGGAGCGCCGAGAAATCGAAAGAATGGTGCGAAGCTGCCTTGAATTCGCCAAGTTCTCGCTGAAACTCTTCGACGACATTGTGCTCAAAAACACAAACTACGTGAACCTAATCAAAAGCGATGCATACACGCTTAAAACCTACTACATGGGCTTAGTGGACAAAAACAATAAGGTGAACTTTTACGATGGGAACGTGCGAGTGGTTGACCCCAATGGACGGGAGTTCGTCAAATTCCAGCCAAAAGAGTATTTGGACGTGATAGAGGAGCATGTGGAGCCATGGACCTACGTGAAGCTTCCCTACCTAAAGAAGGTTGGCTGGAAAGGTTTGGTTGACGGTCCTGAAAGCGGCTTGTACCGTGTCGGCCCTCTTGGAAGGCTTAACGCGGCAGAGGGCATGGCAACACCCCTAGCCCAAGCCGAATACGAGCGCATGTACGCCACCCTAGGCGGAAAACCCGTCCACAACACTTTGGCTTACCACTGGGCGAGGCTTATCGAGCTTTTGTATGCAGGTGAACGCGCCCTAGAACTCGTAACAGACCCAGAAATAACAAGCAAAAACGTCCGCAACAAGCCCGGCAAACCCGGAGAAGGCGTAGGCATAGTTGAAGCCGCTAGGGGGACGCTTATCCACCATTATCAACTGGACGAGAATGCTTTGGCCAAAAAAGTCAACTTGATAGTGGCCACTGTTAACAATGCGCCCAGTATATGCATGTCCATTAGGAATGCTGCTAAAGGCTTGATTAAAAAGGGCAAGGTGACCGACGGCATTTTGAACATGGTGGAGATGGCTTTCAGGGCTTATGACCCATGTTTCGCGTGTGCAACCCACTTTGCGATAGGGCAAATGCCTTTGGAGGTGGAAATATATGACAGCGAAAAGAGGCTCATCCAGAAAATTAAAAGGTAAAAGGAGAGCGAGGGCGAAGGTGAAAGCCATGGAAGAGGTTAAAGTTGGCGTATTCCTATCCGACTGTGGTGGGCAGATAGCCAAAATCCTAGACTTCGAAGCCCTAACAAACTTTGTCAAGGGCGTTGAAGGCGTTACGCTAGTTGCGAGGGGAAGCGAGTTCTGGCGAGGTGAAGGCCTAAAAACCATATCGAGCGCTATCAAAGCCAAAAAGGTAAACCGTGTGGTTGTGGCTGAATCAGTTCCAAAAATAAGCGAGGTAGCAATTGCAAAGGCTGTGGAAGAAGCTGGGCTTAACCCTCACTTAGTAGAGGTTATAGACCTAAAAGACCATTGCTCATGGCCCCACCGCGACACACCCAAAGAAGCTACAGAGAAGGCTAAAGCCATGCTTTTGGCTGCCATCGAGAAAGTGAAACTTCAAGAACCCATTGAGAAGGCGGAGTTTCCATCAGTCAAATCAGTCCTCGTCATCGGCGGCGGATTAGCCGGCATACAGGCGGCTGAAGACCTGGCTGACATGGGCTTCCAAGTCTACCTTATTGAAAAAGAGCCTTTCCTAGGCGGTTTGGCGGCTAAAGCTGTCCGCTTCTTCCCAACAGACGACTGTGCCATATGCATTCAGTCCCCAACAACGGACCTCAGAACCGTGACTCAGACTTCGCGGAAATGCGTCTACCGTTCGGGCTTCTCTGAAATTCCAAACCTCAAGGTTTTAGTGAACGCCAAGGTTGTGAAGGTGGAGGGCGGACCTGGCAATTATCACGTGGTTGTGGAGCGTAAACCCCGCTATGTTGACGAAGCGAAATGTGTTGCATGCGACTTGTGCACGACCGTATGTCCCGTTGAAGTCCCAGACGAATACAACGCCAAGTTAACAAAGCGTAAAGCCATATACATTAACAAGCCGCTGGTTTACCCGCCAACCTACGCCATAGACGCGAAGGCATGCAAGTTCCATGAATGCGCGAAATGCGTTGATGTTTGTCCGACAAAAGCCATAAACCTCACCCAAAAACCCGAACAGTTAACCTTAAACGTTGGCAGCATCATTGTGGCGACAGGCTTCCGTGAATATAACCCAAGCGTCATAAAGGAATACCATTACGGCGAATATCCAGACGTGGTAACTCACTTGGAACTGGCGCGGATGCTGGACGCCTTCGGCCCCACAAGCGGCGTTCCAATACGCCCCTCTAACGGCAAACCAGCCAAACGCATAGTCTTCGTGCAATGCGTTGGTTCAAGGGACCGCCGCTGGAACCCCTACTGTTCGAGTATATGCTGCATGATTTCGTTGAAACATGCTACAATGATTAAGGAGGCTTTTCCAGACGCTGACGTAACCATATGCTACATTGACATCCGCGCAACTGGACGGGAACACGAATACTACTATGAAAAGGCCCGGGAAATGGGCATAAAATTCGTCAAGGGAAGACCATCCGAAATAGTTCATGATCCCGCCACAAACACTTTGGTTGTTGAGGTTGAGGATGAGCTTTTGAGGAGGCTTCTGGAGCTTGAAGCAGACCTTGTGGTTTTAGCCACAGCCATGGTTCCATCTGAAGACGCGAAGGAACTAGCGCAGATTCTCGGCATAGAACTAGACCCTGACGGTTTCTTCAAAGAGTATAACGCCAAACTTAGGCCAACGGAAACAAAGCGGAGGGGCATATTCATCTGCGGAGGCGCCGTCTTTCCCAAAGACGCTCCAACAACTTCACTTCACGCCCATTCCGCGGCTGTGAAAGCTGCCAAATTCCTCATGAACGGCAAGATCACAAAAGCCTTGAAAGTGGCCGTGGTAAACCAAGATTATTGTGGAAACTGCCAGTTCTGCCCCGTGACATGCCCGTACGGCGCCGTAACCCTCGAGCCTAAAGGCGACGGCCACTTCGCCGCAAAGGTTTCAGAACTTTTATGCGAGGGCTGCGGCGTCTGTGTTGGCACATGCCCGGTGGGCGCCATAGAACTTCGCCACTTAAAGCCAAGTCAGATATCTGCCCAAATAAGGGCTTTGTTGTCAGTGAATGGCACTTCTAAGCCGCTTGTGCTAGCGTTCAGCTGCTCGGAGTGCGGCCACGCCGCTGTGGATTCTTCTGGAATGGCTATGATGAGCTACCCAGCCAACGTTCGGGTTCTGCGGGTTCCATGCACCGGCTTAGTCCAAGTCCAACATATCCTAGAAGCCTTCAAGGCTGGAGCCCAAGGCGTCATGGTTGTTGGCTGCAAGCCTGACGGGTGCCACTACGAGGTTGGAAGCCAAAAAGCCAAACAGAAAGTGGAGATGGCTAGGGCTTTGCTTAAGGCTTACGGTATAGAGCCCGAAAGGCTTGAAATGTATAATCTAGTCTTCATCGAAGGCGACAAGTTCGCCGAAGCCGCCAAAGCCATGACTGAACGTGTAGAAAAGCTTGGCCTTCTGCAACTAGCCTAACAAATAAGCAAAGCATGGAGCGGACCTATGAATGGCTGAAAAACCCCTCGACTTTGCGAAGGAAATCATCAGCAAACACGGCGGAGAAACCATAACAAGATGCTACCAGTGTGGAACATGCGCCAGCACATGTCCAGTTGCCAGAACAGCAGAAGAACGCTATAACCCTCGCCAAATAATAAGGCTCGCCCTCCTAGGCCAGAGAGACGAAGTCTTAAAGGGCGGCGCCATATGGCTTTGTGCCTCATGCTACAACTGTCAGGAAAGATGCCCCCAGAAGGTTGAAATAGCCGACGTCATATACGCCCTAAGAAACATAGCCATCCGTGAAGGCAACATACCCGCCATATACACAGAATTCGCAAATGGACTGATAAATGAAGGACGCCTCGCCCCTATATCAAAATTTGTTGAAAAGAAAAGACCTGAATACGGCTTGCCGCCGCTGAAGCCAACAGGCGTTGAAGCTCTCAAGAAGATTCTCGCTACCACGGGCTTCGACAAAATCATGTTCAAAAAGGAGGGTGCTTCTCCATGAAGGCTTATGCGCTTTTCTTGGGCTGCACCATACCTGCCCGCCAACCCCACTACGAACTAGCCGCGCGAAAGGCCCTAACAAAACTTGGGATAGAACTTGTAGACATGGAGGGTGCAACATGCTGTGCACCGCCACCCATACAATCCATAGACCTCGAAACAAGCTTGGCGATCGCCGCCTATAACGTCTGCCTAGCTGAAGAGGCAGACCTCGACATTCTAACGCTTTGTACCGGATGCTTCGAATCCCTAACCATAACAAACCGCCTCCTAAAAGAAAAGCCCGAACTGCGCGAAAAGGTGAACAAAATCCTATCCAACGCCGGGAAAGAATTCAAAGGCACAAGGGAAGTCAAACATTACCTCCAAGTGCTCATGGACGATGTTGGTGTAGAACGCCTAAAACAAAACGTCGTTAAACCCCTAAACAAGCTTAAAGTGGCCGCATTCTCCGGATGCCACCTACTGAGGCCCAGCGAAATCCTCCGCTTTGACGATCCAGAACGCCCTCGCATATTCGACACTTTAATTGAAGCTTTAGGAGCCAAAAGCCTACCCTACAAGAATAAGCTACGATGCTGTGGAGGCCTCTTAAGAGGCTACGCCGACGATATAGCCTTAGCCATAGCCCGAGACAAAATTGTAAACGCCTACAACGCCGGAGCAGACTGCATATCAACGCTTTGTCCCTTCTGCTTCCTCACACTAGACCTTGGACAAATGCTAATAAAGACCACATACAAGGAAGAGTATAACATGCCAATAATCCACTACGCTGAGCTCCTAAGCCTAAGCCTAGGCGTGGAGCCAAAAGAGCTAGCCCTAGACTTCCACAAAGTAAAATTAGACAAAGTGCTAGAAAAAATAGGCTAAACTTTCATTTCATGGTTTATCATCTTATCTTTCCCCTTATCTTATTAGAAAATGTTAAAAGCGGAGCAAGCCGCATTAGGTTTTGAGGACGCCTACATGAAAGTTACTGCCCTTAAAGAGCATAAGTGTTTCTGCTGCGGCGGAACCATCAAAAAAGGCGAGGAATGTTTTGTTTTTATCGTTAATCCTGAAAATCCAAGCAGAAGCGAGTTTGACGTCATCTACACATGTGCAAAATGCGCCGAGGAAGAAGCTTGCCGAAGGAGGATTAGGCAGAAAGGCGTGGCAGTATAGGTTACAGCCTTAGTTTCTATAGTTTACCGTTGTCTTCAGCTTTGGAATCTCAACCTCCAATGCTTCGTTATTGTTGCACTTCATGGTCATGTTCTCAACTTGGAGGGCTTTAACTGGCAGGTTAAGCTTCCAACACGTGTTTTCTAAACATATTTGTAAGCAGTCATCAAATTTGTTGACTGTCACCCGCTGGCTCCTGCAACGGCACTGCATTAAAACCTTAACGTAATTTTCATCTTCAAAAACATCTATTAGAGGCTCTTCAACGTGAGGAAGTGGAATGAAGTGTTTAGCTATTGGGCTTTCCTCAAACTTTTCTTCAATCACATATTTTCTCTTCAATAGTTTTTCCATAGGTTCTAAAGGGTTCTCCTTGTCAGATTCGCCATTTCCCCCTTCCTTGAGGCTTTCCACCAATTTTTTAGCTAAAACCTTGCAGAAGACGTCTATATTGCGTAAAGCCTCTTCAAAATCATCACTCATGACGTCTTCCTCTAAATAGAATATTTACATTCATCCTATTTAACTTTGTTTATTTTAAGCATAGCTGAAAATTGGTTTATCTTTGTGAAGATTATTCTTTCCAAGGGTTAAAGGCAAAGTTCTAACGTGCTTAACTGCCCGGACAACGTCGCCAACATACTTACTGGGGTCTTCTAGAGCTCTGTTTATGGCTATTTCTGCTATTGTTGCTCCTTTGTCGGCGATTTTGCCTAAACATGAAAGAATTGATCGGACGTAGGGAATTTCTGGGGCTTCCCGCATGAGCCTATTCGAATCTATGTCAAGCACCTTCTTCATTTCCAAAAGCTGGTTCGCAACCTTTAGGTCCCTTGTGAAAACGCATTCAATGGACTTTTGAAATATTGTTTGCGCCAATTCGCTTAGATGGAAGATTCGGTCGACAACATCCTCCGGCAGCATATTCCTGTAGACTTCCATTTCCAGCACTTCTCTGGCTAAGTCTTCGGAGTAGTCCGCCACCAACTCTAAATATTGCAGTATAAGCCTTGCCGCTGGTATGAAAATTAAGTCGATCATGCCGACCTCTTCAGCCACGGCTGGCTTAACTTGTGCGGATAGAAGCAAACGCACGGCCAAGTAATATATTTTGTCTGCTTCGTCTTCCCTTGCTATGGCTTCTTCAACAAGGTCATAATTTTTCTCCTTGAAGCCCTGCATCGCCTCAGAAAGTATTGTTGAAGCTGTGAGGGCAAGCCGCCTAATAAGCATGTCAAGCTTAAACTTTGTAGAGTCTATGGAGCACTGCAAAAGGATGCTCTTCGGGGTTTCTTCAAGAATACCGAGCCCTATGAGTTTTTGAACTATCCTTCGCACCTCGTCTACGTGGTTTTTCCCTATGCGGCTTGCGGAGGTTACACGTATAACATCACGTCCAAGAATGTAGCTTCCAACAATTATCCTTTCAAGCATGCCTGCCTCGTTGCATGCATCAGCGTTCACGATGTATTCGTCAGCTTCCTCTCTTTGGGCAACATGCCTAGGCATTATTTTTAGAGAACCGTCTCTTTCAGGGATTATGAACAGTATGTCTTTAGGCCTTATGCCCTGTTCTTTAATCCACTCGTTTGGAAGCGAAACCGTCATTGTTGAATGTCCAACTCTTTGAACTTTTCTAATTTCCAAGAGCATCCCTCTATTTACAATATTTACTTTGCATATTTATTTATTCTATATTTTCTATTTACGTTAGATATATATTTTTCGTTTGCTCTATATATCACGCAGATGTAAAGGAGGTTGATATAAAATGTCAGAATGGAAAACCGTAAGCATAAGACAAGAGCTAATAAAGGAAATCGAGAGAATCCTCAGAACGGGACGATACCGAAGCATATCAGAGTTCGTGTCAGAAGCCATAAGACTACGTTTAGAAGAGCTAATGAGGGCAGAGGGAATTCCAGCCGCCAAACGTGAGGAAATTTTGGCGATACCAGAACAGCTTTTATACACGCCAAAGCACACTTGGGCTCAGATAACACCTGAAGGAAACATCCGTGTGGGTGTTTCAGACTATGCCCAGAGGCACCTTAAAGGTATTGCAAATATTATGACTGAACCGGTTGGGAAGGAAATATCCAAAATGGAGCCCTTCGGTGTGGCTGAAACCTGGATGTTTATGTTTGACTTATACTCGCCTGTAAGCGGCAAGATTATTAAGGTTAACGAGCAATTGAAGGACAAGCCTTACTTGGTGAATGAAGATCCATATGGCGAAGGCTGGATAATAGAGATCAAGCCCAAAAACTCCTTAACCCTTGAAGAGGAGCTCAAAAGCCTTCTAAGTTCCAGGGAATATAACAAGTGGGTTAGCAAACTTGAAGGAAGACTCCGTGAATGACCACCCCCCAATCCCCCTCTTTTTATGTTAAAAATTTTAAGTTATATTTGTGCCAAGCTTAACTTGAATGAATTAATATACCAGTTTTAACATTCAAATATGCTTCTAAGAAGGCTGATGCCTTTGACAGAAAAACCCTTACAAGAGGTTAGGAAACTACCGCCTTGTCGAGCAGCATGCCCAGCCCGTGTCAACGTCCAGGCCTATGTCGCTCTTATCCAAAGGGGTAAGTTCAAGGAGGCTGTTGAAGTCATAAGGCGGGACATGCCTTTCCCAGCCATCTGTGGAAGGGTCTGCTTTAGCCCATGCGAGGACGCATGTGCAAGGGTTAACCTTGACCAAGCGGTGGCTATACGTGCCTTAAAAAGGCTTGTGGCTGACATTGAACGCGAACAAGGGCGGGTTGTGGCTGAACCGGTGCCCAAAAAGTATAGTGAAAAAGTTGCCATAATTGGTGCTGGACCAGCTGGTTTGACGGCAGCTTATGAACTTGCAAAGTTGGGTTATCCTGTTACTGTTTTTGAGCGGATGGCTGAGCCCGGCGGTATGATGCGCTACTGTATACCAGACTTCCGGCTGGAAAAGTTTGTTGTTGCAAATGAAATCGCGTACATTAAGGATGTGGGTGTTGAAATCAAAACTGGCGTGGAGTTCGGCAAAGACATAACAATTGAAAGCCTCAAGAGGGATGGTTATAAGGCAATTTTCTTCGCCATTGGAACACAATTGGGCATGAAATTGAATGTGCCAGGCGAAGACTTGGAAGGCGTGATAAATGCTGTTGACTTTTTGAGGGCTGTTGCCCTTGGAAAGAAAATCACTATAGGCGAAAAGGTAGCCGTCATCGGCGGTGGCAACACAGCCATCGACGCTGCAAGAATGGCTAAAAAACTCGGTGCCAAAGAGGTTATGATTCTTTATAGGCGTTCCCGCGAAGAGATGCCTGCGCTTCCTCACGAGGTGGAGTTAGCCGAAAAGGATGGGATAAAGTTCTATTTCATGGTGGCTCCTAAGCAGATTATAGGCGAGAATGGAAAGGTTAAGGCTGTTGAATGCTTAAGAATGCGTCTTGGCGAGCCGGATGAAAGCGGAAGAAGGCGCCCAATACCGATAGCCTTTTCAGAACATCAGTATGAAGTGGACATGGTTATTCCAGCCCTAGGGCAGATTGTTGAAACTTCGGTTTTGCCGCCGGGACTCATAAGCAAGGAAAAGCGAGGCCCACCCATTCAAGTTGACCCACTAACCCTTGAAACCAACATCCCGGGAGTTTTCGCCGGCGGGGATGTTGCCACCGGTCCGGCGAGCATTATTGAGGCTGTTGGTGCTGGAAAGCGTGCAGCAGTTTCCATACACCGTTATTTGAGGGGTGAGGACCTGCGGAAGGATAGGGAAGAGGAGAAGATTGAGGAGACCACTTGGGTTAAGGATTGGCGGTTGTTAGAAAAGAAGGAGCGCAGATATGACGCTCCGATAGAGAAGCCCCACCTAAGCTTTGAAGAGGCAAGGGAATACCTTGAAAGGCTGAAGCGTCAAGCAAGATTTGAGGCTTTCCGCTGTTTGGGATGTGGACCTTGCGCAGAGTGCCTTGCAAGTATGGACCTATGCGAGGGCGACAAGGCTGTTGTTGACGAGGGCAAGTGTGTTGGCTGCAACGTCTGCGCGGTCATATGCCCAGTGGGTGCCATTAAAAAGAATGAGAAGGGCGTAGCCAAAGTGGACGAGGAGCTTTGCAAGGGTTGCGGCTTGTGTGCTGCAAGATGTCCAGAAAAAGCCATATCCATGAAGAAGCTTTCCAACGAGCAGATTCTAACCATGGTTTT
>Ga0272449_1002178_pt1 | contig 18564 bp, 19 predicted proteins | sample YNPCB0241_FD_198679 | JGI IMG/M metagenome (GOLD analysis project Ga0272449, IMG submission 198679) | Hot spring sediment microbial communities from Yellowstone National Park, WY, United States - YNP-CB-024-1 | ecosystem: Environmental > Aquatic > Thermal springs > Hot (42-90C) > Sediment... | reverse complement strand
AAAGATATAACGCTTTTAATGCATTTTCCAAAGCTTTTTGTTGATAGTCAAAAAGCGATTTATCATTTGAAAATTCTTTAAAATTTACACCAAGCCAATCGGCTGGAAGGTTGTTTTGATTAAAGCTTTCTACTATGTTTTGAAGGTAAAGGTTCATAGTTACTCATACTAAATTAATGGTTTTACAAATTTATAATCCAAATCTTTGATATTGAAAATGCTGCCATTGGCAAACTCAACTTCATCTTTCATAAATACAGTTTTATTCTGTTTACCATAACTTAATTTACAATATTATATTTTCTCGGTATTTTAATGACAAATTCGTTTTCTGTATTTTCAAACTCAACATTTTCATTTAAGTGTTCTTTGACTAATTTAATTATTCTTCTTACACCACTTCCAAAATCAGTAACCATTTTCATTTTCAAAAGCAAATTGTAAATGGTTGGATTTCTTAATACATGAGAGCCACCTACTTTTATGCTTTCAACTGTTACCGTATTAGGTAGTCTACCAGGGCTATGAATTTCCACTCTATTGGTAAAAATTAAAACTCGTATGGGAGCGTTTATTGTATAATCTCTATGAGCAATAGCATTTACAATGGCTTCTCTTAAAGCAGTGAGCGGAATTTCATATTCTGATTCTGGTTGAAAATCTTTTATTCTATGTTTATTGCGAAGGGATAATTTGAAAAAAATTTCAACGTTCTTAATTATATCAAAAATTTTTCCTGTTAAATTTTTAGTTTCTAAGGTTGTTTCTCCAATATCGTTACCTTGAATGATTGCACAAACTATTCGGGACTGACCAATAAATTTTTGTGGTTCATAAGCAAAAAATAATATTCCCGTAAGAGTGGGGATTAAACTCTCTTTTTCTATCAAATGAAAATTATTAAGATAATTTATAATTTCTTCCTCGTTATTTGTTTCGATTTCCAGGTAATTTTTAAGAAAAAATTTAAAAGCTGAAATGTCTAAATCAACAAATTTAGCATTATTTACAGGCAATTCATCATAAAATAAACTTCGTGTTGATTGGAATATTCTCAATAATTCTTCTCTTGTTGCTTGCCGACAACGATTTGATGATCTTACATAGTATTGTCCTGCCGTTGTTTTATATGGTCTTTGGGTTCCTTTTTCAACATTAACAATTACAACATTTTTTCCTTCAAAATTTATTGATTCTTGTAGAATCATCACCGGTGGTTCGCAACGATGGAGTGCAATATCGTTCATCCTTAACATTACCTTGTCAATATCTGAAACACCCATGATTTTTGCTGAATCATCCACTCCAAACAATATCTTACCACCATCGGTATTTGCAAAACAAGCAATAGTTTTTGCAAAATCTTCGTTGTTTTCTTCCTCCTGCTTAAATTCAAGGTGATATCCTTCGCCTTTATTTAATATTTCTAAAAATTCCTTGCTATTCATATATCATTTCCATCAAATTAGCGGCTTAATGAATTTATAATCTAAATATTTTTTATCTATTAACTTATTCCCATTTGTTTGAATTTATTTATTATAAATTGTTTTACTTTTTCGCAAATTTCAATCGCCTCTTTTGCTTCTTCTAAAGAAGGAAAATAAAATTCTTCGGGATATCTTATTTCAAAGGCATATCTTGTAAGTTTGTTAGCCATCATATCATAAAGGGAATTAAATTCTTTATTATCTTCAATACATAGTTCGATTAATAATGCAATATCATGAGTTTTTCCAAAAGGTTTATCAATAAATGAAAGATAAGCCTTTAAATATTTTTCTACACATTGTTGTGCATGAAAACATATAGCATCTGTTGCAGGATTTTCGGTTAAAATCTCATCTTTTGCAATTTTTAAATCATTTTCTGCTTTCAATATCCATTTTTCAATTTTCTCTTTTTTCATATTGAGATACCTTCCTTAAGGGCATAATAAGTAATTCTACCAACATCATCTTTGGATTCTTGTATTTCTTTTTCTGATTTTAAGATAATATCATTAGGTATTTTCAATTTAGCTAATTTTATTTTAATCTTATCAATTATATCCCATTTTTTTTGAAAGCTCAAATCTTTATCAATAACCACAAAAAAGTCCCAATCACTATCTTCGCGGTAAGTTCCTTTTGCTCTACTTCCAAAAAGATAAAATCCCTTTACTTCTACGTTACACTTTTTAAGCTCCTCTATGGTGATTTGTTTTACTATTTCTGAAATGTTTTCCATATCTCACTCCCACCATATTAAAGGTTTAATTAATCTATAATCCAAATCTTTTGTATTTATAACGCTGCCATCGGCAAACTCAACTTCATTTTCTCTTATTTTCTTAATCCACTTGCCTGTTAGGTTTGATATTGTCTCGGCGATGTCTATATTTTCGTACAATTTACTCAAATCTACATTTACTTTTTTGTTTTCGTAGTCAATTTCCAATGCTCGTAACATTTTTTCGTCTTTCATAAACACATATTGCTCATAAGGTGATTTATTGCCAATAACAAGCATATCGTGATTTTCGTAAACGGTATTGGCAAGTGTTTCTTCGTATTGTTCCAATTCGTAGTATTTGAAAACCCCGCCGCCTTTATATTCCTTTACTTCTTTTGATATTCCCGATTTATCATAAGCCAAAACCTTTTTCATTCTTGGTAAAACTACCGTGTAAAAATGCTCTCCCATTTCTACGCCAAGCCATTTTCTGCCGAGCTTGTGGGCTACTGCGGTTGTGGTGCCACTACCTAAAAAGAAGTCCATAATTAAATCGTTTTCGTTGGATGTCGATTCGATAACACGCTTAAGAAGAATTTCGGAGTTTTCTGTGGGAAAATGTTGTGCTTGGCTATATCCAGGAATATCAAGCCATTCATTACCTATAATTTCTGTATCGTATAGTAATTCTGGCACGCCGTCGATTTTATTACCTTTGCAATCTATATAACTTAATTCTTTATTTATTCTAACCTTCCCTTCTTCTTCAAATTTGTTTATTCTTTCCTGAGATAACGCCCATCTTCTTCCTTTTGGAGGATAAAAGATTTTCCCTAAAATTATTCTTGGTTTGTCATCCGCTCTTGGGAAGTGTAATAAAGGGTGCCATTCAGGAACTCTTGGTCTTTCAACTTCATTTAAAAGAAGTTTATGAGTATTCGAGTAGAAAAATAAACTTTCAGTTTGTTGAATAAATTGGTTTTCTACTTTCTGTTTTGCCCTTGTTCTGCTAATAATCAATTCATTCCTAAAATTCTCTTTTCCAAAAATCTCATCCAACAAACATCTCACAATCCAATTTCCATTATAATCGCATCTTACAAAAATGCTACCTTTTTCATTTAGCCATTCTCTTGCTATTCTCAATCTATTTTCAAGCAAGGTTGCCCAGTTGGCATCTTTGTAGTTTGTGCGGTAAAGAAATTGATCGGATGAATCCAAATTAAACGGCGGATCAATATAAATTGTCTGCACTTTTTCTTTGAATTTTGGCAGGATTGTGTTTAATGCCTGATAGTTTTCACTCTTTATCAGCCAGCCATCAAGTGAGTTGTCTAAATCTTCAAATTGGCTTAATATCTCAAACTCTAATTCTTTGAAATATTTTGTGTCAATAGGTAAATGTTTATACTTTTCGGATAATCTTTTGCCATAAATATCGGTTTCAAAAACATCTTTTGTTTTAAAAGTATCATCTACAATTTCAAGCTCTTGCCACTCTTTTATTTGTTCGTTTATGTTTTGGTGTTTTAGTATTTTTTCAATCAATTCAATGTTATTTATTATATCCAATGTAATTACATAATTGCTATTTTTTACAAATTTCGGCTTATTCCATATCTTTACAAGTTCATCTTCAAATTGACTGATAAAGTCAATGATTTTAAAAGCAATATCTTTTAGGATTTGCAGTTGATTAACTCTATCAACACTCCATTCTTTTGCCCCTTCCCAAAAATACTGATAACTCCATAACTTAAACTGTTCTTGTAAAAAAGCTTTTGCGTTTTTGTTTATGAAAAAATCCACTTCACTTTGTTTTTCAAATATGCGAAATGCTCTTTCTAATTGTTCTTCGTCAATGTTAATATTCTTTTTCTTCAAATCTTTTAGAATATCTTCAGTTTTTGTTACTCTTCCTTTTTCCGAATAATAAACATTAAAAACTATTGTTTTATCTTCTTTTACTTCCTTTAATTCGTATATCAAACTGCGTTTTTCGTTTGCTTTTTTGTTCTCTATTGTTGTTGCATCAAAGTAAAATTTATAGTTATCAAACTCAATAGGAATGCTTTTAAAAATTCTATCTGTCTTTACATAATAAAGCATTTGAGTTTTCCAAAACAGAATAACATCTTTATCATCGGTATAAACTTTTTCATAGACATTGTTATGAAACGGCGTTGAATTAAAATAGATTGAGCCACTTTCGGTAAAGTAGCGGTTGAAAAATGAATAGAGCTTATCAAAAAGTTCATCCCTAAATGCAGGATATTTTTTTAAAGCAGTGTCAATGTCATTCTTAAGAAGTTCCTCAATCTTGATGTAGTAATTTGATTTTATTCTCATCAAATTAATAAAACCACCAGTGCCTTCAATCCTGGTTCCGATAAACACATCCTGCAACGCCTTATAAAATTTTTCTTCTTTAGTCATAGTTAAATCACTTTAATAAATTGTCAACGGAAACATCAAGGTTTTGCTAACTTTTGGACTTAAGATCTCTATATTTTTGCCTATTTGTGAAATCTCTATCAACATTGTAGTATTATCATAATTGTATTTATCTATATAATAACCACAGTTTTAAGTTACAAAATTATTTTGATAATGTAAAGAGATTTTTAGGGAGTTTAATTTATTCAAAATATCCGCATATGGGTGAAGCGGGACAAGGGTAACTTTTGAATTTAATAATAGCCAGTCCGTAAAAAAAATAGAAAAACCAAAAAGCAAATTTAATTTGGTGGAGGTGGCGGGAATCGAACCCGCTTCCGAAAAGGTCTAACTTTGAACCACTACAGGCTTGTTCAGGATTTTCAACATAAAGGGGAAAGGTCAATAATCCATTTTAGGGCTTTTTCATGATTTTTAAGCACCCTATGAGCAGGGACAAAACCTATCTGGCGGGGTTGTTTTCTCTCCCCATCATTTTATTTTTCTCATCACCTCCTCTCTGTTACAATACTGAAGTTCTTTACCCCTGCAGTTTTTACTTCATCGATGACTTTTATTAAAATATCTACGCTGGCATCTTTATCTGCTTGAATTCTTAAAAAGTCCTTCTCCTTATCCTTAACCAGTTCACCCACTAATTTAGATAAATTTTCCAAATCAATACGTTTATCTAAAAGGTATACGAAGCCTTCTTTTGTAATTGTAATTGTATTTACCCTTTCAGAAACTGGTTGAGCTGTTTTTGATGATGGAAGCTTTATCTTTATTGCAGGCTGTTGTATTAACTGAGAGGTCAACATAAAAAATAAGAGTAGATTGAAAACAACGTCAATCAAAGGTGCCATATCAAGATGAGAATGGTATCTTTTTCTTTCAAATTCCATTTTTCTGTCCCTCAAAAACTGCTACAGTGATCTCCTTTAAAATAAAGGCTATCTCATCTGCCTGTTTCTCCAGATAATGATGCCCAATATGAATTGGCACTGCAACAAAAAGTCCTGCAGCAGTTGTAATTAACGCTTCCCATATCCCGCCTGCAAGCATGGAAGGATTAACTGATGTAGCATTTGCAATGACCATAAAGGCTTTTATCATCCCTGTTACAGTACCTGTAAGTCCTAAAAGAGGAGCTATTGTTGAAATCAACCCCAGCCAGGAAAGACCCTTTTCAATCTTATTTATACATTTTGTCCCAATTACAGACAACTGTTTTTCTGAAGCACCATTTTCAATTGCTGATAATATAGGAACCAAAATTTGCGGTTTTTCATTCAGCACATCCATTAAAGGCTTTTCAATATTTTTTATAATCCTTCGGTACTCCATAAATTTGTAAATAAATATAGTAACTCCTAAAATAGAACATAGGGCTATCGGATACATCAAAAAACCACCCTTAATAAACAAATCAACCATCATTAACTCCTCAACATAAACTTTATTGGCAACAAAACCTTGCAAGGAATAGGTTTCCCGTTTTCAATTGCAGGTAAAAATGTCGATTTTTTTACTGCTTCAATAGCAGCTTCGGTAAAACCATAATCCGCTTTCTCAAGAACTTCAATATTTCTTAAATTACCATGTTCATCAATAGTAAGTCTTAACAATACCTTACCCTCTTTACCTAACTTTCTTGCAATAAAGGGATATGATGGTGTCTCTCTATGTAGAAATTTCGGAGCAATGGGAGCACCAAAAGTCACTTCTTTTAAATCAGCTTTGCCTTGTCTTATTGTACCTGATAACTCTACTTTATGATTTATATTGCTGTTAGATGATTGAATACCAGTTTTAACGGGAATATTTTCAACTGGAGCATACTTTACTGTATTACTTTCTGTTTCTATTATTTTCTTCTCATTGCTTGGTGCAAGCATTTCTTTCTTTTCTGCTACCATTTCTTTTTTTTCTGTTACAACTTTTTCTTCTTTATCAATAGGCTTATCTACTTTAAGCTCTTGCTGAACAGGTGGTGTCTCTACAGGCTTTGTAGCTGTAATTTTCACAGTATTTTCTCTTTTTTGAGACATACCGACACTGCTATTTAAATCATCTATATTAAAAAAGAGCTCTTCTTGAAAACTTATCGTGTTTATAATTGTGTTCACAGGAAACGCAAACAAGGCTAAATGAAGACATAAAGACATAAAAAAAGCCAGAAAAATATTGTTTTCTTTATTCACATTTTCTCCTCTTAGAAATGAGTTTTATCGCTTGTCAATATCGTCAACGCCATGTTTTTTCTTGAAACCATACATTATGAGCCCAATGAACACAAGAAACCCGATCAAAAACAGATAAGGTATTGGTGCTGATGACGCCCCAGATGCGCTAACTTCCTGCATCTCATATCCTTCCACTCTTTTGCCGCTTCCATCAGGAGCCATACTCTGTTTATCAGTTGATTTTTTTGCAATAGCTACTTTCCTTCCACTGTCTTCTGTTTTCTGGATTTTATCCAGCGCCTTCATAAATCCGCTCACCTGACCCTTCAAGCTCGGCACAGACATCAGCACAGACGATGTGAATTTTGTGAGTAACGGGTTATTGCATGTGTGGTCACAGCATGCAAGGCCAATCTCTTTTACGCTCTCTGCATATTCCTTTGCAAGAGTCTCAATAACTTTTTTATCGGGCTTCCAGTAATCCTTTCTCACTGTCTCAAGCATCCTTGCTACAATGGATTGGTATGCCCACATGTTCTTTGATTTCCTGAAGAGTTCCTTTATATTAAGCCCATTTCTATCAAGCACATAGGTCTCGTACATTTCATTCCACTTTGCTGCGTCAACAGCCTCAGGCACTGTAACCTGCCATCCCCATAGATGCTCCACAACCTTATCTATAAACCTTGCACCCGCATATCCTTCTTTTATCATAGCCTTTATCCATTCGGGATTGAGATAGCGTGCACGCATTTCCCTGCCCATGAATTTTTCAAGGGTCTCGACATGTATTGCCTTTTAAATTTTTGTTTTACTATAACTTGCCCTAAGATCTCTGTCAACAAAGTCATAATCAGTAGTGGATAAAAACTTAGCCTAAACTTTTGGCAATTAAACGTGATTTTATTTGTGTTCGAATTTAAGTACTCTTTTATCAAAATAAACTTCCTCCCTGATATCTATACACAGGATAACGTTCAACGGCAATTGTAAGGGCATTAACATCCTTTAGGTCAAACAGCCCAATAATACCGTAGTCAATTTTAATTTTTAGCCAATCCATCAATTACCCCTCATGTCCAAATACCATTCCTCTGCATTATGAAAAAAACCCTTGGGAGATGGTTTCACCCCCTTTATACTCTTATGTGCGATAAAGAGTAGCGGGGTCTCGTAAAGAAAAATGCAGGCTTTATCATCGAAAAGCATGCTGTGGACCCTTTGGTAAATCTGCCTTCGAACATTTGCATCAATCGTTTTTCTTCCTTTATCCAACAATGTATCAAGCTCAGCATTCTTATATGATAAAAAATTCCACTCTCCTTCCTTTGTTTTGCTTGAATGCCAGAGGTCGTATATATCTGGGTCCCATAAATATGCACGGGACATCACAACAGCTTCAAAATGGCGATTTCCGATTGTTTTGTATCTAAAGGTCATCCATTCAAGTTGTACTATCTCTGTCATTATCCCGATAGCCTTGAGATTATACTGAATAAGCTGGGCTGTTTTGATATTTTCTTTGCTCTCATAGTTTGTCAGAATCGTAAATGAAAAAGGTTTACCATTTTTTTCTAAAACTCCTTGACTGTTTCTTTTCCATCCGCTCACTTCCAATAATCGCAATGCTTTAGCCGGATTATATTCCTGAGGTTGTACTGATGAGTTATGATACCATGCCACCGAGGGATATGGGCCTGTTGAGATCTTACCCAAGCCGTTTAAAACGATCTTAATGATCGCTTGCTTATCTATGGCGCAGTCTAATGCCTGACGAACTCTTTTGTCTTTAAATCTATCATCCCGCAGATTAAGACCTAGAAAGCCGTATCTGAAAGCATCGGCTTTGAATTTGTTGAAATATTTTTCATAGTTCTTGTCGTACCTGTATTGTTCTGGTGAAAGTTCCATGACATCTACTCCGCCTGACTGCAACTCAAACATCCGAGATGCTGCATCGGGTATAATCAGAATAATCAAATTATCTATTTTCGGCTTACCATTATAGAAATCCCGAAATGCCTCGAGTTTCAGCATTTGCCCCCGCCGCCATTCCTTAAGTCTATAAGGTCCTGTCCCTATAGGGTTACTATCAAATGAACTGTCATTGATATCCTCTTTGTCTTGAAATATGTGTTTGGGTATAATCCCGATTGTCCAGCTTTCGAGTGCAGATCCATAGGGTTCTGAATACCTCACAGAGACGGTATATTTATCTATTACTCTTACATTTTTTACAGTGCCGAAACGGCCAGCTTGTGGGGTTGCGGTCTTTGGCGAGACGATTTTTTCATATGTAAATACGACATCCTCAGCAGTGAAATTTTTTCCATCATGCCAGAGGATATTCTCTTTTAAGTGAAAAATTATCTCGCGTCCGCTGTCCCTTATCTCCCAAGACTTTGCCATATCAGGTGTGACTTTCATTTTATGGTCTAATTTTACGAGACCCCTAAAAATAAGTTCGCTTACGGCATAAGAATTAAAATCAGTAAGAAATAAGGGATTGAGTCTTACAGGCTCTGTCGATAAGGCGATAATAATAGTATCGCTTTTTTTTCGAATCGCAGAATCACTACCACATGCAGTTGAGAGGAGCAATAATAGAAGACAGCACATTCTGACAGCAAAACCGTATTTCATAACAATCCTCTAAAATATTCCTTTTATACCAAGGCCGAAATTTCTCTCGGCAGCGGGGAATCCGAACCGCTCCTGATAGAATTTGTCGGCAATATTATGAATATAAGCGGTCAGCGATAGATTTTTTGTTATCGGATATGAGCCTTCAATATCTACTGTAAAGAAAGAATCCTGCGTGCGAACTCTCATGTCAGTATTGTAAAGTTTGTTGTTGTTATAAATTATCTTTTGAGAAGACACGTATCTGCCATAGAGGGATACCTTTTCACCCTTTGTTCCCTTGAACTGAAACCCTGCGTTGATCTTATGTTTTGGAAGCCCCGGAATTTCATCAAAAGCCCTATCCTGCGCCGCTACAAAATTACTGACAAATGGGTCACCTTTCGTTTTACTTTTTTGAAAGGTATAGTTGGCAAAGGCTGAAAAGCCCTTGCCTAGTTGCTGAGCCAACTCTGTCTCAAGCCCATATATCTTTGCCTTATCGATGTTATATGAAACAAAATTTATGAGGTCAAAGTGAATATAGTCCTTAATCGAATAGTAGTATGGACTTATTTCAATTCTTGTCTTTGAGGGGAATTCAGCCTTCCATCCACCCTGTAGCATGATCCCGTCTTCTTTGTGGAAAGGAAGATTACTTGTATTTACACCTGCATCAGGAGAATAATGCCAGTAATGCTCGGGAGGAGTCGGCATTCTCAATGCCCTTGCTATACTGATATAGACCATAGATTTTTGGGCATAGGTATATGCAAGCTTTACAGTGGGAGCAATTCCGCTCATTGAGATGTCTTTTATACCCTCTGCCTGCCCTGCTGGGCCGGCGTTGCCTTCATAAGAAACATAACGCAACCCAGGGGTAAGTGTAACAGTGTCGTTGATACGATAATCGTCCATCAGGTAAAGACCGAAAAGGTTTGAGTTTACATAGTTTTTATTTCTAAAGGCAGCTCTGTAATCATCAGGATAATTTTTATCGCCATCATCCTTAAATTTCTTATAGTCAAAGCCGGCGGTCACTTCATGATTCCCCGCCATTATCTTGTATGAGCCGTCAAAACCGTATGAACGATCGTCAAAGAACTTTTTATGAAAGACCTTGTTGACAGATACTTTTGTATTATATGCCTCTCTATCTCCGTGATTCTTCCAGTATCTGAGATTCAATACGCTATTTGCAAAAGGTTGTTCGTAACCGAGGTCTAGATATACCTTCTCTTTTTTCCACCAGCTACCGGGCTCAGGATATGCCCCCATTCCGCCATACATTATCTCTCCGTCGGATGCAGGGTATGATCTATCTATTGGCTTATTATAGTCCGGGGAATCAATGTCCTTTGACTGCCTGTTTGATACGATAAATCCTTTTTTAACCCATGAGTAGTTTATATCGCTAGTTATCTTGCCCTTCCACGGGAGTTGATACCCGGCATAAAGATTCATGTTTTTTATCTCAAAGTCACCATTTTTCAAATACCCATCGCTTTTCGAGTAGCCACCGCTTATAGCATATTCAAAATTTGAAGGTTTCCATGCGTGATAAAAACCGACGGTATTGGTATCAAAACTAGCACTCAACCCTTGGAATTCAAAAACAGGTTTATCAGTCGGTTTTTTTGTCACCAAGTTAATAACACCACCAAGAACATTGCCATAGCGAGGATCGCTTATTCCCTTGATAATCTCGATCTTCTCAATGTTGTTCAGGGAGATTGTAGTCCAGTCGATAAAGTAACCGCCGGCTGTCCCAGACGTGTTCATTGTCCTACCATTTATGGAGAGCAAAATACGGCTTGAACCAAATCCCCTTATCTTAATTGATTCATCATCGAGTGCACCCCCCACCTCTTGAAGTCTTTGGATGTCTACCCCAGGCTGTCTTACAAGTGCCGAGTCAATGGTCGAACTGATTCCCTGAAGGAGCAGCTCAGGCAGCACTACGCTCATATTGGGCGTAGTCTCTTCTGCTTTTATCTTTTCCTCTGTAACAGTTACTTCATCAAGCTGATAGAGCCTGCCAGAAAGATTCTGGTTCTCTTCGGCAGAGACGGTAACTCCGAAGTTGAATAATACAAGCAATAACACCAAAAATAACCTAAAACTTATTTTCATAAGATTCTTCCTCTACATTTTTGATGTATATTTGTCAAGCTTAAAAGCCATTTGCTGGCTTGTTGAATTTTATCTATGCAGATCATTTATCTTTTCTCCACCAATACATCCCAACAATTGCATTCTCTCTTATCCAGAGGTGATCATCTTCAAAAACCAATCTTGATTTTATGTCTTCTATCTCATATGGAAAAACTGGCCTGCCTTTCTTAAAAGCCCAGTGTTCATAGACCTCTTCCATGCTGTGATAGGCAAATGAGCTTTCTGTAATATACTTCTTTGCAAATAACATTATGTAATCTCCATAACTCAATAGCACCTTAGAATCATGAGTAACCTCTGTAATGACAAAAACATTTTTAGGTCTTGCCTTGAAAATCTTTTTTAGAGCATGCTCAAAAACCATTTCCGTGCAATGAAGACTATTACAGGCTATAATAATGTCATAATCCTTAAATTCAATGGTTGGAACATCCTCCCATCTCCTCTCGTCAATAGTTATATAATCAATTCCCCTTTTGATTGTCTCCTCATAAATAAGATTTCGCATGCCAATAGATGGCTCAAGTGCTGTAACTTCACATCCGATGGCACACAAAGGCAGAGAAAGAACACCGCTACCCGCACCTATATCAAGCACCTTCCAGCCCGGCTCTACCATTGTGGTGAGAACATCAATAATCCTGTCGTGGTAATTATTATGCTCCATCCAACATTTATACCACTTTGCATAACCGTCCCAGAAAGAAACTGTTGCCGATCTTTTGCATATTGTCTTTTCCATAAATCCTCCAAACAGTTTTATCTTCTTCCTTCTTGGAAGATATGGATGACCTTCGTGGCTGGATATTGCTGATAAATTGTTAAACAAAAAAGCCATGAAAGCTACACCTTCATGGTGCAATGCCTTCATGGCTTTAATTTTTTCAGAATAGATTAAAACTAACCCCTAAACTTCTTGTTCGGGAGTTTCATAAATATAATACAAAATGCCATTTTATTTGTCAACTACTTTCTTAAACCCTGTTGTTACTAATTTAAAATGTCACATTGATATGGCATCCTTCCTGCATTTTAAGGGAGGAGATAGTTATGGAAAAAATAGAAATTACGGAGGTTGCATTGAAGAGGTACCAAATATTATCAGATGTTCTTAAAGGGGAGCTTACCTTAAAAGAAGCTTCCAATGTGCTTAACTTAAGCTATAGACAAGCTATTAGGCTTAAGAAGGGTCTAAAGCAACAAGGGATTAAAGGACTTTTAAAGAAAGCTCGTCCTAACCCACCTAATCTAAAGATAACCTAAGAATTAAAACAAGCGGTTATATCACTTAAAAGGGAGATTTACTCTGAGTTTAATCTTCTTCATTTTCGAGATAAATTGATAGAGGTTCATAACATAAATATAGCTACGAGAGTTTAAGGCAGATTTTAATAAAAGAGGGTTTGCATGAGGCAAAAAAGAAGCGAAAGAGCTATCCGCTTCGTATCGTCAACTGGTCGAATGAGAAATATAGCGGCTCCAGCTGATCTGAGGCGTGCATTGCTAAGGCTTTATAATCTCTTCTTGAACAATCTCATCCGGATTTCGAACGTCTTCAGATATATCAATGACAATCCTCGAATACCTGACAGCTGCATTTTCGTCGAACACTGTAATAAAGATCTCCCGATTGCTTCTCATACCGGCATTACCAGTGCTCTGCCTTTATACGGAATAGTTTCGATCGGTGTATCGTAGACATCAGCCAGAACAGATTGGTCCCAGGGATTCACACCGGCATCGATTGTGCGGATTGATCCGTTTTTCAGAAAGAGGAACTCATCGGCATATGCGAAAGCAATATTGGGATCGTGTAAAACCGCCATTACTGTTAAGCCGGATTTTGTAAGTTTTCGGATGAGATTGAGGACCCGCATCTGGTTGTGAAGATCAAGATGTGAAAGCGGTTCGTCCATCAGGAGAATTTTCGGTTCTTGTGCAAGTACACGCGCAATCATTACTAAATGCCTTTCCCCCCCTGACAACTCGGTATAAGGTCTGTTTCTCATCCCCTCAATCCCTATCTCTTTCATTGCCCTCTCCGCTATTTCTATGTCATGCCTTTGCGGTACTGAAAAAACGTACGCTGCTCTACCGGTAAGCACGACCTCCTCAACGGTAAAAGGGAAAAAAGGGGTATGGAACTGAGGCAGATATCCGATAAGCCGTGCCCTTTGAGATCGATGGAGGCTTGTAATATCCTGTCCTAGTATCTTGATACTCCCATTTCTGAACGGCAGCATACCTGCAATGAGCCTCAAGAGAGTCGATTTCCCGCTACCGTTTTTCCCGAGAAGCGCAATGAACTTGCCCGCTGGCGCATAAAAGGTGACGTTCCGCAGCACGTCATGCCTTTGATATCCGAAATTGAGTCCACGCACATCTATTGCCATAGTCACTCCTCCCCAAACCTTAAGCGTTTCTTCTTAAGAAGATAGATAAAGAACGGGCTCCCGATTAGTGTAGTAAATATACCTATCGGTATTTCGAAGGACGCTATTGCCCTCGAAAAGTCATCGACAACAAGGAGAAATGAGCCACCAAACACGCAAGAGGCAGGAAGCGCCTTTCTGTTGTCCGTACCTACCATCATGCGAACCATATGCGGAACAGCAAGTCCGACCATCCCAATGACTCCCACAACTGCAACAGACGCTGTTGCTACTAGGGTGGCTGGTATCAAGATCAGCAGTTTTTCTCTTTCAGGGTTCAAGCCCACAGCCCTCGTCTCTTCATCCCCAAGCGCAAGGACATTCATCCTCCATCGCATTAAAAAGAGCCAGATGCCGCCCAACACGATTGGCGGTGCAGCCGATATCACCTTTTTCCAGCTCGCATTATGCATATTGCCCATGGTCCAATGAACAATCGTCTGAAGCTTGAAGGGATCTGTTAGAAACTGTACTATCGTCAGGCCTGAAGTAAAGATTCCTGACACAATAACTCCAGCGAGTATCAACGAAACTGTTGAAACGACTTTTCTGCTTATGGCAAGAAAATAGCTCATGGCGACTGCCGCTAGGCCGAAGACAAAGGCAGTAGTTTGCAAAGGTAGCGCGGGAATCGCCAGGGCAAGGGCGGCTCCAAAGGCAGCACCTGAGGATAGTCCCAAAATGTCAGGCGAAACGAGCGGATTTCTGAACAAAGCCTGCATCGAATTGCCGGACATCGTCAGGGCCGCTCCTGTCAGGAATACGAGGATAATTCTCGGTAGCCTTACATTTATAATAACCGCATTCACCAGCGCCTCGTCGTTCATAGACATTGTGGGAATATGCATACTCCTGAGTATCCATGAAAGTACGTCTTGCGGACCAACCACCTCTGAAGGGCCTATGAACAGGGAACCCAGCAGCAGGGGAAGCGGCAGCAGATATAAGAGCAGCTCTTTTACCCTAGTTCTCATTGCTATATTCCCTGTAGCTTCCTGCCATAAAGAGTCCTGAACATTTCCTCTTTTTCCTTTGCAAGATCGATATCCCTGAATAACTCCGGATGTGTCCATGTTGCAACGAGTTTCATAGAGTAAATAAACTTCAATGTCCAGAGGTCGCAGAGAAACGGGTCCGGCAACTGATATATCTTTTTATTCTGAACAGCCTTTATCATCTTCCATTTAGGATCAGCCAGAATGTCGGAAGGAGCTGTTTTTTCATTGGGCCACATTACAATGATATCCGGGTTCCATCCGATGAGGTCCTCCATTTTCACTACAGCATGCTCTTTTGAAATAGCGGCGCAGACGTTTTTACCCCCGGCCATATCGATAAGATCATTCACCATACTGCCGCCGCAGGAGGTCTCTAGGTTGCCCTGTGCCCACATAAAATAGACAGCAGGTTTTGTCCTTGCTGCCACAACCCTTTTCCAGATCCGGCTGATCTCTTCCTGAGCATACTTCACGAGTGTTTCAGCTCTTTGTGTACTGCCGGTCAGCTTGCCAAAATCCCTGATCTCCTTATAGACATCCTCTTTTTTAGAAATAAAAACCCCGTATACAGGAATGCCAAGGTCTTCGAGGGCGCTAATCGATTCCTTCTGGTCAGCCCATATAATCACAAGGTCCGGCTTCAGTGCAATGACACTCTCTATATTCACAAAATCCCAGTTGCCAGGGGCGGGAAGTGTCTTTCTCCTGATTCGACTGTCCATCGCCGCATAGTACGAAAAAACGCTGCTATTGTAGATATTGGCAGAGATGCCAACGATCCTCTTTTCCTCATTGAGCATATAGATACCACTAAGGGCGCTCTCTAACAGACAGACGATGCGTGTCACCGGCTTTTTGAAGTTCAGTTGTTTCCCCCTGAAGTCTGTGACCGTAATAGTATCGGGAATCACTGAGGCTACGTATGCCTGGGCAACCTGGATCAAAATGGTTATACTTATAATAACAGCCCAGCTTAAACATTGTCTGATCTTCATATATTTCAACCTCACATTTATCATAATAAACTGTATCCCCTCCCGGCGAAGGGAGGGGATACAGTAAATGCCACCCCGTTGCCGGGGTAAGGGAGAATAGTCATGGCGTTTTTCTTCAAAAACTGAGCTCCACTTTTGCAAGTGCATTAAAGCCGGGGTCCTGGAACTGCCATGGCATTTCGTATTTTTTATTGAATAAATTATTCAGATCAACGGACAGATTTACGCGGTAACTTTCGTTTTTGAAGAGAAGTTTTTGTACATTGACATTGACAATCCCGTATTTGCCGAACTCACGCCTGCTGCTCTTTGAAGTACTGTCGAAATATGCCCCGATATACTGATAATAGGAAGAGATAGCCATGTCGTAAGGCAGCTTTGCCGTAAGTCCTATATTCGCCATGTAGTTCGGAACGAATGGAATATCACTACCGTCCTGGTCCTTGTCTATGCTGTTTTTTACGGTAGTATTGGTGAATGTTCCGTTTACAAACCAGTTTAAACTCTTGCTGATCATCTGGCTCAGCTCGACTTCAACCCCATAGGCATAAGATTTCCCCGCATTGACCGATTGGGTCTGTGATGGATTTGTAGATACTACATTCTCGACAATAGTATCATCAATGACATTATAAAAACCACGTATCCCAAACATAAGGTTATTCATGACCCAGAAATCTCCGCCGAGATCAAGTCCCAGCCCTTTTTCGGGTTTCAGTCCCGGGTTCGGCAGTTGACCATTCTTACCCGGCTGTTGGTAGTCCGATAAATTGAGTGTTCCACCGACCGACTTTGCGGAAGGAACGAGGAAGCTTGATCCGGCATTTGCATACAGTCCGATTTCTTTTGTAGCGTTATATCTAACTCCTGCACTCCAAAGAAACCGGCTCCAGGATTTGTCTTTCACTGACGGTACGGTGCCGCTGATAAGGTAATAGTTATGCTTCGTATAATTAAAACGGCCTCCGGCCCTAAGAACCCAGTCGCCAAGGACAGCTTTTTCCTGAACATATAGGCCAGAGTTTATTGCATCCATATCATTGCCCGTAGATTGTACGCCCCCGACCTCAGCAAAGGTTTCATATGTTGCGAACTGGAAGTCCGAACCCAACGTAAGGAGGCTGTTCGTCCCGTGGCGGTAGTTGAATGACAGGTCTGCCGGGACGATATTCTGCTTCACGCCGTCCTTCTCGCGTAAACTCAGAATCGGGAAGTTATCCTCTTGCCACGTGCGGTCGTAATAGCGATAACCGAGCTTGAACTGCATGTTCAGATCCGTGTTCAGTCTGTTCTCGTAAACAGTATTGATCAGGTCGTACTGGTGCTCGAACCCGCGGTTTGGCCGGCCAGCATCTCCGGTATGCTGTGTGTGGTGGGCAAACACAGAAATCTTTGAATCGGGAGAGATAAAATAGGTCGTCTTGAAAAATAGTTTTGTCTTTTTGTACTCCGGGTCATCGATCATGTTCAGCCAGGAAGAAGTGGTCCCGTAGTTTGTATAGTCCGACTGCTCATAGGCGCCACCAAGAAAATAATGAAGAACGCCTTTGCTGCCTTCGTGGTAGAGTTTTGCAAGGAGAGTATTCCATGACCCATATCCCAGCGACAAGCTCGTCATTGGAGCACTAATGCGGTCTTTTGTAATAAGATTTGATATGCCTGCAAGCGGGGTCTGGTTCCCTGCAAAGTCCATGGTCATATAGTTTGAATAGAGAACCGAAGCCGGGCCGCGGTGCAGCTCCGCGTGGTCGAGATACATCGTATCAAGGCTCATCGTATCCACAAAAGAATCGATCGGCAGCCCATCAAGCAGATAAGCATTGTACTTTGGCCCGAGGCCGCCATATGAACCCCAGTTTGCATCATTGCGCGACAGCGGGTTCACGAAATTGCCAGGCAGATATTTAAACGTCTCAGCTACATTTCTGTTGGTGTAGCCAAGATTCTGTATCTCGTCATGCGTGACCACATCAATCTTATTGGTAACCTCGTCCTGACTCTGTGGCATTTTCGACTCGGTGATCACCATCTCCTCCATCGCGTACAACTTGCCTTCTTTGACTGCAATCTTGTTCTCGGCAAGTGATGTGGCAGTAAAACTCATACTGAACAGCAACAAAAGTAACAACCTTAAATACATAACATCCTCCTTAACTATTTTTTTTCTCACCCACGTTTTTGATAAAATCAAAAGCAAGGGGCTGTGTCCAACTGCGTCCTACGTAGGGCAGGGATGAATCCTCACTCGCAATTTGGTTCTTCCTGCCTTTTTATCACCTCCTTTCGGTCACTATGCTGTAGTTCCTTACTCCTGCAAGACGCAATACCCAGGATGGCTCAAGTGCTGTAACTTCACATCCGATGGCGCACAAAGTCAGTGAAAGAACACCGCTACCCGCACCTATATCAAGCACCTTCCAGCCCGGCTCTACCATTGTGGTGAGAACATCAATAATCCTGTCGTGGTAATTATTATGCTCCATCCAACATTTATACCACTTTGCAT
>Ga0272449_1002177_pt1 | contig 18567 bp, 12 predicted proteins | sample YNPCB0241_FD_198679 | JGI IMG/M metagenome (GOLD analysis project Ga0272449, IMG submission 198679) | Hot spring sediment microbial communities from Yellowstone National Park, WY, United States - YNP-CB-024-1 | ecosystem: Environmental > Aquatic > Thermal springs > Hot (42-90C) > Sediment... | reverse complement strand
GGGGGGAAGACCTTGAGGCCAAAGGGAGACTGTAGCACCTCGTAATCCCAATCGGTTGAAGCGACAATTCCGGCTTCTGGGGGTTTAATCTGCCGGTCTTCTATCTCCTAAACGCTTGACCTTCCGAAATCTTTCAATCTACCCTCTAGCAGGCTCGGGAGGTCTTGAAGACCTCCCGAGCTTTTCGGCAGCTCCTCCGCCCATTGACTCCGGAAGCTAAAGAAACCAAGGCATTCTCAAACAACCGCTGTCACTGGGATTCTCTCCAGGGGTTACACCTTCTAGGAAACCGCCAGACATTTTCCCGTATGAGGGGGCAAAAGGTACTTTGGAAGACCGGCAGTTGTGGTGAAGTTCCTCCTTAAACCCTTGGGTGGATCCGACCCCAAGGTTTCTTGAAGGTGGCCTTTGCACCTCCACCCTTCGCATGTTTGTTGCATCCTTCTTGTACCTTCTTATGAAGAGCCGACCGAAGCAAGGTTCCAGGCTTCTTGGGGGTGATAAAGCTTGGCAAAATGCCAATGCCCTGCTAACACCTTCCGCTTGCTGCCTTTCTTCCCCATCCCGGATGAAAACGGATCCCTTGCAAAATTGCGGAGGTTGTCAAGCTGGGGACAAAAAAGCGAATGGGTCTTTCGGTCCTTTGCCCTCCGCAGGAAACGCAAAATCCTTTTTACCTGTTGCAGGGCTCCGTCGACCAAGCCCCATTTCGATCTAAATGTTGGTTTTCAACCGTCAAAGCTGCTTCCGGACCGTTGTCTGTTGAAGTCCGCGGGGCAGCATCGGATCTGAATAATTTGCCTTACGATATAAGTTCACCCGCCAGCCCGAACAATTGACGAGGTAGTCCGGTCTGGGGAAGATGTCTTCCCGTTCGGATTTTTTGTGAAAAAAGTTCGCAAACCCACGGAAATTGCAAAGGAGTAAAATTCCGGCTAGCGATGTCCGCAGGATGGGGCTTTACCGGATAGGAGTCTCTCCGAAAAAGTCCTCTCGCCCGGTTTTGATGTAAGATTTTTTCCCGGACACCAAAAAACAGCACGGATGATGAAGAACTAGCTTTCAGACCGAATCTGAGGAGAAACACCGAGGCCAGGGTGAAGGAAAACCGTCGAATTCGTCCATTAAGTCTGAGTTTTCCCATTCCTTCACGGCCCGAATAGCACGGGGGAATCCTAGTGATGAGTCAAATAGCACATGATCCTTTCGGAGCGAAAACCACCCTCTCCACACCCACGGGAATAGTGGAGTATTGGCGGATCACACGGCTCGAAGATTTGGGATTGGTGCGGATCTCCGACCTTCCCTTTTCCATCCGAGTACTCTTGGAGTCGCTCCTGCGAAACTGTGATGGCTACCAGGTCACCGAGAGCGATGTGCAAAATGCAGCCCGGTGGGCCCAAGGTACCGCCGGGATGGTGGAAATTCCTTTTAAACCCGGGCGAGTGATCCTCCAGGATTTCACAGGTGTGCCTGCACTGGTGGACCTTGCCTCGATGCGGGAGGCTGTCCACCGTTTGGGAAAAGATCCCCAGATCATCAATCCCCTGGTCCCCGTGGATTTAGTGATTGACCATTCGCTTCAAGTGGATTGCTATGGGACCCCGGAGGCGGCCGAAGAAAACCTCCGCCTGGAAATGGAGCGAAATCGCGAACGTTACATCTTTCTCCGGTGGGGGCAAAAAAGCTTTCGTAATTTTCGGATCTTTCCTCCGGGTACCGGGATAATTCATCAAGTCAACCTGGAACATCTGGCCACCGTGGTGCAACTACAAACCCTCAACGGTCACAAGATTGCTTTTCCCGATACCGTGGTGGGCACCGATAGCCACACAACCATGATTAACGGAATCGGGGTTCTAGGTTGGGGAGTGGGCGGAATCGAGGCCGAGGCGGTGATGCTCGGCCAGCCGTTGCCCCTTCTTTTACCCGAGGTGGTCGGGTGTGAGCTTGCCGGCACTTTGCCTCCCGGGGTTACCGCGACCGATTTGGTCCTGACCATTACCGCCCTCCTTCGTCGGGAAGGGGTGGTAGGCAAATTCGTGGAGTTTTTCGGTTCCGGAGCCGACACTCTCCCTGTGCCAGATCGAGCCACCGTGGCCAACATGGCCCCCGAGTACGGAGCCACCGTCGGCTTTTTCCCTCCCGACCAACAAGTCCTCGACTACTTACGGCTTACGGGCCGATCGGCTCAACATGTCTCCCTGGTGGAAGCCTACTTAAAAGAGCAGCAGCTTTTCCGAACCCGGGAAACTCCCGTTCCGCGATACAGCAAGGTCGTGTATCTGGACTTACAATCGGTAGAACCTTCCTTGGCCGGCCCAAAGCGACCTCATGATCGTGTGCATTTGTTCCGAGTACCTGCCACCTTCCGGCAAGCCCTTTTAACCTCGCCAAAAGAACGCGGTTACGGCCTAGCCGATGGAGACCTCGAGAGAAAAATTCCGGTGGCCATCGGGGGCACTACAGAAATTCTCACCCACGGCTCGGTGGTTATTGCGGCCATTACGAGCTGCACCATCACAAGTAACCCCGGAGCCATGCTTGCCGCAGGGCTTTTGGCCCGAAAGGCCCTCGAGCGAGGCTTAAGGTCGAAGCCTTATGTGAAGACAAGCCTGGCCCCAGGTTCTCGGACGGTCACTCAGTACCTCCAAAAGAGTGGGCTTCAGGAGGCTCTGAATGCTCTCGGCTTCTTTACTGTCGGCTACGGATGTACGACGTGTATCGGCAATAGTGGCCCTCTGCCGGAGCCGGTCGCCCAAGCCATTCGCCAAGGAAATCTCGTAGCAGTAGCCGTCCTCAGCGGTAACCGCAATTTCGAGGGCCGAGTTCACCCCTTAGTGAAAGCCAACTATCTGGCCAGCCCGCCTCTTGTGGTAGCCTATGCCCTTGCCGGCCGAATCGATATCAACTTCGACACCGAGCCCCTCGGCTTTGACCCCGCCGGTCAACCCGTTTATCTCCGGGACATTTGGCCTACTCAGGAAGAAATCGCGGCGGTTCTTCGCGAGTGTGTTCGTCCCGAGGCCTTCGAGATCGCCTTCCGAGGGTCTTCCGAGCCGGCCGAGTGGCAAAACCTCGAGGCTCCGGAAGTATCTCTCTTTCCCTGGGATCCCGAAAGCACCTACATCCGCGAGGCACCTTTCTTCGAAGGTTTCTCTTTGCAGCCGGAGCCGATACAACCAATCCGGGGTGCCAGGGTACTTGTCCTCCTTGGGGATTCGGTGACCACGGATCACATTTCCCCGGCAGGTTCGATCCCTGCGGACAGCCCGGCCGGAAGGTACCTCATCGAACACGGGGTAAGTCCCGAGGAATTCAATAGCTATGGAGCCCGGCGGGGAAATCACGAGGTGATGATCCGCGGAACTTTCGCCAATATCCGTCTCCGCAATTTCCTTGTCCCCGAAGTGGAAGGTGGGTTTACCCGGCACTTCCCCGATGGACCCGTGATGCCGATCTACGAGGCCGCCAGGAAATACCAGGCCGAGGGAGTGCCCCTCCTTGTCGTGGCAGGCCAGGAATATGGATCCGGAAGCAGCCGCGATTGGGCAGCTAAGGGGACCCGACTCCTTGGAATCCGGGCAGTGCTTGCGGCTAGCTTCGAACGCATTCACCGAAGTAATCTCATCGGGATGGGGGTCTTGCCTCTCCAGTTCGCGGAAGGCCAAACCTGGCAGTCGTTAGGATTAACCGGCGAGGAGATATATGACATCGAGGGCTTAGAGGACGGACAACTCTCTCCCGGCTGCCATCTGCAGGTGAAAGCGGTTACCCCAACCGGGCAGGTCAAAGAGTTCGCAGTCCGTGTGCGGATTGACACCCGGGTGGAAATGGATTACTTCCGCCATGGCGGAGTACTTCCATACGTACTTCGCCAGCTCGTGGCTTCCCGCTGAAAATCTTCCGAAACCTCCCTTTTGTTGTCTGTCCCGGGCTGGCCCTCCGGCCCCTGGGCAGTCTCTAAAACTTCCGGTGTGCAGTTTGGACCGGATGAGTCCACTTGCACTCCGGAGGGAATGCGGTGATGGCGGAAATTTGCCAGACAACCCCTCGTGCTTTGCTGGTCTTCCCCAGCGAGAACCGCCTGTTGCGTTTTCAACCAGAGGGTCAGCAACCCCGCCCCAGGGAGTAAACGTGCCTCCACTTCCCGGCAAAGCCGATATTTTTCGGCTAATCGGAACTCCTCAAGCGATATCTTTGGGGTAACGGGATTTTTCCTCCTTTCTCTAAGCTAAATTTTCTTCGAAAGGATCCCGGGAAAAGGTTTTCCGCGGAAAAGCCCCGGGACTCCGAACAACTGCCCCGGGAGGATTCTGCCTGCAATCCATGGGTTTTTAAAAAACCTACCGGGCGGAGCTGTGAACCTTTGTAACCCGGCTACCTATCTCCCGGAGCTGGTGTAAAGCGTTCCTCACTGGCCGAAGAGGGGGAATGCTGGGTGTGTTATTCACAGTTTTCAGGGAGCTGACGGCTCAAGGCCTTCCACGGGTACACTGCTGCAGGCAACCTAAGTAGCAGTCCACCACGACATTAGTAAAAGAGGAGTCAGGCTATGAGTACACCCACCACTGTGACTTCTTCTCCGCCCATGAGCATGTGGAAATCCGAATACAGCGTAGGGGTGGCAAGATTGGATGAACAGCATCGGAAAATCTTCGAGCTGCTTTCCACCCTTCAGCAGGCCATGCTCGGAAAGAAAAGCCAAGACGTGCTCACCGGAATCATCCAGGAACTGGCCCAATATGCAAAAATGCATTTCACTTCGGAAGAGGCTTATTTCCAGATGTACGGTTATCCGGACCGCGAGGCACACAAGCGTGAGCACCAGGAATTTATCCAAAAGGTGCAACAATTCCAGGCCGACTTTGCCAAAGGCCGGGCCACCCTTTCCATCGAGGTTTTCAAGTTCCTAAGCGAGTGGGTCAAAAACCATGTTTTGGGGAGCGACAAAAAATATGGACCATTCCTCAACAGCAAAGGGGTTAATTGATCGCCGTCGGCCTCCAATCAACCCTTAAGACCGGCGGGACCGCCCCTACCGCTGGTTGGGCCCCCGGGTTCCAAGACTACGAGGGCTAAGCACCCCCATTGTCCGATCGCTACCAGAATAGCCTTCCTTCGACCCGAAGAAAAGTGTACCTCGGTCCTTTGCCCGGACATGATCGAATCTTGAGCACTTAAGCCGCGGAGACTTCGTCCGATAGTCCACCGAGAACAACAATCGGAGAAAGGCCCACAGCGTTTTATTTGAGAGTGGTGTTAGGCGGATTTCCCAGGCTTGATGCGGAGTAACCCGAGGATTGTGCCTCCCAACAAGTTATCCTTGTCCTCCTCGGGGATCTCTAGTCGCCGGATTTTCTCAAGCTCTTCGCGGGCAAAACTTACCAAATCGGGTTTCGGATGAGGACCATCCGTCCCCCAAATCATTCGCCTAGAGCCAACCCGCTGGACTGCCTCCTCGATTTTGTCCACCAAGACAACCCCACTCAAATCGAGAAAGACATTCTCACACTCCTCGGCAAGGGCAATAAATTGATCGACCAGCTTGGGATCGGTACAAAGGTACCTGCCCATGTGAGCGATAATCAGCGAGGTTTTGGGAAATGCCGTGGCCATCCTTCGAGCAGCCGAGATGTTTCCCAGGCAATCTATCAAACAAGGAACCCCAAGTTGACCGGCAAGTTCGAGAACAGGGTCTACCACATAGTCGGCCAACGTGCACTCACCCGCATGGATTTTGATCCCTTTGAAAAGACCGCCGACAAGGACCTCCTCAATCTCTTTAATCACCAGCCTCTGGTAGTGGGGCAAGGCATATACGTACGGAATTAGTCGGTCGGGATATTGAGCCACCGCTTCCCGAGCCATCTCGATCGACCGGCGGGTAGTGGTTGACATTGCAAACACGATCGACAGGTCAATTCCCACCGCGTCCATTACCCGCACAATGACCTCGGCCGTGTACTCGGTCTTGGCCGCATCCCCGTGCTTAAGATGCACATGAGAATCAACCACAAGCTTCTTTCGCGAGCCTGTATCATCGGCGTCTGCAGTTTCGCCCCAGCTAGCCACCACCCCGCCGAAGCCCAAATAACCGGACGTCCGAAGAAATTCCCTTCGCGACGTAAACCAAGGCATTTTCAATTGCCCTCCAAATTCGCGGAATTCCTCCGACAAGTAAACCCGATGCCAGGTTCGTTCGCCTATCCCCAGAGGTTGAAGCTAACTCCAAAGATCTCGCACCACAATGTCGCCGGAGCCGAAACTTCTGCCCAGTGATAATTCTCTCCTATTGCAAGCCACTAAATCATCCAAGTTTTCGTTTAACTCTGATCGATTCCTTCGTTTGGCCCTCCATTATCTACCGGGTTGGTCCCTTTCAAAGCCCATACACTAGTTTGCTCCCCGAATTTTTTGCGACACCAAGAGCTGGCATTAAGGCTGCTTGTTCCCACCGCCTGCAAAGCGGACTGCCACATCCGCCCAATCTCTAACCAGTTTAGCCGCCGGTTACCCGAGAAGGTACGACTTCTCCAGAAAACAGCCCCCTCCCCTCGCGAATTTCAAGTTCTTTGTCATTAAATTGCGGGGCCCTTGCGTATGAAAGAGTGGAAGACGTGGCTAAGACATACGAATCACAATCTCACCCAGCCCGGAAAAGTGGAGGGAAAAGGCGACGTATTCGCGAACTTCCAGCCGGCTTTTTTGAGAGGTCCTCGGTAACGGTAGACGATCGAGATTCGTATGAGCTTCCACACTTGAGTTTCCACAACTGCAAAACATACTCCGTGGCCTAGCTGATATCTACATTCCTTAATTTCGCATTCCGTAACACCATCTTATTCCCATCTCCATCGGTGGCTTCCGAAATCCGGACGACTGTCCCTGGGAGTCGCCGTATCGCTTCATCTAAAGTCCAAATTGGTTGCTGACTGGCTCCCGACTTCGGGCAGGCACCGAAGCAATCTCGTGGTTTTTCCGTGAAAAAAGACTCCCTTTTTGGTTCAAAAGGAGCTTGTGTATGCGAAAACAGTTTGTGGTGACTCTTTGGCTTGTGGTGTTTTCCTGCTGGCTGACTTCGGCTGTTCGGGCGGACCTCCCTCCCGATCCGGCCGAATTGGGCAAGCTTTGGCTGGAATCCAGCCCTGAACAGCGGATACACATTGCCGAGCAAATTGGCGAGGAAGGGGCCAGGCAGTATGCCCGTTCGCAAGGCTGGGAGCCGATCTTTGATGGCAAGGGGCGAACCGTTCCTCAAGGCTTCGACATGGTTTACCGGGATCCACGGACCGGAAAGATCATCGTCCTGGAAGCCAAAGGAGGAACATCCCCCCTGGGCCGAGGTTACGGGCACCTGCAGGGAACCCGCTCTTGGGCAGTTTCGGCCGCAGAGCAGGTACTTCACAACCCTGCTACCAGTGCGGCAGAGAAAGAAGCTGCCAAATGCATCATCGAGGCAGCCCGAAATTCCCAACTGGAGGTTCGAGTGGTTCGAACCGAGCACGTGCTCGGCAGCCCCAAAAATCCGGTGGTCGAAAAGGTCTTTCAAAACGCCTCAGACGAGCTGGTGGATCTTCAAAAGGCAAAGAGTTTAGCCGACGAGGTGGCCCGAAAGTACCGCCTTCCGTCCCGTTCAGGAGAGGTCCGGGGCTCTCTGAAGGAAGCACTCGAGGAAAAAGCCGATGATGTGGTCCGAGAAGGCCTTCGCGAAGTCCGCAGAGCTAGCGCCAATGCGTCGAAAGTGTTCGAACAAATGCGCACCTCGGTGCCAAGGTCTTCCCCACCCAGAGGAGCCGTAGGCCCGACCTCTAGGTCGGCGGCCATTCCACCCAAGGACAGCATGGCAGGTATGAGCTCGGCCACTCGCGGTGCAGCTAGTAGTGGTACGCGCGCGGTTACCAGTTCCACCCTGGGTACTGCGCAGGGGGTTCCTCGAGGGGCACTGGCAAGTGCGGAAACCTTGTTGGGGCCAGCCCTCCTTGCGTTCGACGCTGGGGTGCGGCTGGCCGAGGCACACCAATTGGATCTCGCTTATCAGCGAGGCGAGATCTCTCGCGAGGAGCGGGACAAAGGCAAAGCTCGCCTGACTGTGGGATTTTTTACCTCCAATGCTGGGGCCTTGGGCGCTGGATATGCGGGGGCTAGCGCCGGTGCTGCGGTGGGAACGATGATTTTTCCCGGCGTCGGCACGTTCGTCGGCGGGATTATCGGTGGCATCATCGGCGGGTTTGCCGGTTACTCAGCTGGGGAGGCGGTAGCCCAGGGGCTTGTCCAGTAAAGGGTTCAGAACTCCCTATGCCCGGTCCACCCGGAACATAACCGGGATCCGGGGTGAAGGCCGCCGGGGGTAACCTCCCCCGTTGCCCCCGGCGATATCCTTTGCGCTACGCTGCCAGGTTGGAACGGTCTGCCGGGCTTCGGTCTGCGGTCCTCGCCAGTTCTAGGCCATGCGTGGGGGCCCCTCGTGGGCCCCAACTTTTTTCGAACGATACCCCGCCGTAACGGATAAAACGGGTAAAGTGGGCAATGTCAATAATATGGGAGAGAACCGCACGCCTCCGCGAACCAGCGTCATCTCTGAATGTTGCGGCCTGCTCTCCTTTCTTCCCCCGGGGAAACGCCAAACCCCCTCCCGGTCTTTTTCCCGACCCGCTACCCTTTTTGCTGCTCTCAGTTTCCGCAGAAATTGCCCACGCGAGCAGGCGCGCAAAAACCGGCACAACTAAGGCAACAAAAGACCTAGAGAAAAACTCCGAAGAAACTATCGGTAGGGAGCCAGAAAAGGTTTTGCCACAAAATAGAGTACAGCCGGATCTGTTGGTAGCATACGCACCCGTCTTCAGTGGGCGATGGCCGACTCGAACGGCCGACTTCCACCTTGTAAGGGTGGCGCTCTAACCAGCTGAGCTAATCGCCCTTTGTTTCGATTCTATCCAATCCAACACCACAGTAATTCTAGCAAGAAACCACCATTTTCAAAATTCGAAGGGGATCCTCCCTGGAAGCAATCTCAACCAATCTCGAGAAGTAATCGACCTACTTCAACCACTTAGAAAGCCTCGCCCGCGTCCGGTTAGACTTCGCATCCGATTGGCGGGTGAATGGCCCCGCAGACAGGCGGAGTCCGCAGCTTAACCAGCCTGGGATTGCGGTCTCCCACTAACACAGATTTTAGGGCCTGAGCTATAGCGGGTTCAAGCTAACTCCTGGCTGATAAAAATCCTACGCCCAGCTACCAGGAATCCGGATCCCACTCAGGAAACCCCCTTTTGATCTATTCGATTCTGGGCCGACAGGAGGGGCTACTTCCCCCGATCTTTGACCACGCCATTGTCCTTTCGCCGGGCCATGGCCACCCGGGGTAGCCGAGCCAAATCCTTCCGGATATCCACGAATTCCAGTTCCGACTGGTTGGTGATTAAGTTTTTCACCTCCTCTGCTAGTCGCGGATTGATTTCCAAGAGAAGCCATCCGCCTGGATGGAGATGGGCCACCGCCTGGGGCAGGAGGGCTTCGATTACTTCTGTGCCACGCTGGCCGGCAAGAAGGGCAACCCTAGGCTCGTAGTCCCGCACGTCCGTGGGCAGTTCCCCCAGTTCGTCTTCCCGCACATACGGAGGATTACTGACAATGAAATCAAAGCGACGGTTTTCAGGTAGACCAGTCAATAGATCACTTTGGACAAACTCGATCCGGTCCGCCACCCCATGGAGTTCAGCATTTTCCCGGGCCACCTTTAAAGCTTCAGCACTGATGTCAATAGCGGTAACGCGGGCGGAAGGAAGGTGCTTGGCGACACAAACGGCAATGACACCACTTCCGGTACCAACGTCGCATACTTCCACAACTTTTTCGGGAGGAAAGGTCTTGGCCAGATCAAGAAGGGTGGTCACAAGAAGTTCCGTTTCCGGGCGGGGAATGAGCACTGCAGGCGTAACTCGGAAAGGCAGGGAGAAGAACTCTCGATAGCCAACCAGATAGGCGACGGGTTCGCCGGCACCCCGGCGACGAACTAATTCGCGGAATCGACTTCGGGCTTCCTCATCGGGCTCACGATCGTAGCCGGTGTACAGCTCGATCCTCTGACATCCTAAAGCATGGGCAAGAAGGAGTTCCGCATCCAGCCGAGGGGTGGCCGAGCCACGATTCCGGAAGTATTCCGTGGTCCACTGGAGGAGCCGACCGATGGTCCACCTTTCTTCCGCCATGCAGGTCTCCTGCGGCATCCAAAACCGCTAGGGCAGCTTTCTCCCCTCACTTGTAAGCTTGTTAACTCGGTCGGCGGACAAACCCCGAGAACACTGCAGGAACCTTATCCCCGGAAGCCGCAGAGCATTTGGATAAAACTTATGCCCAACCGCTCAAACCCGAACTATTTGGTGGCCCCCAATCCAAAAGCCTCTCGATACCCCCGCTTTTCGTAATCGAGCAGGGCGTCGATGATCGGATCGAGCTTGCCCTCCATAATCTGATCGAGTTGATAGAGTGTGAGGCCAATCCGATGGTCTGTCACCCTGTTTTCCGGGAAGTTATAAGTGCGGATACGTTCGCTCCGATCGCCCGTGCCAATTTTGCTTCGGCGTTCTTGAGCCCGCTTTTGTTCCTCCTCGCGACGACGCAATTCGTAGAGTCGAGCTTTCAAAACGCGAAGAGCCTTAGCCCGATTTTTATGCTGGCTTCGCTCATCTTGAATGGTAACGACGATTCCGGTGGCCAAGTGGGTTAAGCGGATGGCGGAAGCCGTCTTATTGACGTGTTGACCTCCCGGTCCACCCGCATGGAAGACGTCCTCGCGGTAATCCTCCGGTCGAAGCTCGATTTCGATATCCTCAGGCTCCGGAAGGACCGCCACGGTAGCCGCGGAAGTATGAATTCGGCCGTGGGCTTCCGTTTCGGGAACCCGCTGCACGCGGTGAACGCCACTTTCGTACTGCAAGCGGCGGAAGACCCCCTCCCCCTCCAAGCCCACAATCACCTCCTTAAAGCCGCCCAAATCGGAGGGGTGGGCATCCATCACCTCCCATTTCCAACCCCGGCTCTCCGCATATCGGCGGTACATGTTGAAAAGATCGCGGGCAAAAAGGGCCGCCTCCTCACCCCCGGTGCCAGCACGGATTTCCAAAACACAGCTATTCCGCTGGGCATCCTGCCCACCGGTTGTAAGCTCAAGGATCTCCTCCCAACATCCTTCCCGCTCAGCCCGAAGTGCCGGGAGCTCAGCCTCGGCAAGTTCTTTCAACTCCGGATCATCACCCTCCAAATAAGCTTCTGCCTCCTCAATTTGGGCGTTAAGCTCCTTCAAACGCCGATAACGGCAGGCAATTTTGGCCAAACTCCCGTGCTCCCGGAGGATCGGTCCAAGCCGAGCGGGATCGGCCAGGACCGCCGGGTCGTGCATCGTCCTTTCGAGCTCTTCAAACCGCCGGAGTTTTGCTTCCAGCTCGTCGCGGAGACTTGAAGCCATTGCCCACCCAATCAAATTACCCAGAACGAAAAACCCAGGACTGGCACAGAACTCTGCACCAGCCAAGACTTCCTTGCGATTGTCAGTTCCGATCTTCCAACCGAAGCTTTATTTCTTCTTCCGCTTCAGACTTGCAATCTCGCCGGAGCCGAACTTAGTCATGAATCGCTCGATTCTCCCGGCAGTATCTACGTACTTTACCTTCCCGGTAAAGAAAGGATGGCAAACGTTGCAAATGTCGACTTTGATCTCCGGTTTGGTACTGCCGGTGATGAAGGTATTCCCACAACCACATGTGACCTTTGTTTCATAATAGGGCGGATGAATTCCCTCTTTCATTGTTAATCCCCTTGCAGCTGTTATGTTGTTAGTGATTTTCCAGTCCGACACTTCTTTCTGAAAGAAAACTGGTTCCTACTGATCCTCTAGGTTTAGTGCCAACCTCTGCCGCAATCCCCTCTCGTTGGTACTTAACTTTCAGTCTCCTACTAGCGGAGGACCTACTCGGAGGGAATCGGTCCCTATTGCCGGACACAGCTTGGCTCCGGCCGCTATCCCCCCGAACCCGGGTCCCGCTAACCTCCTACGCCCTGTGGAGTCGCTTCAGTTCGCGAAAGCCGGTTTGATTTGTCGTTGTTCCTTCGTGGGCTGGCGGCCGTAATACCTACCCTATATGTCAGATTTCGAGACCGCCACCGTAATTCTCCGAATCTTTACCCATCCGTGGAGAAAGAACCTGCCGCTGCCCCTCACCCACGGCGGTCTTCCCGACCCCGGTTATCCCATCACAGAGTAAGTGCGGGAATACGCCAGGCGAGGGAAAAGAATTCCATCTAAGGGGTAGGCTTTCGCGAACCACTCTGCCCGGGATCTCGGCTTGAAGTCGGACGCCCCCTCATACCGGCAAATCCGCCAAATTTCTGTTGGAGAATCCCGGGCAGGGAAATCCGGTCTAAAAAACCTCAGATTTTTCATAATATCGCGGTCCGGCCACTCCGACAACGTGGAAGGCAAAGGACAATCCGCGTTCTTGCATGTTTATGCTCATCTCCCACAAAATAAGTGATTATTTTTCCACCGAGAACCACATCTCCTCAACTTGACCGAGACTTAAGGGGTGGCAGCCGTGGCGATCACTTACCCGGGGGGAGTCCCCGAACCCGAACGCTTTTTGGAATCCTAATCACGAATCGTTGAAAGCCGGCCTGGCATCCGCGGAATGACCCGAGATCTGCCCTATGTCTGTCTGCTGTGTCTTTCTGCTCGACGCATCCTCCTACCCTCAACAGGCAAGGAATTCAGGGGAGTTGGTCCCGCTTTCGATCGCCATCTTGAACACAGCGGAGACGTTTCACCTGTGCGGTTTGACGAGGATCGGAAATGCTCCCCCTCCGCCAAAACTCCTGTGTCTCGGAGAACCCCCAGCTTTTGCTCCTACCAAACGTTACGAGGTACTGACAGGGGGGGCCGCCGTTCCCAGCTCCAGGAATAGTGGCAAGATAGCATTCGTACCAACCATATGGCACACAAAAAACGGGGATTTCCTGCACAAGACCCTCCGAATCTCTTTTCAAATTAGCTTGATTGCTCCCAAGGCCTCACTTCGTCAGCTGGGTCAAAAGGACACGAACGAAAAGCGAGGGTCGACAAAACATCGGTCCGGCAAATGGATTAATTAGTATCACGGGAAAGCTAGAGTAGAATTCACGGGGGAGTAAGCCGGGTTGGGGTGCCTTCCTCACTAACCTTGAAAAACATCCGCTGAAAACAATGGCGGAATGTAACTCCGAACACGCCTGTGCGGATTGAGGCCCCAGTTTTCAGGGGAGGCTGACCCTTATCCGACCCAGCTGAAAGACTTCCGGGCCAGGTGTTGCGGCAGCCCCCTTTCAATGGGAGAGTAACCCCAGAAGTCACCCGCACTTGCCAAAATCGCAAACCCTCTTCGGTGGGAAAATGGATCAATCCCTCAGCCAACAGATCAAAAAGGAAGCTCAAAACCTGGGATTTGATCTGGTGGGGATTGCCCCGGCCGGGGAGGCTCCTCATTGGGATCGGCTACGCGAGTGGGTTGAGCGGGGATTTCATGCCGGGATGGAGTATATCCCCCGACGGCTTTCGACCTACCGTCATCCTTCGGGGGTCCTCCCTGGTTGCCGGTCCCTGGTGATGGTAGCTGCCAGCTATCCGCCGGTTCCCCTCGCAAACATCCCCCCAGGTTTGGGCCGAATAGCCGCCTATGCCACACGGACGGACTATCACACAGTGCTCCGGGAAAAACTTCGCCTTCTCGCCGGCTTTATAGAAGCATTGATTCCTGGGACCCAAACTCGGCCAGCGGTCGATACTGCACCTCTAATGGAACGCTCCTTCGGGTGGCTTGCAGGGCTGGGATGGATCGGAAAAAACACAATGCTGATCCATCCCCAGTTTGGCAGTTACTTTCTGTTGGGGGTTGTGTTGACTACAGCCGAGCTCCCCCCCGATCCGCCCTTTTCGAAAAACTACTGCGGCCGATGCCAGGCATGTTTAGAAGTTTGCCCAACCGGTGCTTTGGTTGCCCCTTTTACCCTTGATGCCCGCCGGTGCATCAGCTACTGGACAATCGAGGCCAAGACTGTACCTCCTGCCCGGCTGCGGCCGTTCTTCGACCAATGGTTTTTCGGATGCGACTTATGCCAGCAAGTTTGCCCGTGGAACCGCCGCATCCTCCGCTCAGGAGGTGTTCCAGGCACAGAAAGTCTGTTGGTGGTCGAGGCTCGCCAGCTTCCACCGCACGTGGCGATGTCCGAGGTTCTTCGAGCATCGGATAGCATCCTCCGACAATGGTTTCGCGACACACCCTTGTGGCGGGCAAAGCCGGCTGGCCTTCGTCGCAACGCAGCCATCGTGCTCGGCAATTGCCTACGAAAAGAGATGCCTAGTTATGAGAACGGATGTTCAAATGCTGCCGGCCGTTCGGATATTAGCCCTTCAAATATTAGTAGTGGGTCAGCTACCCCCATCGGGCAGCTGACAAGCAGGTCGAAAAGATCTCCGGGGGATTTTCCGGAAAATGCGGCTCAACCCCTCTCCCCTCAGGCCGCTGATTGGCAAGACGTGTTGGCATCCGCTTTACAAGATCCCGATCCTTGTGTTCGCCGGGCGGCCGCCTGGGCCCTCGCCGGACGACCTACTCTGACCGTTGGAAGCATCCTTCACGAAGTTTTCGCTCGAGAAACCGATCCCGAAGTTCGGCAGGAAATTTCCGCCCTCTTGTCAGAAATTTCCACCGCTTCCGGTTCCTCGGCGGAAGGCCCGTAATCCCAAAGCTCTCGCTTAACATTGTGGAGACGGAGGAATTCTCCCATCTTGTGATATACACATTTACACTTCCCGAATGATCCTGGCTGAGCAACTGAATGCAGCAAGGAAGAGACTCCACGACTTGCCGAGAGATGGCTTCCCGGGCCATGTCCGCCAATCGTCGGTGGGCTAAAAACCTTCGCAGATCGAGACTAGGACCCGGATATAAAAATGCCGAACATATTTGCGAACCGGATGAACGTCCTCCCGCCTGGCTGAGAGATTTGAGTCCGTTTTGCCTTTGGCGGCCCAGATCTGGCTGAACTCCTTGGACTTGCAACCCGAGGGAGCCTTGGTGGCCGATTTTGCCCCTCGGTTTGAAGGGGTTTTCTCAGAGTAGGCCCTCTTCAGAGCTGGGAGGCCGCCTACAACCCGCGGAGAAAGCCTATAGCCCGCTTCATTTCCTCCCGGGGCTCACAACCCGGCGGACAACTCACGCAAAAGTATCCGCGATAGTTCCACTCCTCCAACTGGGCCAACAGTTGCAGCCAATCCACGGCCCCCAAACCTAGCGGGACAAGATTTCCCCGATAATCGAGCAGATCTCCGGCGGCATCCGTTGCATGCACATGCACCACCCATCGGCCAAGAATGGCAGCCGCTTGTTCCGGCGAGTAACCGGAAATTCGTAAAGCCCCAGGATTCAAGGTGATGCCAATTAGCCCCTCGGGGAGACGGTTGAAGAGATTGGCGAGTCGCTCCGCCGGCTCAGTCCCCGTCTCTGCCGCCAGGATGGCCCCCGCCCGATTGGCGTAAGCAGCCAGATCGGTGAGCACCTCGAAGAGAAGCTTCCAACGGTCACTTTTCTCATCCTCCGGCACTCGGCCGACGTGATTGACCACAACCCGAGCCCCCAAGTGATAGGCCATCTCCATGGCCGACTTCGTCTTCGCAATTCGCCAGTCCAGCTCTTCCGGGGTGTCATAACCCAGAGGGGTGCGAAATCGTATGGCCGCCAAGCGAAGGCCAAAGTCTTCCAGCCAGTGACGGATTTCCCGAATCCCCGTGCGGGAAAGCTGGCCGGGTGCAAGTTCTCCCTTTGCCTCCAGCTCGACCGCGTCAGCACCCAGTTCCCGAGCCGTCTGCAGGGCCTCCTTGAATGGCTCCTCCAAAGCCGCTAAATCCACCGCGATCCGTAGCTTCGCCACGTTGTCCCCTCCCTTTGCTTGATGACAACAGCGTCCTTTCTCCGACCGCACCCTCTTCAGCGTTTAAATTACGTCCAATAGGGTCGAACTGGCCCACTTAGGTTGAGGCCGATTGGCTTTCTCCCGAATGGTTTAAATCCTCTCCGCAACAATTCTTTCCAATTCTTTCAGAACGAATTCCTTCCCACCGGAACAAGTTGGTTCTTCCATTTCCCCCAGGGTCAGACCGTCCATATCTTCCAAGCACCTTAGCTGAACGACTTAGCCCCACTTTTCACACCTACTGCCCCCGCACTGTACGAGGGAAAGTTCCAACGGAAAGAGTGCCCTCTACTCAATACGATAGATTGGTTTAGGCGGGAGTTCTCACCGCCGGTTGCAATTACGACCCCCAAGCGAACACTGGTGATCCCGATCACGAGGTAGGATTGAATTGGGCAGTGGACCCAGACGGCTCCGGCCAAAAGGATAGCACTGGGTTATAAGATCCGTTAATAATCCGGGAGACAATCCGCCTGCCAAAGCCAAGCACAGGTTTAAGGATTGGCTCCAACAACCCGAATAAAGATCATCCCGCAAGTACACAAAGTCACCTCATGTGAAAAGCACCAGCTGTCGCAACAATCATACTCCAATATGATCAACATTTGGTGGTGCATTACCTGTGGTACTTTAGTTGTCTCCCTGGGTTTCGAGAAAGCCCCCCCGGGCACGGTAGCAGCCTTCTCTGAAAGTCCACCCTCTCCCTTTGCGGGCAAACCTTCGGCTCTGGAAGCTGACCAGCCAAAATACCCGCAATCCCCTGGTCTCTCCGAGCCGGATCCCCAATCGGCTGGGGAAACGACTCCACCTCAAGGGGCACAGCTTGGAACCAGTGAAAATCTTCAACATCAAGAAAACCAAGATAGTCCGAGCTTCGGCAATAGACCGGGTCTCCTCGTCGTGCCAGCAGTTGTTGCGAGGTTGCACGTTTCTAAAACGATTGCCCAACCGGTGGTGGTCTGCCAATTCGACGAGCGATGTGACCGGGACTACGACGGTTGGCCGGATGAGTGGTTTCGTGAACGTAGCCGGGAGTTTCCCCGGCATCCCATCGTCCGAATAGTCCACCGCGGACAAAGTGCCCCCGAAACACCCTCTAAAAATGGCAGTAAGTTCTCCTCCTCAGGGGTAGATGCTACCGCTTCCCAGCTTTACTCACCGCCACCGCTTTCCGGCCTCCTCATCCGCCCCGAAGGAGGTGGGGTGTCGATTGCCCGGCCGGTGAGCTTTTCGCCTTCTGTAGATTACCTCCTCCGCGTGGAATTTGAGGTTCGCGATTTGGTCGGGGGCTTTCTCATCGAGCTAGAAACTCACGATCCCGCGGGCCAGTTTCGGCCCCAAAAAGTTTCCCGGCTTTTTCTTTTTGGCGAACCAAAACGGCCGCCCAATCTCCGGGAGGGAATCGAGCGAACCAACCAACCGGTTCAATCGGAGGGCAATGATGTCTCTGCCCAGTCTCCCGGTCTGGAGGCCTGGCTCCATTTGAAGGTTGATCCCCGGAAGAAGGTAGACTCTCAGGGAGTTCTCCGGCTTCGGGTGTATCCCTCCTCCAGAAGCCGCCGAGAAGGCGAGGTTTGGATCCGATCTGTAACCCTTTGGCAAATTCCTCATGTAGAGACCAAACTGTTGCCGGCTAGTCAAATTGCACCGCTCGGAACCCCCATCGAGGGGAAAATCTGTACACATGTTGTCACTCCTGAAACCGGTTTCCCCCAACCGGCACAAGGGGAGGTAATCCTGCAGGATCGAAAGGGAGACACTGTTACACGAATTTCCCTAACCTCGGACAAACGCTCCGCCGGCGAGGAGGCCCCAAGGAACCCGTCGAAGTATCTCAAGGAATCTGAGGGTAATCCTCCGGAGGCAAGCCCAGCAGAATCACTTGCCGAAGAACACAACCAGCCTATCCCCGAGGGAGTAGCAGGTGCCTCGGAAGGTAATCCCGAATCCCAGGAGTGGGCATTCCAATTCCTCCCCCCAAAACCCGGGTATTACCGGGTCTTGATTCGGCTTTTGAACCCCGCCGGACAACTCATTCGTGAAGAAATTTGGCCCCTTGCCGTCTTGCTGAATCTAAACCCTAAGGAGACTCTAATAAGAAAAGTGCCACTCCCATCTGGGGTGCACTCCCGGAGCGACAGTTTCGAAAGTTGGTCCCGAGTGCTGGGCTGGAGCATTTCCCCCCACACACTAATTCACTGGGGAGGAAACCTGGCCGATGTCCTTCCTGAGTCCGGCATCGGGTTGCTCCGCTGGGAAGCAGGCGAGCCGGGATCATTTGTGTTCCCCCGATGGAATGCCTCGGAGGGAATGCAAACCATTCTCAAAAGTTGCCGAACGGCCGGCATTTCCTTCGGCATCCTGCTATCCCGCCCTGCCTCCCCACACGAAGAGTTCTCCCAGCGGTGGGGAAAACACCTGGAGGTCTTTCCGGCTGAAGTGCTCTCCCAAATGCATTGGCTCCAACTCGGCTACGAAGCCAACCCTCTTTGTTCTTCTCAGCAGGAAGCCGAAGCGGAGTTTCTTCGCCTTTCCCACGGGTTAACCGCGGAATTACCGATCCGC
>Ga0272449_1002176_pt1 | contig 18573 bp, 20 predicted proteins | sample YNPCB0241_FD_198679 | JGI IMG/M metagenome (GOLD analysis project Ga0272449, IMG submission 198679) | Hot spring sediment microbial communities from Yellowstone National Park, WY, United States - YNP-CB-024-1 | ecosystem: Environmental > Aquatic > Thermal springs > Hot (42-90C) > Sediment... | reverse complement strand
CTCTCTTCTACTAATGGGACCGCTATGACTCAGACCTTTAACAGAAGCCTTCTGGGCAGAAGATGGATTTATGTTCCAATCGGGGCAACCATACACCTAATACTCGGCTCAATATACGCTTTCAGCGTCTTTAGAAAACCTTTAGAAACACTTTGGAACATATCGGTTACAGAAAGCGGGCTACCCTACCTTGTTTTTCTAGCCGCATTCGGATACATGATGCCTTTCGGTGGAATGATTTTAGAAAAAATTGGACCTAAGAAGACTTCGATACTTGGAAGCGTACTTGTTGGAACAGGATGGGTCTTGGCAAGCTTTTCACAAAACGTTTATGTTTTAACATTACTTTATGGCGTTCTTGGAGGAATCGGTGTAGGCATTACATATGGTGTACCTATTGCTGTTTCTACAAAATGGTTTCCAGACAAGAAGGGATTGGCTATAGGATTAACGGTTTTAGGTTTTGGGCTATCAGCGCTTATTATGGCTCCATTGATGACCTATCTTATTATAAATATTGGGCCCCTTTCAACATTCGGTTACCTTGGAACTGCATTTTTAATAACACTAGTCATACTTTCATTACCTCTAAAGTTTCCACCAGAAGATTTTAAATTTGAAAACAAAAGCAGTGTTCAAACAGGAAAAGTTTCAAACGATTATACACCATCTCAGATGCTTAAAACTAAAAGCTTCTACGCGCTCTGGATAGCGTATACCATTGGAACAACAGCAGGACTAATGGCTATAGGCATTTCAGCACCATTCGGTAGAGAAGTTGCAAAAGTTGACCCAGTAACATCAGGATTGGCTGTCTCAATCTTCGCAGTCTTTAACGGGTTAGGAAGACCCCTGTTTGGTTGGCTTACAGACAGAATTACTCCAAGAAAAGCAGCATTACTCTCGTACACTATGATCGTTCTAGTATCATTGGCATTAGCCTTTTTTGGAGAAGGCAATGTGATTCTATACTTAATTGGCTTTAGCGTTCTATGGCTTAATCTGGGTGGCTGGCTTGCAATAGCTCCAACAGCAACAGCATCATTCTTTGGGACAAAGTTTTATGGAAAAAACTATGGCATCGTCTTTACAGCATACGGTACAGGCGCAATTATAGGAACATTAACCTCCGGCGTATTGCGTGACATTACAGGAAGCTATCTTTCCTCATTCTATGTAGTAGCACTACTTGCGATTTTTGGGATAGCAATAGTAATTCTACTACTTAAGAAGCCTAGTGCACAATAGAACAGCATATCCCAAACCAATTTTTTATTCTCGCAAAATTTATATCTGAATAGTTGTACTTTCATGAACATATTATATGATAGAAATAGATGGCGGCGAAAAAAGTGGTAGTGGTACAATATTAAGACTTTCCATAGCCCTAGCCTCAATACTAAACGAAGAGTTACACATCTATAACATTAGGAAGAAGAGGGACAATCCAGGACTAAGGCCGCAGCATTTGGAGGCTGTCTTGACAGCGGCTAAGCTAGTTAATGCTGAAGTCAAGGGCGCATACTTGGGTTCAAAGGAACTTTGGTTTAAGCCTGGTGCGATAAAAGGTGGGAATTTTGAAAGCGAGATAGGTACAGCTGGAAGTATACCGATGCTTTTTATGACAGTATTGCCGATTTGCATATTTAGTAAAGATAAAGTGAATTTGACCGTTAAAAGGGGTGGCACAGACGTAAGAGCTTCGCCCACTATAAACTATCTGAAATATATTATGTTAAGGGTTTTAGGTAAAATTGGAGTTAAGGCAAATATTGAAGTGAAGAGGTACGGATACTATCCCGTCGGAGGAGGTGAGGCAACGCTTTCAGTTGAACCTTCGAGTACATTGCAGCCGATAGTGTTAGATGAGTTTGGCAATGTGAAGGAATTGCGTGGCATTTCAGTATGCACATACTTAAGGGATAGGAAAGTTTCTGAAAGACAGGCTTCTGCAGCGTTGAAAGAGTTGAAGGCAAAAGGTCTAGAGGCGAAAATTGATATCGTGTATGATGAATCAAATCCACTACAGAAGGGTAGTTCGATAGTCTTATGGTGTGAAAGCGACAAGGGAGCGATTTTGGGTGCAGATTCTATTGGAGAAGTAGGCAAGTCAAGTGAGGTTGTAGGAACAGAGGCTGCTAGAAAGCTTGTCTCAGAAATAGAGAGTAGGGTTACGGTGGATGTTCACATGGCTGACATGCTCATACCATATGTCGCTTTATCAAGAGGGGAGTCAACCTTTACTGTCAGAGAGATCACAGACCATTTAGAGACGAACATTTGGCTCTGTGAAAAAATTTTGGGAGTAAGTTTTTCAATAAAAAAGGTTGACGGAAGATTTAAGGTTACGAAGATGTGAGAGGCTATGGCCAAGGTTAAGGTTAGGGGAATATATTCAACTGCATTAAGCAAGCTTTTCATTGAAAATGGTTTTAAAATAGTGCAGCCGTCTGTGGAAATTGTTAGAAGGTTAAATCTTGACCCAAATGAAGAAGAATTTGATGTAGAGGTTAGAGATAGGCTTGACAGGAACGGTGTGATAGTTATTGGAAAAAATGAGGCCGCAATGGACGTGGTGAGGGTTTTGAAAGAAAATTTGGATGACCCAATTTTCAGGTTTCTAACAGCCCCGCATCTAGTCAACTGTATCATCGACGTAATATTGCCTCTATATTCTAAAAGAAAGTTGGACGAAATGAGGAGGGCTGTTACGCCGACACTAGATGACCACCATCTTTTCAAAACATGGAGTAACGAAATTTCATCGTATGTTGAGCAGGCTGAAAAATTACTGGAAATAGGATATCCTCTAGAAAGTGTAAAACAGCTTTTTTACTCGGTTATAGAAAGATATCTTCCACGAGAGGGTGATAGAATAAGAATCTTACATTATAAGCTTAACGGACAAGTGTATGAGCTTGGTACAGCTACTGTAAAAAAATTTTTTGACAAAAGACTAGAATATTCAAGGGTTATAAGAAGTAATGGATACTATGATGGGCTTGAGGTCCAGAAAGAGCAGAACGACATCGCAGAATCTTTTACAGAAATTGGGGAAATGTATATTGTCACAAAATATTATTCTAGCAGTGGTGGATTTAAGGGCGCCTACATAAACTTTGGAACAGGAGTCGAACTTATCTTGAATGGAATAAGGTATGTTGACCTCGAAATCGACCTATGTGTTTATCCCGACAGTTCAGTAAAAGTGGTTGACGAGGAAAGGCTTGAGGAAGCAGTTGCTAAAGGCACGGTTAGCGAAAAACTATATAATATGGTTAAAGGAAAAGTTGATTCCATAATTTCAAAGAGTTCTTTAATCTAAAATTTTAACCATGTAATATGCGTCTTCACCGTCAGGATAATATTTTGGAATAAGATCCACTATTTTGAAATTGAATTTTTGGTAAAATTTTATGGCACCAAAGTTTTTGCACCCCACCTGCAATTCAACTTGTTTCACAGTACCCTCTACCTCTTTTAAAAGCTTCTGCATCAACATACTACCAACACCTAAGCGCCTATATTCTGGCAATACAGCTATAGAGATAAGCGAACATTTAATTGATTTAATCGAATAAAGTATGTATCCAACTATTCGGCCTTCAATGTTTTCAGCCACCAACATTCTAGTCGATTTTTGCTTCAAAAGTTCAGTAAAAATTTCCTTCGAATACGGGAATTTAAATGAAGCATTTTCTACTTCCAAGACACCATGTAAATCATGCTCATCATATTCCCTAACTCTTATCATGTTCGTCCAACCTCCCAAAATGTTTGCTAATTAAAGTTTGAATACTGCGAGCGGCACAAGCATTTCATCTAAGCTTAGGCCACCATGTGAACCCTTTTTAGCACGTTCTCTGTCTCTTTCAGAATATGGATAGAGTAGGGCATCGTTTCCAAAGGCAACTGTGGTCAGATCACCTACTCTTTCTTCAACCTTAACCTTTTCTTTAGTGTCCTTCGGTGTACCATAAAAGCCTTTATCCAAAAGTTCTTGCGAATTTAGTATTTTGAAACTTTCTAGCCTATTTTGGAGCAAACTTTTTAATTCATCCACTTTTCCCTGCTTTGTGAATAAAAATGTTGCTCTACTGTCTCCAGCTGGAGGTATTATTAGTTGCTCAAATATTTCTGGCATGTCCTTTATAAAAAGAATCTTTTCAGTATATGCTTGCCCATGATCGGAAGTTAATATGAATAATGTTTCAGACCTTATCCTACTATCTAATTTTTCATACAAAAACGTTTTAACCAAATTTTCAAAGAACATGAATTCGGTTACAGCTTCCTCCGAAAAGGGACCGTACAAGTGTGAAATAGCATCGTATCCTGGATAGTAGGCTATTACTAGAGTTTGACTTGAAGATTCCAGAACCCTTTTAAGGTTAACAATAAGGTCTGTTGCAAGCGCATACGTGCTCACCTTTTGTCCCCTATAAAGTATCTTAGAAAGGCCACTATCTATTGTAGAAAATCTTGTAAATATGCGTACATCTATACCTTCTTCTAAAACTTTTGCAGTCCAAGGATCTTTTTCGATGACAAATTCTTGCATTACACTTTCATTGGGGAGCCAACCGTAGACTGGATTAAAGTTCAGCATGTCTAATATTAGACCAAATGATTTCAAGTACATCGTGTATCCTATAATTCCATGTTCTACAGGTGTGAGAGTTGTGAAGATGCTTGTTAAAGCTGTAGAAGTAGTCGATGGAAATGTTGAGGTTATTGGCATAACATGTCCTTTAGCATTAGAAAAAAGTGTAGGAGAATTTTCCAAACGATTTCTTAAAAAGTTATATCCAAGCCCATCAAAAATAAAGAATACAACCTTATTTATGTTGGAGAAGTCAGCTGATTCAATAGAAATTTTAGGTGGCAGAAGACTTCCTATACCGAAAACCTTTCCAACAATAGAATATAAATTGACTACATTAAGATTCTGGTAATCTGGCGCAATAAATTTTTCGTCAAAAATCTTTTCCCTTAAAGGTTCAATAGAACCTTCTACAAAATTTCTGCCTAAAGTCATCTTACTCATCATACATACCGCAAGCATTTTAAAAAATATTTATACAACATTATTCCAAGAATATTTATGGAATTCTTTGAAACTGTTATTAAAAGAAGGTCTGTTAGAGCTTTCAAACCGGACTCCGTGGAAGAATGGAAGATAAACAGACTTTTGGAAGTAGCCAATCTCGCACCTTCTGCAGGAGACCTTCAAGCTTACGAAATAGTTGTTGTAAAGGATAGGGAGAGAAAAAGGAGACTCTCTGTTGCAGCATTAGGACAAGATTTTATTGAAGAGGCTCCAGTAGTATTTGTGTTCTTAAGCAATCCTAAAAGGTCCGCTAGGAGATATGGTAGGCGTGGTACAGAACTCTACTGCATACAGGATGCAACCATTGCAGCCGCATACTTACAACTTGCTGCAACTGCTCTAGGTCTAGGCAGCGTTTGGGTTGGAGCCTTCCACGATGAGGAAGTAAGTGAATGTGTTAATGCTGGAGAACTTAGGCCAGTGGCAATAATTCCTGTAGGTTACCCAGCTGAAGAGCCTCCCATAACACCAAGGAGAGGGGTAAACAGTATAGCATATAGTGAGACATTTGGAGAACCATATGAGTATACACCAACAGACAAGATTTTTCTAAGACCAAAGTATTGACCACAAACACTTTGAAACAATTTTATCTAATCCATTATCTCCCTAAACAAACCTTACAACATACATTAAAAAGGTTGAAAATAAAGTTGACAGCCTTGTCGTCTACTACTTGCTTAAATAATGCCACGATAATATTACTCCTATTGCGGTTGTAACTATCGCGAATGAGCCGAGGTAGAGGAAGTCAAATGCAAGACTTGCCATACCCGGCGAACCCAATAGTAGCTGTCTTGAAATGTCCGTTGCATAACTTATAGGATTTACGTTGACGATCGGCTGAAGCCATTCCGGCATATATTTTGCTGGAAACATTACATTGCTCGCGAATATGAGTGGCATGTTAAGAAGATTTACTATCGCCTGCTGTGTTTCCCAGCTTGTAGAGCGTAGTGCGAGCATTACGAAAAGTGAGGAAAATCCTAGTACCATTAGGAATAGTGCAGCATATGTTCCTAGGATACTAAAAAATGTTACTTGTGAAATGTCGAGGCCTAAGAAGACAGCTATTATTAAAACGATTGACGCTTGCACGATTGCCCTAATTACGGCGTTGAATACTTTGCTTAAAGGTATTATCCCCCTTGAAATTGGTGTACTGAGAACCTTGCCAAGGAAGCCTAAACGTCTATCCCAAACTATGGACATTCCACTAAACATTGCAGTAAACAATGCAATGAAGGAAATCATTCCAACAGCAAGAAAAGAGAAGTAGTCTGATGTTCCAAAAGTTGATTTCATTATCTGTTGAGATATCTGGTTTATCATTTCTTTGGGAATGTTTAGGCCAGGTATGTTAAATGCGCCACTAGTGAATATCGCGTTAATGTTCATAGCCCTCCCGAATAGAGCAAGCCAAATCAGAGGTTGGACAAGGGACATTAAGAGAATAAAAGGTCTCTTATACCACTTCTTCAACTCCCTATTCGTTAAGGCCCATAACCCATGCCATGGACTCTTGTCCACTTCTAAATTTTTATCGTTAGAGATTTGCGTTCGTGTGCTCATTAGGATCTAGCCCTCCTTATTGTTCTTCTCATTGAAGCGATCTCTTCCCAGCTTGCCTGTGCATCTCTAAGCTTACGTCCTGTGTAAGCTAAATACACTTCATCTAGTGTAGGTTTCGTCAAAGATATTCTTGAAATATGTATTCCCCTAACTCTTATCGCTTCAATAATTTCTGGCGCCACTTCTTCACCCAACTCTGTTCGAACAATATAGGTTGAATTGTTCTTTTTAACGTCCTTCACATGCTCTATGTCGAGCAAAATTTTAGATAAGTCATCGTTATCCTCTTTTACCTCAATTTCTATAATATCTCCGCCTATACTATTTTTCAATTCTAGGGGGGAACCTATTTTTAGTACACGGCCGTGGTCTATTATTGCAATTCTGTCGCACAGGGAGTCTGCTTCTTCAAGATAGTGTGTTGTCAAAAATATTGTCATATTGTATTCATCCTTTAGCTTCTTGATATAGTTCCATATTGCAGCCCTAGTTTGGACGTCAAGACCTAACGTTGGTTCGTCCAAAAAGAGCAGCCTAGGCCTGCTCACTAGGCCGCATACAAGTTCAAGCCTTCTTCTCATTCCACCAGAGTAGGTTTCCACAAGCCTATGTGCAGCGTTCTCTAATTCTACAAGCTTTAGGAGCTCGTTTATTCTCTGCTTTGAAATACTCCTTGGGATCCCGTATAGGTCTGCACATAGTAGAGCGTTCTCGTATCCGGTTAAATCTTCGTCAGCAGTATATTCTTGTGGCACAACACCTATTAGTTGTCTAACTTCTTTAGAATGTTTTACTATATCATATCCACTTATTAAGGCTGTTCCAGAAGTAGGTTTTAGCACAGTAGTCAACATGTTTATTATTGTAGTTTTTCCAGCACCATTTGGGCCTAGAAGGCCGAAGATTTCACCCTCATTTACTTCAAAGCTTACATTGTCAACTGCCTTAACGGTACCATTAAATATTTTTGTTAAATTTTTAACTTCAACAAGGCTCAAAACTTTTCACCTCAACCATTAACCTTACCTGTTTCATTTAGTACACTTTCAATCTTTTCACATGCTTCCTCTATAATCTCACAAACTTTGTCAAACCTTTCCCTATCAGGATTGATTTCAAAGCTTCTTCTAAAATTGACTATGTCAGTAAAAAGTCTAGTTAAATACATTTTCATTTGAATGTCCTCTTTACGTGGTGTTAAACCGACTTGACTTAATATTGTGGGGATCATGAACTTTAATGAACCAAATTCCATTTCAACATCCTTTGCATTTTTTAGAAAAGTTCTACCCTCTTCGGTAAGAGTGTACCGTTTCATGCCTTCTACACTACTTTGAACCTCTTTAATGAACCCCTTATCCACCAACCATGCAAGTAGTGGGTAAACGGATCCAGGACTAGGCCTCCAAAGGCCTTTAGTCTCCTTCTCTATAGTATCCATTATCTCTGAGCCGGACAACTCCCTTTCATTTAATAGCTTTAGTATGGTTAGTCTTAGGAAACCCTTTGGAACACATGCGGTATGCTTTTCCCAGTGCCTATGCATCATATCGACATCGATATCGACCCCGATATAAGTGTATATAAATATTATGTAATTTTGTTAAATGTTAAAAAATTTTATTTATATGATATTATAAACTTTGTTGATGCCAAAAACAAACGCCGTCCTATTCGATCTAGGTGGAACACTAGTAAAGGGTTCAGACACCTTTGAGGTCGCAAAAGTTTATGCGTCCATAATGGAAAAATATAATGTTGCAAGGAATTTGGAGGAAATTGCGAGAGTCTACGAGAAACTAAATACTCCAAGCCTTTTGAAGAAAGTAGTCTTGATGGAGGGAAGATTTTGGGTAAACTTTAACCTACTACTACTTAAAATGCTTAATGTTAGAGAAAACGTTTTGGAAATAGCTGACGCCATGGACAGAATGTGGTGGGATCATGTTCACATAACATTGTACGAGGATACTGTCCCCACATTAGAAACTTTACGACACAATAATATTGTTTTAGGAGTAATTTCAAATTCCCTAGAAAACGATATCGAAAATATTTTAAAGCTAGCAGACATTGAAAAGTTTTTTACGATAAAGGTTGGAATAGACACATTCAAAAGCGTTAAGCCTGAAAAAGAAATTTTTACAAAAACACTTGAAAAATACTGTTTAGATAGGAGGAAGACACTGTTTGTAGGAGACTCTCTAGAAAACGATTACTTTGGAGCATTAAAGGCCGGCCTCAACGCCATACTAGTTGATAGACATGAAAAAATTAGAAAAAAAGATGTGAAGAAGATTAGAAGCTTGGTAGAGCTCACTAAGTTTTTGTAAACAATAAGTAATAATCCACCTCTTTTTAAAAAAGATAAGGAGTGTTAGTAGGCGAGACTGTGGTAAACAATTGGTAATCAATTCCTTAACAGCATGCTTAGAAGCCAGCGACTTAATTGACAACTACAACAGTAACAATTAGACCTTAATATGCTGACAAAAGAGACAAGGGGTTGTCTATTCGATGATGACCCGGCTTCTCAAATAGTGCATTTAATATCAGACCGTTCGGCGAAAATGTTTCAAAGCCTTTCTCCCCAGATAATACTTTAGCTTCTTTATTTCCCCATGCTTTTTTCTTCGTCGGAAGTAAATAGTACCATTTTCTCCTTCTATCACTTTAAAAAATTAAATAGCGTTATTTTATTAAAAGAATATTGATGAAAGATTTACTGCTCAAATTTGTTTTGAATATGATGGTATTGTTTACGCTTTCATCTTCTCTAGTTCCCTTTTTCCTACATGTTCTTGCGGATGCAACCATATGTATTAATAATTATGCTGGCGTCTTCTTTCAAATTTTATTATTTTTCATAACCGTCTTCTTATACACTGTTCTTGTAAGAAAGAAGGCGGTTAAGAAACTTAAATTTTAAACCTAGTTTTCGGAACACTGCTAAGCTTTGCCGTAGCCATACAAGTCTTATGATGCAAGTAAGGTTAAAAACTTTTCAAAATTTATAGTGTTTGGGGTTTATGGTTAGGGCTTTTGTGATGCTGAATGTGGATCTTGGGTGTGAGAGGGATGTTTTGAGAGAACTGAGGGGGATGGATGGTGTTGTTGAAGCCTATGTTGTTGATGTAGTATATGGTGTTGTTGTGCTTGAGGCTGAAGGCTTAGATGATCTCAGGAACATTATTTTGAAGGCTAAGTGATGGATAATTTCCAGTCTACGCTGACCATGATAGCTGTAGAATAGTATGGGCTCTAAAGGTAAGACGATATATTGGATCTGCCCATACGCCTCATACGACTACAGGAGTGGGGAATACTTTTGCGAGCTCAAGAGCCCAGACTTCGGATCATGCAACAGGTGCAGCATATTCGCAAGGCTCTTCCCGAACCTCAAACACCTACTAGAAAGGGTTGAAAGAGGATAAAGCAGATAATCTTTCCATTTTTTAAGGTCTCTAGCAACGTTTAAATAGAAGATTCTTACCAAAATTTTTTGCCATGTCCGAGAAGCTTAAGAAGGATTTCATCGAGCTCCTTGAAAAGGATAGAGAGTTCAGGTACACTGTCGCAGGATACCTGGGGCTATCGGAGATACTGAAGAGGCTTGACAGGCTAGAAGAGGGACAGAACAGGCTATGGGAGGAAGTTAGAAGCCTAAGAGAAGGACAGAATAGGTTGTGGGAGGGACAGGCTAAGCTATGGGAGGAGGTCAGGAGCCTAAGAGAAGGACAAAACAAGTTATGGGAGGAGGTTAAGAGCTTGAGAGAGGGACAGAACAAGCTTTGGGAAGGGCAGAATAGGTTGTGGGATGAGGTTAAGTTTCTTAGGGTTAACTATGATAGGATGAGAAAGTATATGGTTTCAGGGTTTAGGGACCTTAAGGCCTCCTTAGGTGTTGCTTTTGAGGATCATGCTGCATCATTTCTTGAGCTCATGCTAGAGGAGATGGGATATGCTGGGGCGAAGGTTGAAAAGAAGTTTTTCGTGCATGATGGTGAGGTAGTTGAAGTTAACCTCTTCTGCGGGAAGCCTCTTGTCGTGGGAGAGGCTACTGTAAGTGTGAAGGATGCTAGAGAGGCTGAAGCTGAGGTAGAGAAGCTTCTAAAGCGTGTAAAGGTTGTTGAAGAGAAGTATGGTAAGCCTGAAATGATAATATTGTCTGTTGCCAGACCCACGGATGAAGCTGCAAAGACGTTAAAGGATTTAGCTGAAAGGCACGGTATAAGGCTTGTTCTCGGAAAAGAGATTGAGGAGGAGCTTACAATATAATGTTAAAGAAAAGCGCAAATATTCGAGGGAAATGTTCCCGTTAAGGTGAAGAGGCTCAGGTTTTCTGATGTCGTAGAAAGGTTGGAGGCTAGGCCTGTGATTGGTGCCTGCAAGATGCTCAAGGACGAGAATGGAAATGAGTTGACTGTTACAGCAATAATTGTTCCAGTAAAGTTCAGCCCACAGGATGATGGAAGCATACTTGTAGCTTAAGTGCAAATGCTACAGCTCATGCCACAACCAGAAGTGCACATACTCTAGAACGGGAAAAGAATAATGATCCTAGGATTTCCACATATGATAGTGTGAAGGTGTTATAGTATCATTTCTTCTCTTTGAGCATGTATGTCCACCTGCTTTTGTAGAAGACCTTCTCCCTTTCTATGAAACCGTGCTTTTCAAGCCTCTTTATCGCCTGAGAGCAAACCTTCTTTCTCAAGCCAATCTTCTCATGTAATGTTGACTGTGTGCACGGCAGAAACCCTCTTATCCTTTCAAAGAATTCCCTGCTCATCCTTATACTCTTTTCCATTGCAGCCTTCCTTATCCTTTCATTGAGTTCTGGGCTCCTATGATGATCCACATACTCCCTCCACCTTCCCCTGCTAGGGTCCCAGTTCACTGGAGTTCCGCATCCGCACTTGCACGTCGGCCTATCTCCCTCCATGGCCCTGCATTTTATTGAACCAATGTGCATTGTCAAGCGTGCGAAATGTTGTCCTCTTACGGGTGTTCCAGCCTCCTTTACCACCATACCGCACCTTGGACACTTCAGTACATCATACTCATCCCTCATGTTATAGAATTTCATTAGCATCCTAGCCTTCATGGGATGCCTTTCAGCTCAACTCATTTCCCCTACACCACATCTCTCACACGAGATATTTTAGTTTTACACGCTATATGGGCGTTTTTGCACGATGACATCATTCCTGTCATATGCTAAAAAGTGTGCTTTAGAGACCCATCCTCGCATGTCTGAACCTAAAAAGGTTGATAGGAGAACCGATGTTTTTTTTGGATGGGCCTCGCCCAAAAAGACATAAAATTTTATAATATAATCTTTTTGGCATTCTAACTTCTAAAATTTATATCTATGTTCATGAACGGTGTTTGATGCAGCGACTATCTTTTTTTTTAGCGTTCATCTTGCACACTACAATCTTCTATGCTTTTACAGCACCCGCCACTAACCCCATTTTTACAAATCTTTGGATGGACATAAACAATACTACGGGAATCATTGCGGAAACGATTGTTAGCGCAGAAAGTCTTCCAGGGTCGGTTATTTCACCACCCCAAAGATAGAAACTCATGTATAAGGGCAGTGTATAATTATCTGCTGTTCTTAAAAGGATTAATGGGAAAACGACATCGCCCCAAGACATTGTAAATGAAAATACTGCTACCGTAACTAATCCAGGTAAAGCCAAGGGTAAAACAACCTTCCTTATCACTTGGAACCTTGTACAGCCGTCCACCATAGCCGCCTCTTCTAACTCTTTGGGAATGCCCATAAAATATCCTCTTAACATGTAGACAGAAAACGGTGTAGTATATGCTAACTGGACAATGGAGAGGGCTGTAAGGTTATTTAAAGCGTTAAAGAGGTTTAATAGGTACATAATGGGCACCATTAGAATAAATCCTGGAAAAATGTATGCGAAAAGAATGTAAGACGATACAAATCTTTTACCTCTATACGAAAAACGAGCCAAATTGTAGGCGGTTGTAATACTTGCAAGTAAAGTTAAGAGCACTGTAAGAATAGCGACTCTAAGGGAATTAAATAAGGGTGTCAAAGCTGAAGCGCTGAGGGCGGCATATGTTCCGACAACTTCAGCCATCTTCCCTTTTGGAGAGGTTGGAGAAAGAACGTCTATATAATTTTGTAGTGTAGGATTTGTCGGTAAACCTCTTTCCCACACTTCTGTTTCTGGAGAGAAGGAAGTTTTCAAAACCCAATATATGGGAATTCCTATCCAAAGTAAAAGGAGGATCACAAATAAATATATGAGGAGTTTATTCATTTATTTCACCTCCATTTGTCTGATTATGTAATAAATTATTACCAAGAATATTGGTAAAACGGTCATAGCATAAGCTGCTGCAAGAGGGATGTTCAGTCTAGTGAGGAAAGCAATCTTGTATGTTGCAATAGGGACTGTTAGAGTAGCGTCAACTGGCCCCCCTCCTGTAAGCATCCATGGTATAACAAAATCGCCCATGGTCCACATCAAAGATAAACCACATACAATTGCAAAAACTGGTTTTAGTAGAGGCAATGTTATAGCTTTAAATTTAACGAAAGAAGAGGCACCATCAACTGATGCAGATTCATATAATTCTATAGGAATAGCTTGTAAGCCTGCTAATAGGCCTAAGAAAAAGAAAGGCCAGCCATGCCACACGTTTACAAGAATGACAGAAAGCATTGCTATATCATATCTGAGCCAATAAAAAGGCTTTAGTCCAAAAACTTGTAATATAGCATTCGCTGTACCTCTATAATCATAAACAAACCAAAATATTAAGGCACATACAAATGCGGGAATCGCATAGGATATAAGGCATAGACCTCTGATTATCCCACGCCCAGTAAAATTTTGATTAAGGAGCAATGCCACGCCTAAACCAATTAATGCCTTTAAAAAAACTGCCGTAAACGAATATACAATCGATCTTTGGATACTTATATAAAGTTCTGGTAGTTGGAAAACTTCAATAAAATTTGTTACACCAGCAAATTTTGGTGAGAGGCCAGTGGGCATATACTGGAGGGAAAGCCAAAAAATAAGGAGGAGGGGTATTCCAAGGAACATTGATATAGCCGCTAGCCCTGGTGTCGCATACAGCCACTTTACTATGGTATCCTTCCTTACTTTCATGAAATGTGATCCCTTATGCCCCATATTCTTTGCGAAATTCTTCTTCTAACTTCTTTTGAACGTCATCGAGAACTTTGTCCGGGTCCTCTTTTTTGATAACTGCTCTTACAACCATTTCATTTATGCCAAAAGCTTGATTCCAGCTTGCAAGAACACCTATAGGTTTATTGTAGGGAATCCAACAATCTGGACCATGTGGTAATCTCTTAACTGCTTCCATAGGGTCGATTCCCCAATATTTATAAGAACCCTTTTGCCATGCTTTACTTATCTCCTCCATTTGGCTTTTAAAGATCGGCAGATTATACCAGAAAGATTGCTCACACCATCCCTTCCTGTACCTTTCTTTGTCTTTGAAAAAGTAAAGAATCAACTCTTTTGCCAAATCCTCGTTTTTGCCTTTAAAGGCATAGGCTGATTCGCCTCCTAAGTCGAGTGGATACCAGTCTGGGACTAGCATAGTTTTTGGTGCAAGCTCCTGTTTACCCGTCATTATAGCGTACCAAATACTCATAGGATTAGATGTCATTGCAATCCGTCCATCTAAGTATGCCAGATTATTTGATACATCAACCCATTGGTCTGAATCAGGGGGGGTCCATCCATTTTCCCAAATGGTCCTAAAGAATCCAAAGGCCTTTTTGGCTGCCGAACGGTAAGGTTCTTTACCTATAACTACATCTTTAGATGTCTTACCAGTAGCCCAACCTCCACCGAATGCTTCAAAATATATTTGGAAGGTCCACGAGCAATCAAACCCGCTACTACCAAGTGGAATGCCGATGCCATATACACCGGGTTCAATTTTAGAAAGTTTTTCCGCAGCCTCTAATATATCATTTTCATTTCTAAATGGAAATAAATCGAGTACTCCGGCTTTTTCAGCCAAATCTTTTCTGACATGTAGCCATGTCATCTCGAAACCCGTAGAAATTGCACATATATGACCATTAAATGTTCCTTGATCCAGCTTACCTTCAAATATATCATCTTTTCCAAGTTCGTTTACAATATCATCGAGTGGAACTAACAATCCTCTTTCTCCATAAGTAGCATTCACATCGCCACCTATGAGAACATCTGGAGGGTTTCCGGCTGCGATGGCTGCAGCAAGTTTAGGCGCTTGATCCGCGACAGGAATCCACGTTATTTCTATATCTATCCCCTTCTTTTCAGCCCACTCACGGAGAAGATCACTGGCCCAATACATTTGTGCTGGAGCGAAAGACGCTCTACCCCATACAGTAAGTTTACGTTTTCCAGGAGTCGTCGTTGTCGGTACTGTAGTTGTTACCACTGTAGTCGTTACGGTCTGGGTTAGTACTGGCGGGTTCATTGCAACATATGCTGCAGCACCAATAGCAATCACTGCTACTGCACCAAGGCCTGCGTATATGAATTTCCTTCTATCCACCTTTTTAGGTTCAGACATATCTTTTTCGAGACATAGATATTGGTTATGCTTGTTTATATACTTTTTGTCCTTAAGTCTAGCAATTTTTTAATGAAAGTTAAAATTTTTGCAATGTTTTTTATATAATGTTCTATATTGTGATATAGTTGATGTTTGCTTTTCTTCTTATACGCCTGATTTTTCGAACTCTGGTGAGATTGAAATGGTTTTCGTTTAAGCGTCTGCAAACATGTGCTAGATGAATCTTTCTTGAACGTTTACAAGTCTGTGGAAATGCTTGATTTAGGGTGAGTGGAAGGGTGGCTTAGAGAGTGATCAAACCATGCTAGGGTCGTGTTATCCGATTTCATCTCTCGACTGGATCCGTTGCAGGTCTTTCTTCTATCTCCCTCAACCTTCTCCTTATGGTCTGTATGCTTCCAAGTTCTCCGTGTTTATCTCAAACATTCTTTCATTTTTTATCTCCTCTCTGTTCTCTTAGCCGAGACTTTGGCCTATTGGGGATGTTGTATGCTTCTCTTGGGAAAACGAAGGCTGATGTTTGCTTTTCCTCTCATACAACTAACTTTTTCTGGAATAACATTACGTTAAAATACTATTGTATGTGAAGTGATTAAGCCTGTGGGGATAATGCATAATCTACGCTATGCATTAGGGAGCACTAGTGGATGGTTCGTCGGCTGTTATAGCTAATGAAGCCTACCGCTAGACGCTGAATCCAATTAACGTACATGCTTCTATCGCGATAGCCACAGTTTCCATATGTTTCATATTAAAGGGCAGGAAGATTGAATCGTAACCGTTTCCTTAAAATTAGAGGAAAATGTGTGCCATAAAATTAGTTCAACGCATGCCACAAAATCATTCAGCATATGTTGGCGGCCGCTCAAATAGCGAGTTCATCAGGGCCCAGAATCTGTTTAATTGTTAGGCCTAAAAATTTAGGATAATCTTTATATTCTATATTATCTAACATATCTCACGTGGTCGATTTGGCGACGATTCTCATAAAGAATCTGCCTGATGAACTGTTGAAGGAGCTTAAAAGGTTGAAGGTTGAGCTTGGCTGTAGGACTTGGGCTGAGCTTCTGGCAAAGCTTGTAGAGTCAAGAACAATCCTATTGAATGAGGATAGACTGGAGGAGATGAGGATTGGGGTGCGCGGCTTTCTCAAGCTGAGGGATGCGGTCTCAAGCAAATGGGTTGGTCATCCCACGGTCCTCGAGGAAACGAGAAGGTCGAGAGGCCATGGCGCAGAATAAGCGCACGCTAACCTTGGACTCAAATGTTTTCATAGCGGCCGTTAAAGGGGATGAAGAATACAGTGAAAGATGTTCTGAAATAATTGGCAAGGTACCTGACTATTTTCTGCTAGCAGAGCCCACTCTAGTATACCAAGAAGTATGCGGTACTCTCGCTAGGAGGGCTGGGTTAGAGATCGCTGAAGCCGCAAAGAAGGAGCTTGACCTGATCATACATCCAATGCTCCTCTTCAACGGTAGCAAAGCTTTCTGTACTGCAGCCTATCCCCTATGCTCCACATATAACATTTATGCGGTGGACGCTATCTATCTTAAGGTCGCGTTAGACAATAATGCAGTTCTGGTTTCCTTAGACAAGGAAGATTTTATAGACAAAGTTAAGTCTGGAAAGCCGAAAATTGAAGCATATCACGTAAGCGAATTCCCATATTAGCCAAAGTTCATATAAGCTTTGAAATCGCTTCAGCTAACCTTTCCAGCTATCTCTTGATCTTATTGCGCTCACAGGTGAAACAACATTCGCATAAAAGTGCAGCTTAAAGGAAGACCCGTTCTTCCTCTCCAACTTACCTTTTTATGATCAAATAAGGCAATTTTTTAATTAGATAAGTGGTCAGAATATGTTTAACCGTAAAACATTCAGTTGGCTGTAGAAGGGGCAGGAAGGAACCTTATACGATATGAAGCAAGAATTTTTTAGCTAACAATCATCTACCAGCGGACGCTTTTTAACGTTTCTTCCATTTTGCTCGGCATCTGGAACTGAACTTCCACCACGCTCAAATTTATAATAAAGACTTGAAAGTTCAAATTTTAGTGGAACAGAATAGACCTTAAAAAAATCTACAAGACGATCAATTTAATTTAACAGCAGGCACTTCAACCATAAGACTCCACTAGAGTCCCCCTAATGCATAATCTACGCTATGCATTATTCCCATATTGGTTTAATCACTTTACATATAATAGCATTTTTAACGTTATGTGGTTCCGGAATCTGTTTTAATGGTAGGCAAACTTTTCCTATTAAAATCAATTAAAACTTTTTCTATCCCACTAGTGTTACTGGTCTCGTTCTTTGATTTTCTAAGTACACTTTATCGCATCCTTTCTGTAACAATTGAAGAGAAAGGAGACACCTTGCCATCTTCAACCTTTTCCATTCAAAGCCCTGGAGCTGTTTTTAGAGAAGAACTCTTCTCCGGTTTTGTGCACTTGGTATGTATGATTCACACACTTTAAGCCACTCTATTAAAGCCTCTTTCGCTTCTGTGGTTAGGAAGGTGTAGTATTGTGCACCTGTTTTAGTGAACTGCTGTCTTACTAGTATTGTTGGCGGATCAGAGTGAAGATTTATGTCCTCTAAAGTTATTTGTAATGCTTCACCAATCCTCATTTACTTGTCAGTTTACACCGCTTCACGGAGAAATCTATGTTCAAAGTGTATTCGAGGATGCTTTTTACAGCTTTGGATCTAAAAAAAAGAGTTCATTAACTACCTTTAAGGTTATAGGTCCTTCCAGTATTTTGTTTGGAAATCTACATCAACTTTTGTAATTATTTCAACGAGAGCTGGTTTCCCATTCTTTGTTTCCTTTATAGCCCTTTTAAGTGCAGGAGAAATTTCATCAGGTTTCTCGATTCTTTCACTGTATCCTCCCAGGGCTTCAGCTACCTTCGCATAGTTTCCAGAGAGTTTGGAGGTTGAGGGAGTCCATTCAAAGTATGTGCCCATCCCCGAATTGTTGACCAGAATCGTTAGTATGGGAATCTTTTCTCGTACAGCTGTTTCGAAATCCATTCCAACCATTCCGAATCCAGCATCGCCTATGAAGTTTATGACCGTCTTATCTGGGCATGCGAGTTTAGCGCCCATTGCTCCTCCAAGAGAGTAGCCTAAAGTACTGTGGTGGCCCCAGCCTAGGTACCCACGTGGTATGATTGCTTCATAGAATGGTGCGAGGTGGTCTCTTGGACAGCCTGCATCATGGGTTATGATAGTATTCTTTCTGTCTACGGTTTGGATGATTTCCCATACGACACGATATG
>Ga0272449_1002175_pt1 | contig 18575 bp, 21 predicted proteins | sample YNPCB0241_FD_198679 | JGI IMG/M metagenome (GOLD analysis project Ga0272449, IMG submission 198679) | Hot spring sediment microbial communities from Yellowstone National Park, WY, United States - YNP-CB-024-1 | ecosystem: Environmental > Aquatic > Thermal springs > Hot (42-90C) > Sediment... | reverse complement strand
TTCGCATGCCTTGCGCGAATCTTCGCTTGTGAAGCGCACGATAACGCGGTCGGGCGCAGCCAACACGCGCGATTGATTGGTCAGGATGGGGTGTTCGCCCCATCCTGCACTCATGATCAGCAGGGTAAGAACTCCCGTCGCCATAGCGACTTATTATAGCCTATGTTGCTATGGCGTGAGTGTCTGTCGGCGGGTGGCGTAGCGCAGGATGAACCCCGATGGGGCTGGATTGCCCTGCAGGTAGCTCCACACGGCTTAGGGCGTTGCGCCACTGGGCGAGACATATACGCGCAGAGCGACATCCGCTGATTCGCCGCGCCGCAGGTTCCACGCGCTGTTCCAGCCTGCGAGCGTTTCCAGCACGGGCGTCGTGTAGGCGTTCGCGTTGCCCAGCCAGCCTGCCGTGATGAAGTATTCGTACCGCGCCCCGCTGCTTGCCGACGCGCTCATTTGGTAGCCAATCGCAGGCGATTCGCCATAGGAGAAGTCCTGCGCAGTGAACTGGATTGCGCCTGAGGTGTTAACACTGAGGTTAGGAGCAGTATAGGGGGGCGGGAGCGTGAGGGTGAGGCTGCTGGGCAGGGTGGAGGTGACTTGCGCCACCCCGCGCTGCTCGGAGGTGTCCACAATTACGCGGAACTGCTCTGCCGCGCTCAGCACGCCCGACGGGAAGCGGGGATAGGCAATCGGCGTCAACTCGTTGAGCGCGGAGCCGATTCCGACGAAGCTGCGACGACGACCCGACTGCAGATAGATGTACACAGTGGCAGTCTCGTTTGCCAGTGGGTCTAACCCCGACACAGTGAGTGTGCCGCCCTCAACATCGAACACGCGTACGAGGGTGCCATCATTTTGCGAAAAATCGATGTTGTAGGTCGTGTTGTTAGAGAACTGGCGGTTAAGCTGCAGCCAGACGCGGTTAGGTGTTGTGCCTCCTGCGTAACGCACGGCAATGACATCGTAAAAGCCGGGCGGCGTTTGCAGGGAATAGTTGCCCGTTGTGGTGGTCGGCGTCTCGCCGACAGACACAAGCGCGCTGCCACCGTTCAAGCCCGAGACGGTTCCACTGACCGTGATGGTCGTCGGCGTCGCGCCGCCGCAGGTGAAGTTGACGCTGGGCAACTCTTGACGGGTCGCGTGCACCACATGCACCGTTGGCTTTTGCCCAGGACAGACGAACGCGAGGCTGTAGCGTCCGTCGGGCGCGGTAGACGGCACGCTGCCACTAAAGCCGCCCGATGGCGCAAGCGTTTGCCAAGCACCGTTCGCGCCGTCTTGATAGGCAACCCACGCTGCGCCCTGCACAGCAACTGCGACGGTCGGGCTGGTTCCGCCGCACGCGCTCATCGATACCGCAATCGCAATCGTCGCTAATCCCAATCCGAGTAATCGCTTCCCTGTCATCGTCGCTCTCCAAGCACTTGGACGCCCAAACAGCGGAGAGGTTCTTAGGGTTGGGGAACCTCTCCGCTGTAGAAGATGCCGATTCGGCGCGAAATTTAGGCGGCGATGCTGCTTAGCGCGTCGATGTCGAAGATTTCGCGCAGGTTCAGCAAGATTACGACGCGCTCGCCGACCTGCACCACGCCGCTGAGGAACCGCTGCGTGGCTTCGGAGGCAATTGGCGGCGTCGGCTGCACCTGATCGAGGGGGATGTCCATGACATCGGAGACGGAGTCGAGGCGCAGCCCGAAGATTTTGTCGCTGACTTGCGCGACCACCACGACGGTAGACTCATCTTCGGGCAGGGGCGGCAGTCCGAAGCGGGTGCGGGCGTCAATCACGGCGATGATGTTGCCGCGCAGGTTAATCACGCCCAGCACATAGTCGGGAGCGTTCGGCACGCGCGTCGCAGGCGTATAGGTGCGAATCTCTTGTACCTGCAGCAGCGGCACGCCGTAGGTCTCGTTGCCGATTTGGAACACCAGGTACTTGTCAGTGTTCATCTCCGTAGTGGTCGTCGTTTCGGTTGGCTGAGTGATTGTTGCCATAGCACAGTCCTCCTTCGTGTGTTTAGGCGACGGCGGCGTACCGTTCGGCGGATTGGCGTCCGCGTCGGATGAGGTCGGACACATCCAGAATGAGCGCAACGCGCCCATCGCCCAAAATCGTGGCGCCCGCGAAGCCGTGCACGCGGACGAAGTTCTCCTCCAGGCTCTTCAGCACCACCTGCTGCTGTCCCGCGATGCCGTCGATCAGCAGCGCGATTTGTTCGCCTTCCTGCTCCAGCACGACGATTAGCCCGTCGTGGTCGGTTTCGGGCAGTCCGACGAACTGGCGCAGGCGCACCAGCGGGATGAACTCACCGCGCACATTGACCATTTCGTATTGATCGAACAGTGCGGTGTGTTGCAGGCTCTCGTACTGGAACGCTTCCACGACGGCGGTCAGCGGCACGATGTAATGCTCGTCGGCGACGGTCAGTCCCAGTCCGTCCATGATAGCAAGTGTGAGCGGCACGCGCAGCAGGAAGCGTGTACCCTCCCCCCGCTTGGACTGCACGCTGATGCTGCCGCCGAGGCTCTCCACATTGCGCTTGACGACATCCATCCCGACGCCGCGCCCCGACAGGTCGCTCACCTGCTGCGCCGTTGAGAAGCCCGGCTGGAACAGGAACTCGAAGAGAGTCTCTTCGGAGGGGTGGTCATTCTCAGTAATCCAGCCGAGTTGGATGGCTTTCTCGCGCACGCGCTCGGTGTTGATTCCGCGTCCGTCGTCGCGCACCTCGATGTAGATGCGCCCTTCGGACTGGTACGCGCTGAGCTTGATCGTGCCTGTTTCGGGCTTGCCGTTTTGGCGTCGCTCGTCGGGCGGTTCGATGCCGTGATCGATAGCGTTCCGAATCAGGTGCGTCAGCGGGTCGCTGAGCGCTTCCAGCAGCGTGCGATCGAGTTCGGTCTCCTCACCTTCCACCTCGAAGTTGACCTTTTTGCCCAGTTTCGCGGCGGTGTCGCGCACCATGCGCGGGAAGCGGTTGAACAGGTAGCTGACGGGGAGCAGGCGGATTGCCATCACACGCTCGTGCAGGTCGCGCACATGGCGCTCCATTTGGGTGATGGCGGCGCGGGTGCGTTCGTCAGTGTCGGCGGTTTGCGCACTGGAGAGCATCGATTGCGCAATCACGATTTCGCTCACGAGGTTCATCAGCGCGTCGATTTTCTCGGTGGAGACGCGGATGCTCTGCGCCTCGCCCTTGCTGGAGGCGGCGTTCACGGCGGCTGCGGCGGTTGCCGCAGTGGCAGTCGTTTCGGCAGTTGGAGACGCTACCACACTCGGCGGTGTGGCAGGCGTGGCAGCCTGTGCAGGGGTCGGCTGTGTGGTCTGCGCGGGCGCGGCGTTCACAGGCTCAACGCGCACCTCTGCACCTTCAGCCGCGAGTTCCAGCAGGGCGCGTACAATCGCAGGCTCAAACGCTGTCTCGTACACGAGTTCCCAACTACCGTAGCAGGCGTCGGTCTTGAGCTGTTCCAACGGCGGGATTTGCTCGCGGAATCGGCACTCGATGACCTGCCCGTACTCGTTGAGTTCGCTCAACAGTTGCAACGGGTCGTGTTCCGCGCTGAGGGTTGGGGCAGGCTGATAGGTGATGCGGTACTGAGGCGTCTGCGGAGTTGCGGGCGTCTCGGTGGGCTTCGCAGGGGTGGACGTGCTGGATGTGGTAGGCGCGCTGGGCGCGACAACGGGCGGCGGCGTCTCGCCGTTGATGACCGCGTTGATTTGCTGCAGCAGCGGCTCGCAAGTCGGGTCGCCGACATCGCCTTCGGTGCGCGTGCGTTCCAGCAGCGTGCGAATCATATCCACTGCCTGCAGCAGCAGCGTCGCCAGTTCGGGGGTCAGCGTGCGCTGCTCCTTGCGCAGCGCTTCCATCGCGCTTTCCAGCCCGTGCGTGAACTTGCTTAGGTGCGTAAAGCCCATCGCTGCGCTGTTGCCTTTGAACGAGTGGGCATACCGAAACAGCGCGTTCACCGTCTCGGGGTCAGGCTCCCCCGATTCGAGAGCAAGCAGCACCTGCTCCATGCCCTCGACCATTTCGTTCGCCTCGTCGTAAAACAGTTGCATCAAGCTGTCCATCGTCGCGCTCCTTAGATGTTAGGATTGGATGAGGGCGTCCCACACGCCGAAGGTGTGGAGCTGTTGGTAGAGCTGCGGGTTCGGCTCGGTGAACTGCACTTTGTATCCCTGCTCTTCGAGCGATTTGCGCAGGGCGAACAGCACCTGCACGCCCGCGTAGTGGAGAGCGGTCAGGTTGCTCCAGTCGATCTGGGTTTCCTTCGGGTTCCGTGCGATTTGCTGGGCGGTTTCGTAGAGCGTCGCCGTCTCTACGAACCCGATTTCGCCGTGCAGCGTCGCCTTATGTCTCTTGGCGGTTGTCTTGAGCGAGACCTGCATGGTTGCCTCCTGCCGTGATTATCGGCAGGCGTGTGATTTTTTGCAGAGGTGCGGGTATAATTTGGTTGGGTGCCGGCGTAGCTCAGTGGTAGAGCAACCGCCTTGTAAGTGGAAGGTCGGGGGTTCGAATCCCCCCGCCGGCTCCAAAGCGCAGCTGATAGCACACCCTCGCCACACACCCCACAGCCGATTGCCATTCCCGCACATGCGCCCCGATAGGAGAACGCGATGCTGACCTTCCATTCGAGCGAGATTCGCTTATTCGCTGCTCAGGGTATCAGTGAGTTAGAGGACGCCTTCCACCTGTGGCTGGAGAGCATGCAGGCGCGAGGGCTATCGCCCAAGAGTCTGACAGGATACGCCTCTGAAGTCGGGCAATTCGTGAGGTTCCTTCGCGAGCAACTGAACCTGACCGACCTCGACGCCGTACAACCTCACCATATCCGCAAGTGGCTCATCTACCGCCAACAGCACGGCGTGAGCAACGCCCAGCTGCATAATGACTACCGCAAGCCCAGAACCTTCTGGAATTGGTGTGTGCGGGAGAGTCTCACCACCAATAACCCCTTCGCGAGCGTGGAGAAGCCGAAACTGCTGCCGACGCTGAAACCCGCGCTAACCCCTGATGAGGTGGAGGCACTCCTTCGCGCTTGCGACGGCAAGGAATGGACGCGCCTACGCGATAGGGCACTAATCCTGCTGCTGCTGGACACAGGGCTACGCATTCACGAGGCGCACAAGCTGACCGTTGCCGACGCCCAGTGCGAAACTGTGCTGATCCGAGGCAAGGGCGGGAAGCAGCGCGTGGTGTTCCTATCGCACGAAGTGCGCCTTGCGATTCGGCGATACCTGAACGCCTGCCCCTTCGCGCCCACAGGCGACGCGCCCCTGTGGTGGGGCAAGTATGGCGCACTGACGCTGCACGGGCTGCTGGAGGTGGTTCAGAAGATAGGCAAGCGTGCGGGGCTGCCCAAGCATTTGGGGGCGCACGCCTTTCGCCGAACCTTCGCCACTTGGAGCCTGCGGAGCGGAATCGACCTCGAACACCTGCGCCAACTGATGGGGCACAGCGATTATACGGTCCTGCGCCAATACCTGTCGCTGGTGGAAACCGACCTGAAACGCGCCCACCAGCAGCACAGCCCGTTGCGGAATCTTCGCGGGAGGTGAACTTATGGACTGGGAAATTTGGATGGACGAGACCTACGAGATGTGCAGGGCACTCGACGCGCTGGAACACGCCCGACAGGTCATGGCGTTCCATGCGCAGGGCTACCGTCAAGTGGCGACGCTGGCGGGGCTTGCGCTGGAGCGAATCGACGCCGTTCAGGGCAGCCAAAACTGGGTGCAGCTGCACGAAACCATGCAGGAGGTGGGGGCGCTTCTGGAGGCGATTCTGCTGCAGGCAACGGAGCGAGCAGAGAACCTACAGGAGTGTGCGGATGGCTATGCGGACGCGGACCTTGAGCGCAGGTAGTGGCGAGCAGCGAGGGGCGCGGGACGGTTTACCCCTCGCGCCCCCGAAAAATTCTCCCGAAATCGCCTCCCAACCCGTTGGGGGACTTGAATTCTGCTACACCCCATCGGGTATACTCAGCAACACAACACCCCCCTTCACCACAGCTTCCACAATACACCTTCTGCAAGGAGGTATCCACTATGACTAACCTTCAACGCATTCGCATACAGCGCGGTATCCCACTATATGTCTTAGCGCGTCGAGCGCGGGTGTCTTTGGGCACGCTAACCGCTTGGGAAAAGCATGGCTGCCCGCCTGTCAGAATCGAACCCGTGCAGCGCGTGGCAGCGGTACTCGGCGTCGAGCCAGAGGAACTGCTCGAACCCGCGAAGGAGGCGCAACCATGACTATCCTTGAGAAACTACGCGGCGGCGTGCGAGAAACCGAATATTGCCGTGCGATTAGGCGACGCGCCGAGCGCAACTACCTGACCCCCGAACGCCAACTATTGGAGATTCTGAAGACCGAGCTTGGCGAAGCGCAGTGCTTCGAGCTGCTGGAACGCGCCCTCGCGCGTGAACTTGCCGAGATAGACGCCGAGCGCGAACAGCTAATTGAGAAGCTGGAGCGGTTTGTTAAGCGGAAGGGGGTGAGCGACGCATGACGCGCCGACACACCCCGCGCCGACTCTCGCTGAACGATATTATACCTCACCTGCGCAAGGCGCGAAGGCTCCTCGACGGCAGCTACATGGCGTGCTGCCCTGCACACAACGACACTAATCCGAGCCTTCACCTGTCGGAATCGCCCGACGGCACGCTGCTGTGGCACTGTCATGCAGGCTGCCCGCAGGACGCCGTGCAACGCGAACTGGAACGAATCGCAGGCATGCGCCCCGCAACCGCCCGACCTATCGCGCCTCGCCGACGCCAACAACAGCAGCCCGCCAGCGACGCGCCCGAAATGGCGCAAGCGTTGCGCAATTATGGCGTGGACGCCTACGCCTGTGAGAAGGACTTGTGCGCCGAAAAACTTCGCGCGTGGGGCTACTATGACTATCACACCCGACGCGCCGTCGCTATGCCCGAACGCGATATAACGGGCAGGGAAATCAACTTGAAACTGCGCCACCCCGACGGCAGCGAAAACCGCTTTACCTACCCAATCTATCGGTATCCCATACCTGCGGGACTGCAGCGGCTGCCCGAATGGAGCGACGCCGACACAATCTACCTGTGCGAAGGCGAAACCGATATGGTGACCCTCTGGCACGCTGACCTGCCCGCGTTGGGCATACAAGGGGCTGACAAGTGGCGTGCGGAGTGGTGGCTATACACGCTGAGCTTCGAGCGCGTCGTGCTAATCCCCGACAACGACGAGGCGGGCGAAAAACTCGCGCGAGCGATTGCGAAAACTTGCCCAGACCACCTACGCGAGCGCGTGCAGGTGCTTCGACTGCCCGACGGCATAAAAGACGCGAACGAACTGTGGCAGCAGGCGGACGCCGACCCAGAGCGGTTCAAAGAGGCGTTGGCGGAGTGCGCCGTGCAGCCACTCACGGCGATACCGACTGAAGACGAGCAGGAACTCGCGCTGCAGCTGGCGCACACGCGCGAACGCGAGATTGCGCACGCGCTTGTGCCGAACCTGCTCTACGCCGAGCGTATCACAATCCTTGCAGGCGAGGCGGGCGTCGGTAAGACGACCTTCGCGCTGGAGATTGCCGACGCGCTGACCCGCACAGGCAACCTGTGGGGCGGGACGGTAGAAGTGCAGCGCGGGCGCGTGCTGTGGCTGGACTTCGACCATGATTGGGGACGGCTGCAGGAAATCGTAGACGCCTACTACGGCGAGTGCGAACGCGAAATCTACACCATACCGCGCGAGCAGCTTGTACCGCTGGAGCCGACGACGCTGCCTCTGTACCGACGCGCGATTGAACGCTACGGAATCGACCTCATAGTCGCCGACACCGCCTTTGATTGGCTGGCGGTTATGGACGCCAACGACGAAACGGAGGCGCGAGCGAAGCTGCAGCTGGTGCGCGAGCTAATCGCAAGCACAGGCTGTGGCGTGCTGCTGCTCCACCACCTGCGCAAGAGCGCACACGATACGACCAGCACGCTGGCACTGTCGGGGGCGCACAGGTGGGCAGCGAAAACGGACGCCGTCGCTTACCTGCGCCACAATAGCCGTGAGGGGCAGGATATTGTGAAGCTGATTGTGCCCAAAGACCGCGACGGCGAACGGCGCGAGCTGGAGTTTCTGAGGCAGGGGCGTCGGTTTATTCCGCTGCAGCGCGAGGCGGTTCCTGCAGGCGACTGGGGCGTCGTGCGAGCGTATCTGCAGGCGCATGGCGAGGCGACCTATCGCGAGCTGCTGGACGCGCTGTCGGCAGCAGGGGAGCGCATGACCGAACGCGCGTTGCAGGCGCGAATCAAGCGTTGGGAACACAGGGGGCGCGTGGTGATAGAACGGCGCGGGTTCCCCGCCGTTGCCGTCGTGAAACTCGCTGCAGCCCAGTTTACACACCCTGATTCCCAATCGCGTGATACCGTGCAAACTGTGCAAACTGTGCAAACTGTGCAAACTGAGTCTGAGGGACTCAACACCACCACTCATGCTGAGGCAACTGCCCCAGTTTACACAGATTGCACAGATTGCACAGATTGCACAGATTGCACAGATTGCACAGATTGCACAGATTGCACACGCGCTGCAGAGCATGTGCAATCTGGAGATTCTGCCGACCTATTCGCCAACCGCACGCCGTTCGAATCCTGCATATCGGCTGACCTGCTGGACGGGTGGCTGCAGCGAGCCACTGAAGACCTCTTCGGGCTGACCCCCGCCGACGCCGACGCCGTGCGCGTCATGCTGGCATACGCTGAGGCGCGGGGCTTCCCTGCGCTGGTGGTGGACGGCTATCGCATTCACGGCGATATGGCAGGCTGGCTGACGGCTGCCCAGCAACTCGCAGGCACGCCTGCAATCGCGCGGGCGACGCGCCTGCTACATGCTTTGGACGCGAGCGGTATTCCGCACGCGCCTACACCCACCACACACACCAGCGACGACGCGGGCTGTGCCCCGTCGCAACTTCCGCAACTGGAGGGATAGTCTATGGCAATCACCATCACGGCGCAGGGCACAGAACCCCTGCCGACAGGCGAATATCGCGTGGAACTGACCGCTATCGAACTCAGCACGGGGCAATACGGCGAGCAGCTGAAGTGGACTCTGCATGTGCCCGATAAGGGGCGCAACCTCGTTGCCTATTCGAGCTACTCAGCGAGCCTTGCCTCTAAGTGCATGCGCTGGGCGGGCGCACTGCTGGGACGCCCCATACAGGCGGGTGAGCAGGTGGACTTCGAGGCACTTGTTGGGAAAACCGCCGTTGCCGTCGTGGTGAAAAAGCGCAAAGACGACGGCACGGAATACAACGCTGTAGACGACCTGCTGCCCTTGCGCACAGCGACTGCGGGCGAGCCTGCAGAGGAGGGCGACCCCTTCGAGTAAGCCGACACGGGGCGGGGCGTGCCGCCACACGCCCGCCCCCAAGTCAACCTCAGGAGGTGAACAACATGCAGATTCTACCGCAACCGAACGCGCCGACAGAGATAGAGGACGCCTTGCAACGCCTACAGCGAGCCATCGAGCGATTATGGCAACTGGCAGAGGACGGGGGCGACACTTGGGACGCCCACCAAGCGGAACGCGCCCTACGGCGCATTCGCGAGGTGCTACACGCATGCAACGCGAGAAAGACTTCCAGCAAGCCGTGATAGACCTCGCGCGGTTTATGGGCTGGCGGGTGTATCACACCCGCCCTGCCCTCACCCGTCGGGGCAGGTGGCTCACGCCCATACAAGGCGACGCGGGGTTCCCCGACCTCGTGCTGTGTCGCCCGCCCCGATTAATCCTTGCCGAGCTAAAGCGCGTGGGCGGGAAACTCTCGCCCGCACAACGCGGGTGGCTGGACGCCTTGCAGAAATGCGCAGGCGTCGAGTGCTACCTGTGGACGCCCTCCGACTGGGAGGCAATCATCGACACACTAAGGAGGTAAGACTATGGCGAAACACACTCTTAACGCGCTTCGAGCGCGAACGGAAGCCTTGCGCACAGAGTGGCGCGAGCTGCCCAAGCGACGGGATAACGCCCTGCTCAAGGGGGATAAAGACGCGCTGCTCGATACGCAGATTCGCGAACGCCAGATACCGTATGAGTACCTGCAGGCGATACGGCAGCGCACAGAGCTGTTCACGGAGCAGGTACACGCCCAGCTGAATGACCTCGCCAAGCAGCGCGAGCAGGTACGCGCCCGATTGGTGGAGGCGTTGCCGAAACTGGAGGCTGCTTGGCGCGAGGTAGACGCCCTGCAACAGGAGTACCTGCGCCTTGCCCCAAGCGAAACCGAGCTGCCTCTGTGGACAGCGAGCATGGGGCGTTATGACCTACTCGTCAACTACGAAACGCGCCCAACCGCTACACTGACAACCGCCCTTGAAACCACCCGCTACGCACAAGCCGACCTTGACAGGCTGCTGCAGGGCGTGGTGGACGGCGACGGGGACGCTATCGACGCCGTGCGCCGTGCGCTGGAATACGGCGACGACCAGCTACCCTCGCGAATTGCCGAGTACCTGCGCATCGAGCAGCGCACAGTCTAACCGACATCCCCCGCCCGCACACGCGCCCCACAACACCTCACGCGGGAATTTGCGAATTGTTCGGGGTGAACGGGGCAGCATGCGGGCGGAGAAACGGGGGGAAAGCGACGCCGAATTGTGGCGATTGCGGAAATTCGCGCCCCAGAATTGGCAGGAATCTGTCGCTGGGGCGCGAAAAGAGAAAGTGCCTGCCCCGTTGGGCTGAACGGGCAGGCGTGGCTTCAGCAGGCATGGCTACTGAAGCGGGACAGAGTATACCGCCTCTACCTCATGATTCCTGCTGAGTGCCCCACTATCAGCCCGCGAAAATCGGGAGCCTGACCCTACAACAGGCAAGGGGCTGATACATGCGCGGGTTTAAGACCTTCCGCCTCGTGGGAGGCGTGAACGGCGTGGGCACTGTATGGTGTGGCGTGGCGTCAGCGAACGCGCTGCATATTGGGCAACTTCGCCGGCGTAGCTCAGTGGTAGAGCAACCGCCTTGTAAGTGGAAGGTCGGGTATTCCCCCTCCCGCGAGTTATGGAATATACCCCTTGGCATGTCGCATCGGTTCAATCGGGCGTTAGAGAATGGCGCGTGGGTGTTTGCGGCAGCGTTGGTGCTGCTGAGCGCGTGGGGCGCAGGACGCGGCGTGTGCCAGATGATGACGCTGCTGCGCGAGCAGGCTGCGCTCAGTGAGCAACTCGCGCAGTTGGAAAGGTATGCACTGACGATGGAGCGGAGCCTGCTGGGGCTGGCGCACGCGGATGACCCAAAGGTGCGGTATGTCGGCTACGACCCCCCATCGCTGTACCGCACGCTGCGGGAAGCCCATCGTGGGGCAGGGGGGTGCATAGAGGCACTTGAGGCGCAGACGACAGGAGGAACCGCGCTGGAGACCTATACCGCGTTTGTGCGCCTGCAAGCGGTGTGGCAACGGGTGGACGCCGCGCTGAGCGACTACCTGCGGCAGGGACACCCCATGCCGATAAGCCTCACGACCCTGCGCGCGTTCAGCTTTGAGGGACAGACCAGCCTTTCCGAGGCGACCCGCGACTTTTGGCGCGCCGACCAGCGCGAACGGCAAGCCGCGTGGGAGCGTACCCTGTGGGAACTGGTGGGCTACTTTGTGCTGCAGATGGCAGGTGCTGGACTGGTCATTTGGCTCCTCTGGCGGCGGTGGGGTGCGCCCGCAAGGTGGCTACTGCGGGCGTTGCACCAGCCCAGCCGCGCACACCGCTACACTGCACGCCTACAGCACACTCAGTGGGGCGAACTCTACGAGCGGTTACGCTTCCAAGAGCAGCGCCTGCGCGAAGTGGAGGCATTCATGCGCGACTTGGCGATGGGACGCACGCCCGTGCCCATCACGCCCACCGACGCCGCCGACCCCCTCGCACGCAGCAGCCAGTGGCTGCTGCGACGGCTGGAGCGCGAACAATCGCCGCACGAGCAGGCGAGTTAGCCTACCCAAGCGCACTGCGGGCGCGGTTGCGCCAATTCACGATGTCCGTAATGCTCCCCAGAAAGAGCCAGCCGCTCAGAATCTGTCGCCATGCGCGTAGCTGCTCGTACACCGACATAGCAGGACTGGGATACTCAGTCGCCATCTCCAGCTGGTGGTGGTAGTGCAATGCGCCCTCGCGCAGCCATCGCTCCCACATCAAGTTGCCGAACCGATGCCCCATCGAACGCGCCCACAGCACCTCCACATCCTCGCTCGCGTCGCCGTAGCCGTCCAGCGCGGCGATGTTCTGCCGATTCATCACATACTGCCAAGTGGGTACATTAACCCACAAAGCGTCGTAGGAGTTGACAATCTCGATGCCGTAGCGTCGCTCGAAGGGGTTGCGTGTGAGGGGCGTGGGCGCCATGAACCGCGTGTCAGCGGAGACAGCGCAGCTGCCCGACCAGATGCGCACTGCCCGTAGGGGCGTCTCGTCGCGCAGGAACCGCAGGTAGCGATCTGAGAACTGGTTGTTCGCGAAGTTCGCGTAGCGGTAGTGGCTGCAGTGGGCGTCGGTGAAGCCCATCTGCTGCATCTCCAGCATACTGCCTTTCCAGTGCGCGCGGAAGGCGGCAGGCGAGTTCATCTCCCGGAAAGTGCCATACGGGTTCGTAAAGGTCGTCACGCCGCCGCTGCCCCGCGTGTCCTCAATCATCCAGTAGTGGTCATGCAAGCAGCACGGAAAATGCCGATGCTGCTCCGCCAGCAACACTTGGTGAATCTGAGCGAGTTGCGAATTGTAGGTACGCCCGTTGCGGTGCAGATACGGATTGGTCGGGCGGATATTGTTGAGCGCGCTGGTGGTCGCGCCACAGTGGACGACCAGCCCCGTCTGCTGACAGAAGGTGTGCAGCCACTGAAAAGTTTGCAAGTAGTTGTCGAAGTTAAGTCCTAACGAGCCGCTGACGCTGATAATGTGGTCGATGTCTGCTGTCCATGGGCGTCCCCACTCAGGCTCGGCGTCTTCGTTGACCATAATCCACGGCACGACCCACAGCGAGAGTTGGAACGAGTCGCCCACGGTTGGTAGGAAGTAGCGGTTGTGCCAGCGCGCGATGAACACATGCGCGTCGCTGGGGTGCAGCGCGGGGTCAGGGCGGAGCAGCACCTGAAGCTGGGGGTTGCTGGCGTCCACGCGCAGCCCATAATAGACATTGCTGACCCGCGCGGCGTAGGCGGCGACATAGACCCACGGATTGCTGCTGCCCACCCACACCGTGCGCCGCCCGACGCGCTTGATGTTCGTCGTGCTGTTGGAGATGGGGGTCAGCCCCAGCACGCCCGTGGCGGGCGTGCCTGCCGTACCCTGTGGGATGTGGTAGCCGCACAGGTAAAGCGGTTTATCGCCCGGCGTGTAGTCCAGCCAGCTGTTGATTGCCATCGCGCCCGTGAGGTTCTCCATCGTGGGCACGATGCCGAAGTCGTACTGGCTTTGAAACTGTGCTTTGGTGACATCGCCCGCGACGATGATAGTCGCGTTCACACCCGACAGCAGCAGCGCACTGCGCCACTGTCGCGCCAGCGACAGGTTGCGTCGGTACGCCGTACTGTTGCGGTCGTTATGCGGCACGATTAGAGCGACTCGCTTGCGCGCCATAGCGTTCTTATTATAGCACAGTTTTGAATTCGCTGGGGTCGGCGGCGCGCCCGACGCCGTAGTAGTAGAACCCCAGCTTGCGCATCCGCTGGGGGTCATACAGGTTGCGCCCGTCGAAAAGGTTCGGCTGGCGCATCGCTTGACGGATGCGCTCGAAGTTCAGTTGGCGGAACTCGTTCCACTCGGTAATCAGCGCGAGCGCGTCGGCGTTCTCGGCGACCTCGTAGGCGTTGCGGCAGTAGCGGACTTCGGGGAAAAGCGGCTGCACGCGCGGCATGGCGACGGGGTCGTATGCCTTGACGGTCGCGCCCGCTTGCAGCAGCAGGCGGATAATCTCCAGCGCGCGCGCTTCGCGGATGTCGTCGGTGTTGGGCTTGAACGCCAGCCCCAGCAGCCCGACCACCTTGCCCTGTAAGTCGCCCAGCCGATTCCGAATCTGCGCCACGAAGTGAGGCGCACGCGCGTGGTTGATGTCAAGAATCGTCTGGAACAGTGTGGGGTCTAACTGATACCGCTGCACGGTGCGGGCGAACGCCTGCACATCTTTGGGAAAACACGAGCCGCCGAACCCCAGCCCCGCCTGCAGGAACGCATGCCCAATCCGCTGGTCGTAGCCCATCGCTTTGGCGACCTGCACGACATCTGCGCCCGTGCGCTCGCACAAATCGGCAATCGCGTTGATGTACGAGATTTTGAGCGCAAGGAAGGCGTTCGAGGCGTACTTGATGATTTCGGCGGTCGCAAGGTTGGTGATGAGCATCGGGCGTTCCAGCGGCGCGTACAGTTCGACGATGCGCATCGCGGCGCGGGGGTTGTCTGCGCCAATCACGATGCGGTCGGGGTTCAGCGTGTCGTGGATAGCGGAGCCTTCGCGCAGGAACTCGGGGTTGGAGACCACATCGAACTCGTGCGGCTCGGCGCGGTGCTGCTCAATAATCCGCCGCACGCGGTCGCCTGTGCCGACGGGCACGGTGGACTTGTTGACGACGATTTTGTAGCCGTTGAGCGCGCATCCAATCTCGGCGGCGACGGCGTCCACATACTTCAGGTCAGGCTCGCCCGTTTCGGTCGGCGGGGTGCCCACGCAGATGAAGATGACTTCCGACTCGCGCACCGCATGTGCCAGGTCGGTTGTCGCACGCAGACGCCCCTCTTCCAAGTTGCGCTGCAGCAACTCGTCCAGCCCCGGCTCGTAGATGGGCGACTGTCCTTTGTTGATGGCGTCCACTTTCGCGGCGTCGATGTCCACACACAGCACTTCGTTGCCCAAATCGGCGAACACGACGCCCGTGACTAATCCGACATACCCTGTGCCGACGACAGCTATCTTCATGACGGTCTCCACGCTCAATTATTGGCGTTTGCCGCGTAAGATTGTACCGCTTCGCGTTGCGCCCTTAGCGGCTCACAGGAATCGCTTGTGAGAGGTCGATGTGCCCGCCGAGGCTCTCAATCGGCTTGCCGTCGACCAGAATCTGCACGCGCTCGATGTTGGGGAGGCTGCCTGCGGTGCTGGTAATCGCGTTGACGAGCGCGGCTTCATCGTCCGAGCCGCCCTCGAAGTTCTGGGTCAGCTCAGGCGAGAAGTTGAGCTGCAGTGTACCATCCCGAACGGTCGCGCCGAGCAGCCGCGCGCCTTTGGGGAACACGCCCGACTCGCGGATAAGCCTCTCAAAGACCTCTGTGTACGCGGCGTCGGGGTTCTGGATGGCGACAGGCTTGCTCTCGTAGGTCAGCTCGCCCTGCGCGTTCACTTTCGGGAGGTAGATACGCGCTTCGCGGGGCGGGGCAGGCGGGGCAGGCGGCGGCGCGGGCGTCAGGCGCAGCCACACACCCACCGCGATCGCCAGCGCGGCAATCGCTACAAACAGCACACCCAGCATGCTCTGCACGCGGCGCGCTTCGTTCATGTTATGCCTCGTCGGTCGTCGGATCGTGCGCTTGCGTTTCGGCATCGGCTTCGGTAGCGGGTGTGTCGGACGCTTCGGTCGGCTCGGCGGCGGTCGCCCACTCGATGCGGAACTGCGTCTTGCCCAGCGTCAGCGTCGCGTCGGGAGGCACGGTGGTCGGCATGTTCGGCGCGATTTTCGTCTCGCCGATGAAGGTGCCGTTCGTGCTGCCGAGGTCGGTAATGCGCACATCTGTGCCGACGATTTCGATCTGGGCGTGCTGTCCCGACACATAGGCGTCGGGGATCACGATGTCGTTGCCTGCGCGTCGCCCGATGCGTAACGGGCGGGCATACAGCGGGAATCGCAGGCTGGGGTCGTCGATGCCCACCAGGTACGCCAGCGGCGGGGCGACTTCGGCGGCGATGGTCGGCGTCTCGAAGCCTTCGGGCAGCTCCAGCGTCATCAGCACGCTGCCGAACTGAATCTGGGCGTTTGGGGGTAGCGGCGTGCGCTCCGCGCCAACGGGCTGCCCGTTGAGCTGTGTGCCGTTCGTGCTGCCTAAGTCTTGGATGTAGGCGTGGTTCTCCTCGATAATGATGCATGCGTGGCGTCGGCTGACTGTGCCGTCGCTAATCAGCACATTGCTGCTGGGGTCGCGCCCGATGATGTTCTCGCCCGCCTTGAGCAGGAACTCGCGCCCTGTGGCATCGCGCAGTTTCGGGTACGCGCCTTGCGGGGCGAGTTCTGTGGGCGCGGCGCTGCTGAGCAGGAAGCCGCACTCAATGCAGTATATTTCGCCCGGCGGGTTCATCTGTCCGCAGATAGGGCACTGCGCGGGCGTCATCGCCTGCGTGGTCTGCGGCGCTGGCGCGATTGCAACAGTCGCCTCGCCGCCGACCGCTACCGTTGTCTCGGTCTGCATACCCCCATGATACCCGCAAAATCGCCGTCGGAAGTAGCAGGAAACGCGCGCGAGGGCGCGAATCTGCCTGCGCGGGATCCCCCAACAGAACACGGAGGTTGACTGGATGATGATGACTCGCTGGATTCGTTGGAGCGCGCTGGGCGCGCTGATGACTTTGACTTTCGCGACGGCAACGGCGCAGTTGGAGACGGCGGCAGCGCGCCTGCGCTTTGGCGCGTACTTCCCGTCGGACACCGACCTGCAGGCGTTCAACAAGACCTGGTTCGCCGTCGGGCTGACCGTGACGACGGATGGCGTATCGCTGTTCGGCAGCGACGCCACCGAACTGAGCGCGGACCTGTTCACGCACCAGACAGGCGGCTCGCGCGGCGCGATTACCAGCCTGCTGGTGACGCAGGTGTACGAGCAGCCCGTGAACAATAGCGATCTGCGCCTGCAACTGCGACTGGGCGCAGGGCTGTATATCGTGGACACCACGGGACCGAGCAAGAACATCTTCGGCGGGCGCGTCGGGCTGACCCTGTGGTTCAACGACACCTACAGCGCGGAGCTGAACTTCGACATCACCGACCGATTCGGGGCGAACAACGACCGCGCAAACGGCTTCTCGTTCACCATCGGCTTCCAGTTCTAAATGGCGTCGCGCTCGATAGGTATGCTCTGGCTTGTGCTGTGGCTGCTGGCGGGCTGTGGCGAGCCAGAGCATACGATTCGGCGCACCCTGCACGCGGGCGACCAGTGGCGCTACACCCTCACCCTGCAAGGCGAGCTGCGTGGGCAGACTGACACGCTGGAACTGCGCTACACTGATCGCGTGCTGTCGGTGGAGTCGGACGGCAGCGCAACCGCCGAGCGCACGCTGCAGATGGAACCCGACGCGTTGCAACGGCTGCAGGCGAGTGCCGCGCCGTTTGGCGAACTCAAGCCCAAAACGCGCTGGCGGCTGCATCCCGACGGGCGCGAGACTCCACTGGACGAGGGGGTCTTCGTCATCGGCGCGTTCGCCTACGCCTACCCCGACCGCCCTGTGCGTATCGGCGCGCAGTGGGGGCGCGTTGAGCGCGTCGGCAGCCTCGAACTGAAGTACCTCTGCCAACTGGAGGGCGTCGAAACGCTGGACGGCGTTGAGTGCTACCGCATCCGCGTGCAGGTGGAGCCGATGCCCGACTCGCTGCCCGAAATGCGGGGCGAAATGACCGTCTATGTAGACGCGCAATCGGGCTGGACACGCCTCATTCAGGGTAAACTTAACATGAGGGCAGGCGCAGTGGAAGGCGATTTTCAGCTGATCCTGCGTGGCGAGCCTGTAGGGGAGAAACGATGAGAGAGCGACTGTGCCCCGTGTGCCAGATTGAACTGAAGCCGCAGATTCACTACGGCGTGACAATCGATGTCTGCCCCGCTTGCGCAGGCATCTGGTTCGACGCCGATGAGCTGAAGCGACTGCACGATATTGACGAGAATGTCTTGCCTCGTCTGGACGCGCTATACCAGGCCGAGATTGTCGCCTACGACCCGCCGTGGGAGAAGCTCTGTCCTGTGTGTCGCCAACCGTTGCGCTCTTACAACTACCTCTACACATCGAACATCGTGCTGGATACTTGTGATCAGTGTGGGGGCATATGGGTGGACGATGGTGAGCTGCAGAAGATGGCGCAGGTGGTTCGGGACGCGCGTGCGATGGAGATTCCTCCTGAGGCAAGAGCGCAGATGGTGGTTGCCCAAATAGAGGCGGAGGCATCGGAAGTACGAGCACGCGCCGAGTTCTGGCGCGGCTTGTTTGACTTCTTGCGCGCCCGACCGCGATTCCCCATCTAGCACATGGAGCCAATCCGCACGGGCGTGCATGTCGCGGCGATTACGCCGTTCAGGCAGGAGGGCGCCATCGACGCGCCGTACTTCGCGCGACTGCTGGCGCACTTCGAGGCGCACGGCGCACAGGGTGTGGTGGTCGCTGGCTCTACAGGCGAAGGACCCTCGCTGAGCGCGCCCGAAAAGGTGCAACTCTACGAACTCGCTGTCCAGGCGAAGGGACGGCTGCAGATTGTCGCAGGCGTGCTGTCGTGCAGTCTGGACGAGGCGTTTTACCTGGCGCGGCAGGCAGCGAAGGCGGGCTGCGACGCGCTGATGGTCGCCCCGCCGTTTTATTACCCCGC
>Ga0272449_1002174_pt1 | contig 18584 bp, 16 predicted proteins | sample YNPCB0241_FD_198679 | JGI IMG/M metagenome (GOLD analysis project Ga0272449, IMG submission 198679) | Hot spring sediment microbial communities from Yellowstone National Park, WY, United States - YNP-CB-024-1 | ecosystem: Environmental > Aquatic > Thermal springs > Hot (42-90C) > Sediment... | reverse complement strand
GCCCGATCCTTCCTCGGGCTGTTCCATTTTCGCAGGCTCTAGTTTAGCAGGTCGTTTTCAGGTTGTCAACCACCCGCCGACATCACTCCGCCGAAGGGCGACCTGCTCGATCGTTGACACCGATACTATAGCGCAACTCTTGCGCGCGATGCAAGTCCTTCCAACCGACCCATCGTGCACGCGCGTCCGCTCGCCTTCACACAACGCCCACCCCACGCTCATCGTCTTCATACATCGCGCGCACCCACCATGAACTTCTACGATCTACATCGCCGCACACGGCGCGCCACTTCCCCTCCTACGATCGCAACACGCATCCTACAAAATCTCACTCGCATTCCGCACGCCACACCCGCCGTTCCACCGCACGCAATTGGCCACCTTGGTCTCGCGAATCCCAGCCCCTCATCGGACCGTTGCCCTTGCCCATTCTTCGGCCGTATGCACTCCCACACCGCGGGATCCTCCACACATTGAAACACTCACCGCCCGTCCCAGGCTTGGATAACTCCCTCCTCGATCGTTCCAAGCCTTGGACACTTCTACGTCCCGCTGTTCCAAACCATGGACGAAGTCGATGTGCGACCCCGCAACACTCGAAGCCCTCGCTCCCAAACCACCCACCCCACACACGTGGTAAAGTTCGTTCGTTCTTTCCAGCGTGGCGAGATCGTTCATCTTCGTTCGCTGTACGCGCCCATGGCGACCGCCCGATCGCATGTCGCCCGTCCTCGACAGCGTGCCCCCAGCACGCGGAACATGCGTCGACTCGAACAACGACATCCCAGACACCGTGAGCCAGGCGGGCCATGCGCGAACATGAATGACCCCTCACACCGCACACGTCACTGCACCGATCCTCTGCATGGAGTCGCGCCGCTCGCAGCACGTTCGCCTTACATCGCAGATCAGCGTTTTTGTCACTCGCGAACCATTGACCAAATTGAACTCACTCTTCGGCTCGCCGTGCACGGAAGAATTCGGTCAGCATCGCACGGCACTCCTCCTCCAAAATCCCTTCGAGGATCGCACACCGATGGTTCAGCTGCGGCGCATTCAAAATTCCGAACACCGACAATGCCCCACCGCGCCGGGGGTCTCGAACGCCCCACACGACAGTGTCCAGCCGAGCCAGTACGATCGCGCCCGCGCACATCGCACAGGGCTCTTTGGTCACGTACATCACGCAACCGTTGAGCCGCCAATCGCCGACGGCCGACGCCGCCTGCGTGATGGCCAGAATCTCCGCATGGGCCGTGGGATCGTGCAGTTGCTCAACTTGATTGTGGGCACGGGCGATCACTTGCCCGTCGCGCACGATGATGGCACCGACCGGCACCTCGCCCTCTTCCATGGCCCGATAGGCCTCCTGCAACGCCCAACGCATCCGCCGCTCATGGGCGTCGAGGCTCGACATGCCAGAACTCATATCGTCCATTCCATCCCATCCAGCCCGGGGCGGCCTGCTTGACAGCCAGCCGGGCCTCCAGGTAGAAAGTGTATCCTCGATTCACACGAACCCAACCAGATTGAAAGGACTTGGTCTATGTCGGCACATCCGAGTTGGAAGTTGTCGGGCGGAAAAACGACGAGTCGCCGGAACGTGCTGAAACGGTTCGAGCGGATCAATATCCTCATGCAGGAGGGACGCTGGAAGCCGGGCGACCGTGTGTTCGGACTCCCCAAGACCCGAGTCCAATGACGAGGTCCGCCTGGCCGCGTACCTCGCTCGGTGCGGCGTGGCATCGCGCCGCGCATGCGAGAGGCTCATCCGCTCCGGCCGAGTGACCATTCGCGGCCAGCCCGTGCTTCACCCCGCGGTACGAGTCCGGCCCGGGGAGGACCCGGTGGCGGTGGACGGCGTCCCTGTGCACCCCGAGCCTCGGGTGTATCTCGCATTGAACAAGCCGCGTGGACTTCTGTGCACCTCGCGCGATCCCCAGGGACGACGCACCTTTCTCGAATGCCTGCCCACCTTGCGCCGCTGGCGGTTATACCCCGTGGGGAGGTTGGATGCCGATAGCGAAGGTTTACTACTGGTGACGAACGACGGCGAGTTGGCCGCCCGACTGATTCATCCTCGGTACCATGTCCCCAAGACCTACCAGGTCTGGTGTTCCCCATCGGTCCCGCAGCCCTGGCTCGACCGGTTCTGTCGCGGCGTGGAGTGCGAAGGGGAGATTTTACGCGCGGTCGCAGTCCGGCCCCTGGAAGTGCGCCGTTCCGCCGCGCGCTATGAAGTCACTCTCATCGAAGGCCGGAAACGCCAAATCCGCCGAATGTTCGCGAAAGCCGGCGCCCGAGTTCGGCGCTTGCTGCGCACGCGGATCGGGCCGATCGAACTCGGCCGCCTCCCGCCTGGACGATGGCGTCACCTGAACGCGTCCGAACTCCGCGCATTACGCACGGTGATCGGACTCACAGACTCTGCACAATAAAGTGCTCGCGGATGTACCGGGCTGCGTCTTCCAACGAGGGCAGAATTTTCGTGCAGTATTTGACCATCCACGGGCTGCAGTCCTTGAACGAAAATGGCGAAAACGCGATCACAAACTTGTTGAGCACGTGGGAAGCATAGAAGACCTCCATCGCCGTGCCGATCGAAGGCTTGGAATAATTCACCAAAATGATGTCCGCATCGCGCACGTCCTGGAGGTCGAACTCGACGATCTCGTTGGCGCTATCCACTTCCCGGTCTTTGAAGTTCCGCCGCATCGGGTCCAGTAGGATGAAATCCGCGCCCAGAAGTTCCTTCGCACGTTCCCGCCAGATGCGGGCACGCCCCTCGGACTCGTCCATGATCGGACCGCAAAGGTAGATTTTCTTTTTTGCCACCATCGTGTATCCTCCCGTACAAACAGACTCAATCCGCACGGACCGGCGCCTGCGGGAAGCCCAGTTCCGCCGCATACGGCGCCGAAGGTCCCAAGCGGCGGGCCCACTCCCAGGCTTCGTTGCGCAGCGCGGGGTCCCGCGTGCGAATGTGCTCACCGACCAACCAAGTCAAGCGCTGGCGGATCCAAAGCTCGCGCAAATCCGGACCACCCGCGTGGCCCTGCGACAAGTTCAGACCGTACACCATGTCGTGTTGCTGACGACCGGAACGACCAAGAATTCGCACCCCGACCCGATCCGCGGAGCGCGGCACCCGGCCATGCAACGTCAACGGCCGATCTAGATAAAGGTGCGTCAACATCTTCGGATAGATGTCTCGATCGTCCACTCCAGACCAGCGGTGGCTCAACTCGATGAGGACGGGCCGCGACAACTCTCGCACAAACGCCTCGATGGCCGAGGGAGCCTGACCCAAGTCCACGAAGATTCGAGCGTCCCCGCGGTTCTTGAAACTCAAGAAGTCCAACAGAAACCGATTCACGCCGCGCCCAACGCCGACCGAAAACACTGAAATACGTCCCTGGTTGGAGTCGGTGAACCGCTGGATGACCTCGAAGTTATCTTGAAGTCCAACCGTCGGGCGCCCATCGGACAGAAACACTGCGATGGTCGGGCGCGTATCGTCCAAGGGCGTCGACGCCACCGCGTTCAACGCGCCGTACACGTCGGTCATCCCTCGGGACTCCATCTGTTCAATGAACCAACCTGCACGTGCTTGGGCAGTGGGGGTGGCGGGAGTCCATTCCCCAAAACATCGAGACATCGTCTCCCGGAACATCATCAGCTCCAATCGGTCCTGATCATCCAACAAGCGGACCGCGCGGTGGAGGGCTTGGCGACACGTCGCGACCCTCGCCGCTCCCATGCTGGCCGAACAATCTTGGACGAGGATAATGTCCATGGGCAGCACGGGCAGGACCGTTTCGCTGGCTCGGCGGATCTGTACACTGAAATACTTCCAATCTGGTTCGTCCGGTGGCAGCCACACGTGAAGGTCCAAATGGAGCAAATGTTCGATGGGCGAGGCCGGCTGAACCGTCTCCGGCCGTTCGCGGGTCACACGACCCAGTTCCATACCCGGCACCGCCGTCGGGCCGGCGGGTTCCGTGGACCCGGACGGTCTCTCAGGTCGGACCATCGCCGTGGCCACTGGAGGGGGTACAGGAGGAAGGGGTTCGGTGACCACACCACCCTCGACGAAATCGCTAGCACCGACGGCCAGTCCTTCCGCGCGGACGGGCTGAACTGGCTCCGGAACGGATGGGGGCACAAAATCCGGTGCGGTCGTCAGTCGCGGTACGCGGGGCTCCACACGTCGCGGCAACGCGGCAATTTGTTCGCGAATCACTTCGCGCGAGATTTCCATTCGATGGGACCGAGGTTGCCACTCGCTACGCGGAGGCAGCTCGATCGTACGCACCGGCTCGTCCGACGGCATCGGAGGTCGGACGCCCACGATCCGGGCCGGATCCACAGCACGTGCCGGTGGATCCGGCACGGCTTCTGTAATTGGGCGTGCCCCCGGCGCGCGTTCTGCAGCCCGTGGTTCCGCCAGCCCCTCTGGAGGTGCCGCATAGATATTCTCCACGCGCACAGGCACCCGTTTGGGCTGCAGATGCCATCCTTGGGGAGCCAGCGGAATGGGCGGTAGTTCTCGGATCAACAGCCAGTGAATGGCAAGTGAAATTCCGAGAGCCAGCCACGCAGTGCCGACACGCGTTCGCCGGGACGGCTCTTCAAGGATCCAGTCCCGCTCGATCGTGACCGGTGTCATGGTCCGCTCCGGCGGCCCTCACCCCTGCAGCGAGAGGAGGAACTCCGCATTGGTCCGAGTCTTCTTCAGCCGGTTGATCAAGAGCTCCATGGCTTCCACCGGGGGCACTCCATTTAGCGCGCGACGAAGGATCCAAATTTTCTGGAGTTCTTCGGGGTGCAGTAACAGCTCTTCTTTGCGGGTACCGGATTTTTCAATGTTGACCGCTGGGAAGATGCGCTTGTCCACCAAGCTGCGGTCCAAACACAATTCCATGTTGCCCGTCCCTTTGAACTCCTCGAAGATCACCTCGTCCATGCGGCTGCCCGTATCCACTAGCGCGGTCGCGATGATGGTGAGACTCCCGCCGCCTTCGATGTTCCGCGCGGCGCCGAAAAACCGCTTCGGTTTGTGCAGGGCGTTGGCATCCACACCACCGGAGAGGATCTTCCCGCTGTGCGGTTGCAGCGTGTTGTAGGCGCGGGCCAAGCGTGTGATGCTATCCAACAGAATCACGACGTCGCGCCCACACTCGACCATCCGCTTGGCCATTTCGATGACGATCTCAGCCAACTGAACGTGCCGCTCGGGCGGTTCGTCGAAGGTCGAGCTGAGCACCTCGGCTTTGGTGTTCCGCTGCATATCGGTGACCTCTTCGGGGCGCTCGTCGATCAAGAGAATGATCAACTTCACTTCCGGGTGGTTGGCCGAAATGCTGTTGGCGATCTCCTGGAGCAATACCGTCTTGCCGGTTCGGGGCGGGGCCACAATCAGCCCCCGCTGACCTTTTCCGATCGGCGTGAGCAGATCCAGCACCCGCATGGAAATGCTCCCACCCGTACGTTCGAGAATGAACCGCTTGTTAGGGAACAACGGGGTGAGATTCTCGAATGGGACTTTGGAGCGAGCACGTTCGGGGCTCTCGCCGTTGATCCGCTCCACCCTTAGCAACGCGAAGAAACGCTCTTTTTCTTTCGGCGGACGAATCTCGCCTTCTACAAAGTCGCCCGTACGCAAACCAAACCGGCGAATTTGCGAGGGAGACACATAGATGTCCTCGGGGCACGGCAGGTAGTTCGACAACGGCGAGCGGAGGAATCCAAACCCATCGGGCAGAATTTCAATCACCCCCCGCCCCATCATCGGGATGCTTCGGCGACCACACGCCTTGAGGATCTCGAAAATGAGCTCGTGCTTTTGCAGCGCCGCAAAATCCTGTAGCCCGCAGGCTGCCGCCAGAGCATGCAACTCCGGTACACTGCGGGCTTGGAGCTCGTGCAAGTGGATGACATTTCCAGGCCCGACGATCGGCTGCACTTCCGGCGCGGACGACGAGATTGTCGCTGCCGGCGCTTCCGAAGCCGGCGCGGACGGCGAAGACGGGACGGTATTCTCCGTCGCCGAGGCAGGCACCGTCGCCTCAGATGGAACTTCCTCACTTGCCGGTGCCAGTGTCTCCGCCGCCAGGACGTCTTTCGCCTCAGTGTCACGAGCCGACTTGCTCGCTCGGGAACGTGCACGAGTACGTGCTGCAGATGTCGAATCGGTCATAGTTCGTTTACTCCTTTGTCGTGCAATACCTCATCCACCCACTGCCGGACGCGCGCGGCCAATGCCGCCCGGGAGCCGTAGTTTTCGATGACATAATCGGCCCCAGTCCGTTTGACCCGCAACGGCCATTGTGCCCTCACCAAACGCTGGATGTCCGACCCACTCAGCCCACGTCGCCGAAGCCAGGTCCTCCGACGGCGCCATGGAGCAACCACGCACACGGTCACATCCACATACGGGTCCCATCCGACCTCGAATAGGAGCGGAACCACTACCACCGCGAGTGGCGCCTGTCTGCGAACCTTCCGGCACCATTGCAAGAACTCTTGCATCACTGCAGGATGAACAATGGCTTCCAGATCGGCTCGCGCTTGGCGATCGGCAAACACCCGCTCGGCCAATCGTTTCCGATCCAGCTGTCCATCTCGCTGTACCACTTCCTGCCCGAACCGGCGGACGATGGCGCGGTACACGCGAGTGCCGGGCTGCTGGAGTCGACGCACTATAGTATCGGCCTCCCAAACCGGAATGTCTAGTCGCTCTAGAATCTTCGCCACCTCGCTCTTGCCGCACGCGGGGCCGCCCGTCAATCCGACCACTACGCCTCGCATCACGGGGTCTCCTTCCGCGGACGCTCTTCTCCGACGGGCGTGGCCAATCGGAGACGAGTGAGCTGGTTGAACAGCTGGCGTGCATCGGGTCGGTTCGGATGGATCCGCCATGCGGTCAGCGCCCATGATTCGGCTTCGTCGAGTTGCCCGGCTTCCAACGCCTCGCGCGCTCGCTGCATGGCCTGGTCCGCCTTCGCTTCCTCCTGCGGTGTCACGGCTTCGAACACCCGGTACTTCGCATTTTGCCAGAGAAGACGAAAGTACGATAACGTCCGCACATCACCTTCCATCGCTCGCGCGGGCGCGTCGGGCGGCGGCACCAGCGCGTCCGCCGCATAGCGCAGCGTCCAGTCCACGTGTTGCGAGGTGAATTCCCCCATTGAATATACCAGGACCTGCGCCTGCAAGGTGACCATCCAATCCCGTAGCGACCGCTCAGTGCCTCGGAAGAGATGGTACGCGAATTCCTGGACCCGCCGACGCATCTCGGCAGATTCGAACTTCGGATTCAGCACGATCGGACAACGGCCGTATGTCAAGATGAATGGACTGGTTTGGAAGTTCGCCACCACTGCGCGCGGCGACACATGCTGGCGCAACCACTCCGCCATGTCTTCCAATTGGTCGTATAAGACCGGCACCTCTCCCCAACGCGGGGCCCCCGCGATCGTCACGCCAGCCTCCAAAGCCACCGCAACCCCAACGAGAACCCTCGCGACCCTGCGCCCCGACGGACCCCAAGCCGCCAACCACGCGAACGTCAGCGCAGAAGTGACCGCCCCACTGATGGCCGCGAACACGCAAAACCTGGCCATCAAAAGGAACAGACCCACGCTGAGCCAATGCAGACACAACACCCAACCGAGCCCGAGCGGGGCAAGCCTGGCCCGAGCCCGAGCCACGAGGATAAGCAATGTACCCATGACCGCCACGAGCGTCATCCCCGGGAAAAATACCCCCACATCGCGCCAGGACATCGAGTGCAGCGCCGGCGTCCACAGAATGCGTTGCTCGAAGGTCAGACGTGATGGGTCAGCTGGCTTTTGATTCAAGAACTTCAACTTCGCCCAGATCAGCGACGCAAAGTGTCCATAGGACTGTCCCCACAGCGCCGCACCCAACACTGGCACACCGGCCAGCACCAACAGGGAGACCAGTCGTGTCCCGATCATCGGCAGGCGATCCGCGAACTGTGAGCGCATCCACATGCCAACCCCAAGCGCCCACACGGGTGCCACCATCGGAGAGACCAGAAGATGATGCGCTCGTGCATACGGACTGACCACCAACGTGAGCGCCACGGCCACCACCCAGGATCCCACCAGCCCAGCCCGCGCGTCATTCCAGCCAAATGGGGTTCGGCACCAACCCAGCCACGTTATCAAGCCGAGCACGCCCAGCACCCATTGCGAAAGGTCCCATGTCATTAACGCAACCGTCAATGCGAGGGTGGAAACCATCCAACGCGCAATCGACCACCGCCGTGGGTCGCCATAGGGCACCTGCGCGGCCATATGGGCGACCAACCATGGCAATGCAAAGTTTTCGTGCGACAGCTCTTGCCCAGTCGACCGAAGAACTGAACTCAGACTGACTGCGTACAACGCTCCGCCCACCCAGCCTGCCCAAGGAGAGCCGGTCCATCGATGTACCCACACCACCAGCAGAGGAATCCCCAGGCAAAACCAGCCCACGGTGACCCAGCGCAATCGCTCCGTCAACGTAAGGTGGCCCGGAAACCAACGGCACAGCCAGGCATAGACGAACTCCGCCCCCAGCGTATCGTACTCGGCGGTACGCACCCCAGTGGGGTATTGAAGTTCTCGATCAACCTCCGGCAACCCCTGGCCGCTGAACAAGGTCCGCACGGTCCGAAATTGCAGCGCACTTTCCAACGTGAACGGTAAAGGACGGGATCGGCCTGCAGTTTGAAACGACGCCACGTACCGCCGTAGGCCCACGCCTCCAGCGTAGAGCGACGTTGCGGCCAACCCTAAGGCGATCCCGACGACGACCCGCCGTCGAAAGGACCGGCTGGACGAGTTACAACAACATGGGGGATGCAGGGGCAAGGATGAGGGACTTCAACCCGAGCTTTTCCAAAAACTCACGGCGCTCTGGCTCGACCGGATTGCGGAGCTCCAGTTCCCGCCAAGGCGGAAGGCCTTCCACGCAGGTGCGTAAACGTACCAGTGCCAGGTTTCGTTGAAGAACGTCTTGGGCTACGCGCACTCGATCCCGCAACCGACTGGGTTCCAACTCATCCACATGGCGTAGGAGTTCCGAGATCGTGCCGTACTGAGCCAGCCACCGCTGGGCAGTTTTGGGGCCGACGCCGGGGACACCAGGAATGTGATCCACCGCGTCGCCAATCAAAGCCAGAAAATCTGGAATTTGTTCCGGACGAACACCGATGTGGTTACGCACGTCCTCCGCTGTCCAGCCCGCGGCCGGCTTGTCTGGGCGTACCGCTCGAATCCGATCCCGGACTAACTGCAAAAGATCTTTGTCCCCCGAGGCGAACAGCACTTGTGCGCCGTCGTTTGCGGCCGCGTGGGCGAGCGTCGCAATGACGTCATCGGACTCCTCACCATCTTTGCGAACGCACGAAATACCTTCCAAGGGGAAAAACTGGCTCAAAAGCTCCAACTGAGCGCCCAGAGCGTCTGGCATGGGGGGCCGCTGGGCCTTGTAGTCCGGGAAAAGTTTGCGACGCTCCTCCGGAATCCCGCCATCCCAAACGATCGCCATGTGGGTGGGGTTCCAGGACTGTCGAAGCGCCCGCACGCTTCGCACCACTCCCAAGACCACGCCGGTGGGCATCCCGTTCGGGGCTCTCAGCGAAACAGGAACCGCGTGGAAGGCCCGATAGGCCAAGTGGTGAGCATCCACTAACAATAGCAAGTCCAAATCCGACACTGCACCACCTCTGGGCGCACCTGCAACCGCCCATCGCCGCCGATGCAGGCCGGCAGTCCCCGCTCAACCTTCGCGCGCGTCAGGGCGTGCCGCCAATGACCTTAGCTCGCTCAGCGATTTCTTCCAAACTGGTCTTTGTGGGTTTGATCAAATTGCCAGCTGGATCTACCAGGCGAGCAGTGACGAAAATCACCAGGTTCTGCTTCCGGCTGTATTCACCCTTGCTTCGGAACAAATGGCCCAATACCGGCACATGACCCAACAGAGGAATCCGGTCATCCATTCGAGCCACTTGGTCCCGAATCAAGCCGCCCATCACCACGGTTTGGCCGTCCCACAACACGATACTGGTGGTCACATTCCGGCTAGCGAAGACCGGCTGCAGCAACGGGTATAGGCCGGCGGGGCCGTAGTCAATCCATCGTACAAATTCCGCCACTTCCGGAACCAGTGTGAGATCAATGGTGTACCCGTCCGGCCCCACCGTGGGCGTCACGTTTAGGATGACACCGATTTCCCGTGTTTCAAAGCTACTTGGCAACGGAGGGCGATAGGCATACGGAGAGATAGCTTGCCCGGTGATTGGACTGATCACCGTAGCAAACCCTGAGCCCAGGTCGCCGACACTCTGTTGCTCATATTCAGTCGGGTATATCAGCTCTTCTACCACCTTGATTTGGGCGTTCACACCGCTTCGAGTTGTCACACGTGGTGACGACAAGAGGTCTGCGCCGCCTTTCCGCTCCAGGGCATGTAAGATCAACGTCAACTCCGGGTTCGTCAATATACTGGACAGACTCAGTATGTTGCCGCTCATCTGCCCGGCGTTGTCAGTGGTTCGGGCCTGAGGAGTGAGCTGGTCGCCAGACTCCACAAAGTAGCGGAGACCACGTGTGAATCCGCCCGCGCCCATGTTGGCGTTCACTTGAATGCGCTCCCGTGCCTCGATCGGTCCGGTGCCTTTCTTATTCGCCAGCTCCCAATTGTCCGTCAGGAGCCATTCGAACCCGAGTTCGCTGAGGTCCTGTTGTGCAATCTCGACAAACCTTGCCTCGATCTCTACTTGTTTAGGAACGACGTCCAGGGCAGCCAGGATTCGTTCAAAAATTTCCAGGTTTTCCGGTGTATTGCGGACGATCAACTGGCTAATGGCCGGATTGTAGGAAATCGAAGTTCCGGGCGGGAACGGCACACCCATGTCGCCGAAGAACTTCTTCATGTCCAGCTGCTGCTCGAGCTGAACCTCGGCGCCGCCCATGGTGATGAATTCCCCACCCGCGCGAGTTTGCTGACGGGTAGACTCCGCCTTAGTCGTCACGATTTGGATGATGGACGGCTGAACGGGGTAGAGCCTCGTCACGATGGTGCCTTCCACCGCCGTCCTCGGCGTGATGATCACCGTAGTTTCCTCGATTCGGTACTTTAGGTTCGCGATTTCCGTCACGTACCGAATCGCATCCAACAACGAAACGCGCCGCAGGTTGAGAGTAATGCGTGGTATGGCTGCCGCCTCGGCCGTCGGAGTGGCCAGGGGCTGCTCCGCTGGCACCGCGGGCTGAGCTGCTGGCTGGGCCGCGAAAGGATCCGCCGTCCAAGCCGGTGCCGGTGCGGGCACTTCGGGCATCACGCCGGTGGGAGCGCCCGTATCCAGCTTCAGGATGATATTCACCCCCACACCTTCTGGATCGGCAGCCTCACTGGCATCCCGCAAGAAGTTAATCACATCCACGATGTTCGCCTGCATGAACTCAATCGAAGGGATGATCAACCGCTGCATTTTCTCCTGCAGTTGCCGTGCCTTACTTTCTCCTTCTACCTTCTTCGGTTGAGGTGGCGTGACCACGGCGGCACGCAACGGTGGGTTCCAGCGCTCCATCACATCCTTGACGAAATCGGTGCGCGTGGCTTCGCGCCGGAGCTCCGCGGTTTTGGTCCTTCGCTCCTCGATCTTCTTCAAGTACCGCATGGCGTCGCGGTTATAAGGATCCAACCGCAAAACTTGTTCGAACATGCGTTCCGCCAAATCGTACTCTTCCAACGCGAAGTACTGTCGTCCTTGGTCATAGAACGACTCCTTTTCCGAGGCCTTCACCCGGACTGGCTGTGTTTCGCGAATCGGGATCGGCCGCGCAGCTTCTTCCCGAATCGTGGTCTCGAGCCGTTCCAATTGAGTCAGCCACTGTTTCTGTTCCTTCGCCTGGTCCTCTGTGGGCTTTTCCAACATTCCCAACTTCGCCCGCGCTTCTGCAATCGCTTTGGTAGCGGCATCCCAGTTCCGATTCCGAACTGCCGCTCGCGCCGCTTCGTAGTTACTCGCACCCAGTTTTAGAACCGCTTCGTTTCGACCGGCTCGGGCACGCTGAATGGCTTCTTCCGTTTGAGGTCGCAAGGGGATCTTCCCGATCGCCACCTGGAACTGATCCAAGGCCTTTTGGTAATCCCCAAGCCTCATCGCCTCTTGGGCGGCGGACAAAGCGAATAATCCCTCACGTTCCTCCGCTTGCCGGCGGACCCGCTCTTGTTCTTCCAATTCTTGAGGTGACAACGCCGGTTTGGCAGGCGCGGCTGGCGCGGTTTCCGCAGCGGCTGGAACCGCAGCCGGCTGCGCTGGGGCCGCCGGTGTTGCTTCCGCGGGGCGAGCCGCTTCCGACATCAGCTTTTCCAAGTCACTGGCGGGACCTGCAGGAGCCGCGGGGGCGGCGGGGGCGGCCTCTGGAGTTTGCGCTGGTGCTTGGGGCGCGGCGGGAACTTCAGGAGTTTGGGGAGCCCCGGGCGCTACGGGCGTCTCAGGGGCAGCCGGCATCGCAGGCGCCGTGGGAGCCGCCGGGACGGCTTCTGGGGTCGGCGCAGGCCCCTGAGGCGCGGCAGGAACCTCAGGGGTCTGAGGAGCCTGCGGCGCATCAGGCGCAGCCGGAGCGGGCGACTCGCTCAAAAGCCTTTCAAGGTTCGGTTGAGGCGCTGGTGGCGGCGTGTCGGCTTGCGCCAGTTGCGCCCCACTACCGCGAGTACCCAGCGGGCCCAAGCTGCTCAAGAGTTGTTGCAGGCTTGACCCCTCGTCCGCCGCGGCCACGATCCAACAGAGCACGCCGGCCACAATGCTCGCTCCAACCCACGGCCACACGTTGCGTTGCTTCATCTCGAACCTCCGAACCACGATGTCCGTTTTATATTGGCGATGGCCCACCGGGCTCGCCGTTCAGATTGTGTTCTATACTCGGAAAAAAGTTTTCCACTGTCAAACACTCACTCCCTCATGGCCCCACAGGCGCGTCTCGGCGTGGCAACCCCGCGGGGGATACCGCGGGCGCGGCCGCAGGCCCCCTTGTCGGCGCACCCCCCACACCACCTTGCGGGGATTCGACTGGCGCCCCCGCCCCCCATGGAGCACTCATTCGCAACCGCATCTCCATCTCTTCTTCCGACGTCGGGAATGTGACGGGGAATGATTTCCCGTCGGGCGTGGCAATCATCACCGATTTGCGGTCGGCCGCAATTTCCTTCACCACGGCCGTCTGATCGCGCACCTGGAACTCTTCGCCCACTCGGGTCACGATCACCGTGCCATCCAACAAGAAGACCAAGTGCACGATCAGCTGATCATCATCAATGATCTTGCCGCGGCCCAACCGCTTGACCGTGTCGCCCTTGCGAAGGGTCAATGTATCGGTCGCGGGGTCGTAGGACTCCACCGTGTATCCTTCCACAGTCTGGCCAATGCGCACGAAGTAGCTGCGCTCCAGCGTACGCGCATTGACTTGGAAAACTTCCTGAGTCCGACCACCCACCGGGATTCGCTGGATCGCGACAAAGCGCAACCGGAATGACTGGGTACGAATTTCCTTCAGACGCAACTTCGTCAGAACGGGCGGTGCGCTCGATGCGTTCCGAGGATCTGTACCGGCGCGGTACTCTTCCAAGGTGGAGAACCCGTCGCCATCGTGATCGAGCCGCGCATCGTCGGGATTGTACGGATCCAACCCGCGCGCTTCCTCCCACGCGTCGGGCAAACCATCTTTATCGGAATCGGCTTCCTGCGACGGCGGGGGCGGCTGCTCCGCCTTGCAAAATGGGCACTGCAGCGCCGTAAATGGAATCCACTTACCGCACTGAATACAGAACACGCGGAGTTCGCTCATGAACATTCGATTGGTCCCTTCACCCACTCGGATAGGGTTCTCGAGCTGGGCCAACGCGTTCGAATACAGCGTCAAATCCAGCTCTTGAAACCCTTGCTCGGGTCGGGCCCGAACGGGCTGGTCCAATCGTTCCAGCCGAGTCGCCAATGCGCTCACCCGGCCGGCAAGATGGACGGCGGACACGGCGATCGCGACCATCACCACGGCCAACGCCAATGTGTCGTAGTTGCGCGAAATCCAACCGAAGCGAGAAGCCCACTTCACGGCGTTGTCTCCTTCGTCGTCTGCTCGCCTTCAGGCCGACGGAACGTGTACAAATCCACCGCGAGGCGCACCTTGACCGTTTCAGTTAGGCCGGCCACGGTTCGTTCTTCGTGCTTCAAGGGCCGTGGCCGAGATGACGTGGGCGGAACCACTTCCACCACTTCGGGCCCCCTCGGCTGGACACCCGCTCGGGCAGGCACTGGGAGCTCGGCCGGCGGAGTGACCCCCGCTTCGCTGCTGGGCACGATCCGCTGCCCGTCGGCCGGATTCACCGCTACAGGCCGTGGCGCCTCGTTTCCCAACTCAATATCGGACATCACACAGAACACGGGAAGGCGCGGTAAGGTGTCCAGAATTTCCCAGATCGAACTTTCGCGGGCGCGAAACTCAAACAAGAACCGTTCGCGCACGAACAACTTGTGAGGATCTTCCTTGTACCCAGCGGCCGCTGGGGTCTGGGGTGTAGGCACTGCTCCTTCGTCCACTCCTGGAGCTCGAGGTCCCTCATCTTCAAACACATGCCGCTCAATCGAGATTAATTCTCGGATTTTGGCCGCGCAGATTGCACGCGTAATCGTCTCGATGCCATGAAGCTGCCGAGCCAGCCGTGGAATATCTTGTTTTCTCGGCGGCTGGCCGCGTTCGTACCGATCAAAGCCGTACATGAAACGATCGGGCGGAACGGCCACGTTGTTGGACAACGCGGCGCGGTTCATGGAAGCGATCGCTCGCTGAAGTAATTGGGGAAACCGTGCTGGCTCGATCTCCGGCGGCTCGTACTGGTCCTTCGAAAACCGATCGAGAACGGTGGCAAAGAAACTCTCGATTTTGACGCGGTTCGTCGCCGCCAAGGCCACATTTTCCTCGTTGGGGAACGGCCGTCGGGATGCCAGTTGCTTCAAGGCCCGGTCGGTCTCGTCCAGGCTGGCTTGGACCTGCCGGTAGCTGCTCGACAGTCGAATCAGCCCGATGGACAACACGATCGCCGCCACCCCCGCGACGGCGCCCACAATTAGAACAGATAGGTACAGACGAAGTTTCATGGCGCGATGGGGTTCTTGAGCACTAGGCGCAACGTAAACTCGCGGACGAAGTCATCCTTCGCCATCATCGGCGTGGCGACGATGTCCGTCCGTGCAGGGTCGAAGAACGGCGACTCCCGCAAACGGTCACGCAGCTTGACGATGTCCTCTTGCTGCACTTTGTCCACGTACGCGTAGCCTGTGATCTCGATGGCCTCGATGACATTGGCGTGGGCAGCCCCAGACGCAGCTGGCGCGGCTCGTCCTGGCAACACGGGCAACCCTGGTGCCACTGCCTCGGCGACGAGCCCGCGTTCGGTTCCGGCCGAACCTTCACCTGCCCGCAATGGAGTCCACCGAACGATCCACATGCCATCCTGCAGCCGGGACCGAACATCCGCCAAGATCTGCGCCCACTGGGTACGTTGCGGCGGTAGCGCCGCGAGGACATCCAAGTATTCCTTGATCTGCGCAATCCGATCCTCGTGTTCCTTCAAACGAGCCTCGACGGCCTGCAGTTCCTGAAGCCGGCCTCGGATCTTCTGCAATCGCTGGTGGCTCATCTCGCTGAGCCGCTGCAAGCCCACGGCCCATAACCCGAGCAGCACAACCAGCCCGATCGCCGATCCAATGATGAATGGCTGCCGCTGCCGGAACTCCTGCATGGCCACCAGGCGTGGCGGCAAGAGGTTGATCTCGATCGGGCACGTCAGGTGCTTGCGCAGGGCCGCTCCGACTACGGCCCCCATCAGGTGGGCGTGCTTGGCCACCTCGCCCACGTCCAACGATGGCGATACGGACACGTTTTGGAAGGGGTTGAAGAAATCCACCGGCAGCTGCAGCTTCTCCTTCAGGAACTCGTCCGTGTAGGTAATGCTCGACGAGCCCCCCGTGAGCAATACCAACCCGGGCGTCTGTCCCGATTGCTGCGTGCGGTAGAAATTGATGGACCGCGTGATCTCGGTGTGTAAGCGAGTCATGACCGAGCGCACCGTCTTGGAGACCTTGTCGGCCACTTGACTCGCAGGCGCTTCGTACGCGCCGCCGAGCCCCACAAATGCATGCGCCCGCTTAAGCTTTTCCGCCTCAGCAAACGGAAGCTCGAACTCGCGAGCGATCTGCTGGGTGATCGCGTTGCCCCCTGTCGGAATGCTGCGCACGTAGATCCGGTCCACCTCGATGAAAATCAGGTCCGTGGCCCGCGCCCCGATGTCCAACACCAAGGTACACGGTGGCAGCTCGGAGTAGCTGAAGCGCACGGCGTTGTACACGGCCACCGGCGCCACATCCACCAACTCGGGACGCAACCCCGCCTGCTCCACCGCACCGACGATTCGTTCGATGGACTCCGTCTTGATTGCGGCCAACATCACGTCGACCGTGTCGCCTCCGGAGCCGAGGAATTGGTAATCCCAGACGACCTCGTTCAAGGGAACTGGAACGTTCTGCTGAGCCTCGAACTTGACCATCTCGATGATCTTGTCGCGGCTGACCGGAGGCAGTTTCACGAAGCGGGAAAACACCTGCTGGCCCGAAACGCTCAGCACCACCGGGCGTCCGGCGGGCACCTTCATCTCCAGAAGCATTTCGCGCAGCTGAAGCTGGAGCTCGTTGAGATGCTGTTCCTCGTTGGCGGGATCTGGATCCAATTCCCGGATCGCATACCCCACCAGCTCCAACCCCCCGCCGCGCTGCGGCACGAACGCGCCGAGTTTGAGCCCACTGGCACCGATGTCCAACGCTAAGATTGTGTTGGAATGCATAACCCTCCGTCTCCGATCACTGAGCCGTCCGTGGCTTGCTCATTTCGAAGGCCTCGTAGTCGAGGTGCGCGAAGGGCGTGTCGCGCGGCATGAGCACGAAGCCATCCTTCGGTGCCAGCTGCTGAATCCAGCGCCGGTAGTTGGTGGGGTCGGTGGCCTCCGCGCCGAGCGGTCGGCCTTGGGAGCTAAATTCGACCGCGTAGCCTTCCACTCGGCCGTACCGCTTCAGGATGCTCGGATGAACGTACGCGTGTGCGCGATGCGTACCCCTGGCGATGTGAATGAAGGTATCCTCTCCTTTGAGAAGCACAAAGGGCTCCTTCGGATCGTTGCTCTTCATCAACACGTAGAACGTCAGTTTGAGCTCGTCCACCCATTCGGGGCGTGTTTCGTAGAGCACCTCGATCTGGAACCAATCGGCCCTCGGAGGGTTCACGGAATTGTAGTTCTGCGCCTGAATGCGCGGGGTCCGCACCAAGTTCCCGCTCAGCTTCACTCGCCCAAGTGGATTGGCCGCTGCTGGCGCCTGCGCCCACGTGATGTCCACCCCAACCCACACCACCGCACACACCGCCCACCAGCTCCACCACCTGTTTGCCGTATGCATGGCTCAAACTCCTCAATCGCCCCGTTGCTACTCCGAATGATCATGCAACGGACGACACGCGCTTGCAACGTATACACGAACCCTACGCAAAAGACAATCGCAGAGCGCCTTGGTCCAATCGAATTCTCCCACGCACGTCATCGGCACGCGGCTTGATCCGAATCAGCTCACACCTCCTTTCGCCCCCACAGCGTGTTCTCAGAACCATCGTCGGACGCTTTCGCACGAGCTCATTCAAGCCTGCGATCAACCTACAACGTTCTCGAGTTTTAGGACTCGGAGCGCAACTGAACCCGCCCTCGATGCGCATCGCCGGGCTCCATCCGCATCGGGCGCCAGATTCGTGGGTCGGCTCCAGTCTTTCGTTGCGCTTACTTCGGTTCGACGACCCCGGGCACGAGTATCAAGCCCCATTGAACGCAACACAGGCGGCCGTGGTCTAACAGAACGGACAGCAATAGAAAGGAGTGATCCACCCATGGTCACAAAGGTTCGAGTTCCTTCGATTGTATGGGTCGCTGTGTTCGCGGTCGCGGGCACAGTGGCCGCCCGTGAAGTGGGGTACCTCGGGCTTGCCACGGAGTCCTTGGACCCCATGGTGGGCCGGCATCTTGGACTAGGGGAGGGCGTCGGCCTGGCTGTGGTCCACGTGGACCCTAAGGGCGCGGTCGCGGGCAAGGTCGAAGAGGGCGATATCCTCGTAAAGTTCAACGATCAAATCCTCGTGACGCCCCAACAATTGGCGGTGTTGGTCCGCCGGGAACGGCCCGGGGAGACCGTGCGCTTGACCGTCCATCGAGAAGGCAAAACCCAGACCATCGAGGTCAAACTAGGATCGCGGAATGCCTCGGAACTCCCTCCACTGGTGCCGGGGCGTGGCCAGTTCGAGCCCCCGTTCGTCCCTGGGATTCGCGCGTGGACGCCGGAGGATATGGACCGGTGGATGGAACAATTCCACCGTCGCTGGTGGCGCGGCTTCGGACGTCCGTTCGATGAACCCGAAAGGGAAGAAGCCGAGGCTGCACCCGAACCTCGGGCGAAACCTAGCCCGCGCGTCGAGGTG
>Ga0272449_1002169_pt1 | contig 18622 bp, 13 predicted proteins | sample YNPCB0241_FD_198679 | JGI IMG/M metagenome (GOLD analysis project Ga0272449, IMG submission 198679) | Hot spring sediment microbial communities from Yellowstone National Park, WY, United States - YNP-CB-024-1 | ecosystem: Environmental > Aquatic > Thermal springs > Hot (42-90C) > Sediment... | reverse complement strand
TCGACTCGGCCCTGTTGGAGGCCATCGATGAGGCGCTCTCGAGGCTATCCGAGCCGGTCCGGAGGGGCATATATTGGTACCTGATGCGCAGGTACGGGCTATCGAGGGACGCGATCCCATCCAGGCCAGGGGACTTCGCCGGGGGCCTAAGGGCCCTCCTCGGGAGGGGCGCCGACGTGATCCTGGGGTGGGCGATTGAGGCCCTATACGCCGGGCTCGGGCTGGGCCAGGCCCCCGCGGCGGGGCCCGGGGCGGATTTCGAGGGCCTCGTGGCCGGCGCGCGGAGGGCCTGGGAGCGGAGCAGATCGGGGGCCGGGGGCGGGCCGTAGGGGCCCGGGCGCAAGCCTTTTCTCGGGATCCCCATTTGGGAGGGTATCCGGGGTCTCGATTTGGCCGGGATGAGGGTCACCGTCCTGGGATCGGGCGTATGGGTGGGCAACAGGGGCCATAGCAGGCGCGGCCCGGGATTCCTGGTGGAGTCCGGGGATTCGGCCATATTGATCGATTGCGCATCCGGGACGAATTACCAGCTGGCGGAGGCGGGCTTCGATCCCAACGACCTCGACGCCCTCTTCCTCACGCACCTCCACGCGGATCATTCCGGGGGCGTCATAGCGCTGCTGGGCGAGATGGTCATAAGCGGCAGGAGGGGGCGCTTCGAGATCCTCGGCCCCCCGGGGACCCGGGACTTCCTCGAATGCCTCCTCGCGGCCCATTCCAAGATCCCCGGGCCGATAGCGAAGATCCGGGATTCATTCGATTTGGCGATCCTAGAGGCCAAGCCCGGGCCATTCTACGATTCGGGCGGCCTGAGGGCCTCCGCCTATGAGCTGAGGCATTCGGCCCTGAACTACGGCTATAGGCTTGAATCCGGCGGGAGGGCCGTGGCCTTCACGGGCGATACGGAGCCCTGCGAGGCCCTCGCGGAGCTGGCGCGGGGCTGCGATCTGCTCCTTTGCCAATGCTTCAGGATGGAGCCCTCGCCCTTCCACATGGATCCCCGCTCCGTGGCCGAGCTATGCATCAAAGCCAAGCCGAGGAGGGTCGCGTTGATCCACATGAGCCCCGAGCTGGACCCGGGGAGGGCCGCGGGGATCATAAGGGCCGAATGGGGCGGGGAGGTCATAATCGCCGAGGACATGATGCGCCTCGAGGCCTGAGGCCCCGGGCCCGATAATCGATCCGGCCCGGCCGCGGCTCATCGCGGCTTATAATAAATGGCCAATTGGAGGAACTCGCTGGACCCATCGGACCCGTGCCAATGAACCTCGCCCCTCGGTATGAAGACCAGGCTCCCGGGGCCGACGTGGTTCTCCTCGCTCTCGGTGGCCAATATCCCCCTCCCCTCGATTGGGATGACGCATTGATCGTAATCGTGGGAATGGGGCCTCGTCCTCGCGCCGGGCGGGAATTTGACGAGCGCTATCCTCAGGCCCTCGGACCCGATCGATTCATCGACCAGGCTCCTCCATCCCACGGGCCCAAGGAATGGGCCGCCCTCCCTCCTCCCGAGCTCGAGGCCCTTCATATCGAATACGATCAACGGGATCCGGCTCCCCCCTTGGAGCGCAGCAGCGAGTATAGCCGATCGACGGCCCTCCTATTTATCGCTTTGTGGCCCCTCAGGCCGCCCCCGAATCCCCTCGGGATGTGCAGGAGCTCGTGTATCAGGACCCTATCCCTCTCCTCCTCGCCGAGGGCATCGAACCTCTCCGAGATCACCTCTATAACGTACATCGGGGCCAACCCGAGGGCCCTTTGCCAAACCCTGGGCAGCCCGTATATCCTCGCCAGGGCCCTCGGCGATCTCGAGCCCTCGCTCCTGAGGCATATCACCCTATCCGGGTCAACGTGCCCGAGCCCCAAGGAGCCCGCGAGCTCCCTCACCCTCTCCTGGACGTCCGGCGCCGGACGATAGCGGATCAAAGCAAGCGCCCCCCTCTCGCGAAGCCTTTTTATCCCATCCGATCCCTTTAAAAGCCCTCCCGCAGCGGGCGGCGCGCGATGCGATCGAACACCGGGGATTCGGAGGGTTGGATGAGGACGAACCTAGCGCTTTGTTCCCTCGCCCACGGGGCTTGGCATATGTACGAGATGTCCCTCCCGCCCGTATACCCGATCCTGATCAGGGAGCTCTCCCTATCCTATACCCAAGTGGGCATATTGGTCTCGACGTTCGCGGCCCTCAGGATCTCGCTGGAGCTGCCAATCGGCCACCTCTCGGATAAAAGGGGCTGCAAGCCCTTCGTATCCCTCTTCATGCTCATCTACTCGGCCGGGATCGTCGGCGTTAGCCTGGCGCGGGATTATTGGCAATTGCTCCTCTCGATCGCCGCGGCCGGCATCGGGGCCAGCGCTTATCACCCCGGCGGAACCGCGCTGACGGCGAAGTCCTTCCCGAGGGGGAGGGGCAGGGCCATGGGGCTATCGATAGCCAGCGGCCCGGCGGGATCGATGATCGGGCCCTTGCTCATCGGGGTATTCGGGGCCCTAATGGGCTGGAGGGGGGCCCTCAGGATCCTCGCGATACCCGGGGCCCTCATAGCCATATTGTTCTGGAGGCTGGCGGCTGAGCCGGAGGCGGCCCCGGGGGCGGGCCCTCGCGGGGGCGATCCCCGCGGTGGGAGGGCATCGGCCATCGGGCATTTCTCGATCCCGTTGGTGCTGGCGTTGGGCGCGAGCGCGATGAGGGGCGTATATTGGAACGGCTTCAACTCCTTCTTCCCGACCTATTTGATGCATTATAGGGCGTTCGATCAAAGCTCCGTCGCCTATATCTTCGCCGCCATAATGGGCGCGAGCGCGATCGGGATCGCGATCGGGGGCTTCGCCTCCGATAGGATGGGCAGGAAGAGGGTCATATTGATCAGCGCAGCCGTCCCGGCGATCCTCATACCGGCCATCCTGCCGGCGCAGGGCCCGATGGTCCCGGCCCTGGCCATCGCGGCCGGGCTCTCGTCCTCGCTCGAGGGGGCGGCCCTTAGCGCCCTGATCGCCGATCTCTCGGCCCCGGAGGTCCTGGCCAAGATGTTCGCCCTGAACTTCTCCATCCAAGCGGCCCTGGGGGCCCTGGCGACCCCCCTGATCTTCGGATGGCTGGCCGATTCCTTCGGCCTTTGGTCCATATTCCCCGCGACCGCAGCCTCCTGCGCCATCATGTTCGCGCTCACGCTCATGATAAGGAGGGAGCGCCGGGAATAGCCGGCGCCTTGGCCGAATGGCCCCAGCGGGATCCCGCGCGCATCCTCGGCCCAATCGCGGGCCCCAATCCGGGGTTCTAGAGATCGATCACTCGGCCCCGCCCTCGGCCCCCACGGAGCCGCCGGGGCCCGCTTCGCGCCTTTGGCCGCAGGCGGGGCAGAACTTCGCGTCCCTCGGGACCCTGGCGCCGCATTTCGCGCATATCGGCCCCCGGCCGAGGGGCCCGAGGCCCCTCCGCGCAGCCAGGGCCAGCGCAGCTATCGAGGCCGCGATCGCGGCGGCGATCGCCCCCGCGGTCGCGTATAGGATCGTCGAATCGGTCCTCCAAACGGCCGTCACGGACTTGGGGCCATCCATCAGGACCTGGGCCGTCGGGGATTCGGAGGATATATCGCCGCTCCATCTCACGAAGACGCGGCTCACCCCGAAGCCGGCCTCGATGGGGGTATTGACGGATATCGTGGCCGTCGAGCCCTCATCGTACCAGCCCGCGCCCTTCGGATCGCCGTAGGGCGATGAGACCGATAGGTAGTATTGGACCTTGTAAACGGCGATCAATTTATGAGGGGAGCCCATCTCGATCGAGATCGCGTCCCCATCGACCCTCCCCCCATCAAGGGACCAATGATCGAAGACGTACCTCTTCGCCGGGCCATCCATGACGACCCTCTGGGGCGGGGATATGGGGACCTTGGATCCGGAGTCGTACCATCCCTCCCTATCCGGCTTCGGCAGGCCCTGGGGGCTGGATCCCGTTTCCAAATAGTATTGGGTCCTATAAACGGCCGTCACGGCCTTGGGCCTATCCATGACGATCGTCCCGAAGGGCGCCTGCCCGGAGTAATCGCCGGCCCAATGGTCGAATACATACCTGACGCCCTCCGCGGTCCCTGCCACCTGGGCCGGGGCGCTGAAGGACGCCGTCGAGCCCTCCTTGTACCAGCCGCTCCCGGAGAGCGGCCCAACGCCCTCCGGGGTCGCGTTCACCGCCAAATAGAACTCCCAGACCTTGTAATAATAGGTCCTATAGGCCCATACGTACCCATACCTCCAATCGTAATAATACCCGGGCCAGGAATAATAAACGTAGTAATAGCGCTCGGTCGGCGAGGCGTAGAAGTAGGACCTGGATTGGGGGGAATCGTACGTGACGCCCACGTAGACTGGCCAGAAGGCCGATATGGCGAGGGCCGAGAGCGCGATCGCGAGGGCTAGGCCGGCGGCCCTCCTATTGAGGGGGGATTTGGCCATGGGGCGCCCCATCGATCCCATAAGGCTCTCCGGGGGATTTGGGGGCCGGGCCGTATTTATCCTTTGTTGAACATTGATAAACGCCGCCGATTTTCGGCGATGGCGCCCCCATATGAGCTCAAAGGGATTCTAGCCCTCCTCGGCCCGATCCGCCTCAGGGCCAGGGCGGCCGCGGCGAGGGCGATGGCCGCGGGGAGCGGCGGGGCCCAGAGCTCCGGTATGGTATTCGATCCGCCTATCGTGACCGAGTGGGCGCTATGGAGGTATAGGAAGTAGACCTGGTAATGGGTCTCGTTGGCCGACCAGGGCGCGTAGGTGACCTCCCTCCCATCGATGAAGACGACGGGCGTCCCGGAGATCAGGGCCTTCGCGAACGAGGCCCTGCAATAGCCGGTCGTCCCATCAGGCCCGGAGACCGTGAAGTTCATCAGCTGCCTCGCCTCATCGTATAAGAAGCCCGAGAGCGTGGAATTGGTCACGATCCTGACCCCATACGAGGCGGATCCATATCGGACCTGGTAGACTTGGACGTTCAGGGCGCTGCCCATCGGCGCGAAGGCCCCCAGGGCCGTTATCTGGGCCTGGAGGTACTTCTTGCCCAGCTCCGAGCCCGAGGCCGTCGGCAACGGGGCCCAGGAGGATCCATCCCATCTATAGAGCTTGAGGCTGGCCGGGTCGACGTCGGGCGGGACCTCCGAGTCCTCGTAATAGACCCTAAGGGTGGCTGGCCAGGAGATCGAGAGGCCCGTGGACTCGATCGATATGAACTTGCTGAGGGACCTCAGGCCCGCCGGCGGGGGCCCCGCGGGCGATGTCGAGGATCGGCTTATGGCCAGCGTCCCATCCGTGGAGGTCGATAGGGATATGAGGGCGTCGGCCCCCACGCCCCTGCAATCGAGCGAATTCAGGCCCGAGGGCAGGTAGAAGGCATAGGAGGGGCCGATTGTCGCGTAGCCTATTGCATACGACCCGCCCGATCGGCCAGAGTACCACATCTTATAATAAACCGAGTCGCCGAAGCCGTTGAACTTGGCGGGGCTATATAGGACCCTCGGGGCGTAGCATGCGGAGCCGCGCCAGGAGCCCGGCGAGAGCTTGAGGATCGGGTTGAAGAGCGGCCCGGAGGGCAGCTTGGTCCACGTCAGGCCGTCGTTCGAGAAGGCGTAGCCTATGCCCAAGCCGAGCCCCCCGGAGGTCCCGTCATCGCCCGCGTACCAGAGCCCATAGGTCCCATCCGGGTTCCTCACGATCGAGGCCGAGGTGACGTTCCTCGAATCCCACTCGGCGGCGGCCCCGGGCCCCAGGACCCAGCCCGATCCGTACCTGGTCCAATCGACGCCGTTCGCGCTATACGCGAGCGATAGGCCGATCCTTTTATCGCGGTCGTCCTTGACCAGGTAGAGCATTACGTAGGAGTAGCCGAAGGGGCTGGCCCCGGAGTTCGGGGCGCCCGGCTGATAGATGACGTCGGCCGGCCCGACGACCCTGGAGCCATTCCCGGCCAATCTCCCCGTTATGGATTGGTTCGCGACCCATACGAGGCCGTCGAGGGACGACGCGTGCCATATGCCCCAACCCGACTCCTTGCCATCCGCGCCCCTGGCCTCGGTGCCGTTCCAGAACCAGATCTTGAACTTGGCGGCCCCGCCGCCGAAGCCCCCGGGATCGTAGAGGACGCGGGGGCTCCTGGCCTTGGAGAAATCGAATTGGTTGGGCCAAGAGGGCCCCGCGGCTTGGCCCCTGAAGGCCCAATTGATGCCGTCGTTCGATCCCCAAACCGTTATCCCGCCCCCCTCGCCCCTCTGGGCCCACATCAAATAGGCGTGGCCACCGATCGCGGCCCCGAACTTATTCGGGTCGAAGGCTACGCTCGGCCTGGAGGGTTGATGGTCGCCGCTCGCCAGGACCGGGTTCGCCGGGTAATCGGACCAATTGATCGGGTCTATGGCCAGGGCCGGCGCCGCCGAACGGGCGATCAGGGCCAGGGCTAGGGCCATCGCCAGCGCCGGGGCCGATGGGATACGATGGGATCGCATCGGGTCCGCATCCCTCCGGAGCGGGGAGGCGCGAGGGGGGATCGGGGCCCTCAGGCCCGCCTCCTCCTTCCCCTGCCCGCCAGGGCCAGGGCCGAGAGCCCGGCCGATAGGCCGATCGCTATCGACTCGATCGGGAACCCCGGTATGGCCGGGGCGCCGGGCGGGCCGGCGGCGGCCGTTATATAGGTCGCGGTCGTCACGACCGTTTGGGTCGTCGTCGTGGTCGAGGTCGAGTAGGTCGTCGTCAAATATAGGCTGGTGGAGGTCGCCGTGATCGGTATCGTCATCGTGGTGGTGCTGACCGTGGTCGTCGTTGTGGCGCTGACGAGGGCCGTGGAGGTCGATGGGGCCACCGTTATGGTTTCGGTCCAAGTGGCCGGGACCGTCGTCGACCTGGTGGACGCGGAGACCTCCGTGACGGTGACATAGGTGGTCCCTATGAGGACCTGGCTGGTCTCCGTCGCCTCGTAATAGGTCGAGGCGGTCGTGGAGGTCCAGGTGGAGGTGATGAAGTTGCCAATCATCGAGGTGGCCACGGCGGTGGTGGCGCTCATAGGAGCGGGGAGCGTATAGGACGTCGTGGCCCCGGCCGTGGCGGTTTGGGTCGTAACCGAGGTGGTGGCCGTCGAGATGAAGTTCGTCGAGGTGACCGCTATGGCTATATTCGGATCGATCCTCCCTATCCTGGCCCCGCCCTCGTCGGTGAACCAGATCTTCGGGGAGGCCGTCAGATCCATCGCGAGCCCATGGGGCGCCCCGCTGACGGCCCTGGTGAACTCGACGAACGTATTGCCCTCCGGGTCGAACTTGGCTATCTTGTTGCCCCTGTGCTCCGCAATCCATATCCTACCCGCGAACCCGGGCCTGAGCCTCCCGAGCTCGTCCACGTTGTCGACTATGATCCCCCTGGGCTCCGCGTTATCGGTCGGGATCCTATATTCGGTCAGCACGTTCGTATACGGGTTCAATTTCCCTATCCTGCTCCTCCCATCCGGGGAGCCCGCCTCCGTGAACCATATGTTCCCATCCTTATCCACGGCTATGCCCCAAGGATTGGACTCGCGCTTCGTCGCGCCAATGTACGCTGGCCATTCCACCAACGTTGCGCTAGGATAGGGGTTCAGGAAGCCTATGACGTCCCTCCCCTCATCGGTGTAGAAGACCCCCCCGTACATGGGGACGAAGATTATCGATAGGGGCTTCGCGTCGGAGGGCAACTTCCAATAGGAGAAGCTCCAATTGCCCCCGGCCTGGGGATTGACCGGGTCGAGCCTACCTATGTAGCCGCCCTCCATCGCGATCCAAACGTATTTGACGTCGAGCTGCGGGGTCATTGGATCGCGCTCTAGCCATATGCCCCGGGGCTTTACATCGCCTGCGATGGGGATCTTAAACAAGTGCAGGTCCGAGCCATCGTACTTGCCTATATAATATCCTTCAACACTGGTACCTGGCGGCACGAATTTTTGATAGAAGCTTATCCAAGCCGATCTAAAGTTCCCAGCAGGGTCCGTATCGAGCTTTATATCCCACGGCCGGCCGGCGGGCAGCTGGTACTCCTTTATCTCCCCGGTCCTCGGATCCAACCTCCCAAGCCTGCTGACCGTATGCTCCACGAACCAGATGGTCGGCAATCCCCCGGTCGCCGCTATCCCGTAGGGCATCGCCCCGCTGGGCGGGAGGGTCCATTCGATGAACGCGGCCCCGCTAACCCCCGCGGGGCGGGATAGGATCAGCAGGGCCATCATCAGGGCCGCGGACGCGGCCATCGATAGGCCCTTAACCCCAAATGGCCTCATCCCCATCACCTCCGAACCCTCCCCCTCCCGAGCCTCCTCAACGAGGCCAGCGAGAGGAGCCCCAGCGATATTCCGGCCATTATCGATTCGATCGGGAACCCTGGTATCGCGGCCGCGCCGGCCCCCAGGGTCGATGTCGTGGTGGTCGTCGAGGTCGTCGTCGTGGTCGTGGAGACCAATTGGAGGCTCGTGCTGATCGATGTCGCCGTCGTCGTCAGGGTCGTGGCCGATGTCAGGTACGTTGTCGCGGTCGCCTGGACCGTGGATACGTACGTCGTATGGGTGACTATGGGCGTGGTCGTTAGGGTGGTCGTCGCGGTCTGGACGTAGCTCGTCGACGTCTCCGTTACCGTGGTCCCCTGGGTGAACCTGATTGTGGAGGTGGAGAGGCCGGCCGTGGAGGTCTTGAGGACCTCGACCGTCTCCGAGGCCCCATACGAGGTCCGGACGGTCATTGAGGTTGTGCTCGAAAGGGACGTCATCGCTCTGGTAATGTTCGTTTTAGCAATGGCGGATACCCCTGGCGCAAAGATCGCCGTGGTGCTGCTCGTGGTCACGGTCGTGAAGGAGGTGGTCGAGGCGGATGAGATCCAATTCGTCGTCGTGGTCGTCTTCATCACATCCGGGTCGACCTTGCAGATCCTCCCGCCCGCCTCGTCGGAGAACCAGACCTTCGCGTTCCCCCTATCGAACGCCATCCCCTCCGGCCCGCCCGGGTTGGTCCTATAGAAGAAATAGAATTTGCAATCGACCGGGTCCAGCCTCCCTATCATATTCTGCCCGCGAATCGTAAACCAAACCCGGTTCATGTTATCGACGGCTATCCCCCTCGGGTCGGCGCTCCCGATCGGTATCGAGTACTCCGTGATTATGTTCGTATATGGGTTCAATTTCCCTATCTTATCCCTCCCCCTCATCGTGAACCAAACGTTGCCGAAGCTATCCAGGGCTATCCCATAGGGCTTGCTGCCCGAGGGGAGCTGCCACTCGGTTATCTCGTGGGCGGCCTGTTTCCCCGAGAATGATGCGTTTATGAAGCCTATCCTATCGCCATCGAGCTCAGTGAAGAACGAGCCGTTCAAGGGGGGGCTGAAGACTATATCCCAGGGCCCGCTGCTCTCGGTCGGGAGCACTATCTGCCTATAAATGTACTCATTCCCAGGAGAACTTGCCGATGGATCGCCGTTGAATGGATCTATCATGCATATCGAGTTGGCTCCATACCCCGCGAACCAAAGCGCGTATTGGACAATGCCACCACCCCTATTCAAATATTGGAGCGCGATCCCCTTCGGGCCCGTTGGGACGTTCCCAATGTTATGCTCGGAGGTTTTGTAGAGCTTGGCTTCGGAGGGCGTAGCTTTGAAGTCGAAGTACCCTATCTCGCCCGTAGCGCCGAGCGTGAACCAAACCTCCTCCTTTGATCCATCGACAGTGGCGTTGACTATGTCGAATGGCGAGCCCTCTATGAAATAGTAGACTATACTATTATCATCCGGGTTCAGCCTCCCTATCCGCCCGCCCTGATCCGCGAAGAATACCAGGGCGCTTACGCCGGTGCCGATTGGCTTCACGGCCACCAGGCCGTTCGGCATCGAGCCCGGCGTAAGGTTCCATTCCGCTATCGAGGCGGCCCGGGCCGATGGGGCGGAGGATAGGAGCAAATAGATCATCAGGCCGGCCGAGGCGGCGAGCGATATCCCCCTCATCGCCCCGAGGGCCCTCCGCCCATGGCCCCCGGGGATCGCGGCCCCGAGGGATACCGAGGCCACCAGGGCGATCGCGGCCAGCTCCCCGGGCAAAAGGAATTGGGCGGCGATCGCGCCCCCGATGGCGATCGCCAATGCCCCGATCCTCCAGTGATGCCCAATCGAGCGAATCAAATCCGGCACCGATCGCTCATCCTCGATTTGGCCTAGATAATGGGCCGATCGATATATAACCTTAATCATCCCCCGTTCACCGATCCATAACGGCTTATTTGGGGGAAGGGGCCGATTCGGGCCCCATTAGGCCCCCTTTCCCCCCTTTCCGGGCCCCCGGATCGCCCCGCGGCCCCGGCCGGATCGGGGCCGGGGCCCCGGCCCCTACATGGAGGATTTCCCGATAATTGATCGGGCCCGGGATCGGCCCCTTTGCTTCGATCGCGTCAATAGATCGCGCCAGGGGCCCGGCGGCGCCGATCGGCCCAATGGACCGCCCCCTACCCGATCGCGCTTATCCCATCCAATAGCGCCGAGAGGGCCTCCGGGCCGCCGTAGGAATAAAGGTGGAATCCATCGACCCTATCCCTGAAGGCCCGGTAGAGCTCCAGGGCGATCCTCACGCCCTCCCCCGGCCCGCCCCGGGCCATCCGATCCTTCACCGCGGCTGGGATCCTTATCCCGAGCCTGGCCTCGAGGGCCCCCGGGGACTTGGGCCCCCTCATGGCCAATAGGCCCATCACCACGGCCATCCCGAGGCCCTCGCCCTCGATCCTATCGAGGAACCTCAGGCCCCTATCGGCGTCGAACTCCGGCTGGGTGAAGGCTATCGAGGCGCCGCTATCGCGCTTCCGCCGGAGCCTCTCGATCTCCAGGCCCTGGTCCTCGGCCGTCGGATCGGCCTGGACGGCCACCTCCAGGCCCCCGGGGCCATCGCCGCCCCGGGCCCTGGACCGCTCCCAGGCCCTGAGGTCCCCTATAAGCTCCCACGTAGCCCTGTAATCGTATACGTCCCTGCCCGGGCCCGAGGACGGGTCGCCCCGGACCACAAGGACCGTCTCTATGCCGCCCTCGATCAGGGCCGCGAAGAGCTCGAATCGATCGGACCTAGGGTAATCCCGGCAGGTTATGGTCGGTATCGCGGCAAGGCCGAGCTCCCTATGGGCCCATATCGCGGCCCTGGCGCTCTCCCCGCTTGGCCCGCATGGGGAGCCCGGGGCCGAATCCCTGAGGGCCGTTAGGACTACCGCGTCGGCCCTCCGCATCAGGCCCAATAGGCCCGGGTCGAGGGGCCATCGGCCAGCCGGCGAGGGCCTCGCCTCGATCGTTATCAAGGGCCTCCCGCGCCCCATCAAGCCCAATAGGCCCATGGCCCGCCACCTCAAAGGCCGCCCTCGCACCCGATAGCCTCCCTAGCGAGCCTCGCGCCCTCGACGAGGGCCCCCAGCTTCGCGAGGGCCACCTCCCACGTCCTGGTCCTGAGGCCGCAATCCGGGCAGGGCTGGATCCGCCCGGGGTCCCAGCCCACGACCCCAAGGGCGTATAGGATCCGATCCCTTACGAGCTCCGGGGGCTCCACGAAATCCGTGTGGACGTCTAGGACCCCGAGCCCATAAGAGCCCCTATAGCCCGCCTCCTCGAAGGCCCTGAGGGCCCTATAGCCGGGCCTATCGGCGTCCGAGGTCCCGGGGCGCCTCGAATCCCTGTTAGCGAACTCGAGGGAGATCTGCCAACAGCCCCTCAGCTCCGGCGCGTATCGGGCGAGGAGGGAGTAGTCGCTATAGCAATTGTGCAGGCTCACCCGGCAGGGGAGGCCGGAGGCGGATTCGTTGAAGGCCTCCACGAAGAGCTCCATCTCCCATTCGCTCGGGTGGGTGGTCGCGGCCGGCTCGTCTATCTGGATCCACTCGGCCCCGGCCCCGGCCAAATCCCTGAGCTCCGGCCTCAGGACCTCCCTGGCCAGGTCCAGGACCATGTCCCGCTTCGCCCCCTCCCTTATGGCCCTTGGGCCCCGGGCCCTGGCCATCCAGGCCCTGCGATAGTATTCATCGAAGGACCAATCCGCCAGCGTATAGGCCCCGGTCACCGGGACCTTCAGGGGCCTCCTGGCCATGGATTTGGCGAATAGGAACTCCTCCAGGTATATGGGCCCTGCCCTCCAGGGCCTATCGATGCAGGCCGCCTTCCTATAGTACTTATTATCGAAGGACCTGACCTCCCCGAGGAACGCGAACCCCCCGATGGCCGAGATCGCGTGCTCGTACATCTCCCTACGCCATTGCTCCCCATCGAATACGAAATCCAGCCCCGCCGATTCCAGGAGCCTCAGGGCGTATATGGCCGACCACTCCAGGGCCGCCCTCCGCCTCCCGGGCGAATCCGGGGCCCTCAGGGCCTCAAGGAGGGCCCCGTAGCCCCCTATCCCCAGCCTCTCGCCCCATAGCCTGGCCTCCGCCAAATCCGCCGCATCGACCGGCTCGCCCAGGTGGGCCTTGACCCTCCAGGCCGGCTTGGCGAGGCTCCCTATCTCCATGGTGAACAGGGGCTTCTCGAAGGCCTTCATGGCTCCAGGCCCCCCAGGGCCCTGGCCGCCATCGCCAGGGCCTCCAGCTTCCTATCGGCGACCGACCTGGGCAGGTACTCCATCTCGCAGCTAGGGCAAAGGAACAGGGCATCGGGCTCGACCGCCCCAAGGGCCCGCTCGGCCGAGGCGGCGATCTCCCGGGGCCCCTCGACGAGCGAGTTCCTGCCGTCCGCGATCCCCAGGGCCAGCCCCTTATCGGCCGGGAGGGCCGAGAGGGAATCGGGATCCGGGTCGGACTCGGTCATATCGATGCCTATGTCGTCGATCGGGAGGCCCGCCAGATCCGGGAGTAGGGGCGAGGCGTCGCCGAAGTAGACGTATAGGCAGGTCCTGGCCCCGAGGGCCCCGAGGCCCCGGGCGGCCGCGGAGATGGCCTCCAGGGCCATCGCGACCTCGTCCCTCGGCTTAGGGGGCCCATAGGCGAGGCAGGGCTCGCTGAATTGTATATAGGAGAAGCCCATCCGGATCAGGGCCTCAGCCTCCCTCCGCAGCGCGCCGGCGATCGCCATCGCCAGCTCGGCCGGGTCCCCGTAGAACCGATCCTCGGAGAGCTTGGCGAACGCGTACGGGGACGGCAATACGGCCTTGCGATCCACCCCCGGGGGCATGGCGGCCAGCTCGATGAAGGGCCCGAGGGCCCCGCCATCGGATCCGATCTCCCCGACGATGATGGGCCTCCTGTAGAACGTATTGTTATCGAACCACCTAGCCAGCGGCCCGGCCTCAAGCCCCCGCCAGCCCAGGGCGAAGGGCCTTAGGAGGTCCTGCCATCGGAGCATCCCATCCGATACATAGCGGATCCCCAGCCCGAGCTGGAGGCGGACTAGGGCCCCGGCGTCCTCCAGGAACGCGGCCTCGAGCTCCTCCCCCGATGCCCTCCCCCTATCGAAGGCCCTCGTCGCCCTTATCAAGGCGTCGCCCCTCGGCGATATCCCGGTCAAATAGGCGTCGATCAAGGCGACCTTCGGCGATAGGGCGCCGAGGGGCTTTTTAACCCTATCGGCCGGGTTGGGATCGCCGGGGGCGATCCTCAGATGGCCCCTATGAGCCTCAATAGGATCGGCATCACGGTCGCGCCCCATATCGCCAATATCGCCCCGATTATCCACCTGAAGTTGCTCGAGGACTCGGCCCTCAGTTGGGCTATCTCGGCCCTTAGGGCGCTTATCTCGCCCCTCATCTCGGACCTGAGCTCGGCGAGGTCCCTCCTCGTCGCCACGTCGGCTATTATGGCGTTTATCATCGCGAGCCTCACGTCCGGCTCGGCGACCAATAGCTCAGCCAGCCTCCTCCTGGCCCTGGGGTCGGCCTCCAGCTCCCCCAAGAGCCTCTCGGCCAAGGAATCGGCCCATCGATGGGCCGATGGCGGGCCAGGCCTTAAAAAGGCTTCGATGCGGCCGGCTCGGAACTCGGAAGGGATGGGATCCGGGGCATCCGCTGGATCGCGGGATCAAAGAAAAAGGGGGGTTTCGATCCGGGTCGGAGGGGCCCTTAATCCCTCCTCCTCCGGATCCTACCGAGCGCGCAGATCGATGCCGCGAGCGACGCCGCCAACGCCAGGGCCATGCCGGCCATCGGGAACTCTGGTATCGGCACGCCCGTTTGCTCCATCTCGAACCATATGCCCATCAGGTCGGCGCCCTCGGTCACGGAGACCGGGAAGGACCCGGTCGCGTGGCCCCAGGACGCCATCTTCAGCGTATGGGTCCCCGCCGGCAGGTACATGTCGAAGAACCCTCCGAACGTATAGGCCGTCAGGGTGCCGTCGTCCGGGGCAGCGCCCGCGTATACGGTCGCCCAGCCGACGGTCCTCAATTCGCCCTTCCAGTTATACGCTAGCGCATAGCCCTTCACGGATCCGCGCAGGTCGACCTCGAAGATCGGCGAGACCTCCCCGCTGTCCGGCACAGTGACCGTCACGACCGTGCGCTGCTCATATGGGCCCAAGTGGTTCCATGGGTAGTAGTAGGGCCTATCCTTGTTGCCATACTCGCCGGCCAATAGGCCCGTGACCCAGCTCGTCGCGTTATCGAAGTCCAATGGGACGAAGTCCAGCTCTATGGTGTAGGTCCCGGCCGGTATGCCCTTGCTCGGCCAGGAGGCGCCGTTGGGCTCCCTATAGCCGAACTTCCAGCCGTGCACTTGCCAGGCCCCATCGAGCTTGCTCAAGCCGAAGCCGTAGAGCTGCCAGGTTATCCTGCCCGTGTTGGGCTTTATGTAGAAGGCGTGCGAGGCCGCGACCAGCTTGCCCTGCTGGTCGTAGACCCTCGCCCTGGCGGACATCGGGAAGCTCGTATTCTCGAAGATGGATTGCTTCTTGAAGAATATGGTCATCGTTATGTTCGCGCCCACGTCCAAGTCGACCTCGATGTCGCTCACGGAGCTCGTGCCCTTGCTTACCCAGACCGTTGGGAACATCTTCTGGACGTACCCAACCGTATAGGCCTCGGGGCTATAGGTGCCCGTCGTCAGGGCCGTTGGATAGTCGCCCCTTAGCCATAGGAACCCGGCGCCCGGCGGGGTCTTGTAGCCGAAGAAGGTGCCCATCATGCGGGCGTCGGGCCCGACCCTCTCGGCGTAGTTCGAGCCGTTGTAGCAGAGCTTCTGGGCGTACGGCCAGCCCTCGTAGGGTATGGAGGTCTTGCCCTTAGCCTGGTCGCTCAGGCCATCGACCCACCCGAGGCCTCCCCTCTTGGTTGGATCGGTGCCGATGTATAGGAACCTGAACCACTCGGTATAGGTCCCATCGGGCTTCTTGAACCTAACCCTGATCCTCGAGTAATCTGGCGAAACCTTGGTGCTGGTGGGATTGTCATGGCCAACCGGGCCGAAGGTCCATGGCCTCTCGACCCATGGGCGTTGCCAATCCTTCGAGGTCAGGGTCACGTTTATGGACCCTCCCTTGACCAGGTGCATGCTCAGGGCCGTGGGGCTGGCGCATAGGCTCACGGTGGCCGCGTAATCCTCCTGCTGCACGTAGCCCCTCACGTAGACCTTGATCTTATAGGTGCCGGGCATAAGGCCGTAGTCCTTCAGGCCCTGATAGCGCCATAGGAAGTACTTGTAGCCGACCCCCTTGTCTGGCGCGAAGGGGTCCGGCGGGGTCCCGGTTGGGCCGGACAGGGACGACGTCGGGACCCAGCGGTTGTTGTCCGGCCCGGCCATGCCGAAGCCGTTCAACATTATCCAATAGGTCCCGTTGCCCATGGCCCAGCTTCCATCCACCAGCTTCTCCTTCCTGACGAAGGTGAAGTTGAGGGCCCTCAATTTGCCATCCATGTCGTAGGCCTCGGCTATCATATAGAGGCCCGGCTCGGGTATCTCGAACGGGTTCGTCACCAGAGAGTTCTCGAAGTGGTGGAAGTGGACCGTCACGTTGATCCAGCTTCCCTTGCGCAGGTCCATCTGGATGTATTTATCGCCCGGGAACTCGGCCGCCGGGACTGTGACTATGTAGTCCTCGGTTTGGACGTAGCCGTTCACATAGGCCTTGACCTTGTATTGGCCGGGCAATAGGCCGTTGACCCATGTGGCATAGGCCTGCGGGACGTATCCGCTGAACTCGGTCGGGGCCCCGAACCAATCCTTGAGCCCGAATTGGAACCTGAATGGCTTCGTCGAGCCTCCGGGCAGCCACCAGCTCTGGGATGGGCCCACGCCGTTCGGGACCGCTCCCTTGGTCAGGAACCAATCCTCGTTGTACGGGTACGGGTACTCGGTGCCCCAATCGTCGGCCCTATAGCTCCATGGGAAGGCCACTTCCTTCGGCTTGAACAGGGTCTTCACGTAGCCCGTGGTCCAATCCCACCTGACGTCGCCTATGGCATAGGACGTGAACGGCCTATGGGTCAGGTTGACCGGGGACCTGGTGACGACGTTGCCCTTCAGGTCCTCTATCTCGACCGTTATCGGCGGGCCGAGCGGGTTGTCGGCCGAATCCGTGCCAACTGCCGGCCAGGGTATCTCGCCCAAGCCGCACTTGGAGAATATGTCGCCCCATATGACCGCACCCGGCGTCAAATAGAAGTCGTGGCTATAGGATTGGCCCGGTCCGACCGTGATCTGCCACTCGGCGCCCTCCGGGTAGCCGGCGCACGAGGCCTTCACCGTGTATATGCCCGGCGCCAGGCCCTCGAGGGCGTAGCGGCCGTGGGCCGTCTCGTTGAAGTAGGCGACGGCCTTGACCTTGCGGCCGGTCTTGACTACCTGCGGCCATTTGTACGGGTCTATGGCCTCGCCCTCTGCTACCACCTTCCCGGCCAGGTTCACGGGCTTCCCGTATAGGGCCGGGTTGTGGCCCCCGAACCTGACGACACCGTAGATGTACGCCGGGTCGACCTCGCCCTTCACGAGCAGGACGGGCCAGTTCTCGGCCGGCATCGGTCGGAGCCCGCCGCCGAGGAGCCCGCCCGGTGCCGCGGTCTGGGCCTTGTAGGCATCGGCCTGCGTCGGCCAAGAGCACAAGTCGGTGTCATCATAGCCCAGGAAGATCTTGAAGAAGTACTTGCCGGCCACGGTCGGGGCCGTCATGCCGTTGAGGCGTATGTAGTACCAGCGAGTATGAGTATTATCAGTGGAATTCCACCTGATGCTCACCCACCTTATGTGGATGATCCACCAGCCCGGCGCGAAGGGGTCCTTGTCGTCGGCCTTGCCGACCCATATCTTCTCATAGTCGCTCGTCAGCGTGGTCACTATGTTCGACGTATCGCCCTTTGACCAATCCACGGGCGGTATGAAGCCCTCGCCCGTGTATCGGCCATAGGCATCCGTCGCGGCCGGCACGTAGATGGCTATGTTCTTATATTCCTTCTCCGGATATCCGGTCCCGGTGAAGTTCAGGGCTATTATCAGGTCGCCCTTGCTCTCGTACTCGTACTTGCCGTCCCAATCGGTATCGACGGAGGTCAATATGGCCTCCCAGGGCGAGTAATGGTTCCCGCCCCTGTGTATGCCGAGCCTCAGCGGGTCATAGCCTTGGATCTGGTCGCTGCCCGGGGTATAGCCGTAGCCCCATCTCCAAGGGCCCCCGTAGAGGCTCTCGGACCAGAGGCCGGCGCCCGGGAATACGTAGGCCAATGGGCCCTGCCTATGTTTTTGCTCATCGGGGACGCCGGTGGTGTCGTATGGGTACGGGCCGTCGTACTTTACGCCCCTAGTCCTGGTCCCGTCCAATTCGCCCAACGTGAAATGGGCGCTGGCCGGGGCCATGGCCGATAATAGGAACAGGGCGATGGCGAACGCCGCTAGCAACTTCCTATCCATTTCCCTTTTCCACCTTTTCCTTTTTTAGCCGCCCTTCGGGCGGCTGGAGGGCCGGAGGGCCTCCAAGGTATAAAAAGGCTTATCTCGGGGCCCGATATATCGGGCGGGAGGTCCATTTGGGGATGGACTATGCCCCAGGATGGTCGCCCGGGGATTCCCCAATCCCGGGCCCCGATCCGGGCCGAGGGGCCCTTACGCGATCCGTCCGGATGGATGGGCCGACTGGGGGCCGAGGCCCCGGGCGGCTTCGGGCGGATGATAGGGGCGATATCGGCGATATGGGGCGCGGCCGCGATGACGATCCCATTGCCCCATCCGCGCAGGGGGCTCGGCGATCGTCCCGGGGCTTGCGGGGCCCCGAATCCATTTATATGGGGCCTTGGGTAAGGCCGATTGGGGGAGGCTTGGCCGGATCTTGAGCTTGAAGGGCGAGATCCTCGACCTATTGAGGCGCGATGAGGAGTTCCGGTACGCGGTGGCCGGCCTGATAGGCCTGGAGGAGGTATTGAGGCGCCTCGATAGGCATGAGGCGGAGCTCGTCAGGCTGAGGGAGGACATGAATAGGCTAAGGGAGGACATGATCGAGGGCTTCAGGAGGCACGATGAGGCCCTGGCGAAGCATAGCGAGGAGATAGCCAAGCTCAGGGAGGACATGATGGCCGGGTTCAGGCGCCATGACGAGATCCTCGCGAAGCATAGCGAGGAGATAGCCAAGCTGAGGGAGGATATGGTGGCCGGGTTCAGGCGCCATGACGAGATCCTCGCGAAGCATAGCGAGGAGAT
>Ga0272449_1002168_pt1 | contig 18625 bp, 18 predicted proteins | sample YNPCB0241_FD_198679 | JGI IMG/M metagenome (GOLD analysis project Ga0272449, IMG submission 198679) | Hot spring sediment microbial communities from Yellowstone National Park, WY, United States - YNP-CB-024-1 | ecosystem: Environmental > Aquatic > Thermal springs > Hot (42-90C) > Sediment... | reverse complement strand
AACTGGACCACGAACTGGTGTACGCTCACTACAAGAAGGCTCTCCAGGTCTTCCCGAGTTTCATTGGCGAGGTTACAGCCTGGCTTGAGGGCCAGAGTAGTGCCGGAAATACCGGAGTGGATTAGGGGGCCTGGCGCCCATCCCCACCCTGAGTTGCCCAGGTCACACAGCTTCAGGAATCCGCTCTTTTCTCTGATACTGGAAAGGGGAGGTCTTCTGCCGCTTTGAGGGGATGCCCTGTTTCTGCCGCCTTGAACCAAGCTTCTGCGCCATTGCCGGGGCCGTGATGGGCCCGGGACTGCCATTCCGAGCCAATCCTTTTGCCGTCATTTTGAGGAGCAAAGCGAGACTGCTTCACCCTTTTTGTTGTCACTGCGAGCGAAGCGAAGCAGTCTCACGGGACTGCTTCGCTCCCTTTTTCAGTCATTCCGAGCCGCGAAGCGGCGAGGAATCTCAGAGATTGCTTCGCAGACGAAAAGACGAGCTCGCAATGACTTCCCCCTTTCGTCGTTGCGAGGGCCGAAAGCCCGAAGCAATCCGACGGACTCTCCGTCGTTACGAGCGAAGCGACGAAGCAGTCCCTGAGGCTTCTCCACAGGCAAGTGTACACCTTTGCGCTGACCAAAAAGGAGCGATGAACAGGAAACCCCCAGAAGCCCCCTTCCCAAAAGAGAGTCCTTTGAGTAAGCTTTTGCCGTGAAGCGCCAGTACTTCGTGTACATCATGACGAATCCCCGGAACACTGTCCTCTACACCGGGGTGACCGGTGACCTGAAGCGGAGGGTCTGGGAACACAAGACGAAGGCGGTTCCCGGATTCACCGCCAGGTACAACGTGGTGAAGCTCGTGTACTTTGAGGTCTTCGATGACCCAGAGGAGGCCATTCTCCGGGAGAAGAGAATCAAGGGTGGTTCAAGGGCGAAGAAAATCGCCCTCATCAACGCCTTCAACCCCCAGTGGAGAGACCTCTACGAGGAACTCTGAGGGAGACTGCTTCGCAGACGCAACCACGACCTCGCAGTGACACCTTCGCCGGTCATTGCGAGGGCTGAAAGCCCGAAGCAATCCAACGAACGTTTTCTCCGTCGCTGTAAGCGAAGCAGTCCCATATTCCTGGATAGGAATCTCAGAGACTGCTTCGCCAGACGAAAAAACGAGGCTTGCAGTGACAAAATGGGGGTCATTGCGAAGGGCGAAGCGGCAGTGAGGTACCCCGCCTCAAGGACCACCCTGACCACGGTGAGGTTATTCTGAAAATGCAAAGCGGCGAGGAATCCCAAATAGTCTCATCCCTCAACCGGTGTTCTGCACCCTGAACGTGCTTCAGGGCTCCAGGGGACAGAAAGCCAGGCGCATCTGGCTGTGATATAATGGACCCTGTGAAAGTGCCTGATATTGCCCTGTATCTCTGTGCCTGGGAAAGGAGAATACGGGCCGAGGAGGAAGAGGAGAGAAAGAGGGCGGAGAGAGCTCTCCAGGTGGCCTTTGCTGCCGCAAAGTTTCTGGTTGAAGAGGGAAAAGCCAAAAGGGTATACCTCTTTGGGTCGCTGGCCTTTTCGCTAAGGCACCGGCGGGGTTTTGGTCCCTCCTCAGACATCGACCTGGCTGCAGAGGGAATTTCCCCCGGAGAGTACTTCCGCCTTCTTGCCGAGGTCAACCGGATGGGCGATTTTGAGGTGGACCTTGTGGACCTTGATGCCTGCTTGCCTTTGCTCAAAGAAACCATCCTGAGGAATGGAGTTTTGCTTTATGGGGAAAAGGGAAGCGGTGCTTTCGCTTCTTGGGGAAATCGAGAATCTCTCGCGTTCCCTGGAGACCGTGGTCGATGAGGCCAGGGAGAAAATCGCCTGCTACACCTCTCAAAAACCCGACCGCTTTACCCTCAGGGGACTGGGGAGCCTGCTTCATGATTTCTACACCATCGTTGAGGATATCTTTGAGCTCATTTCCCAGGATATCGACGGTGTAAGGGAAAGAGAGGACTCTGGATGGCACAAAAGGCTCCTTTCCAGGATGAGTATAGCCATTCCTGAGGTCCGTCCTGCGGTGATTTCTGAGGAGCTCAGAAGGAGGCTCGAGGTGTACCTGAGGTTTCGGCACGTGTTCCGGAATGTCTACGGGTATCTACTGGAATGGGAAAGGATGCGCCCGCTTCTTGAAGACCTGGAGGGTACGTACTGGGCCTTCCGGGGAGAAATTGGTAACTTTGGTGAATTTTTACGCGAACTCGCCCAGAGGCTTAAAGAGGCATAGGACCAGGCCTTTCCTTTTTGCTGAGTCTCTTCTGGGCATTTCAGGCTGAGACTGCTTCGGAGACGACACGACGACCTCGCAGTGACAAAATGGGGTCACTGCGACTCTTTTCTCTGCCACTGCGAAGGTTTTCCTCTTTGTCACTGCGAGCGAAGCGAAGCAATCCGGCGGCATTTTTCGCCGTTGCGAGCGAAGCGAAGCAATCTGAGATTGCTTCGCCAGGCGAACAAACGAGGCTCGCAATGACTCCTTCTTCAGTCATTCCGAGCTCTTTTTCAGTCATTCCGAGCCGCGAAGCGGCGAGGAATCTCTGAGATTGCTTCGCAAACGAAAAGACGAGCTCGCAATGACTTCCCCCTTTCGTCATTGCGAGGGCCGAAGGCCCGAAGCAATCCGGCGGCATTTTTCGCCGTTGCGAGCGAAGCAATCCCGGCTCTTGAGGAAGAGATTGCTTCGCAGACGAAACTCCGAGCTCGCAATGTTCTGTGTTCAACGTCAAGTCCCCTGGAAGGCAAAGCTCCTTTTCCGTTCTAAGTCATGGGGATCATAGGGAATCCCACTCCTCAGGATGGCGAAGATCTGCCGCAGGAGCTTGTTGGCTACGGCAATCAGGGCTACTTTCTTCGGTTTCCCCCGGGAGCGCAGGCGTTCATAGAGCCCCCTGCACTGCTCGTTGAACCGGGAAGCACTGAGGGCGGAAAGAAAGAGGAGTTTCCGCAGGAAGGGATTCCCCCTGCTTCATCCAGGCCCGTTCCTTCCTCTTCCCGGATTGGTCTATCTGGGGGGTAAGACCGAGGAAGCTTGCGAGTTCCTTACTCCTTGCAAAGCGGGTGAGGGGAGAGAGGATGCCCAAAATGGCACAGGCCAGCCTCTTCCCTACCCCAGGGATGCTCAGGAGGAGCTCGTACGCTCCTGGGGCATACTGGAGGGCCAGGTCTTCGGCTTCCTTCTCCAGGGCCTTCAGGGTCTCTTCGATTCTCTGGAGTTCCTCCTCGTAGAGCTTTTGGAGCCTGGGGTGGGGGAAGGGATGGTGCTTCAGGGCCTCCAGGTGGTTGAGGATCTCGGTTCTCCTTTTCTGGTAGTCCTCGATGGTCTTCTGGATCTCCTCAAGGAGGTAGGCTTTCTTGTCCCTGGGGACGAAGGGTGGAGGGGAGGCGAAGAAGCCGAACTGGGCCAGGATCCTGGCATCCACAGGGTCAGTCTTGGCTTTTTTCTGGAGCATCTCGGCGTACTTCTTCACCACGAAGGGGTTGACCACGCTCACCGGGTAACCTCGCTCTTTGAGGAAGAAGGCGAGCTTCAGATGGTAGACCCCTGTGGCCTCCATGACGAAGAGGACGCTGCGCGTCTTCCCGGGGAGGTACGGGGTGATTCGCCGCAGAAGCTCCTCGGGAGAGGAAGGGACGGAGAAGTCCCGGAAGCGCTCCCCGTCAAAGAGGCTCACCGCGTACCTCTCCTTCCCCACATCAATGCCCACCACGAGTTTCCTCGCCACTGGTTTCTCCTCCTTTCTCTTCGTCTTCCTGTATCCTCCCTCTCTCAGGCTCTCATCGTGCACCATGCAGGCTCTTCCGCCTCCATCTCCCAAGCCTTGGGAGAGGGGAAGGTGGGGGACAGCAAGCTGAGCGGTCTTCTTAAGACCACGACCCCGACGCTCACGTCCTTCCTCCACTTCGTCTTCTACCTCAGTACGTTAACACAGTGAAGAAGTGATTGACTACGGGTGTAATATACGATGACCTGCTGGGGGTCACTGCGAGGAGCACAGCCGGAAGCAGTCCCTCCCTTTTGTCACTGCGAGGGGCGGAGCCCCGAAACAGTCCCACGCTCTGGTGAAAGAGAAATTTTGCGATCTGATATATAGCCTTGCCGCTCTCATGGCTTATGCACGCCTGTCTCAACCTTTCTGCTTCTACTCGGTAACACCATCAGATATATCTCGTTTTTTGCAGCGGTAAAAGAACTTCGAAACCCTTGAACTCGTCCGGAATCTATGGTATCCCTCTAAAAAGCGCTATTTTCCCAACGCTTGCAGAGAGGGGGCAGAAAGGTATGCACTTGAGATTCTTCCCGGTTCTCGTGGTGCTTTGTCTTGTAGTGTTGCTTTCGGGATGTTTCCAAGGCCTGAGCCCGCTTCCCCCAAAGGGTCACGGTGTCATCGAGGGAAGAGCGGTTCTCCCCGGGGAACAGGCGCTCAAGGATTCGAATTTCGTCCCGCTTGCAGATGCGAGTGTGTACGTTCTTTCAATGGTGACTGAAGAGGTCATCGCTTCTGGCAGGACGACGAAAGAGGGTATATACCGGATTGTCACTCCTTCAGGTGGTCCGTACCTGGTCAAGGTGGAGAGCCGGTCGATCACAGTCTACGCGCCGGTTGCAAGGATTGCGGAGGGAGAACGCAAAAACGTTGGCAATACCGACTTCGAGAGTACGGCTCTTGCCGCTGTGGCTTTTATGAAGGTGCAGAAAGGCGAGACTTTTACCGAGGAAGAATTGAATTCCCTGGCACAAAAAGAGGAGTTTGCAAAACTCGTAGAAGAAATCAGGAAGGCTCAGCAGAGAGGAGCTGACCCCCTTAAGGACAGCAATGTTACACGGCTTGCGGCTAACATCGTGACCATTCCTCAGACGACCTTTACCCCTGCGATACAGCCCCAGTACGGGAGCAGGTTCTCTTTTGACGTGACGACTCCTGCAAAGGTCTACACTTCTGCGCGAGCAGTTAACCTGGACGTCAGGGTGCATAACCCTCAGGGTGATCCCCTTCTCTGGGGAAAGTCTTTCGTGGTGGTCCTTGAGGCGAGTGGTCCTGGAAGTCTTGGGGAAGGAAGTTTTCTCCCCGTTGGTTCCTTTGGATTTGCGTTTCTCGGTGTAGAGAATGGCAGGTGGATCGGGTACTGTGGTTTTGGGGGAGGACTTAAGGGAATCACGGTTGGTACGAGCTTTGGCGCCAACGTGGGTCTGGCTTTTGCCAATAGCTTACCCCCTGGACAATACACTCTGACGTTTTACCTCGTGGATGTGGGTGGTATTGACAACGAAGGCGAGCTCCTCTTGAGCTTTCGGGGCCGGGCTCTGGCAAAGGTGGTGAAGCAGGTGGAGCTCACCTCGCAGGTTGGCAGCCCCGAAATACAGGTTTTTGTTGACGATTTCGGGGGGATTTCGAACCAGAACATGGTCGTAGCAAGTGTTATAGTCCGGGTAGTGGGAGACGAAGCAAATACCAGTTTTGGGCTCCTCTTTGCGATTAAGCCGCCTCGAGGGGTGATCCAGGAAGGGAATGTGGGTATTATCCCCTTCTTTTCCGGCCAGGGAGGCTATTTCGACGCTGCCGAAGCGCTGGATGACATCCTGAGTACAAACACCTCTAGCGCACTCCAGAAGTACCGGGATGACATTCGCTATCTTGGCACCGATGGCGAGGGCAGGTGGATAGGGTATTACGGCTGTGGAGAAGGTCTTGCCGGTATGGCCCTTCAGGGGAGTTCCATGCACGGGTTTTTCCTGGCCTTTGCAAATTCTGCTCCTTTGGGGCAATATGAGGTCGAGGTATACCTTGTTAAGGTCAACAACCTGAAGAGCCTGGACAGCTTGCGGAATCTCCCCCGAGAAAACATCCTTGCTGCATCGAAGGCTTATGTGCGTCTTGCCGGAACAACGGGTATTCCCGACGTTTCCAGGCCCTACTTCGGGACCACAGACAGTCAGGCAGAATTTAACCCTTCAATAGGCAGTGTGTTCATTCCTTACACCCTCTACAACCCGCTTGCTCTCTCTGAGGTATACCTTGTTGTGCACCTTGAAGGGGAAAATATAATGTTTACCCCTGGAAACGATGTGATGCACCTTGGTTTTGACAATCCTCATGTGGGCTTGGAGTTCGTGTATCCGAATAGTAGCAAGCCTATAACTGGTAGCGACTTCCTCCTTGTCTGGCGTCTGAATATCCTGTCTATTCCCGGTAATTCGAGCCAAATTATTCTGCGGTTATCCACGGGCTCAAAACCCGGGCGCGTTCAGGTGTGCTTGCTCGACAAACAAAGCGCTCCCCCTTCCTGGGGCGACTGGAGCTACAGCGGGAGCTGTGTGGGGGCAATCGATGTGACGGTGGTGGAGGGGACCGGGCCTCTCCCGCCACCTCCGGAAAACCCCTGAAAAGGAATTCCGGGGCGAAACTTTCTTTTGCCCCCTTCGTAGTATATAATTGAGCTGTGCCGTGTGGCGTTCCCCTCTTGCCCTGAGGTCGAGAGGGTCAAGGGTAGGGCAAATCTCCCCGGCTCTATCTCAAGAGGATGGAGTGGCCGCACCCTGTGGGCGAAACAGCGGAAAGCCCGCACGGAAGGCACAGGAAGAAACCCCGAGGTAAAGGAGGTTGTGTTGCATGAAGAAGTACGTGTGGTTGCTTGCTATCGCAGCTTTTGTCGTTGCAGTCCTTGCCATGGTTGGATGCAAACCAGCAGAAACCCCCGGGCCAAGCCCAACCGCCACGACTCCTGCTCCCACAGCGGATACCCGGTGCCCCCAGCTTGTGGGCAAAGTAGTGGAGAATGTGTATGAGGATGCATACGATCGGAATGAGGCGAAGGACGGTTCGTTCACAATCACCCTCACCTTTGACGAAGACATTGCGGGCGACTGGAGCTGCATCCTGAGTCCGAATTCATGGACAGTCAAAGTCATCAATGCAACAAGACAGGGTTCCGGATTCAAAGATGGGGTAGTTGCTACAGTCACTAGCGTTAATAAAAAGGCCAAGAACAAAATTGCCATCACTGCTACGATTACCGAAAAGAGAACAGTTAGTGGTACTACCTACGAAGTCTACGGCCTTCTCTGCAGCAAAGATGATGCAACGCAGTACGTGAAGTCCTTGAACCTTAAGGATTACCAGGAGCCGACTATTGCGGACACGGTAACCTTTAAGCTCAAGAGCACCTGCAAGGTTTACGACCAGCTTGGCAACACCTGCTGTGGCCTTGAAGATGAAGCATGCTGCGCTCCAGTCTGTGAGCCGGTAACGATTCCTTCTGGTTGCCAATTGCAGTAGTGTTCCAACGGACTTTGGAAGCCCTGGGCTGGCAGAGCCCAGGGCTTTTTGTTTTCTCAAGAGCCGAGTTGTTCGGCCAGGCGTCGCATTTCCCTGACAAGGTTCTGAATTTCTGTGATGTCCCACTTTGGGGGCTCTATGGACCTTTGTTCTGCTTCCTGGAGGGCTTGCTCAACCTGTATCCCTTCCTGAAGGAAAAACAGGGCCTTCTCCTTTTCTCCCCTTCCGAGGAAGTATCTCCCTGCAAAGGCGCACACTCTGGCGAGGTTCAGGTAGGGATTGAGCCTCAACGGATCCGCCTTTATGGCTCGCTTGAGGAACGGCACGGCTAATTCGAATTCTTCCACTTCTGCGTGGAGAACACCCACGTGTTCCAAAATGAGCGGATTCCATGGAGAGAGGCTGAGTGCTTGTTCTCCCGCAACGACAGCCATTGTGTGAATAGCCCTGAGGGGCCTGTAGTTGACCTTTTTGCGGAGCGCCTTGCTCAGAGCATAGTACCCTACTGGGTTCCACGGTTCAAGGCGGACTGCCTGTTCGAGGGCCTGTATTGCCTCGTCCAGGCTCTCTTCGTCTTCGTTCTGCAAGAGGTATTCGCTGAGTGCCTGGCGCCATTCGGCCGTGTATGAAAGAGAGGTGAAGGCAAAAAGGAGAGAAAAAGCGACAACGAAGACAATGGGGTGTGCAGTAAGGGTAACTTTTACCCGGGGATTCTCCTTTTCCTGGAAGGACCAGGAAGCACACCCCGCGAAGAACCATACGGCAAGCTGGTACGCCCCGAGGCTGAAGTTGAAGTCCACGAAGCCGTGCAGGAAGGAGAGAAAGAGGATGCCGAAGAGAAACCCCGTTTGGGCACCTGTACTCTTCCTGAATGCTCCAAGCAATTCCCGGAAAAGGAAAAAGAGGAGGGAACCAAAGAGGAAAAGCCCGATGATACCTCCTTCGATGAGGAGTTGGAGGTAGAGATTGTGCGTTGTCCTTGAGATGTACGGGAATGAACGGAACGATGGGTACAGTGCTTCCCATCCCCCGCCACCCCACCCGGTGAGAGGACGTTGCAGGAAGATTTTCAATCCGTCGCGATAGAAAACGAGGCGTTCCCACACGTTTCGCGATCGCAGGCCTACTTCGAGGAGTCTTGCGGCTTCGCTGCCGGCAAGACCGAAGCGGATAGCAAAGACGAAGAGACAGATTACGGCGGAGAGGAACAGCGTGAGGGTGAAGAGGAATTTTCGCGCTGGCCAGCGTTGTATGCGCAGTTCAAGAGGAGCAAAGAGGCCCTGCAGGGCGAGCGAAGCGATACTGCCAGCGAAGAGCATGCCGAAGAAAGGCAAAGGCTGAAGAGTACCGAGGAAACGTTCGAGGAAAGGCAGAAGGATGAAGAAAGGAAGGACTGTTGCAAGCATACCGAAAAGGAGTCTCACTCGCAGGGTCTGGGGAAGTACGAAAAGGAGCACCAGGATTGTTACGCCAAGAGCAAGTATGCCCCCCCGGGAGTAAGTGAAGAAGTTCCCAGAGAAAGCAAGGAAAGCAAGGGAAACAGTGAGTCCCCGAAGCCACTCCTTTTCTTCGTCAAGGAGCGCTCCAAGAAGCGCAAGGTACCCCATGCCGAAGTAGGCCGAGGCGGTATTGGGGTACTGGAAAGTCGAGTATATCCTCCCTCCGATGAACATTGCGCGGAGGGACATTGTGAAAAGGTAGAGCCCCTCGGGAAGCCACCCGAAACCCTGAAGGAGGCTCAGAACGGCGAGAACGACAGTGTTCGCACCAAATAGGAGGAATATGACCTTTAGTGGCCTTGGCTTCAGGGAGGCCACGAGCAAGAAAAGGAGACAGTACATCGCCCAGTTAGTAAATTCCTGGTAAGCTAACCCATGGTCAGCAGAGAAAGGGATGTTGCACCCATAGAGAATGACGAAAAGCACAAAGGGAATTGTGAGATGTAGAGGGAGAAGGAAAGGTTTGCGGAGACGTATCCAGAAAATTGCAATTGCGATGCCGATGCCACAGGTGATGAGGAAAAAGGGAAGTCTTTCGAAGCGGAAATACAGACCCCGATAGTATGGAGCAAGGAGTACGATGAAGACAATCAACCACAGGAATGCGCTTTCAATCCTCGAGGGTTGAAGCAGGTGTTGCGGCCTTTGCCGATGGCGCGGATCACCCTCTTTATCCTGCTTACCCTGCACACTTCCACCTCCCGGAGTACGGGTTACACGGGAAACGTGCTGTACGGGGGCTTCACCCCTAAAGCCCCCGTACGAATTCTACAGGATTTCACTCAGAAAGCTCTCAAGCGCTGAGAGGGTCATCGGGCCTGTGTAAGTTTTCACAATGTTTCCGTTACGGTCGAAGAAAACATTGTGGGGCACATACTCGACTCCGTAAGTTTCAATGATTGTCCGGTCTGTAAAGTATCCCACGATGTATGCAGCCCCGGTGGACGTCACGAAATTCCGTATACTGTCCTCAAGGCCGTACCCTGCCCCAAGGACCACAAGGCCATGGGTATCCTTGTACTTCCGGTACACCTCGTTGAGGGCCGGGACCTCTGCCTTGCAGTGGGAGCACCCAGGTGAGAAGAACACAAGGAGCACCGGCTTCCCCTTGAAAGACGAGAGGGTAATGGTGCCGCCCTCCAGGCTGAACATGGTGAAGTCCTTCCTGTCCATGTCAGTGTTTGTGGGAAGGGGTGATGGTGAGGGGGACGGCGAAGGAGATGGCGAAGGGGAAGGGAAAAGACCCTCGAACCACCAGCATCCAGAAAGCGCGAAAAGGGCCACAAGTCCCAGGATGAGGGCAAGGAACAAGGCGCTTCGGTGCATAGACGATTCCTCCTTCTTGGGCGAGTTTTCCCTATTGTACCATACATCAAGGGGCCGAGAAAAATAGGGCCTTCGGCAGAGCAAAATGGGTATTAAGGCCTATATCTTTCCCCGAGAGTCCCGGGTAGAATGAGGAGAGGGTCCGTGGTTGTGCTCTGGAGAGAGCCTGTGGAGAGTAGCGAGAATCTCCTCAAAAGACCCCTTCACCAGAAAAGCTGAAGCCCCGCTCGCGATGGCTCTCCCGGAGAGCTCAGGAGACGCAAAGAGGGAAAGGACGATGACCGTGGTTGTGGCGCAGGCCTCTTTTATGGCCCGCACAAGGTGCAAGCTGTTGACGCTGGGGAGCTGGGCGTCGACGAAGACCACATCGGGTTTTGCCCGCAGAATCTCTGGTAGGGCGTTCCTCCCCTCCTCTGAGAACCCGACGAGGGTAACCCCGGGTTCTTCCCGGCAGAGGAAGGCAAAAGCCTCGATGAAGATGGGGCTGTGGTCGACGAGGAACACCCTGATAACATCTCTCACGCCGTCGTCCTTTCCTTCTGTGTACTCCCTTGAGGGTAGCATGCTCCGGTTTCTTGGGAAAGAACCTTCGGTCCTTCACCCGTGGGCAAAAGTCCCGTTCTTTACGGGAAAAACTGGAGGGCTCTGTGGAAGAAAGGCATGAAATCCGGAAAGTCCTGCAGGAGGCGCTGAGGGGGTTCCACGCTTCTTCGGGAACCATTGCCGTGCTCTGCGGAGAGCGGTTCCGGGTGGTGGCCTCGGTGGGTCTCTGGCCCAGAAGGATACGGGAGGGGTTCAGCGTACAAGAAGGGGTTGTGGGTGCCGTTTTTCGGGAAAAGTGCGCGGTCCAGATTGGCGGGGGGATACACCTTTCGAAGGCACTCCCTCTCCTCCGTACAAGAGAACCATACGCCCTCTGCCTTCCCCTTCTGACCGGCTCGGGAGAAGTCTTCGGGTTCCTCTCCCTCAACCGGAAAGACCGGGCGTTCTCCGACGAGGAGACCGTCTCGGCGCAGCTTCTGGCCTGGGAAGTGGCCTTCCGCCTTGGAGAGAAGGAGGCAGCAAGAGTCTCCGAGCTCGAACGGGGGATGCTGTTCTTCCTCGACAGCCTTTCCGAGGACGTAGCGTCGATCCTGCGGAGAATTGCCGTGGCCACCTACGTCATTACCCGGGCACCCCTTCTTGCATTCTTTGTTCCCTTCTCCCTGGAAACCCCGCTCCTCTTCTCCCCCTGGGGCGATACCCTCCTTCCGGAGCTTGAGGAACACCGAGATGTCCTCTTCCCCGCGGTGCGGGAGGCATGGCAGAGGAAGCAGCCTATCTTCCTTGAGCTTTGGCCCGAACCCAGGGGGTCACCCCACCCCCTGCGCTTTGCCGCCGTCTTCCCTATGGTCTCCGGCCGGAAGGTCCTGGGAAATGTGGCCCTCTTCCTCGAGAAACTTCTCCCAAAGCGGGTATGGGATGCGCTTGCCCTTCTCCTTGCCCTTGGAGGGGTCTTCATCGAGAACCGTCTTCTCTCCGAAGAGACCGAGACCTCTGCCCGCAGGCAGGAGCGGCTGAGGATTGCCCAGGAAATCCACAACACCCTCACCCAGGACCTGGCGGGCGTTGAGCTCTACCTTGAGGTCCTTCGGCGAAAGCTCTCTTCGGGCAAGGTGGAACGCCGGAATATTGCGACCATCCTCGAAAGGGTGAGCGCAGCGGTGCACCGCTGCCTCCTCCAGTCCCGGGACGTGCTCCGGACACTCTGGGAAAGCGTTGAGGAGAGGAAGGGTTTTGCGGAGACCCTGGTGCAGGTCCTCGAGCGTCGCCTCGCACTGGGCAACCAGAAAATCCGCCACAGGGTCGCGATGCGCATTCCCGAGTACCTCGTGCCTCCAGGAATCCGCGAGCTCTTCCTGCAGGTTGCTGCAGAGGCCCTGAACAACACCCTGAAGTACGCGCAGGCCAGGAATGTGGCGGTCAAAATAGGCCTGAGCCGTGGCAAAGTGTACCTGCTCTTCCACGACGACGGCCAGGGTATGGAGGGGACCGGAGAAGGGAAGGATGGCCATGGCCTTGACCTTTTGCGGGAACAGGTGCTACTCCGGAAGGGGATTTTGCGGGTACGCTCAGGGAAGGGCCGGGGGACGACGGTGAAGGTGATGGTGCCGCTTTATGGGAAGTGAAAAGCTTCCGAACATCGCCATTGTGGATGACCATGTGCTCTTCGCCGAGGGGCTGAGGAGCCTCCTCGAGGGGTCGGGGATTGGCCGCTGCGTGTGCTACGCAAGCGGCGAGGAAGCGGTGCGGGGAATCCCGCAGGAGAAGCCGGATCTCGCCCTTGTGGACCTCCACCTCCCGGGTCTTGGCGGGCTTGATGTGGTGAAGGTGCTCAGGGAGAAATTGCCCGATCTCAGGGTGCTCGTCCTCACCATGGATGCTTCAGGCGAGAGCCTCTTCAGGGCCCTGTCCTTCGGAGTTCAGGGGTACATCCTCAAGAGCTCCTCTTTTGCGAAAATAGCCGGCGACATCCAGGCAGCCCTGCAGGGTGATACCGTCATCGGCAGGGAGATGATGGGGTACCTTGCCGAAAAGGGGCGGTCAAAGGCAAGACAGGGTGGCTCGAAAGCCTTTGACGAGCTCACCCCGAGGGAAAAGGAGGTGTTGCGTCTCATCGTCCAGGGAAAGGACAATCGGGAGATTGCTCAGGAGCTCTTCCTGAGCGAGAAAACGGTGAAGAACTACGTGACCAATATCCTCACCAAGCTCAACCTTGAAGACCGGGTGAAGCTGGTGATTTTTGCCATTCAGGAGGGGTTCTCCCTTGAGGAGGATACTCCCAGAAAGGAGGAGTACCCGTGAAGTACCTTACCATCACCACGCTCTTTGCGCTCTTTCTGGTGGCCGGGTGTTCCATGAGTTCGGGGACCTTTCCCCCGGGGACGGTGGCCACCATCGGGGCGGAAGTCAATCAATTCTTTGCGGACCTTTCGGAGGCTCTGCGGTCAAACGACGTGGAGCGGGTCCTCGGGTTCTACACCCTTCCTTTCGAGTACGTGGATTACGAGGGGACGGCAATCACCATTGCCACGCAGGAGACCCTGAGGACCTTCATCCTCGAGACGACGATGACCGGAACCATCCTTGAGGACGAGTTCCGGAACCTCAAAGTGGTCAACATCCTCGGCGAGGACAACGTGGTGGTCACCGTCGACGAGCACTGGGTGCAGGAGTACGGAGGGTCCACCTACTCGGGGACGGACCACCTGCGGGTGACCCTGGTGAAAGTTGCAGGAAGCTGGAAAATACGGAAAACCGAGCTTTTAGGTTTTGAGTGACTCCAGGGTGGGCGAAAGTCCCACCCTCCTTCCTTTTTCCGGGCAGTCCCTGCTTCTTCAGGACAGAGTCCCGAAAAGGACGGCAATACTTCCCCGCCCACTTCAGACCTTTGCCTCTTTGGCCTCCCCTCTTCCCGCGAGATAATGAGGGCACCAAATTCAAAAGGAGGTTTGAGCGGTGAAGAATCTCTTCTTTGTGTCCCTCGTGGTGGCGGTGGTTTTGGGGCTGGGGCTCGCCTATGCTCAGGATGTTTCTTTCACCGACAGCGGCAGTCTCAACAGTATCGTGGCGGTTTCGGTGACCGGGGCAACGGTGCTCCAGGACAACTGGTTCTGCGTGGACCAGGGGCTGGCAATTCTTCAGTCTTCCGGCAACGTCACGCAGACGACCGGGAATGCCGGGGCTGGTGCCAGCACCGATACCGGAAACGCCAATGCTGGGGAGAGCATCACGGCAGCCCTGGGTCTTGGAGCATTGCTGGGGTTTGGCTTTGGTAACGCGTCCGGTGGGAGTTACGGTGGGGATACCGGTGGGAACGGCACCGGCGCCATCGCAGCGAATGTCCCCATCGGAGTTAGCGGCAATGTTGCCCTGGCAGACCAGTCAAGCTTTGTGGTGGCCAAGAACGAAAGCGACGCTGACGTCATCACCAAAGTCATCACTAAGGTTGCCCGTGTGAACCGGGTCAAGATCGAGGATAGCTACAACACAGAGACGGAGGGCGGAAAGCCAGGGAAATAACCACCCGCAGTCGAGCTTCAAGAGAAGGCCCCAGGAAACCCTGGGGCCTTCAAAATTTTTTCCTAAGGAGGAATTGCTATGAGGAAAAGCAAAGGAGTTATTGTGGGGGGTTTCCTTCTGGCTCTGTGCTTTCTTGTGTTCGTCAGCGGAGCCTGGGGTGTGGAGAGAGGCGTACGGAGCCCGGGTGTGGCTGGAGTTTTTCCAAGCCGGATCCTGCGGGGGCACAGAGTGCCTTCGGTGGGAGCTCCCACTGAAAGAATAGACTTCTTCTCCTCGGGAAGCGTTTCCAGTTCTGGCAATTCAGACCCAGCGAGTTCAGCCTCAAACGGTGCGTCCTCGAACTCGAACAATTCTTCTCTTCCGGCAAATATCAATTTCTACCTCAATCTCCTCGGGGTGTCCATAAACGGCCAGGACATCCTGCAGGGGAATACCCTCACGAGCGCCCAGCTTGCCCTCCTTACGCAAAGCGCCAGCGCTGACCTCATTGCCCTGAACATCGCCAACATCATCCAGAACAACATTCAGCTTGGTCTCAACATCAACGTCTCCCCTATCGTGAACGTGGTGGTTTACAACGCGCTCTCGGGAACCGCAGAAACCCCGGTGAACATCGGGGATATCACCGTGGGGGATGTCAATGTGGGGCCGATCGACGTTTCCGTGGAAGTTCCCTCCGGTACCGGTTCGTGAACAGAGGGTGGAGGCACGGTATGAGGATGCTGCTCTTTTTCGTTCTTTCTGGGACTCTGGCCCTTGCGCTTCTGGGGTGCGCTGGGGAGGGGAAGTTCGCGGCTTTTGAGGGAAAGCCAGAAGGAGGAAGCTCTTCAAATTTTGTCTCCTCGGTCTCGAGTACGGTAGTTTCGGTGTCGTCATCGCAGGGGTCTTCGACGATGAGTGCTACCGTCGTCCTCTGTTCCGATGGTGAGTGTGAGAGCTGGCACGTGGAGAAAGCTCACTGAAAGAAGGGATGGGTATGTGGAAAAGATATGTGTTTGGATTGAGCGTTTTTGCGCTTTTTGTCTTCGCCATCATGGGGTGTCAGATGACCCCCGGGGAGAAGTTCCCCGTAAAAGTGCGGGGTGTGGTGGCCAACCCCGACAACACCTGTTACCTTGATTTTGTGGCCAACCCAGACATCACCGAAGGTCTTCCCCTGCCCAATGCCGACCTCACCATCGTGGGGGACCAGGGGAGCCGCCTGACCGCAAGAACGGATGCCCAGGGGGTTTTTGAGTTCTGGGGGAAAGCAGGGGAAGCCTACGTGGTCTATGCCCAGAAGGGGGATATCCGGGTGAAGAAGGGCATCACGACACTCGTTTCCTCTTCCGATACTGGAGAGGCCAATTACTTCACCACCGCTCAAGTCATCATCTGGGAGGTGGCCGAAGAGCTCTATCCCGGCGCGCTACCGATGAAAAACATCCACCTCATCCAGCCCACCGACGCCCTGGTCCAGGCGGTAAAAGCAGTCCTTGCCGACTGCAAGGACGCCCAGGGAGACCCCGGGGTGCGAGCCCTGGCAGAAGCCCTGGTCAACACGCTCTTTGGCGCTCCCGGGGTTTTTGAGGGTCCAGCAGGCGGAGGGACCCCGGCAACTACGCCAACTCCAACCGCACCCCCTACTCCAACCACCCCTCCGACTCCAACTGTAACTCCAACTACACCTCCTGCTCCCACAGGGCCCCCAAAGCCGCCAACTCCTCCACCATGTCCTGCCTGCGGATGAACGAAAGACAAAAGATGAGTAGAGCTTCTTGAAAAAGAAGGGGCTCTACTCACTGGCCTCCTTCTTCAAGGTTTTCATCTCCTCGATGAGTTGCTTGACCTCCCCGGTATCCCACTTCAACGGTGCTAAAGAGCGCCCTTCAGCCTTTCTGAGGAGTTCCTCCACCGCAACGCCCTCTTTGAGGAAGACAATGGCTTTTTCTCTTTCGCCCTTTTCCAGGAAGTACTTCCCGGCATAGTGGCAGACCCAGGCAAGGTTCAGGTAGTGGCTGAGCTCGAAAGGATTGGATTCCACGGCTTTTTTCAGGAGGGGAAGTGCCCGGTCGAAGTCTCCCCGCTCGGCGTAGAGAATGCCCACGTGTTCGAGAATGGCAGCGTTCCTCGGGGCAAGGCGCAGGGCCTTCTCTCCTTCTTCAATGGCCCACTGGCGGAGAGCCTCCTGGCGCTTGAGGAGGAATTTCTGCCGCAGGGCCTGGCTCAGAGCATAGCGGATTTCCGGGTTCCAGGGCTCAAAGCGGGAGGCTCCCTTGAGGAAAGAGACGGCCTCGTCCCACTTTTTGTCCTGGGCGAAAGAGTCGCCCAATGTTTTGAGGTGCTCTGAAGGTATGAGGAGAAAGCTCAGGACGAAGAAGAGCAGGCACACCATGCCGGGGAGAAGGGGAGAAAGAACGACCCTCTTTTTCCTTTCCTCTAAGAAGTTCTGCACCAGGCACCCCGCCAGAAACCACACCCCAAGCTGGTACGCACCGAGGTTGAAGTCGACATCCACAAATCCGTGCAGAAAACCGAAAGCGAGGATGCCTGCGAGCATCCCCACCCAGGGCGTGGGGCTCTGGCGGAAAGCGCCGCTACTCGCCCGGAAGAGGAAAAAGAGGAGAAGCACAAGAAGGGTTATCCCCACAAGTCCTCCCTCGATGAGGACCTGGAGGTAGAAGTTGTGGGTGCTCCTTGTGAAATAGGGGAAGGAGCGGACCGAAAAGTACAGGGCCTCCCATCCTCCCCCGCCCCAGCCACTGAAAGGGCGCAGGGCGAAAATTTTGAGACCGTCACGGTAGAAGATGAGCCGCTCCCAGACGTTGCGGGTGCGGAGGCTCACATCAAGGAGCCTTGTGGCCCCACCACCCACAAGCCCGAAATGGACGGCAAGGGCAAAGAGGGAAGCCACGGCGGCAAAGAGGACGCCGATGAAGGTGAGGAACTTCTGCTCTGGCCACTCCTTGAGCCTTCGCTCTAAAGGCTCAAGGAGGCCCCGAAAGGATGCCGAGGCGAAAGCTCCCACAAGGAGGATACCCCAAAAGGGAAGGGGCTGAAGCGCCCGGAGGAAGCGCTCCAAAAAGGGAAGGAGGATGACAAAGGGGAGGACGGTGGCAAGGATTCCGGAAAAAAGCCCTGCACGGAGTTTCTGCGGGAAAAAGAAAAGAAGGAAGAGCAAAACCAGGGCAAGCAGAAGGAGCCCTCCCCGGGAATAGGTGAAGAAGGTCCCCGCCAGGGCAAGGAAGGCAAGGAAAGACGCCAGGAAATTCAACCCTTCGGTTTTTCTTTCTTCGAGGGTGACTCCAAGGAGGGCGAGGTACCCTGCGCCAAGGTAGGCCGAGGCGGTGTTGGGGTACTGGAAGGTGGCATGGAGCCTCCCTCCCTCAAACATCCCCTGGAGGGGCATGCCGAGAATATAGGTGTAGGGGGGAATCCACCCAAAGGCCTGGAAGAGCCCAAGGAGGGCGATGAGAACGGCATTTCCCCCGAAAAGCAAAAAGACGGCCCGGGGCAGAGGAGTCTTCAGGGAAGCAACAAGGAGGAAGAAGAGACAGTACACTCCCCAGTTGACGAACTCCTGGTAGGAGAGACCTCGGTCGGCAGCAAAAAAGACGTTCACCCCGTAAAGGAGGACAAAGAGAGCAAAGACAAGGGTGAGGCCCTTGGGAAGGACGAAAGGGGTGCGGAAGTAGAGGCGGACAAGGCTCAGGAAAAGCCCTGCACCGCAGATGAAGAGGAAGAAGGGATAGCGCTCAAGGCGAAAATAGAGCCCCCGGTAGTAGGGGGCAAGGAGAACCAGGGCGAAGAGGAACCAGAAAACGACGTTTTCAAGAAAAGGGAGCAGAGAAGGAGCCTGCTGCGCCTTTTTCGTTTTCCCCGGAAAACCCCCGGATTTCTTCGGTTTTGCCGGCACGTTTCCACCTCCTGAGGGTATCATACCACAGTTCCCTGCGCCGGAAGAGGGATAACCCGGGGCTTTGTAGGAAGTTAGATGAAGCAGAGTCGAGTTCCTGCATCTCCTTTTTGTCTTTCCGGGCTGTGAAGGACGGGAAGCGTCGTGCTCTTCTGACGGCAAGACTGCTTCGGAAGCAAAACGGCGAACTCGCAGTGACGCTTTTTGTCAGTCATTGCGAGCGAAGCGAAGTAATCCCTGAGCTGACACTCTCTTGTTGGGGCAAAAAGGTGAGACTGCTTCGGAAACGAATATACGACCTCGCAGTGACGAAAAAAAGGACGAAACGACGACCCCCCAGTGACATGCCAGGAAGTCGCCGCAAGCTCTTTTCTGTTCCTGCGAGGAATCCCCTGTTGTGTCACTGCAAGGACCTCTTTTTTGTCACCGTATATTACACCCGTAGTCAATCACTTCTTCACTGTGTTAACTTACTGAGGCAGAGAGCGAAGGTGGAGGAAGGACGTTTCTTGTCTTGGTCGGTGAAGACCGCTCGCAATGCTG
>Ga0272449_1002167_pt1 | contig 18629 bp, 9 predicted proteins | sample YNPCB0241_FD_198679 | JGI IMG/M metagenome (GOLD analysis project Ga0272449, IMG submission 198679) | Hot spring sediment microbial communities from Yellowstone National Park, WY, United States - YNP-CB-024-1 | ecosystem: Environmental > Aquatic > Thermal springs > Hot (42-90C) > Sediment... | reverse complement strand
TGGCAATAAAGTATCGGAAATTAGGGTAATTTTATTTTTATACAAAGCTAATTTCAATACACCAAGATATTTTAAATAATTTTCGGCCTGAACAATGCCGACACCATTAATAAATTTAATTGGTTGAATTTTTTTATGTGAGTGACCGCCAATTATAACATTAATTTCAGGACAAGCCAAAGCTAACAAAGAATCTTTTTCGTAGCCCATGTGCGAAAGAACAATCTTAACAGGATATTTTTTAAGTTTAGCAAGATATTTTTTTGCAGTTATTATTCCATCTTCAAATTCAAAATCTTTAACTGCATCGGGATGAGTATCGGGATAACCATTCAAACTAACTTGTGTTAGCCCGAGTATTGCTATTTTAACACCATCTAACTTAATTACTTCGTAAGGAGACAGCTTCGGAAAATATTCGGGATATTTTACAATATTTGCAACAATAACTTTATGCTTCAATTCACTTAATCTTTTTGCTAAAATTTTTCCACCAAAATCGAACTCATGATTACCTAATGTAGACAAGGTAAATGGCAACATATTCATAATATCTATCATCGGAAAACCTTTTTCGCTATACTTGTCTACAATCGGATTTCCGCTAAAAATGTCTCCTGCCGATAATAAAATAACATTTTTATTCTTCATTCGTATTTCTTTAATCATGCTCGATAAATAAGGAAACTTATCAATTTTACCGTGCATATCATTAACATGCAGTATTATTATTTCCTTTTGAGCATAATAACACAAAAAGATAAAAGTCAGACTAAATAATAAAAATATTTTCCTCATAAGCCTAAATAAATCATTGGTAAACTAATAATTAAAGCAATAAATATTTTTATAAGTTTAATTATTAAAAACGTTTTTTTGTTATCGGCTAATAAAAGTATTCCTCCATGTCCTTCTTGAACAATAGAATTTGCTAATAGTATACTAAAAGGAACTAATTGTTGAGTAAAAAGCGTAAAAAATATTACATGTGGTCCAGATAATGGCAGTATACCTATTAAAATAGCCAAAAAAAGCAATAACCAAACATTATTAGTTATATACTTTTGTAAATCGATATGCTCATTTAAATTGTAAACAACACTAATTGTAACGAGTGCCCAAACGAAAATGTTAAAAAAGTGTTTCTTAATTACATGTTCCCATATATGTTCTGTTAGAAAATGTTCAGGGACTGTTAATACAACAAAAGCACTTAAACCAAGTAAAACGATAAAAATGATTGACTCGGGCGATAATTTAAAATGCGAATGTTCGCCTTCTAACACATAAGAAAAAAGAAACATATTAAAAGCTATTAGCAAAATAGTTGAAATTAATAAAAAACGTTGAAATGTTATTTTTCTAATATTATGAGTTAAATTCTTTTTTTCCTGTTTACAGCAATCTTCGCCGTGTAAAACAAAATGATGCTCTTTATAAGTTTTCTCTTTGAAACGGAAAAAAATTATACCCGTTAGAAAGCCAATAGTTACAAGCAATAACATTAATTTAATTCCTATACTTGTATTATATGCAAAGATAATAAAAGCTTCATCGCCAAAGGAAGCAACAGTTGCAGATAATAAAGCCGGAAAAAATAATAAATTGTGTGCGTATAACGAAACTATTGTAAAAATACCTGCACAACCTGGTATTGAAGCAAAACCTGTTGAAAATATTATTTGAATTAGCTTATTTTTTAAAAAGCCTTCATTCCAATTACCTAAAGTTTTTGCATGTAAATATTCTATTAATATCATTAACAAAAGCACAAAACCAGATATTACCAATGTTTCATGTATTATCTCAAATATTAAAGGCATAAGTTAATCATTTATTTTAGTTTTAATATTGATTCCCAAAGCTTTTCAGCGGAAACGTCCCAATTAAAAACTTTACTTCTTAAAATTCCTTTTTGAATAAGTTTTGCACGTAAATTTTCGTCGTAATAAATTTTTTTCATAGCCTCTTTTATTTCTTCAATTGAATATGGGTCAACAAGTAAAGCTGCATCGTCAGCAATTTCTGGCATTGAAGTAACATTTGAAGTTATAACTGGCACCCCTAAAGACATTGCTTCTACTATAGGTATACCAAAACCCTCAAATAAAGAAACAAAAACAAGAGCCAAAGAAGAAGCTAATAACTTTGTAGCTTCCACTGAATCTAAATAACCTGTAAAAATTATTTTATCTTTATATTTTAATGACTTGTAAACAGAATCGATAGATTTATCTTTCCACATAGGTTTTCCAACGAAAATAAAATTTACATTACTTTTCGTCTCTTCTATAAAACTTTCAAATGCTTTGAATATTCTATCTATGTTTTTTCTCTTGTGAAGCGAACCTATATATATAAAATACGGTTTACCATCCGAATATTTTTTAACTATCTCTTGTTTATCATATTTATCAGTTAAGTTATTTGTTAAAGTTGGTGCATTATAAACGACATCTATAATAGTTTTATCTATATTGAGCGTATTAATAATATCATTTTTTGTATAGTTTGAAACAGCTACGATTCTATTAGCTTTCTTTATATATCTTGTAACAAAATATTTATAAAACAATGCTTCAGAAACAGGCAAAAATTCGGGGTGATGAATAAAATTCAAATCATGCACTGCTAACAAAGTTGGAACTTTAGCTTTTAAAGATAACATATGATCAGGTGAAAAAAATACATCGATATTATATTTTTTAATTACATATGGGACAATAAACTCAAACCATACAAAATATAAAAAAGGATGACGTGCAGGAGGACCGTATACTAATGGAATCACGTTAGAAGAAAAAACAAACTCAGAATGATATTTTCTATCGAACAAAAAGTAAAAAGTATGTTCTGGATGATTTTTAACTATTCTTTTTAAAAGTTCGTAAGTAAACCAACCAATACCTTCTAATTTTCCATAAATTAATAAACGCGTATTTACCAATATATTCATGTTGCAAAAATAGAGAGATTTTAGAAAAAAAATTTGAAGTGCATAAAATAAAAAGAGACTGACTCAAAGTTTAGTCAGTCTCTTTTTTAAAAAGTTTTTAAAAAAGTTTTATTTAACAATAGTTATTTTTTGGCTTACTGTTTCGTTATTTGTTACAATTCTCACCATATAAGTTCCAGCAGAGAGATTGGAAATATCTGCAACTTTTACATTAGAATAATTAGCTACAAGTTGGCCTTTTAAATCGTAAATTTCTAAACGTATAGCTTTTTCATTAGCAATATTTAATGTAGTAGATGCAAGGTTAGGATATACAAAAATATTGCTATGAATATTAGTTACATTTATATCTGTAGATTGCATTACTTGAACTTTATCTATTTTTATATAAAACATATCGGTACAATTGTAATGACGGAAAGCAATATAAATATTTTGACCATTATAATTCGAAAGAGGTATTATTATTTCTCTCCATACTGAATCTGCTGCTTGTAATGTTGTAGTGTATACGCTTGTAAAGCTTGAAGGTTGATTGTTGGTTGTAGATACTTCTACTCCAATGAATTCATTTGGCCAGTCAGGATCTTGTGGTGCTGCATAGAATTTTAATATCATATTTGAATTTGGAATAAAAAATTGAGGAGTAATGAGATAATTGTTCGGATTTAAAGGTTGAAACGTTTGATAATCCCATGAAGCAGAAACAGCAACTTGATTTCCATCATATGCAGGGAATGCAGGAGCACTTTCCAATTCCCAATTTTTTCCATCCCCATCTGCATCTACAACTGTCCAACAGTTTGGTGGAAATGATGAAGATTCAAAGCTTTCTACATATGGATACACACTTATTGGATTACATAACGTTGTAAAATGATTAGGCGGGTATGACCAATAACTTGTATCTCCTGTTCCACATATAGCTCTTACATACCAATCATAAGTTCCCCCTTCTGATAGATTAGTTAATGTACAAGTAGGATTTGATGTTACTGTTACAAAAGTTCCACTACCAAAAGCAAATCCTGTAGGTCCATACTGTACTATCCACTGTGTTTCGTTTCCACCAGGAGTCCACGATAATGTAGCTGTTGTAGGAGTTATATTTGTTACTGTTAAATTTGTAGGAGTTACACATGAAGGAGGTGTGCAATTCCCAACGAATTGGAAAAATGGAGTATTGGGCATAGGAGAATTTCCAGCAGTAAAGGAATATATTAAATTATTAAATGGATCATAAAACTCAAAACCACATTCTTCATCATAATATCCGCTATTAAATATTAAGCTTATACTATCATTAGGACAAACCATCAAATTTGCAGTTCCTGAACTTCCATCTGCTAAAGTATAAGAATTAGAAAAATAGCCATTTACATATACACTTATGCTTGCGCCATTCCAGCCATCACCGTATGAATCAGAAAACGATAACACATAAGCACATTGGTCAGAAACATCACAACTTGCAGTTAAAAACGATGTATAAACATAAGAACTAGTAACACCACCACCACAATCAGTATAAATATAGACATCGTATGGAGTTCCAGGGCTTAATGAACTTAAATCAACAGTATTGGTACTTGTATTAATAATTGTGCCTGTGCCAGGTGTAAAACCTTCTGGTCCATACTCTACAATCCAGTTATTTCCACTTATTGAACTCCAAGAAATAGTAACACTATTTTCAGTTACATTCGAAACAACAGGGAATAATGGATGAATACAAGAAGGTGTTCCTGTACCATAAATTTCAAAAGGTAAACCTTGCGGATTATTGTTATCTTCTAAATTATTCCAACTAGAGTTAACTTTTTGCAAAGCATTTCCTGTAATAGCAACACCCATTATTGCAACAGGGTTTGCCCATGGACCTGATGTCAAACTACCTCCTGCTTGCCATTCTACCCAATAAATACCAGGTTGTAGAGTAAGACCAGGTGTATTGATAACATTTCGCATTATAGGCCGTTGAGAATTTGTCAGATTATCTCCTCTGTAACAACCTGAAAAATGCGTTCTACTTAACCTGTTAGTTGTTAAATCGCCCCAAATAACTGTACTACCTTGTTCGCCGGGTCGACCATTCCAAATTTGCACATGATAATTATTGATTGTTGAAGTTGTTCCACTTCCTGTTTGATAACAATAGAATACCATTGAATCTATTGTCCATCCTCCAGCCGGAACAGCAAAATCTTCTGCAACAGTGTAATTATTACTAATCGAGTGGGGGAAGCCATAATGTCCTAAGCCAACACTTGTATCTAAAAGGCTGAAGTTATTTCCGTTTGGTCCACCACCAGGATGAGTAACAAAAGGCCCATTTTCGTATAACAATCCTTTTGCTCCTGGACTTGAATAATTGCCTACAAAATTAGAATGCTGATTTGATACATTTACAGCATGTTTGCTTCTTTCAGCTTTTAAGTCATTTTTCGTAAAATTACTTCTTTTTACTTGACTAAAAATAGGAATCTGCATTACAGCAACTGCCAAAACTAAGAATAATAATTTTTTCATAACAACTTTTTTTAGTTAAACCTTTTACAAAGGTAAGAATAATTTTTTTTTAAAAAAAAAATTATTTTATTTTGCTATTTACAATTTCTAAAATTTCTTTTTCTTTTTGAATAGCCTTTTCTTGTATTTTGGCTCCTTCTTCTAAAACATAATTAACATAATTTATATCATCTAATCCAGAAGAATTTATTTTTACATTTAAATAGGCTCCCATAACGCATCCTCGAGCAGCGATAGCACCAACTCCTGCATCACTGACTGAATTAGGATTGCCTATTTCGGCCATAGCTTGAATTACTTCCATACTTTCATAAGCTAAGTTCATAACTTTAAATGGTACTTCAATTGCATATTTGGTAGCTTCTTGTATTTTTTGGTGCCTAAACTTTTTTTCTTCATCGGTATTTTTAGGTAAGCCGTAAGCTTCCATTATTTTATTAAAAGCATTGGTATCTTCATCAATAAGTTTAAGAAGTTCTGTATAATAATATTTAGCTTTTTCTGCCCACTGGCTAAATTCTTCCCATTTGTCGTCCCATCCAGGTTTATGCGAAGAGAGATTTGCAACCATAGTGGCCAAAGCAGCTCCCATAGAACCCATTGCCGCAGATATAGACCCTCCACCTGGTGCAGGCGACTCCGACGCTGTCTCAATTACAAAATCCTTCAGTGACATATTTACAAGTTTCTTTTTCGCATTTTTTTCCTCTTCCTCTGCTAAAATATATTCTATAATTTTCTTTTTTGGGTCGAAAGGATAAAGTTCGTTTAGACCTAATGATTTAATAGCAATTCTCACAATTTCTTCGTCAGGTATACCTAATGAACGTTTTTGTTTTTTCAAAAAATATTTTCCAGCATCGAGCATAGCTTTTAATGGAACAACACCAACAATCTCGCTACCTGTTACTCTTACTCCACGTTCTTCGGCTTTTTTACAAACCTCTTCAAAAGCTATGTGAAGTGGAGTTACATTAATATCAGTTAAATTTAATGATACCTGAGCTATTCCGTATTCTTCAATATACCAGCCTATACCTTTAACAGCTTTTAAAGTTCCTGGCTGCCAAATTTCTTTGCCATTTTCATCTTTTTTTATCGGGCCTGTAATAGGATTACCTTCTCTAACAGGTCTTCCTTTTTCTCTAACATCAAAAGCAATTGCATTTGCTCTTCTTGTAGATGTAGTGTTTAAATTAATATTATATGCAATAAGAAAGTTTCTTGCTCCAACAGCTGTTGCTCCTGTTTTAGGAACAAATACAGCAGGACCAAAATCAGGTTTCCATTCTGTTTTTTTCAATTTTTCGGGTAATGCTTCGTATTCACCAGAACGCACATACGAAAGATTCTTTCTTTCGGGTATAAAAGCTGCATATTCGTAGCAGTATACTGGATATTGAAGCTCTTCGCCTATTTTTTGGGCTAATTTTCTTGCATATTCAACTGTTTCTTCCATTGTAATGTTAGCAACTGGTACAAGTGGACACACATCTAATGCTCCAAAACGTGGGTGTTCGCCTTTATGTTTAGTCATATCTATTAATTCCATTGCTTTTTTTGCAACCAAAAAGGCTGCTTCGCATACAGGTTCCGGTTCTCCAACAAAAGTAACTACTGTCCTATTAGTACTTTTACCACTATCTACATCTATCAACTTTACTCCTTCAACAGATTCAATTACTTCAACAATTTGATTAATAATTTTGAGGTCACGACCCTCACTAAAATTCGGTACACATTCGATTATTTGCTTCTGATTCATAGTTTTTGAATTTAAATATAAATCGTTCAAAGTTATACAAAAATTTAAACAAAATGTAAATGCTACATTACTTTATAATTTTTTGAAAACTATAAGCAACCTATCAAAATTAGATTTAAGCTACATTGAATATTTTAACTATATAACTTAAATTCGTTTACTTGCGATAAAAGTTAAGATATAATAACTTCCAATTCAATCATTGCATTTTTATTGCTAAGAGAAGAAAAAGCAATCTTTTCAATGCTCCCCTTTCTTGCAACAACTTTAAAATAGTATTTGTAGAAGCATAGCAATAAAAAATTGTTCCTTTAAAAAATTTATGTTGTAATACAGACAAGCTTTTTTTCAACCAATAAGTTTCGATATAATAGCACTCTATTTTTTGCTAATAGCCAAATATAGAAAAAGCTATTTTAAAATAGTTTTGCGACTTTATTTTGTTAATGCAATTGGATAATGATGTTTATACAGAATTATTGAGGTCTCTAGCGGAGTCGAACCGCTGTAAACGGTTTTGCAGACCGTTGCCTAGCCACTCGGCCAAGAGACCTTTTCTGTTGCAAATTTACAAAATATATTTTAAATTACATTTAATTTGGTATAAAATTTTTCTTTTTTTTAAAACAACTTTACAAACTGTTTTTTGTAATACTTTCTTCAAAGCTTAAATTATTTTTTTAGATAGTCTAAAGTTAACGGATTTATTAAGTTTGATATTTTCTTTTGGAAGAAACTAATAATATTACTATTTTTGGCAAAAACCTATGGAAAGTTTAAGCAAAAGATTGTCAAAAGATTTGCTAAATATAAGTGCTATTAAGTTGAATGTTGCTAATCCTTTTACATGGGCATCGGGCTGGAAATCGCCGATATATTGCGACAATAGGAAAACATATTTTTATCCAAACATAAGAAATTTTATAGTAGAAAGTTTTGTAGACTTAATAAGTAAAAAATTTTCAGATGTAGAGGTTATAGCTGGTGTAGCAACAGGTGCAATAGGTTACGGTGCTTTAGTAGCTGATAGAATGTCGAAACCATTTATCTATGTGCGAAGTGAGCCTAAGACACACGGCTTAGAGAATTTAATAGAAGGAGAAATACCTTTAAATAAAAAAGTAGTTGTTATTGAAGATTTGATATCTACGGGCGGTAGTAGTTTAAAAGTTATTCAAGCTTTACGCAATAATAACGCAGAAGTACTTGGCCTTGTAGCAATTTTTACATACCAGTTTGAAATTGCAAATAAAGCTTTTGAAGAGCAAAATTGCGAATATTACACACTTACCAATTATGAAATGCTTATAAATACAGCTATTGAAGAAAATTACATTAATAAAATACATCTTGAAACATTGACAGAATGGAGAAAATCTCCATCAACATGGATGCAAAATGTATAATCTATGCTAAAATTAGAAAGTAAAATAGGTATAGTAAATAGAAATGTTTCAGAAATATATACTTTGTTGAGCAATTTTGAAAATTTAAGAAATTACATTCCACGAGAAGGTATCGAAAATATTGAAATAGAAAACGATAAATGTATTTTTAGTGTTCAAGGACAAAAAATAGAAATTTGCATTTTAAACAAGGAAGAAAACAACTTTATAAAATTTGGTAGTAGCAAAAACTCACCTTTTGAATTTTACTTTTGGATACAGGTGAAACCAATAAACGAGAATTCATCTAAAATAAAATTAACTTTACATATCGATATACCTTTGTTATTGCAACCATTTGTTAAAGGCAAACTTGAAAAAGCTCTTGATGAAATTGTAGATAAATTATCGGGAATTTGATGCTATTAATAAAATTCTTTTTCTCCATTTTCGAATTTATGATAATTTTTTGCAAGTAGCGAAATCCAGTTGCTTATTCTATTAACTGCTTCTGATGTTTCTTGGCTTATATTTTTTTTCTTTAATCTTAATAATAGAATCATATACAATGCTGTTAATGCAATTTCAACATCGCCACATTCTTGCAATTGAGCTTTTGCTTTAAAAGCAGTTAAATCTTCCTTACATAACTGATATTTTTGAATATACTCATTTTGCTCATTTGATGCTAACAAAGTATAATGAAAGCTTTCAAGTTCAGATATCTTGTTTTTAATAAATTGCAAATGTCCTTTTTCTAAAACATTTTCTTCTTTCATCATTTTACAAAACGTTTTATACCAATCAATCATTTCTTTCATTGTTTTTTCTTCAACTTGAAAGTAACGAATATGATTTTCATACAATAAGTCAATGTCTGCTTTATAAGCTCTAATTAGATCTTCAAGCTGAAACATATAAATCAAGTATTCTGCAATATTTTGCTTACGTAACTCTCTTGCTATTATCATAAAAAGTGTTCTTCTAAATTTTTTAAAATTTAAAGCATATTTCAATAAATATTTATTACTTTGTGAAAAATTTTGACAAAAATATGATAAAAGTTCTAAAGAATATTTTTTACGATAAGTTATTGTTAATATGTGTTTTATTAATTGTGCTTTTTCAAAACTTACCAGCTCAATCGTATATCGATTTAAAAAATGCTTCTGTTAAAGGCTTATACAATAGACCTATAGATCCTGAAGATTTTCGTCCAGAAGTATTAAATAAACTTATTTTACTTTATGTAAATACTTTCAGAGAAAAGGAAAAGTTGGATACTTTTACAATTGAAACAATTTTGAATTATGCTGCCGACGACCATGCAAAATATATGGCAAAAATAGAAACAGCCACATTAGATGGCGAAGGAGCTAAAAAAAATACTAAATCAAGAATTATATATTATGGTGGTAGCGGGTTTGGTGTTGAACTTGTCGCTAAAATGCCTATTTCGAAAGGTCCTGAGATTTTTACTTATGGTAAAGTTGCAGAAGATATTGGATTTAAATGGTTAAACGATAAAAAATACTTAGACATACTACAAAGTACACGATATGTATTAGCAGGTATAGGTTCTTCATTAGATGCAGGCAAGAAAAAGGTTTACGTATCGATGGTTTTAAGTAATTTTACATTATTTAATCAAGGTGCAAGTTTGCGAAATCAGCTTAGTGTCCCTTACACAACAAAAAAATACGGTTTAAAGCCTTATGATAGCAAAATCTGTAAACGTTGCGATAAATATAGAAACATAGGAAACTTATACAGAGGCTTATATATAAAAGACGGTTACGTTTATTTCAAATATGATAAATACAAAGAACTTAAGAAGCTTTTGAAAAATCCAGGTGATGGATTAGCTATTGATTTTATTCAAAAAGAGCAATATCCTTGTGATAAACCAAATATTGTTGATTTTAGACTTATAAGTAAAGGTATTTTAACTAAACGAGTAAAGCCATCGAAACTCGAAAAAAATAATTTAATAGAAGATGAAAAAGAACGAAAAAATAAGATAGATGTAAAATTAGCTCCTGTACCATCAAATATTTCAGATTTTGAAATAAATTTATTAGTTATCATAGATAAACACGTATGTCGGGTCATTAGCCCATTTTTCGACGATGAGGCGGCTGTCGAATTTGTTAAAGAAATAGAGCTACTTGCCGATACAATTGTTGTCGGTGCTCCTCCATATACCCCATTAGTTGAAAAATCAAGATTAGAATTTATAGTTCCTTTTGAGCGTAACAAATACGAATATAAACCAGAAGATATAGAACCTCTTATTAAAAAGTTGGATGAACCAGATTTTGTAATAAATCGCTTAACTGTAGAAGCATACTCTTCAATTGAAGGTACCGACGAAGCCAATAGAATGCTTCAAAGAAAAAGAGCCGAAAGTATTGTCGAAACATTAAAGAAACGACAAAAAGTAAAGTTTATTTCTAACATTGTTACAGATTATAATGTTGAAGACTTTAAACGCGATATAAAAGGCACACAATGGGAAAAGCTTGCAAATATGTCTGTTAAAGAAATTCAGGATTATATAGCCAAAAATGACTTACAAAAACAATTAGAACCTATATTACAGAAACACAGATATGCAAGGGTTATAATGGACATTACTTATCGGTTAGATGAAGAAAATGAAGAAAAATACGTTTTAAATCGTTTCAATAGAAATGTAAAAGAAAATAATTTAATACAAGCATTAGCAATTCAAAAATACATTTTCAAAAAAGTATTAGCAAGGAAGTATTCCGAACGAGCTGTGTATGGACAAGAAATACCAGAAAAACCTGAATATGCTGGTTTGTTGATGAATAAGCTGTGGTTGTCGGGTTTACTTATGAATAAGTTATGGCTCGAAAAATTTGTTAAAAATCATGAACTTAATGAAGAATATTGTCAGCGAATAGCTAAATTGCATGAATTGGCGCCTGATAATATCTACATACGCTATAATCATTATTATTGTAGAGTTATGTTCGATGAGTTTAAAACAGATAAGCAACTTATGGATTTACAAAATGATATTAGTAGCTTATATTCAACAGGTTTAAAAAGAAGAACTGTTGATTTGTTAAATCTTGAATTTCAATTTAAAAAAATTCAGTTGCTCGATACTCTTGATATACCATCACCATTGCTATTAGCAAGTTTAGATACTATAAAATATATATATAAACTTACCGAAACCAATTGGCAAAACTCTTTAAAGTTAGCTTATATTTTTATGGGACAAAAGGACTATGAATTTGCAGCAAAATTATTAGAGCCATATATAAACAAAGAAAATGTATTTGATGAACTATTATTTACTTATATTTCAGTATGTAGCCATTTGCCACATAAATATTCATCACCTAAATTTACTTTAGCTATGCAAAAGGCAGCAGAAATAGATCCAAATAGATTTTGTAGCCTATATAAAAAGAAAAAAATTTCCTTTCAATCGCTCGAAAATCCTTTTATAAAAGAATTATACTGTAAAGTTTGTAAGCAATAATTTTTTAAGAATGAAAAGTAATGCTTTTTTACGTAAAATCACGACAAATTATCAACTAGTATAGCTGAATAAGTGGTTTACCATTTCCAAAAAGATAAATTATAAAGCTCTTTCCGTTTTTTTTCGACAGGTGTTATTATTTGAAATCTCTGAATAACAATTAACAATGTTTTTTGAGTTAATGCAAGCTAATACCTTACATCGTCAGCGTGAGCCTGCATCCCCTTGCATCATGTGAGCGACTCCCCCTTTCGTCATTACGAGCATGCAACCCCACACCGTCATTGCGAGCGAACAACCTCCTGACGTCATTGCGAGCCTGATGGCAATCAGGCGAAGCAATCCCCTCGAAACACTTAACACTAAAAGGAATGTGCAATGGGAAGATTGCTTCACGCCAACACACTTGCCAACCCTTCGGTTCGCAATGACGGACTGCTGTAAGAGATTGCTTCGTCGCTTCGCTCCTCGCAATGACGGGAAGAAAGGAACTCGCAATGACGGAAAAAAAAAACCACAATAACGGTAAGTGAAAGGCTTTTTGCAACCAAAATAATTTGTAACTTCAAAAAAACTTTAAGTTTTTCAAAGGTTTCAAATTTTATTATTTTTAAAAAATAGTTTCTCAGCATTTTACTTCAGTAGTGAAAAAAAATTGATTAAACTTAGATAAAAAACTAAATCAAGAATGCTTATTATTAACATTACTACCTTGTTGATTGTATCAGTAGTAAATAACAAATTTTTCATTTTTTCTAATCTGTTTACAAAAAAATTACTTTTCAAGGGTTACTTAATTAGGCATAATTTCATAAATAGGCGAACCGGAAGCTCCCATTGGTACTTCTATTTGCAGTAAAGAACAAAGTGTTGGAACAATATCTGTAATATAAATCTTTCGATTAATTGCCATTTTTGGAATTTTCCAACCATAGAAAAATAAGGGGACATGAGTATCGTACGAATAACAACTATTATGATCATATAAATAAGAACTATCTTCTATCCAGCCTGGTTCAAGTGCTATTAAAACATCACCTGAACGTTTTGGATTAAAACTTTTTTGCATATAACTTAATATTCCATCTGTATAACTTTGATATTGCAAAGAATAAGCAGTAACAGCATTTGCAACTCCACTAAATTGCAACATAAACGAAGCTACTCTCTCTTGAAATTCTTTTAATGAGAGTTTTGCATCCTCAATAAGATTTCGATTAAGAAAAATTTGTAAATCAGAATAACCCAATACCCAGTCACCTTCTCCATAAACAGCATTTAAATAAGTACGTAATAAAGATAAAGCTAGATATTGTTTAAAAACTCCTGCAACAATTTTATTGTCATTTAAATAATTTGGATTATCAGAAACTCCATGATCGGCTGTGAGAAAAATTAAAACATTTTCCTTACCTAATTCATTTTCAACAAAATCAATTAAATGAGCTATTTCTTTATCCAATCTTAAATATGTATCTTCTAATTCTACTGAACGTGGACCAAACTTATGTCCAATGTAGTCTGTTGCAGAAAAACTTATAGTAAAAAAATCTGGAATATTATCTTTACCAAGTTGTTCATTAACAATTACTGCTTTAGCTAAGTCATTTAAAATAGTATTTCCAAAAGGCGTATATTTAAGTATACTGTAATCTATTTCTTTATTTTTCTTTGTACTCAAATATTTTAAATCGTATGGAAAAACGAACTGACCGCTACCGAAACCTTGTTCGTATTTATTCGAATCTTTTAAACTTTCTGTGTATTCATTTATAGATAATAAAGGTGTCCATAATCGGTTTAAATATAAATCAGCTAATTTTTTTGAATTAAACTCATTTAACCAGGCCGGTAATTCTTTCATATAATATGTGCTTGTAATAAAATTTCCTGTAGCATCATCATACCAATAAGCCGCATCAGCTGTTTTTCCTCCTGGTAAAATAGCTGCTCTATCTTTTAAAGAAATAGAAATAACTTTTGAACGAAAAGAATAATGTAATTTTAATTGATCGCCAAAAGTTGTCGTCATTAAGTTTATAGGACTATATTTGCCATTATTTGAACTACTGCCAACAGTATTAACTTTTGAATCGTCGACGCAATAAACCTTTTGTTTTTTTAAAGGAACATACCATTCATTACTTACAATTCCGTGTATTGATGGTGTGGTACCAGTAAATATTGTAGCATGACCAGGTCCCGTCTGTGTATAAATATAATTTAAATATGTATATTTACAAAAGGTTCCTTCATTCAGAAAACGTTTAAAACCATTAGCCTCAAGTTTATCATAAAATCGATAAATATAATCAAATCTCATCTGATCTATAACAATTCCAATTATAAGCTTAGGTTTTTCAGGAGGTATTCTCGATACTTTCTGAGCATAACTAATAGAAAACAAAATAAATAAACACGCTAATATCAATTGCTTCATTTTATCTAATAATTTTCAGCGAAGATAGTTAGAATTTAATTTTAATACAAAACATTAAAAGGCTGGATAAACCAGCCTCTTAATGCATATATTTTATTTAAAATATTCTATTTCTTTTCCTTAAGCAGGTAGAAGAAGCCTTTTTCTTCGTAATCCTTATCTTTCTTATCTTTTGCTGTTATAATATAGTAATAAACTCCTGGCGAAGCATCGGCTCCGTTGCCATTTATCTTGCCATTCCAACCTTTGCTCGGATCGGTCCATTCGTATATCTTCTTTCCCCAACGATTGTAAATCACACACTTAAATTCTTTTATAGCTTTTGCATGTATCAGCCATTCATCATTCTGACCATCACCATTAGGTGTAAATACTGTCGGTATCTCTAATATCGGCTTTGCATCTACGCATAAATACTTGTACTCCATAGTATCACGGCAACCTTGCTTGCTCGTTCCTATTAATACTATCCTATAACAACCAGGTTCTTCAAATGTGTAATTTAAGTCAGTTTGAGTACTAGTATATATAAGATTCCCTTTATCATCATATATCCTCCATGAATATTTCCTTCCGTTTATTGTGTAATTTATTAAATGAACAGTATACGGAGCCGCTTGCATCTGTTCTATGTGTAACGTATCAAAATTTACATATACATGACCCGTGTCGGGCATCCATATACCAATTGTATCGTGGCATATAGTACCAGGAGCAGCATCCGGACTCAACGACTGACCATTTACTACAACATAATACGTCTGATACGGACACAAATTTTCGCGATGTAACGAAGAACTACCATTATCTAACCAATTAAACGTAAAGTAGTTAGTATTACCATTGTAACTCGTATACAACTTTATTATCCCATTGCACTCACCACATGTTGCTGAATATACTGAATCGGTAGGATTAAATTTCTTAGGTTCTTTTACATAATGAGACACTATTCCACTATGACAGCCCCACGTATTTGTTGTTATTAAACTTACAAGATGACTATCACCTGTCGGCCACCATACATATATAGTGTCGCTTATATACGGATCGCTCACTGACGAACTCAGTATACCACCAGGATATGTCCACGCAAAATGTACTATGCCATAATCTTCGTGATTAGGCAAATTCCAAGTATGAGCTATTAGCATTGAACTATCGTGACGACATGCCGGCATAGTCCATGTAAACTGACCAGTAGGACGAGGAGCAAAATATAACCTTAAAGTATCACTATCAAAGCATATATCGTTATATTCTTGCCATATAAATTCGCGATACTTCTGACCTGAACTAAATACACTATAACAACCATTACATGTCAAATATAAGCTATCGTTTGCAACATGAGTTGTTGTATGATTACCTATGCCATTTACAAAATATACATTAGTCGGGTCAAGGCTATACCACGTGCCTACTGAACCCTGAACAGAATGAATAGCATTCATCTGATAATTCAAACCACAAACAGTATCCGTCTTTATACGACTATTGGCTCCAAACAAGCCCGGCCAATAATTTCCGCCTGCATAAGCTTTAGGTTGTTTTATAAAACGAACGTAATGAACTTCGCTCGTGTCTCTACAATTGCCGTTTACAGTTATCCAATAAAAGTGATGAGGTCCGTAGTAAGAAACTCCACCTGTATCAATCGAGGCTATTACGTTAGTATTGGCATACGGAGATGGAATAAAGGTTGTATTCATAACAGTATCAATCCAATAACCATAACCATACTGCGGTTGAACTGCAGTAAGGTTAGGATAATTTGGACCGCACCACAAAGAATCATCGGCTAAGGTAGTAATAATTGCTTCTTGTATACTTCCAAAGTATACATTAACAGAATCGTAACCATAACATTGGCCATTAAATTCGGTCCAATACATTGTAATTGTATCATTTTCCGATGGCCAGCGTATCCAAGTGCAAGCAGAATCCTTGTAAGATGGATTATAATTACCATTGTAACCGTCGTAGAATGCAACACCCGGAGGACCACTCCAACTTCCGCCCGGAACTGATGGAGTAGCACATAAATGAGCAAATTTACCACAAACAGCTGTATCAAGACCAGCGTCAGGTGTTGGAACTACTTTAAATTCAATCGTTACAGTATCCTGATCGAAGCATAATGTGCTTCCAGCGTTCATTTCTCGCCAGATAAATGTGTATGTTCCGTATTGAGTTACAGTAACTGTTGCATTGGGTGAATTGCTTGGTGTAAAGTTAGCTGTACCGGGGTTTACCGGTGGAAACGGACTAATCCATGTACCTGTTGCATTACTTATGCTCCATTCGCCTGTTAAATTAGTTGATTTACCACATACAGACGTGTCTAAACCAGCATTTGCTGAGGGTATCTCGTAGAATGTAACAAGTACAGAGTCAACATTATCACAGCCTGGCCCGTTAACTACATGCCAGTAAAAGTATACTGGTCTTTGGCTATTTATAAAGAAATTTGGTACATTACTAGCGTCTACAGTTGGATTTACAGGAACATTACCTGTTTGATTTATTATTATTCCTGGTACACTGCTAGTCCAATATCCCTGAACTATTCCTGTTCCAATTGTGTCGGCCATTAATTGAGTTGTATAACCACAAACAGATTGTGTTGGTCCTGCTTCAGCGTGAGGTTTTGGTATAAATGTGACAACGACCGTATCTGTACCAGCACATATACCATTAAAGGCGTGCCAAACAAATATAACCTGATGATTTGATGGAAGATTAGGAACCCACACATATGCAGTAGGGTCGGCAGAATTTGGTGTATATATAACATTTGTTGATGCTGTCCAATAACCGGGGTATGTGTTTTCTGCATTAAGCCTAACTTTATCGCCACAGCCAATTGTATCTGAACCAGCATTAACAACTGGAACTACAAGAAAATCGACTTGAACAGTGTCTCTGCTAATACAGTTACCATTTTGTTCAGTCCAAACGAAATAGTATGTTCCATATCCAGATGTTGCAGTAACTGTTGCATTAGGAGAGTTAGGAGGATTGAACGTTGCTGTCATCGGCGGTACAACAGACCAAGTACCACTAGAACCTTGCAAACTAGGTATTGCATTAAGTGTATAAACAGTTCCACATACTTGTGCTTTATTTCCGGCATTAGCTATTGGTTGAGCAGTAAAAGTTATGGTAACAAAATCAGATGAATCGCAAGCTCCACTGACTTCATGCCATTCAAATGTATAAGTACCTGGTATATTGACGATTACAGAACTTGTATTAGAGTTTGGATTGGAGAAAATAGCTGTCCCACCAGATGGTCCTGATGATAGTGACCATGAAGCTGTATTACCAGGTGCAGCATGATTAGCATTCATTGTATATGTTAATCCACATACAGATGCGTCTGGGCCTGCATAAGGTGTAGGGGTAGTGCAGCAATTGGGTGTACTATTGTCAAGAACGTTAACATACTGAGTTGTTACGTTAGAAACACAACCTGTTTGAGTATTTGTTACTTGTAATGTTATTGCTTGTACACCGGTACTATTCCATGAAACCTGATGAGGACCTGGACCTGTGCCTGGGACAGCAGTTCCAGTACCCCAGTTCCAAGTGAAACTATAGGGACCTGTACCACCTGTATATTGAACAGTACTTGTTTGATATTGACATATTGGACTTGTTGCTGTAAATGAACTTGATGGTAATGGGTTAACTGTTACCTGATGTATAACGGTATCTGAAACACAACCATTGGAAGCAGTTGTTACTAGTGAAATGTTATATGTGCCAGCAGTATTATAGGTTATAGTGTGGGGTCCTTGACTAAATGAATTACCTGGGTTACCATTAGGGAATTGCCAGTTAAATTGAGTTCCACCAGTACCTGTGTATGTTACAGTGGTGCTTTGTCCGGCACATATTGATGAAGGATTTATTGAAAAGTTAGCTGTTGGTCTAGCTTTAAACTCAATAGTTACTGTATCGTTGCAGGTTAAACCATTGCTATTTGTAATAGTCCAAACTAAATTGTATATTCCTGGTGCCGAGGCAGT
>Ga0272449_1002165_pt1 | contig 18662 bp, 17 predicted proteins | sample YNPCB0241_FD_198679 | JGI IMG/M metagenome (GOLD analysis project Ga0272449, IMG submission 198679) | Hot spring sediment microbial communities from Yellowstone National Park, WY, United States - YNP-CB-024-1 | ecosystem: Environmental > Aquatic > Thermal springs > Hot (42-90C) > Sediment... | reverse complement strand
GAGTTTCTTGTTCTTTTTGGCCTTAATGATCTGCCTGTGGGGTACTGCAAAATCTGCCTGGGGTACTCCTTACTCGCCGGAGAGGAATTACTGAGGGGCTTCTTCTCGTTGGCAGGGAAACACCAGCTTCTCGTTGGCAGGGAAACACCAGCGAGGCAAGAAGGTCGACACGGAAAGAAGTCCCGTACGGGGGACTTCAAGGAAAGGGGTATCACAGAAGAAACATGCCCTGTTGTCGGACGATAAACGGGGCCAGCTGCCTTCGGTCGACCGTCACACCTAAGCCCGGTTCGTTGATGTCTGGAGCAATGCCTCCCCAGCCGAAAGTGAGGTCTTCTTTGGTAATAAGCCGGCGAAAGATAAAGCGATCATATGAGCCCTCCCGGTACCGAAGGTTGGGAAGCAGAGCGGCAAAATGCCTGCCAGCGGCAGAGAGGATCCCCGATTCCCCTGGATGGCATCCTAGTTGGATACCAAGACCTCCTTTTCGGGCTTGGGCGACCATTTGCAAGCTTCGGAGGAAGCCGCCGCATTTAGATAGTCGAATGTTAATCAGATCACAGAGGCCTTCGGCTATCGCCCGATCCACGTCGGCAGAAGAAATTACCGTGTCGTCCAACATGATGGGAATCGCGAGGCGTTTTCTTAGTTGAGAAAGCCGAGGTACTTCCGCCGGACTGACGGGATCCTCGATGCAGCTAATACGGTAAGGAAGTAGAGCTTCAGCGATTTGTGGTAAATCGTCGGCCTTCCAAGCTCCATTGGCATCCAGGCGGATATCCATCTCATGTCCGAGGAGCCGGCGAAGTCGGCCAATTCGCTTCACCTCTCGCCGATAGTCCTGAATCAAGCCCACTTTGATCTTACATTCGCGGAAACCATACCAGCGGATAAACAGGGCACGGAGAGCCTCGGTGATGGGATCTGCCGCCATTATGGTGGCTGAATAGCGAACGGCTGATTGCCGCCGCAGCATGTCGCCTACTGATGGCAAAACATATGCCGCCTCCTTGATGGACTGGCGAAAGTATCGACCAAAGGCATCAAGCACAGCCAACTCGACCCCACAGCGGATAGGGTGATCAAAGCCCTCCCGGTAGCAACCCGAGTCCACCGGAACGCGGAATTCCAAGCACATCCGCACTACGTCCGCCCAGTTCTCGCAATTCCGGGATAACTGCCCACTTGCAAGACTTGCCACCAAGTGGTGCCAGGCTTGCTCGGGTGACTGACCGGTAAGGTGGGATCGCGGCACACCTTCTCCCCATCCCTCGGTGCCATCAGCCAGCCGACAACACACAAACAGGGTTTCTGTTTCCCGGTATTCCCCTCCCGCATGCTTAATGGGGTGGACTAAAGGTAGCTTGGCTAAGACGGCCAGGACATGAACGATCCGCATGATGTGGGTGCAACATCACCTTTGAGTGCAACGTTACAACAAGTTACTTCGGAATTTTGGGACCTGCTTCTCGGGAATAGTCCCTCCCGGAAGCCAGCCTTAAAGCACCTCACTCGCAAAGCAAGCCGTTGAAATACTAGCTAGGATGGCACGGGGTAATAACGGTTTCGAATGTGCATACGAATAACTGATCCAACGCAACTTTGTGAATTTTTCGCTAGTTTTATCCTGCCCTGCTTCCTGCTTTTTCGCTAATCGCTGCTTTAGCTACCGGAAGATATTCCGCGGCCCAATCCAGAGTTTCTTTGATTCCTTCCTGGAAGTCAACACGGGGTTGATAGCCGAGGATCTTTTGGGCTTTCTCGATGGAGAAGTCCAGATTCAACGCCATGAACTTCAGTCTGGCTCGCGTGAGTATCGGCGGCGATTTTCGTCCGGTAAGTTTGGCCCACCATTCCATGGGACCGACCGCTAGTCGTGCCAGCCAAAGAGGGACTTTGCCGGGGTGAGGTTTTCCGAAATAATCCGCGATGGTATTGATGTACTCCCGTCTCGTGACCAATCTTGCGTCGCGGATATTAAAGGTTTCTCCCACGGCCGCGGGGTGATCGATGGCCAGAAAGATCGCATCAATCAGGTTGCCCACATACGTGTTGTTAAGCACCTTATTTCCGTCGCCGATGAACTTAAGCCGGCCGGCCAGAAGGTTTTCGATGACGCGTGGGATTGAGTGCCGTTCTCCCGGGCCGTAGACAAATCCCGGCCGCAAAATCACCGCGGGGAAGCCAAAATGCTCAATATGGTGTCGAAGGAGAATTTCGCCCTCTGCTTTTGTTCGTGTGTAGCCGTCGAGCCCGGTTAGATCCGGCGGCACACTCTCATCGGTCCCGAAATGATCTCGTGCGGGATATACCCCTAGAGTGCTGATATGGATAAATCGCCGAAGAGTAGGTTGGCGGGCACAAGCAGTGATCAAGTGCTCAAGCCCCACCACGTTGATCCGGCGGTATTCGTCGATGGGGCCCCAATCCCCAATGTGAGCGGCAGTATGCACGACAACTTGCACGCCGTTGACAGCCGGCTCCAGAGTTTCGGGCTTCCCCAAGTCAGCTTCAACAATCTCCACAGGAAGACCTGCAAGCACAGAGCGGTCACTCGATGGCCGGACCATCCCACGGACGCGGTACCCTTCCACTAACGCCCGCCGAATCGTGTGCCAGCCAATCATTCCACTGGCACCAGTAACAAGCATCAGTTCCCCTTTCATGAAAATGCTCCTTATAACACGGCGGAACCCCCTCAATAATTCAATCTCAAATGACGAAGTAGTCTCCAACAGCCACGATAGGTAGCCAGGCAACCAGACAAAGTATCGAGGAATTGCCCCCACCTCTTCGGTGGGTTGATTCGTTCCAAGTTTGCAGGGGAATTCTAGCCCTGAAATTAACGATCCATTAACCGGTTGTTACACATTTGCAATAAACCTATGACTGCAGCGATGACTTGCCTCCACGTCCGCACTGGGGAAGGGTCTGAATGTGGATCCCAATCTGGGGGAACCTTTGCTCGGCCGCCCTCGAGAGGCTGGCACCGACCCCGGCATGATGACGTTGGTGGTAGCAAAGTCTTCGGGCAGGGTGTGCAACAGTCTCTCGCCTTTTTACCGACTTAGCCTCTCCAACCGGACGATGGCATTGACCGCCTCCCGCACCTGGCAGAGGGTATGTTCCGGATTTATTCGCAAACCGCTCCAGGGCCAACACCTAAAACAGATGGGTGACATGGGTGAACACCAATGCCGCTGGAGCGTCACCCAGCTTCGGCCTTCCCAATGGGTCAAGCCGAGTTCCCCTTTCTGCTGGCCGAAACACCGCTCGATCGCTCAGCGACAAAATCCCACCTGCACCAGCTTCCCCATCCCCCTGTCGGCACGGGGATCGATGAGGAAGCACCTCCTTCCAGCATGGAGCGGATGGTGGCACAACAGAATCTGATGCTCGAACTTGCTTTGACCGCCAGGGCTCAATGATCCCCATTTTTTTCCGGCAAATCCTACACTTACCCCTGGGCTTTTTGGCAGACGTTCGTCGGGTCTTTTTTACGAGAATTATCAGCATTTTCTTTAAGCACTGCGGCGATATTGGTTTCAGTTAGCGAGTGTCCTGGCCTTCCGTGCTGCACGTCTTTCCAAACTTCTCTCAACGTTCCTCATTCCTCCCGGAATCATTGCCAGCACGGAAAAATCACGGAAGACAGTTTTGTCGCTCCTCTCGAAAACTGGAAGCGACCCACGCTGTACAAGGCCGAACTCCCTAAGGCGGGCTAGAGGAAAAAGCGGTAGGTGACGGTACTCCCTGTTGATAGCATCCCCGAATCGTCCTTGCTGACTTGCCCTCAGTCGGTACGGAATCCTTGGTAGCCGAACACTTTTCCTCCAGTTTTGCGGAAGGGTTTTCCCTACCTACCTAAATTTGCAAATGTTATTCAGTTTTTACCTAGGGGAAGGTTACGGATCAATACCTGGGTGTTTCACTAAGCTCACATTCCTCTTCGATCGAGCGATGGTGTAAGTCGGAGAATTATCCTTTTCATTACACCGAGCTTATGCTGGCGAAAGGTCCGGAGAGATTTCTTTGGTGGATGGCGGGCCTCCGTTATGGCGGAGGTTCGGAGATGTCCTAGAACGAGCTTGAAATCCCTGTATAAATTGCCGGAATTGTGTCACCGCCCGGTGGAAACCGCAATATTTGGGCAAGTAAACCGGAAAAATGCCAGTAGGTTCGAATTTGCCCTTCGTACCGCCGGGGTTATTCACAGGTTTGATCGAATTCGAAGTAATTGTTTCAAGCAACATTCAGGCGGTTTGTACCGCAGTTTTCTGGGATTTGGGCGTGGAATTACTTGCTGCCAGACTGGGCGAGACAGGAGCACTGGGGAATAGGCCTGGGGATTAAACCGGATATCAAGATAAGTGGTTCGAGCACCTGCCGGCGAAGTTAAAGCTCCTTAAATCCCCCAGGTGTTCCTGAATCTGTAGTATTCTGGCCACAGTAGTTGTATTTGGACTCTCCGGTGTTGAAATCCCCAACCCTGCACTTTAACACTTGCGAACCTCCTTGGACAAGAACCTAGGTGTGCGGACCACAGGGGGGTTACAGGAACTTTTCGGAGGCATTCGGGGGATGGCTTTGGCATAGTCTTTCGGGAAAACCGATGACCCGGGAAACTTCAGGGGGAGAAGATTTGGGATTTCTGAAGGCGTTGGCTACACGAACTCCCACTTTTTTGGTGCATCAGGGTTTCCCGTACGAGGAATTGCACGGGTCGGAACGGTCCTGTCTTCCCGTCGGTTCTCCCGTGCAGAAGCCTCCGCCGGTTTTGGTCCGGACCCCGGTGGTTGTGGTCCTTTGCTGGTTAATCCAAAAAGGTAGTGGCTCTTCCGCTTCCGGTGACTACGTTTTGCCTTGAGAGTGTGGTGTCGGCTCTAGTCCAACGAGGACCACCCGGCGGCCCCAGCTTCTCGAAGACCCCTAGCGTGTGATTGCTACCGAGGTGGGGATTACCCTCAGCTGGGAGAGCTTTCCTCTTTCGAATCCTTTTTTCTCTCTTAGACTTCCGCTTTCGCAGACGGTTCCGTTTGATGGTGGGTGGGCTCTCTGAAAGCGGAAGTAATCTGCTGCCGTACAAGCTACAAGCGACGGAAGGCTGCGATTGTTAGACCCGACCCCGCTTTCGTCTGTCTTTCGCTGGTTTTCTCGGATCATTGTCCGGAACTCAAATGGAGGTTTGGGGTTGTGCCGAAATCTCCACGGAATGTGGCGGTGTTGGTCATTTGCTGGGAAAGAAAAGGTGGTGAACAAGTTCCGTTTCCCAAAAAGGCGTTCCCGATTTCAAAGCAAAAGAAGAAAGCGATTGCCGATATGGCAGGATCCAAAAATGGGTTCGGGGTGACAAAACGTCGAAAAGTCGTAAAAATCCTTTTGTCACTCGGTGATGTGTGGTGTAAGGTCATCACGCAGACATCCGTGAGATAATCTGGCCAGGTGGAGGGAGGAGCCCGTGAGCACAGAATCTCAGCCCAAAACGATCGCTTTAATTGGAGCACTGGATACGAAGGGGCAAGAATACGGATTTTTGCGACAATGCATCGAGGCCAAAGGGTTTCGTACTTTACTGATTGATTTTGGTGTTTTGGACCCACCCACGATTTGGCCGGAAATTACCCGGGAACAAGTGGCCGCTGCCGGAGGGAGTGATGTGCGAGCATTAGCGGCGGCCCGAGACCGCGGCAGTGCAATGGCCGCCATGGCCCGGGGAGCAGCGGTCCTCGTCCCCCAACTTTATGCGGAGGGAAAGTTCCACGGAATTATCGCCCTTGGTGGGGGCGGTGGCACCTCGGTGGCCTCGGCAGCGATGCGGGCCTTGCCGTATGGAGTTCCGAAAGTCATCGTTTCCACTGTGGCCGGAGGCGATGTATCCGGTTACGTAGATGTTAAGGACATTGTTATGATCCCTAGCGTGGTGGACATCGCCGGCCTGAATCGAATTAGTCGGCGGGTCCTGGCTCAAGCCGCCGGAGCCATTTGTGGCATGGTGAGTGCCGAGGTTCCGCCGGCTGCGGAAAAGCCCTTGGTGGCGGCCACGATGTTCGGCAATACCACACCTTGTGTGGAACGGGCTCGGGCAATTTTGGAGAAGGCTGGCTACGAGGTTTTGGTCTTCCATGCTACGGGTACAGGCGGAAGGACCATGGAAAATCTTATTCGCGAGGGACTGATTGCCGGGGTGCTCGATATCACCACCACCGAGTGGGCAGATGAACTGGTTGGTGGGGTCTTGAGAGCAGGACCCCATCGGCTGGAAGCCGCCGCCAGCTGCGGGGTTCCAGCTGTAATAGTCCCGGGTTGTTTGGATATGGTGAATTTTTGGGCACCGGAGACGATTCCTCCCCAATTCCGCGGCCGGCGGTTTTATCAACATAATCCCAACATTACCTTGATGCGAACCACACCGGAGGAATGTGCACGGTTAGGCGAGATCTTTGCGGAAAAGCTCAACCGCAGCCGCGGTCCGGTGACCGTTCTTATCCCCAAGAGGGGATGGAGCATGATCGATGCCCCGGGAGGACCGTTCTGGTGGCCAGAAGCCGATGAAGCGTTTTGTCGCAGTCTAAGACGTTCTCTCCGGCCTGATATTCCTGTCATTGAAGTGGATGGAAACATCAATGATCCGGTTTTTGCGGAGAGGTGTGCCCAGGAATTCCTTCGACTAATGCGGGAGCCAATCGAGGAAAGATCCGCGACCTCATAAATTGGGGTTCGCCACCACAAACAAACTATTACGGTTTGGGCCCCGAGCCGTAACCAGTTTCTTGTCGGGACTTTTGGATTCGGAAAACACACTCCGAACAACCAGTGGCAAAACCGAGTCTGAAACCCGCAGCCTTAGGGCCTCTGGTACGGCGGTCGTAGCATAGGAACTGGCCAAAAAGAAACTGAAGGTACCCTTGAAAGCGAAGGGGGAGACAACGGTTCTCGGGGGTTCCTAAATCAGAAGACGGCGTGGAAAAACGATTGGATCTGCTGGGATGGAACAATCCGTGGGGGACTAGTCACAAGCCTCAAAAAGTTCGGCTCATCGGTAGGATGCGGTTGGCCCTCGATTAGTCACGAAAGGCAGACCTGGGGAAATGTGAAGGAGGAACATCCATGGAATTTACACGCGAGTCAATCTTAAACCGGTTGCGAGAGAAAGTTGCCCGGGGAAAGCCGATCATCGGTGGAGGGGCTGGTACGGGCATCAGTGCCAAATTCGAGGAGGCCGGCGGCATCGACCTGATTGTGATTTATAACTCCGGAAGGTTTCGAATGGCAGGGCATGGGTCCTTAGCAGGACTTCTTCCGTTCGGGGATGCCAACGCCATTGTGCTGGAAATGGCTCGGGAAGTGTTGCCTGTGGTTCGCCATACACCTGTCTTGGCGGGGGTTTGTGGGACAGATCCTATGCGGTTGATGCAGCCTTTCTTACGGGAGTTAAAGAACCTGGGGTTCGCAGGTGTACAAAACTTCCCTACCGTCGGTCTCATTGACGGGTTGTTCCGAGTAAATTTGGAGGAGACCGGCTTCGGTTATGCTCGGGAAGTGGAATTGATTCGACTGGCACGGCAGATGGATCTGCTCACCACCCCTTACGTCTTCGACGAAGATCAGGCCCGGTGGATGACCGAAGCCGGAGCGGATATTTTGGTGGCCCACATGGGTCTTACCACGAAAGGTTCGATTGGGGCAAAAACCGCGAAGACCCTCGATGAATGCGTCGATTTGATTCGTCGGATTGCTCGGGCAGCCCGCGAGGTTCGGCCGGATGTTCTTGTTCTCTGTCACGGAGGCCCGATCGCGGAGCCGGAGGATGTGGCCTACATTTTCGAGCGATGTCCGGAGGTCGATGGTTTCTACGGGGCAAGTTCTATGGAACGGCTGCCTACGGAAAGAGCCATCCGCGAACAAACAGAGCGGTTTACTCAACTGTCTTTGCGAAGGAATTGACGGTAAGAACTTTCACCCAGAACTATTACCTTGCGTGGGGGGATTTTTATGGGGCAAGACGTCGAAAGGGAGTTGACGGAGGTTTATCAGTCGGCACTTGGTTCTCTTCAGGATTGGTTAGTGCGGTCTTTTCCGCGATTGCGGAACGACGCTGAGGACATCCTGCAATCGGCCTATCTGGAGCTAATACAGCGGGTTCGGATCCAAGGAGTTTCGCCGGGGACCAATTGGGAGACTGCCCTGCGGCAATTAGCCCGTCAACGTGCGATCGACCGTCTTCGTTCGGTCGAATACCGAATATTCCGGCAAATGACAGGGGGGACCGACGAGGACACTGAAACTGGAGAAGACATGCCACAAGTGTCTGAAAATGTCGAGGGGAGAATGCCCCCACCCGTGGCCGAGGTTACCACACGGGAGCGACGCACCCGGCAAGGGTTACTTTTAAGCAACGTGCTCGAAGAGTTTTGCTCCTGGTGCGAGTCGGTCCCGAGCAGATTGGTAATTCGGGAGGCATATGAACGGAGTCTTCGAGGACAAAAACCTGCGGAAATAGCGGAGGCCATGGGGCTGCCAGCGGTTCAAGTCCATTCTTTGTTGCATCAGGCCCGCGAATGGGTTTACGAACGTGTCAAAAAACACGACGTTAACCGGTCAGTCTTTTTGACCCTGCATCGGCGAAAGAAGGAGGACCGCCCCCCAGAAGCCCCTAATGTTGTTCGGAAACAGGTTTGTTCACCCGGCCGGGGCTTGAAAGATCAGTTCGCGGGAGGAAAGAGCCTATCGGAACCTCCTATGGCGGGGGAGAACCGGGCTGATCTTCCTATGCCCGCTTTTTCTACCTTGGCCGATGTGGTTCACTGGGTGATTGAAGAACTGGGGGCCATGTGTCCCAGTCCCGGCCGGTTGCAGGATTTTGCGGAGAGGCCCAACGCTCCTGAATTCCGGGATGTCCGTTTTCATGTGGCGGTTGCCCAGTGCAAGCTTTGCCAGGCAGCGGTGGGATGGAAGTGATCGCGGATATCGGGGAGTTCATCGCTGACGGTCGTTAGGTTCTGGATGAAGGGAAGGGCACAACTTCTCGAGAATTCCCCGAACGATAGGGAGTGCTTCGGGCAGTGTGTCCAATAAAAGCTTTCCTATAAGAGCTTTCCTAGAAATCGGGAAGGGGACCTTTAAGGAAATCTTCCCGTGGGGAACCCTTTTTGAATTCTCCGTCCGTTAAGACACTACTCGATCTTTCCACTGAGCGAGGATGAAAGAAAGGGCAACCTGCACGGAGCGGGGAGATCATTCCTATGCGATCGACTTTGTTTTACATCCCTAAGGAGTTTCTCGGAATTCCCGTGTTCGGCTTAGGGTGGGTGCTGGCAATTTGGGTTATAGCGGCTGGCGTGTTCCTTGTGCAAACCGTGCGGCGGGAAGGTTGGACCCGGGATGTTTTCGTCCAATTGGGGTTGGCTTTTTTGGTAGGGGCATTCATCGCGTTTGTTCTACCCGGGTTGGCCGAGGAAAAGGGCTTACCGGTGAGAGGGTACGGTACGATGCTTCTTCTTGCGATGGTCGCGGGCATCGGGCTGACCATTTGGCGGGGCAGACCGCGGGGATTCGACGATGATTTTGTCATCTCCTTAGCCTTGTGGGTGTTTGTAGCGGGAATTGCAGGAGCTCGGTTGTTTTATGTCGTGGAATATTGGGAGCGAATTCGGGTAATAGGGGCAGACAATCGTCTGCTTATAGGTCCCACCCTTCTGAACATGATCAATCTGGCTCAAGGTGGACTGGTGGTTTACGGGTCGGTAATCGGAGGGATTTGTGCAGTAGTTATATACACCAGGCTGAAAAAGGCTCCGCTTTTAGCGACGTTGGATCTTGTAGCTCCCAGTTTTATGTTAGGGTTGGCCCTTGGGCGGATTGGTTGTTTCTTAAATGGTTGCTGCTTCGGTGCGGTGTGCGAACTTCCTTGGGCTGTGCGATTTCCACCTGGAAGTTTGGCCCACATCCACCAACTGGAGAAAGGGCAAGCCTTCCTCTTAGGGTTGAAGTTCGAGCCTCAGGACCCTCCAAGGGTCCGCGACGTGGAAAAAGGTTCAGAAGCTGAGGCTCGGGGAATCAAAGTCGGCGATCGGATTCTTGCGGTGGGGGATATTCCGACTTCCACGGTTATTCAGGCACAAGCTGCTTTGATCGAAGCTGTCGTCAACTCTTCTCAGGTATGTTTAACCATCGAAGGTCACACTAAGCCTGTGTGCCTTGCGGTAGAGAAGATCAAAAGTCTTCCTGTTCATCCTACACAAATTTACAGCTCGATTAATGCGTTTTTGATTTGTCTATTTCTTCTTGCCTTTGAACGGGTGAAACGGCACGACGGCCAAGTGGTGGCGATGATGTTTACCCTGTACTCGGTCACGCGGTTTTTACTTGAGATATTACGAGACGACGAGCCTTGGGTTTTTGCCGGGAGGAGTTTTGGCTTAACCATCGCTCAGACCTTTTCTATTGGCATTTTTTTGGCGACCGTCGGTTTTTGGTTTTACCTCTTTCGCACAAAACCGGGACTTCATGCCGGCCCGGCATTTACTCAGGCCAGTGTTTGAACAATATCGGAGGCCTGATTTTACTCGAAGGCAATATAAGAGAGACACATACGCCCGAGTGCTGTCCGTGTCCCACGGTGGAATTCCATGCACCCGAGCACCGGTGCTGCTCGCATAGTCTAGGTTCTCGCCAACTTTTCCTGCTTCGGCAACATCTTTAAGATGCCCCCCAGAGCCATTTCTTCTCGATTAGTTGGCTGCCTGCTTTGTCCTTCGTTAGAGTGCTTAAACGCAATGAAAAGCAGCTTTGGACCGTAAAGAGTTGGTTTACCCCCGTGTACTTAATTTGCATTCAGCATACCCCTGTGTTTTGGAGAGGTGGCAAAGACGCCCAAGGATAGCTCATTCCCGTACAATTGAATTGAAGAACGGTTACCCCCTGGGTTGAATCTGCTTCGGTCACCCGTGCCGAGTATGCCTCGTTATTTTAGAGGCTTCTGACCGACGTATTGAAACGTCAACGTGGGGTTCTTATGAGCCGAGAAAGCAAGGTAAAAGGGCGAAATCGGCCTGGAAGGAAATCAAAATCGCTAGCCTCTTTTGGTTGGGGGCGGCTCCGGCGATGACGAGTAACAACGAGGAAATTATTAGACACTCCTTCTCCACCATTGAGGAAATTATTAGACACTCCTTCTCCACCATTAAGGTGATCACGGTGAGCTTGTGTATACTCATTGCCGTGGTGGAGATTGTGCACCACATTGGGCTCTTTATCCCGCAAAGATCCCTCCCCCAAGCCGGTTCCAGTGAGCAAAGGTGGACCGTTGGGTCCCACATTTCCTCGCAGCCGTCTTTACTTTCATCAGGCCAGCTGCCTGCGGTTTCTTCCGTTGCAGACCAGTCGCGGCGGGATGTCCAGCCAGAGTCCACCATTGGAAAGGAGCCGAACTTTCCTAACGAGAAGGACCTTGAGGAAGCTTTTTTGTTGGAAATTCAGAAGTTTTTAGCGACTCAGCCCCATGAGTTTTCGTCGGAGGCATTAGAATTAGAAGAGGTGAAAACGGAGCTTGTACGGATCGGCCAGGAAACATGGTCGGCTCGAAGTACGTTTACGGTGAAAACGCGTGAGGGTGCGATACAAAAGTTCATCGCTTTCGGAACCGTTACATGTGTCAACGGGCAGCTCCAGGTCACACTGCGTCAGCTAGTGCGGCGGAGTGAAGATCTCGGTCAGCCGGTACCCCCGGTGTCCAACTCGACCGAGGTAGAAGAGCGCGAAAACACAGAGGTCTATGAAGACTCACGGTCTCACGAGTGTGGCGGCGAGCCGATTTTGAAAAGGGATTTCGACGGTTTTAGGCATCTTTACGAATTGCAGAGGCAATTCGACACGGACGGTCATCACCCGGCACTTGTCAAAATTGCCCAGGAATTTGCCAGGGATTTGTTCCCCCTTTCGGGGTGTTGCTACCCCATCGAAACGAAGACAGTGTTCGATGGTGAGAATATCTACATAGTTATGCGTGTTCTTATTAAAGGGCTCTTTGGGGCGTACAAGGCGGAATTTCGTTTTGTGGCGGCCGGTCACCGCAACGATCGTAGTTTGCGATTGGTCCGATTGGACGAACTTAATCGTGCTAATCGTCATGAACTTTGGGGCCCAAGCCAAAGCAGGATCTTGTTGGAACAAGTGCTTACATTGCTCCAAAATGGGCCCGAGGCCTCGCAAAGTATCCCGCAGTAATTTGCTGGTTATTGCCGGCAAAATGCTCATTTCCATTTTCGGGACTGCCGGCAAAGAGGACTGGCCAAAATTTTTAGGGCACCAGGGCAAAGATTTCCGGGAGTCATTCGCATTAATTAGTAGGAGGGATGTAAGTCGGGTTGGTAGCAGGGCTGCGAGTCGGACCTCCGTCGGGGTGTCCGTAAATCGGCTCAGGATTTGCTGCGGGGAAGTTCGGGGGGAGTATCTGGGTACCCTTGGGAGGATCCAAAGGTGGAAAGTGGAGATCTAGGGAACCCGGCCTCCCGGGTGTTTGGATGTAGTTGGGCTTCACGCAAAAAGGAGGACAGACTCATGTTTGCAAGACCTTCTTATTGGTGGGCGGCTGGCGGAGCACTGGCGGTAATTGTGACGAGCCTTGGAATCGGCACCACCTGGAGCTATCTGAAGACCGCCTGGCGTTCGGTGGGGCAAACGATTCGTGATGCTACACCTCTGACCTTCGAGTTGCAACGCTTGGATACCATGTTGACCGAAATTCAACCCGAATTGCGGCGAAGTGTTCAGGTAGTTGCTCAGCTAGAGGTGGAGGTGGAGGAGCTGGAGAAAGAAATTGCAAAACTTAAGGAGGAGCAGCAGGAGCTATTTGCTCAGATGACGAAGTTACGGGAGCACCTGGCCACCAATAACTCGGAATTCCAGTTTGCTGGACAAACGTATACAAGAGCACAGGTAGAGCGGGATTTGAACCGGCGGTTGGACGTTTATGAAGAGCGGCAGACAATCCTCGCGGCCAAAGAGCAACTTTTGGACCAGAGAAAGAAGCACCTGGAAGCTGCCAAAGCAAAGGTGGCCGACTATCGCCGGGCTTACGACCAGTTGGTGGCAAAGTCCGAGTCGCTGCGGGCTCAGCTTAAGTCGCTCGAGTCGGCTGCGGCTCTCGGGCAGATCAATTTGGACAACGATAAGCTGAGCCAAGCCCGACAGTTGGCTCAGGAAATCGAACGAAAGGTGAGGGTCTACCAACGCACGTTGGACAGCGAACGGTTCCCACCTGGAGAAATTCCGGTAGACGTAACCTCGAAGTCTGCCGTGGAGCGTTTCGACGAGCTGTTGCGGTCTCAAAACGTCAACGCACCATCCGGACCGGAAACCTAATCCGTCCTCTGCAAGAACTTTTGCTACGGAGTGGGAAATCCAGGGAGTTTCTCGCCGGGCGGGGGTGGTCTTCACCCTCGCCCCTCCCGTAGGGAGGTAGTCTCATGGCTAACGAACACTCGAGTTATAATACGTGGGAGGTCTTCTTCCGCATCCTCGTTAACCTCGGGCTGGACTTAGTGGTTCAATTTGGTTTGTTTAAAGTGGGGGTGTTGGGGATATCTGTTGTGTGGCCGACCACGGCTTGGGCACCCTTCGCTCCGGACATGAGGAGCGACGCTCCCGGCCAGCGGCGAATTGTGGTCGAGGAGGAAAGCCTAGGGGCGAGAACCCGGTCCGAGGCCGCTCGAGATGCTGAAAAGAGAGCCTACCAGCAGTTAGAGAAAGAACTCGGCGCTTTGGCAAAAGAGATTTCCGGCCGGGAACTGACTCCTCCCGAAGTTCTTCAGGAGAAGGTTTGGCTCCTTAAGCAACCCGGGGTCAAGCTTATTGAAACCACCGGTGACCCCGAAGAAAAATACTTGTGGGATTCCATAGAACGCTCTCTGTACTACAAAGGCAAGCATGGATTTACGCTCGAAATCCCCGAGGAAGTCCTCGCCCGGTGGGCCACGAGACTTGCCCGAGAACCCTTCCGGGAGGTATTAGGTTTCCTTTGTTTACTGGGGGCGATCGCTTTTGGATGGCTTTTAGGATTGGGGCTAATGGTTAAGCTGGATCGGCTGTCTGGGGGATATTATCGAGGCTTAATCGTCTCGGTTCATCTTGCGGGATTGATGTTTATTAGTGCGGTGGTGGTTGTCTGGTGGATGACCTGGGTATCAAACTTCTGGTGGATGCCCTCTCAGCAAATCCAGCCCGTTGTTAAAGGAGTTTTTCATTAGTCCCAGCGTTCAATTGGGATCGCGGTTCTTATTTCTGGGATTCTAAACTTGGGTTTAGAAAAGGCATCAGAGGCTTTCTCTTGAGCCGAAACCAAGCCGCCACGAGCTAGTGTCATGGGATGGCTTGATCCAATTGAATGTCTGAAGGCCCGCGAGTATCTGGCCGAGGGGAACCTGGTTCAGGCTGCTCATGTTCTTCTCTCGTGTAAGACCCCGGATCATAAGGCGGTCCGGCAGCTTCTCCTGGAAATTCAGAGGAAGCTGCTTGTGGAAGCGGAGTCTCAGTACCGGGCCGGACATTTGGAACCCAGCTGGAAACTTGTGGAACTTGCCAAAGAGTGCGGTGAGTTGCCGGCGGATGTATTTGCGTTTGTGGAAGAGCTAAATCGGGCTTTGGACTCCGAGCGGAGGCGGAAGGCGTGGCAGCAAGCACAGTTGACGGAGGCGAAGAAACTTGCCGACGCTGGGCACTTGGACTCCGCAATCCATGTGCTGGAGAGCCTTTCGGAGATGTCGGAGGCCAGGTTGCTCCAGTCGGAATTATCTGTGCGGCGTGAGCGATTCCGGCGAACTGTCGAGGCCTGCCGGCAGTGCCTAGAGCAAGGGGATCTCCATGGGGCACGCCGATACTGGGAAAAAGCTCGGGAACTCATTAGCGATCACCCTGAGGTCTTCGCCCTGGCTCGGGAAATTGCTCGGTTGAGTTGTTCAGACTCTCCCTGGGGTGGCGGAGGAAGATCGGTACCGATAACTCAACCCTCAGGTCGGTTCATTCTGGCAAGGGAGGCTTTGGTTATCCTCGATGGCGAAATTGGTATCGGCACACCGCGAACTCCTGGAGTGAAGTTGCCCCTTTTGGGGCGGATCCACAGCCGACATGCGGTGCTTTTTCGGGATCGGACGGGTTGGCAGATTACTCCGTGCACCGACAAGAGCGGTCGTCCGTGCTTAATATGGATCAACGGCGAGCAGATCGGGGGGCCACGTCGGCTTGCCTCGGGGGATGAAATCGCCTTGGGAGCAGAGAATCTGCGTTGGAGGTTTTCTTTGCCGTGCGAAGGATCGTTGACGGCTGTGCTGGCGACATCCTCGCCTGCGTCGGGGACAATCTGGGTAGGGGCGGGGCCCAGCCTTCGCAGAGCGATCCTAATGGCGGAGGATCTGGTAATTCGTCCTCATCAACCAGCCCATTTAGTTGTGGAAAAACTTCCATGCAGCGAAGTTCGCTTGAGCTGGAAGCCCCGGGGATTGTGCTGGGAGGTTATGGAAGGGGAATTCGTCGTAGAACTTCCTCAAAACACCATCGCCGCCGTTGAATCCGTGGTTCACATCCCGAGCTGTCTTGTGGTCCGGGGAAACCTCTCCGAAGCCGAGTCTCTTGGCCGGATGATTGCGGGGATTACGGGAGCCGAACCGTGTCGGATCGAGGTGGAAGCTTGTGAAAGAGTAACTTCCTTCACCGGGCATATACCCAGGTAGGCCGATGATGGGCTAGGACCTTTCGCAGCTTTGGGAGGTCGCCGATGCTTCGACATTGAGGGGGAGCCCGCCGAACGGTATGATACCGAGCACTACCGTGCATTTGGAAGGCAGCCCGTTAACTTCCCTGGCTCACCTGAGGAGGAGACGCGACGATCTTAACCGGGCAATGGCTGTTCGGTTTTTCTATTGACCAAACCATTTTCGCCGGAGGGATTTTGCGGAACCCGGAGTGCTTCCTGGCGATTGAGGCACCGGGGCACCCTGTTGCTGGAGTTGCCGAGCCCATTCTTCAAGCTGCCGAGCTCGCTCTTCTAGTTCCGCCCGTTCGCGGGCAAGTTTGGCTCGCTCTAACGAGAGTTCGACCTCAGCCTGACGTAACTTTTGTTCCCATTCCTCCCGCAGCCGACGGGCATTTTCCCGCTCTTCCTGGATGATGGCATCCTGGGCGATGAGTTCTTCCAGTGCTGCCGCTCCCACGGCCAAATTTCCCACTCGCGTCGACTGTTCCTCTAAGAGTCTCTGAAGGGTGGCGATCTCTTGATCTTTTTGTGCAAGCAAAGTTTCTGCCTGTGCCAGCTCGCGACGAAGCCGGGCTATCTCGGCCTCGGCATCGGGCTTTCCCTGTTGGAAACTCGAAGAATCTTCTGCTTCCAGTGCTGCCAGAAGCTGCTGCTTTTGCAGTTGCCAGTCCCATGCCGAGTCCGAAGTACCCCAGGCCGAGTGGTGACGGTTTTCATTCAGGCGTTCTATCTTAGCGGCTGCTTCTCTATACTTTTCTGCAATTTGTTCCTTCTCTGCCTGGAGAGAGCGGATTTCCTCGCAAGCCAATTCATACCGCCGGGAAAGATCTTCGGCTAATTCTTGCCAAGGATTTTTGTCGGATGCTTCGCCGCAATTTCTTTCGTTATGCAGCTCCGGACCGAAAGTGCTTTGGGAAGCTTGCCAACCTGATTCCTGTTCCGTCTTCTTGGAAGAGATTTGTTGAGCCTGGAGCCGAGCGAGGAGACCGTTAAGATTTTCAAGGAGTTGCTTTAGGTGGTCATGTCTAGCTTGGAGCTCCTCGAGCTGGTCCAAAATGGGAGTCAAATTGGCCGGGCTTTTGTCCGCTGGAAGAGAGGTTTCCCCTCCTTGCCGCAGCCTTCTCCACTCTTCGCGGAAGCGGCCAGCCAGCAAACGCCGCTGGGCTTGTGTTCGGGCCTCCCGTCGGGCGATTTCTTGCCACTTTTCGGCAACGAGCTTTTCCCGGTTTTCCACTTCCTCCCGGAGGGTTGTCACTCGCCCTTCTTGTTCACCCAATTCTTGAGCGACTCTCCAAGCTTGCTCCGCCCGAGCGGTGAGGTCGGCCTTAAGCCGGTTCCAATCTTTTAAGTGACTGCTTAGTTGCTTAACCCCCAGATCGATACTCGCCTCCAGTCGGCCTAAGCGATCGGAAAAGTTTTGTTCCTGAATACGCAACTCATCTTGAAGTACCTGCCATTGGTACAGCCGTTCGCTGAGTTTTTCCTCTAGTACCCGGACTAGGTTCTCCCGGCGATCTAGTTCATCCGCTCGGGTAACAATCTCGTATTCCCGTCGGCGAAGTTCCAGCCGAGCAACCTGGATTTTTTGCAGGAGGTTTTCTACCCACAACTCCAAGCGGGCCAAGCTTTCCTGGACTTCCCTCCGCCGCGAGATCAAGAATTGAACGAGGCGTTGGCGGTCGGCCGTCAACCGGTCCGCTATTGCCATCCAGGGTGATTTGTCAGATGTGTTCCGCGGAATCGGATGATCCATGAATGCAGCAACCCACCCGGATCTTCTTTAGAGCACGTTTCCGACAAGCTAAAGTCTCACCCATTGATGTTGCCTCGGGGGCACCGAAAAAACACCGATGGTGTCAGCTCTTTTATACACAAAGGTTCGCGAGCAATGGGCAGAGATTCCGGCTCGAGCGGATCCCCATGCTTCTGGTTCTTTTCGCAAAATCGCCTCAGAAGGAAGAACTCCACGAATCCCCCGAATGCTTGGGAACCGATCGGAAAACCGACCCCGGCGGGTCTGTGTTCTGTTGACCGCCGAGTGTTTGGGTAATCCCGCTATCAAAACTCTAATTCACGGTACAAAGCTGGGTTCGGTGGGTCTGCAAATAACCCAGAGAGAGGGTAACGAAAAAGAAAGGGTCGCTCCTGAAACGTCGAAGTATGTGCCGCAAAAAGATCACTACTGTTTTCTTCCTGTTGGTGATGAACGGTGTTTTGGAGTCTCGGTGGGCGAGCAGCTCTGGCCTAATACCGAGCCAATTCGCTTGTGGTGACAATATGGCAGGCAGCCTAACCTTGCTCGGTACTGCTTTGGCCCTTAACGAGACAGGTTGGCTCCTGGGGAACTAGTATAGACCAAATTGAAAGTTAAAACTGGAATCTTTGGAAAAAACCGTTAACTTGAGCTCGGCACTCAAAATCCAAATAATCAGTTCATTTGTGCCCAGAACCTGGAGGTAGCCTGGGTTGTCGCAGCCCGAGGGAAAGAAAACCGCGGTGCCAAATGACCTTTCTTAACCCACCAGGAAGGTGGGGCCACTATCCGTTAACGACCTTCAGGATGGTTGGTTTCTACACTCGTACCCACCCATGTAATCCGCAATATAAAATGCGGCCGCCTGTTGCTCGGATGCTACTGTAGGGGCTGGTCCCAATCCCGTGAACGCTTACTAAAAATGTTTGCGGGAGTTTACTGCAGGCAGCCGTCCTTCTCGGAGCGAGGTGACTTCGGTTTTTGAAGGGGAATGCAGGGACCGTGCGTAGGCTTGGCAAACCTTAGACGAGTTCCTTCACCCGTGCTTGCGGTGCAGATCGGAGGCGTCGTGCAACCTTAGAACCCCCGTTGGCCGGTCCAGATCCCCTTGCTAAAAAGCTGGATGGCAGGCCGATCCAAAGGAAGGTTTGGTTGCGTGGG